>Ga0187890_10002713_pt1 | contig 12331 bp, 12 predicted proteins | sample June2016WEW_21_1_FD_133005 | JGI IMG/M metagenome (GOLD analysis project Ga0187890, IMG submission 133005) | Peatland microbial communities from SPRUCE experiment site at the Marcell Experimental Forest, Minnesota, USA - June2016WEW_21_10 | ecosystem: Environmental > Terrestrial > Soil >... | reverse complement strand
CCCGTCGCCAAGCGGGGCGTGGCGGAAGAGGGGTAAGCTATTCTCAAGCGGAGGCATGGATGCGGCTATTGCGTTACTGCGTGGCGGTTAGCCTGGATGGGTTCATTGCCGGACCCAACGGCGAATATGACTGGATTCTGCACGATCCGGCGATCGATTTTGCCGCCATGTTTGCGCGCTACGACATCTTGCTGATGGGGCGGCGAACGTTTGAGGTTGCCAGGGTGAGGGCGGCTCAGTGGCCGGATCTTGGCCACCGCTGGATCGTCGCATCGCGCACGCTGAAGCCCGAAGACCACCCCGGCGTCACCATTCTGAGCAGCGGAGTTGAGGACGCGGTGGCCGCATTGAAGGCGCAGCCGGGCAAGGACATTTGGCTCTGCGGCGGCGGCGTGCTCTTTCGCAGCCTGCTCGATGCCGGACTCGTGGACACGGTTGAGATCTCACTGATGCCGGTGCTGCTGGGGAGCGGCACGCCGCTGCTGCCGGAGGGACGCCGCCGGAGCATTCATCTTGAGGTGAGCAAGGCATTGCCAAGCGGCATTCTGATGCTTTCCTATTCTATTGTTCCGCAACCGGCGGCAGGTTGAGCTGCTTTCGCTTCCCCCCAGCCACAATCACCTATCGCCCCGTTGTGAGGAGGATACCCTTTTCAGGTTCATTTGTTCCTGGGCGTGAGTAGTTGTTGCAAGCCCTGTTCAACTGCACTACACTGTGTCCATCCAAACGGAGCCTCTCTTTCGGACCATTCACCCCCATTGGTTCTGACGGACTCAGGAAGGTACTCATGTCGAGAGGGATTTTGAGGACTTGCTTTCTCACGGGTTGTTTCTTGCTGGCCTCTCTTTCAGCGACAGCTCAAGAGGTCATTCACGCGCTGGTCGGGACTGTAGATTCTATAAATTCGAGTGCAAAGACGATTGCGATTAAAATCGACGACGGCCGCGAAGTTAACTTCAAAGATATGGCGAATTCCCATCGCAAGATACTCTTCGACAAGAGTATCCGCACCGATGCCGCCGCTGCCGGCGATTTCGAGAAGAGCGGCGAACACGTGATCGTCTACTACCTCGGCTTCGGCGAGTTGCGCTCCATCGTTGCATTGCGAAGCCTGGGGCCGGGACCGTTTACCAAGAGCGCCGGAACAGTCGTCAGTTTCAACAAGAAGGAGCGTTCGCTCTCCATCGCAGACCAATCCGGGAAAGCGGAGCCGTTCGGAATCGCTTCAGATTCGGTGGCGGATACGGAGATGGGTGCCGTGGGAGGATTGGAGTTTCGACCCGCCAAGGGCGATCCTGTGCAAGTCACCTCGGCGATGGTGAATGGGAATAAGACAGCGCTGTTCATCGCTACGGTGCCTGTCAACTGAACCGACCTCGAAGTTCGCTGTTGCTGAAGCATTCAGGGTGATCGCAGGCCTGCCGGGCAATGCCTTCGCATGCCAGCGGCCGCGCGGCGCGGCAATTCTTCCAATCGTGAGCGGAATTGCTCACATAATTCTGCAATCGCGGCGCATCATGAGTGAGAAGGTAACGCCTTATACGCTTACTCTCCCGCGATCCGGTTACAATAGCGGTAGACAGGGTGGGAGCGTTGCCACTCTCTGAGGATCTTCCCCCGAATGGCATCAGTCCTTACTCCGCCCTCTTCTGAATTCGCCGCCGCAACTTCAAGCCTGCCGATTCCGGCAGTTCCCTGTTCTCCCGCCTCCGCGGCAATTCATGCGGCGCCGGCGCGGCAAGAGATTCGCATGGGACGCGCCGCATCGGTGGGCGCGGGCATCAACTGGCTGACGCTGACGGTGATCGCCGCATTTCACGTGGGTGCGCTGGCGGCGCTGTTCTTCTTCAGTTGGCAGCGGCTGGCGGTAATGGCGGCGCTGTACGTCCTGGCCATCAATGTCGGCATCGGCATGTGCTACCACCGGCTGCTTACCCATCGCGGTTACCAGGTTCCCAAGGGGCTGGAATACGGGATGGCCATCTGCGCCACGCTGGCGCTGGAAGGCGGACCGATCTTCTGGGTGGCCACCCATCGCGTCCATCACCAGTTGAGCGACCGGGAGGGTGATCCGCACACGCCCCGCGAGGGCGGATTCTGGGCGCATACGGGTTGGCTCCTCTGGGGCAACGCGCTGCACGCGCAAACTGAAGTGCTGGCGCGCTACGTTCCTGACCTGGAGCGGGACCGCTTCTTTATCTGGCTGAGCAAGTATCATTGGATTCCCCTCGTCGCCAGCGGCGCGCTGCTGTTTGGCGGCGGCTGGCTCACCGGCGGCCCAACGAACGCCGTCGGCATGCTGCTGTGGGGAGCTTTCATGCGCGTGACTGTGGGCCTGCACGCGACCTGGTTCGTGAACTCCGCAACTCACCTGTGGGGTAGCCGCCGTTTTGAAACCCGCGACGACTCGCGCAACAACTGGTGGGTCGCCCTGCTGAGCGGCGGCGAGGGTTGGCACAACAACCACCATGCTCACCCCGTCAGCGCCCGCCACGGCCTCGCCTGGTATGAGATCGACCCCAACTACTGGGGCATTTGGATGCTTTCGAAACTCGGCCTCGCCAAGAAGGTCCGCGTGGCCAAGTTCGACCCCGCCAACCCCAAGCCGGCGGGAGTATAGAACACCTCGCCGGCCATCGCGCTGGAGCGGCTGAAAGCCCGCAAACAGCGGGAAGCCGGCCCTCCGGCCCAAGGCGGTCTGCCGGGGCTACCGCTCGTGCTTCTTCCAATGAAGCATGTGGTGGTCGTCCACGGTAATCTTCGCGGGCAGGACCAGGCCGCAGGTCTTGCAGATCAGAACGTCCCTGCCGATCTCCCAATGGGTGCAGTCCTTGCACTTGCAAACCAGAAGCTCGATCTCCTTTTTGCCGCTCATTTACAACCTCCTGAATTCTTCTTTTACTTCGCGCACGAAATCGGTGAACCGGGCCGTGGTGATGATGTTCGGCTGCCAGCACAAATCGCGGTCAATCAGATTGTACTGCTTTACGATGCGGGAACCGGGAAGAGCGTTTCCATCCGCGCCGGGGACGCGGCCCATGAGCCAGAGATGGTCGGCCACCGAGCACGCGGCGGTTACGTCGTGGGTCACCACGATAATGGTATTCAGATCGTCCATGTCGGCGACCTTGGCGATCAGCTCGCAGGTCTTCTCCAGCATGATCAGGTCGAGGCCCGAAAACGGCTCGTCCATGAGTAGAAAGTGCTCGCTGCACAGTATCTGCTGGATGATGGCGCATCTTTGCCGCTGCCCGCCCGATAACTGAGCTGGATATAGGTTGTACTTGTCTTGCAGGCCAAACTCTCTCAGAAACTCCATTACCTTGTCGCGGGCGGCGCCAGCGTCCTTTTCCTTCTTCCTTGCGCCCAGCATCAGGTTTCCAAGCACCGTCCGATGCTCGAAGAGCGGATAACTCTGAGCGACCACCCCGACCTCGCCGGCTATCACCGGGCGATCGAAGCCGTTGACCGAAACCCGGCCCGACGTGGGCGGCAACAGCCCCGCGACGATGCGGAAGAGCGTGGTCTTGCCGCAGCCGGAGGGGCCGAGAATGCCTACCACCTGCCCCTGCACCTTGCCCGGCACGATGATGTCGCGAACCTCCGCGGTAACTCCGCTCAGCACGGGACGGCCATCGTACTCCAGACACACGTTGTCGATCTTCAAAAGAGTCTTGCCGAAGCTATACGTGGGGGCGGCCATTAGTTTCGCTCCAGCGTCAGCGCAGCATACGGGCAGAGCAGGTTCTTGGCCAAGCCGATGCCGTAATCCTGCAAGAGGCCCAGCAAGAGGATGGTCAACTGAATGGCAAAGACCGCGGCCAGCCGGAAGTGGTGATTCTGGTCGAGCAGGATGGTTCCCACCCCGCCCTCGGAGCGGACAATGCCTTCCACCATGGTCAGCATCATCCAGCCCATCGCCGCATTCTGGCGGAGAACGTCGAAGACCTGGTCGATCTGGCCCAGAACGATCACCTCCCAAACCACGCGCCACTCGCCCATGCGCAGCGTGCGCGCCAGGTCGAACATCTCTTTCGGGACGCCGTTGATGACATCGGCCATTCCGGTTACGAAAAACACCGAAACGGAAAAAACCAGCAGCGACAGCTTCAGTTCATGGCCGCTCCTGGCCATCAGCGTGAAGAAGAAAGTCAAGCCGACCAGCGACAGAAAGCGCAGCTTGCTGAGCAAGGCGACGATGGGACGGAAGAAGGGCATCACCGTCGCATAGGCCAGCAGCAGCGAAACGACGGTGGAGACCGCGATAGCCTGGAGGTTGAGATAGAAGCTCGTAATCAGTTCCGCTCCCAGACCCTGCTCCCACAAGTCTCCAAAGGCATTCAGAACTTCGCCGGGCTTGGGCAGCAGCACGAACGGACTGAAGAACCATAACAAGATTACGATGACGACCTGAACGGCAACCAGGGCGCGCACGGCGTTCTTGTTCAGAACCGCATTCGGTGAAAAAACAGCGATAGCATGATTCATGACTTATACTTGAATGGAAGGATTCGGGGAGGCTTGCGCCTCCCCGGTTGCGACTGAGACTACTGGCCGATCTGAGTTATTTCGACGCGCCGGTTGAGCGCCTTGCCTCCGGCGGTCGCATTCGAGGCAATGGGATCCTGCGAACCGTGTCCGGCCACCGATTTGAAGCGCGAGTCCGGGAAGCTCAATGGAGCTACCTTTTGGAAGTAGCTCTTCACGGCCTGCGCCCGCTTTTCGCTCAACGGTATATTGACCGCGTCGCTACCGGCATTGTCGGTGTAGCCGTCGATCTCCAGCGCCAACTGCGAGTTAATGGCCAGCGAATCCTTCAACTCGTTCAGCGTGGGCAGACTGTCGGGCAGGGGCTGATCGGAACCCGACGCAAAGTTGATGTAAACCGCCTTGTGGCCCAGCACGGTGCCAGTTTGGGCTTCCTTGGCGTAATCCACCGTCTCCGCGCTCGCTCCCTGCACTCCGCTGGTATTCAGCAGCGCCTGCGCGCTGAAGATGAATGAAGTATCGACCGCATCCTTGTAGGGCGGAATGGGATTGTCCTTGAAGAGCTGCGGATAATTCATGGTGGCGATCTTGCCGAAGGTCTCGTAAGTGGCGCGCATATTGTTGTTATGCTTGCCATCGAGGCCGAAGTAATTGACGTCGTCCTCCAGATTGAAGACCGCCGAACCACCCAGCATCTGGCCCGAGTTGGGATCGCGGAAGCCGCCGTAATACTTGTACCAGTAATCGCCGTTCTGATCGTTGTAGAGTTTCGCCGAGATAGCGCCCGCGCTGCGGCGAACGGCATCGAAGGCCTTCACCTGGTCGGCGGCCTGAAAGCTCGCGGCCAGCAGCCCGGAAACTTCGTCGCGATTGTCGTTGAAAAACTTCTTGATGCCCAGAATCACCGCGGGCATCTGCGAAGCATACTCGTGAGAGGAGATGATTTTGGTTGTGCCGGGGCGGCCATGCACGGCCTGTTCGTCTCCGGGGGTCCAGGTAACAACGCCGTCGGGGCAGACATTCTTGGTTTCGCCCGTCGCGCGTCCATCCCTCACCACCTTGCGGTCTTCGCAGCGATTGGGGATGAATACATCGGTCACGGCCTTGATGTAGTCCTCGTCCGGGGCCGAGATCCAGTTCACCGCATCCGGGTCGTAGGTCTTCAGGTCCGGGTTGTTCTTGAGGCCGTTCGATCCCAGGTAGTTAAGAGCGATGTTCCAGTCGCCATCGCGGATGACGCCGACGATGGTCTTGCCCTTCATGCTCTGCGGATTCGACTTCCACTCGGCCGGGCCGAGCAGCGCATCCTCGCCATTGGACCGGCCCACCGCGCCGATGATGACCGCCTGGTACTCCGGCCCCAGCTTCTTCAGTTGCGGATTCAGATCGGCCAGCCACTGGCCGCCGCTGTCGCCCATCACCACAATTGCTTCAGCGCCCGAGGAACAGGTCTTCTCGCCGTCGTGGAGCTGCTTGGCGCAGGCCAGAAGGTCGGCCTTCATCTGCGAGTTCGAATCTTCGCGATGCAGGGTCAGGTTCACGCCGTACTTCTCCATCAGCGAGCCCTTGGTGGTATCCGGGCCGCCGTTGGCGTAGATCAGCGCGTACATCGCGTTCCACTCCCAAACGTCGAATTGCATGTGCGTCGCCGCGACGTTGGCCGGAGCGGCAGAAGGGTAGGGCATCGCCTGCACGTTGGCCACCTGCGCCTCCTCTTGAGGCGGAAGGGTCACGCGCGAGGCAACGATCGACTTCATGATGCCGGGGGTTGGAATCAAACCATGCTGCATGGCGGCGCGCAGCCCGAATACCACTCCAACACCCACAATCAGAATCAGGACAAACTTCGCTTGCGGCTTCAAACGCGGCATTTCTTTCTTCCCTTCAATGAATTCGCAAAATGTTGCTTACTTGAACATGTTGTCGTAATCGCTGGCGCTCTTGGCGCTGGACGCGGCTACGCTGGCAAGGGTTGTGGGCATCTTTACCGGCTCCGGCGCTTCCATCCCCGGAATGTGAATCAAGTCCGCCCCGGTGGACTGGTTGCCTGAGGTCAGCAGCTTCTGGTTGAACTCGGCAAACTTGGCAGCCGCCTCGTCCGCGGCCGCGCCGGATTCGATCTGATCGTCGGTCAGCAGCTTATCCGTATAGCGGGAGAACTCGCGAATCTCGCCCAGCGTGCGGGAGGTATCGTCTTCGAGATAGTCGAGGGCCATATCGACCATCTTCAACTGATCGGGATTGCCGCGCAGCAACTGCTGGCCCATGCCGAGAGTTGCTTTGGCGTCGAGAATCATCTTGCGCTGCTCGGCCAGGAAGTTGACCTTGTTCTCCGTCCGCTGAATCTTGCTGTCGGAGATCTGCGACCAGTGCTGGAAGGTCTTGAGCATCTTCGAGGTCTGATCTTCAAGCGCCTGAAGCTGCTTGACGCCTTGCATCAGCATCCCGGCCTGCTCCAGGAAGGTCTGGCGCTCCAACTGGAGCCGTTCCTTCTCCATCGGGTCGCTGGCGGCATTGGCCATCTGCTCGGCCTTGGCGGCCTTGTGGCCGAGGCCGTTGATCTCGTCGGACTTGGCGGCAATGCTGCGCTGAAGCCTTTCGTCGCTTCCGGCAAAGCGCTGCAGCGTCTGGTCGAGGTTGTACTTGGCCTTCTTCATGTCGTCCAGGTTGTTGCGGAGAATGCCGATCGGATCGGTTTCCACCACCCACGAGGCGAAAAACCGCACAGTGTTCTGAAAGAGATTCGAGACCGCCGTGCGGAAGGTGGGATTGAAGACCAGCCACAGAATCGCGATCAGGATCGCGGCCAGGACGACCATGTGGAGCGTGTCGGTCAGCAGCGTGATCAGGAACGGCAGGATGGCGTAAAAGCCCCAGGCGCCGGCAATAATCAGGGCCGCTAGCACCACCATGCCGAAGGGGCCCTCGGGGCGCTTCCAAAACGACTTCGGAGTGTAATTCTGAATGTTCTGCGTAAAGTTGGGAGTTACTGGCGAAATGCCCATGAGAGTCTCTTATCCTTTCAGCAGCGAGGCGTAGAGCGCCCGCTGCTGTTCGAGTTCACTGCCGCGGCGCTGCACGGCCGCCTCGAACTGGCTCTGCGCATGAGTAGCTTTTCCCTGCGCATCCACCAATTCATTTGACAACCGGGCCAACTCTTGCTGAAGCTCCGTAATTTGTTCGGTGATCTTCTGAATCTGGTCCTGCCGGCCCGCAACCTCGCGAGCCGCAAACTGCTGCGACTTTCCGCCGAAGGCGTCTTTTTCCTGCTGAAGTTTCGCCTTCAGCGTGTCGAAGGTTCCCAGTATTCCGTCTTCCGTCAATCCGGCCTGGGCCGTGGCCTGAATCACGGCGGTCTTGAACTTCACGTTCGACGGCATGACGGTGTCCGGGATGGCTTTGAGAGGATCGAGAAACTTGTGGATCGTCGCGGCGGCGGGCGTGCCCTCGAAGTCGGTCTTGGTCAGCAGCGTCTGGTAAACCGCGTCGTTATCCGGCACCACTCCCGCGTCGATCGGAAGTGCATAAGAAATAGGAGAATCCGCGCCTGCAACCGGAGCCGCCAAAGGCGCGGAAAACGCGGGGGCGGAAAACGGGGGTGACGAAAACGCGGGCGCGGCGGGCGCCGGTGTGTGCTTGTCCGGCGGCGCCGGTTCGTCTTCAAAGGCCACTTCCTTCAGAGCGTCGAGAAATCCGTGTTTGCCAGTCATAACCCTCCCCACACAATCTCAATTGCCGATAGCCGTTTGGAAACCTGCGGACGTTGCGACAAGGATATACTCGCCCGGTCGCTGGCCGCAAGAGAATAAGCGCAAACGCGGGCCGCGCCGATGCACTTGACCGCTTGCGCGCCGGATGCCCAGGCAAAACGCGTCGGAATCCCGGTAGTCGAGAACTGCCTTGGATTCACCCGCCGCCGCGACGCCGCCTCCGGATCGTTCCGGGGCCGAGTTTTCATCGCATCCGCGAGGTGGTTTGGGATTCCCAAAACCGCGGCAATCGCGTCCGTTCCTGCTTTCCATGCGTAATGCAATACGCATTTTCATGCCGCGTTGTTCCCCAGGGCCTCCGCTGCTCATGCCCGGGCAAGCCAATGAAGCATCCAAGAGCCGCCCGATCGCTAGGGTTAAGTTGATAGGTTTGTGTTAGTTTCGCGGCCATAATTGCCGATTGCAATATGAGCTTCATCCCGCGCCGGGTGTAAGAATGTCTGGCCTGCCGCTCCTCTGGTATACTTTCGGCCATGGAAAACCGTACTTTCAGCGATGTGGGCGGAACGCCCGGCGGCCTCGGCCATTTTGCATTGGGCTTCGTCATGGCCTGTATCGGCGGATACCTGCTGGTCAACCAGGTTACGGTGGTGGGTTCTTACTGGAACTTCTGGGGAGGAAACTCCTTCGGCATCACTCTTTTGCCGATGCTTTTCGGCATTGGCCTGCTTTTCTGGCGCGGCCGAAGCATCCTCGGATGGATTCTTACCATCGCCGGCGCGCTGTTCATCTTTGCGGGCGTCCTGGCCAACATGCACATCTTCTTCCGGCCATTGAGCCTATTCAATACCATTGTTATGCTCGTGCTGCTGGCTGGAGGCCTCGGCTTGATCGCGCGCGGCCTGCAGCCGCGTGGCAAGCAATCCGGCGACTAAGAGCTTATCCGTAAATTGCGAATTCTGTAGCGCCGCTCTCCAGAGCGGCTGTCGTGCATCCGTCGCGGCGGACAGACCTGCACCAACCACCCCCGGCGGCTTGGAAGCCGCCAGTACAGCCGGTCTGGAGACCGGCGCTACAATTTGCGGATAGGTTCTAACTCCCACGCCGCCTGTGCAAGCTCAGCCAGCGGATAGCTCAGCATCCCTTCGCCGGCCGCCGAGTCGCTATTGCTGATTCTGTTTGCCCTTTTCCCCGGCTTCCTTTGCTGCCTGTTTCTCGGTTGCGTCCAGCGCGCGTGCCTGGGCATCGAGACCGTGGGTCGGATCCCTGTGGAGGAGCTTGCGCGAGATATCCGGCCAGAACTCCTGGAAGATGGAGCCCGCGCCGCCCTCAGCGGTTACGGTCAATCCATTGGTGAAGGTCTGGCCAATGCCGGAGCTGCCGGAGGGGTAATAGAGATTGGAGATGGCGCCGGAAATGATATTGCCCCCGACATTGGAGTAGTTGGGCTCCCACTTGCCGGTGTTGTCGTGCTTGCAGATCACGTTGGTAGCCAGGGCATAGAGTATCCGGTGTGTTGTGGTTCCGTGGCCCAGGCGGAAGTAGCGTGGATCCTGATGCAGTATGGAAGGCAGAATGCCGTTGCCGATCATGCTTCCGTCGAAGGCGTCAAGATAGGCTGCGCCCGATCTCCTTCCATAGCCCTCGATGCCCCAGCCGAATCCGGTATCGTCGTCCAGGGCTTCGTGGTAGCCGGCCACCAGGAATGCTGCCGCGAAGGCCACAGGATCGGTGGCCGAGCGAAAGGCAAGGCGCATCTTCTGGCCCGCGCTCAGCGAGACGGCATCGCTACGGTAGGAGATGTTGAAGGCAGGCACAATACCGACTACCCGCTGCTTCTCCTGCTCCTTTATTTGCTCATCGGCCTTCTCGTGCTGGCTTTTCTCCGCGGCAGGCTGCTGAGGAGCTTTTTGAGAGCTGGAATTGCCCTGCGCGGCGGGGCTTGGGGCCGGCGGTTGCGGGCTCTGGCTTTGCCCGGCCGGAGTCTCCTGGCCAAGGGGCTCGACCGCGGCAAGCGCGATTTGCGGCTGCGGCGCTTCAGGGAGCTCTGCGGCGGCGCTTGCGATCGGGCCGGTGTCCGGTTCCTGTGAAAAAAGATGAGGGGGCAGCGCCAAAAGAGCGATGCCGGCAAGAAATGTGGCAGGGAAAAGAGAAGAACCTAAGCGCATCCAATCACCAGTGGCAGGGCAGCGCCCGCGAGGACCACTCACCTCAAGAGAAGGCGAACGGCGCCGAGGGGCGTCACCTACGAGGCTAAATCACCCCGCCGGAAGCATGCGTCGAAGTTCCGCGACAGGGGCTACGTTTCATTGCGGGCACACGGTGCCTCTTGGTTAGACGCAATTCCACGCTCCGCGGACGCAGGGAAATCCCCGTGCGCAGCCCCCGGCAATCCAGCGCGGGAGCCGCGCACGGCCTCTATTGGACCGCCTGGCGGCTCTTGATCTCGTTCAGGAGCACCTCGACCTTGTCCTTGCTTTCGAGGGCCTGGAAGCGGTCTTCGAGGGTATCGGCAAGCAGCACTTCGCTGGCAGCCGCATTCTCAGCAGCCTTGATGCGGACGCGGCTCCGCAACCGGCCCATGGCGTTGTCCTGGCCGGCGCCAACGGCCTGGCGGGCGTGCGTGGCCCGGCCCACGACCTTGGCGCGGCGATGCTCGGCCACCAGCATCTCGCAGTGAGCGCGAGTTTCATTCAGCTTCTGGTCCAGCTTGTGCAGGGCCTCGCGCAGGTTGTCGGCCTCGTGCTTCTGGTCCTCGGCCTGGCTGGTAAAGCCCTTGACCAGCTCGTCGTGGCTTAGGGCGCGTTCAAGGGCGGAGCGCGCCATGTCGTCCTGGCCTTTTCCGACGGCCAGTTCGGCCTTGCGCCGCCACTCCGCCGCCAGCTCCGCGTGCTCGGCGCGCTTCTTGTCGAGCAGATGCTGGTCGGCGATGGCGATGGCCACCTGCGTCTTGACCTGGAGCAACTGGTTTTCCATGTCCAGGACGATCTGTTTCAACAGCAGCTCCGGATCTTCGGCCTTCTCGACCATCTCGTTGAGATTCGCGCGGAGCAGGGTGCTAACTCTCTCCAACAGTGCCATAACTTCCTCCTTGTTTCAGCTATCGGCCATTAGCTTCTAGCTGCTAGCTAATCGCTGCATTGATTTCTCTTATGTGCGGGTGCCCCACCCTCGTCGTCCGCCGCGGCGGATTCTTGCGGCTAGGGTGGGAGACCACGCTACTTACCCTCCGGATTCTCCTCCGCCGGCCTTGCCTTGATGGCCTTCACGTTGGCCATGAGCTGCTTGATGTCCATGCCGCTGAGAGCCTCAAAGAGCGCCGGAACCTGCGCGGCTATGCGCGTCATGTCGCCGGTGATCTTGTGGGCTCCGGCGGCGTCGTCGTTGCCCGTTGAAACGATGGTGATCTTGTCCACCTTGCTGAGCGGCTCGGCCATGGCGCGGACCACGTCGGCCATGTTGGTGAGCAGCTTGTCCACCACGGCGGCCTGGTTCCACTCCTGGTAGGCCTCGGCCTTTACGCTCATGGCCTTGGCTTCCGCCTCGCCCTTCTGGAAGATGATGCTGGCCTCGGCCTCGCCCTGGGCGCGGATGGCGGATGCGCGGCCCTCGGCCTCGACGGTCAGGCGCGACTTCTCCGCGTTGGCCAGGTTCTCAATGCGCTGCCGCTCGATTTCGGAGGCCTTGAGGACGGTGGCGATGAGCTGCTTTTCGTTGCGCAGGATTTCCGCTTCCTGAACCTTGATCTGGCCTTCTTTTTCGACCTGTTGCACCTTCACCTGCTCGGCGGTCACCTGCTGCAGCATGACGTTGGTCTGGAGTTCGTAAGCCTTGTCGGCCGTGGCCTGCTGGCGGCGGCTCTGCTCGGCGTATTGCGCCTTCTTGATCTCCAGGTCGCGCTGCGCCTCGGCCTGGCGGGTTTGCGAGGCGGTCTCGGCAATGACGCGCTCCTGATCGGCCTGCGCCTTGGCCACGGCGGATTCGCGCAGCGCGGTGGCCCGCCGGATGGCGGTGTCGCGCTCGGCCTCGGCCGTGGCCATCTCCGCGTCGCGCTTGATGCGCGCTACGTCGGGGCGGCCCATGTTGGAGATGTACTCGTTCTTGTCGCGGACTTCCTTGATGGTGAAGGAGAT
>Ga0187890_10002712_pt1 | contig 12335 bp, 10 predicted proteins | sample June2016WEW_21_1_FD_133005 | JGI IMG/M metagenome (GOLD analysis project Ga0187890, IMG submission 133005) | Peatland microbial communities from SPRUCE experiment site at the Marcell Experimental Forest, Minnesota, USA - June2016WEW_21_10 | ecosystem: Environmental > Terrestrial > Soil >... | reverse complement strand
TACAAGGTAGGCAATGGGAGATATGGCCATGACCTCCAGGGCCATGACCTCCTCGGTGACCAGCATCGTGCCCAGTTCCGCAGTAAATGCCGCGCTGACTCGGCCGGCCAGAACTATCGCCGTCAGAAGCGGGGCCATCTCACGGGTAAGCGCGACGGCAGCCAGGCTCGCCGCATAATTGACCGCCCCGAATTTTTCCAGTTGATATGCGGTCTGGAGCACCATGATGATCCCGATTACAAATGAGACGAGCGCCACTATAGGGATCGACTTGACTCCTACCTCATCCATCTGGACTATGGCGGCCCTGAATCTAAGGGGCTTTCCCTGAAAGGGTTTTACCAGCGCCCATTTCATAGTTTCGTTGAAGAAACAGGAAATGCTGGTAATGTGTCTCAGGAAAATGATTATCCTGCCGTCTGAACGTGCGGCCGCTAAACTCACCTGCCTTGTTCTCCCTCGATCAGATGGCTTGCGTCCGGCGCCATTTCAAAAATATTTTTAAGGTAAGCGAGATCAAAAATCGATTCGACCCTTCGACACGCGCCGGCCAGGGAAAACCGGACCTTGCCCTTGCGCGAAAGCTGGAGCGCTTCCACGAAAGTGGCTATCCCCGAACTGTCTATGTATGGAACATCAGTGAGGTCCACTACTATGTGTGACGCTTTTTTCCGGAAAATGGGCAACAGAACGTTCCTGACCTGCGGCGAGGAACTCATGTCGAGGTCTCCTCCGAGGGAGACGACGAATACGCCTGGTTTTCTTTCGTCGATCTGTATTTTCAATTTTGCGCCTTCTCCTGTCCTGGCATAAATTTTATCATTTTCAGCACCATGCCCCCGCCGGGCGGCGTATCGTATTCTATCCTGTCCACCGCCGATTTGATGAAGTGGATTCCAAGTCCTCCGGGACGAACTTCTTCTAAATCACGTCCCTGGAATGTCGACGGGTCGGCGCCGCTTCCGAAATCCCGAATCATGATTTCAAAACAGTCTATGCCGAGCGTGAAAGTAATGACAATTCTTTTATCGTTGCTGTTCTTATAGGCGTGCCGGATCACATTCGTACACGCTTCGTCCACCGCAAGGACAAGTTTGTCCGTCTCTTCGTCCTCAAAGCCGATTCTTGAGGAGATTTTACCCACAAGTGTCCTCACGATGAACATGGCAGGCGGATCAGCCGGAACGTCGAGAATAACGGGGCCTTTAAAACTCGTAAACGCCAACTATTTCTCCTCTAATCCAGCCAGCACCAGTGTGATGTCATCAGCCTGGGGGCACTCCCCGACAAACTGAGACAGTGCAAAAGATATGCGCGATTTAGCGGACTCGACCTCCGAGTCTCCCGCGCTAAGACAGTTTTCGATTCTCTCCCATCCGAACTGTTCCCCCTCGTCGTTTTTGGCCTCTATGAGCCCATCAGTGGACAAAAGGATGCAGTCGCCGGGATTGAGTGACATCCTTGCAGAAGGGTAGTGCTGATCGGGCAGTATCCCTATCGGAGGAGCGCCGCTTCCGCGCAGTGTAGCATATCTACCCACGGAACCGTTCCATATTATGGGCGGAAGGTGTCCTGCATTCACATAAACGGCCTCGCCGCCATTTTTCTTGAGCACCATATAGAGAAGAGTTACGAACATCCCCCGGCAGCTCTGAGCGCATACAATCTCGTTTGCCCGGCGCATAAGCCTCTCCGGGTTCTGTTCGCGAATGGCCAGGACGCGAAAATTGGTGGTAAACCTGGCCATAAAAAGGGCGGAGGCCACCCCTTTGCCCGAAACATCGCCGATGAGAATTCCGACAGAATCGTCATCCAGTGGTATGAAATCATAGAAATCGCCTCCAATCTCCCGGGCAGGCTGGTAATGTGTGCTGAACCTGAATCCCTGGAGCTTCGGCATTTCCTGGGGCAAGAAACTCAACTGAATGCTGGTCGCAAACGCCAGGTCCTGTTCGATCTGCTGGCTGCGAAGAATTTCATGGTGCAAACGAGCATTTTCCACCGCAATGGCGGCGTGGGCGCACAGAAGACTGAGGGTTTCCTTGTCTTCCTCGTTGAAATTTGAGCCGTCAAGCTTGTTTATAACCTGCGATACGCCTATCACCCTTTCCTTGATCTTGAGCGGCACGCACAGGATTGTTTGCGTGCGGTATCCGGTCATGCGGTCGAATTCCCGGTTGAATCTGGTGTCCTCGTAGGCATTTTCGATCAAAAGCGGCTCACCGCTATCGTGGACATTGCCGGCTATCCCCTGGCCCCTTCTTATTCGCATGCCTCCCTTCAGCTTGTCGGCAACCGGCCCCTGCGCCACTTCAAAAACCAGTTCGTCACTCTTTTCGTCAACCAGCATGAGACTGCAGGCATCGGCTTTCAGAATCGAGCGCGAGGTCGTCATTATGTTTTCGAGTACCTCATCCAGTTGCAGGCTTGAATTGATAAGGCCCGAGACCCTGAAACATTCCTTTAGGTTTTCCAGGCGCTCGCGCATCTTCTCGAGAGCCGCAGAACCATCAGGACCGGCCATGTCGCCGGAGCACTCAGGGATGTGAGTCTTATTTCTTTCAGTCTTCATGATGCAGCGGCCCTTCGGAAGGCAAAAGCAAAAGTGAAAAGGCAAAACCTTCTGAGGTCAACTTTTTGCCTTTTCCGCCCCGCCTTCCAGTTTGCGGAGCTATTATGACTGTTTAGGCAAAATCTGTCAAATACGGCCAGATAGAGTGAGCAGTGAGCAGAAAGGACGCTGAGACGGACACGGCGACGGATAGTAATCCGGACATGGAAAGACACGGAGAGAAAAACCCCTAATGATACGAAATGAGTCGATTTGATACGGTTTTCGGATTTTTTGTAAGCGGTCGGGGAACCCCACCTTGTAAGCTAAATCGAGGTCTGCCATGATCTTCCGAAAACACAACAGGAGGTCGGGCATGACGAGCAATCTGAGTAGATGCCGCAAACAGTTCTGGGAAGAGCACATCACTCAATGCAACGCAACGGAGCTGAGCCAGGTAGAGTACTTATGAAGTCTTCGGGTATCTGAGCAGTCGTGGGTCAGCAAAGATACGATGAAGAAATCGCGGCCTCTCGCTCTGAACGGTTGGCCTCATTTTGTGTGCTTGCAGCACATAAAGTGAGAGAATGTTCCATTGTATCTTGGGCGGTTCCCCTTTATTATGAATAGCAGGAACAATGATTCGTAATTCCGTGGAACTTTCATTATAGGTGATGTCCGGAACGTGACATGGACCCGGGAAGTAAGCGTTCACCGCAGAGACGGGGCATAGTCCGGTCACAAGGAGAGAAAATCAAAACTCAACAAGATCAACGGGTCTCAGGACTTAGAAATAGCCAAAAATTGAGGGATTCAGGATTAATTCCTAAATCCTTCGAAATAGCCGAATTCTGCAAGCGTTGGAAGATAGGCGAACTCGCATTATTTGGGTCTATTTTACACGAAGGATTCATGCCGGACAGTGACGTTGATTTCCTTGTTTCCTTTACCTCCGATGCGGACTGGGGTTTGCTCGATCATATGCGAATGCAGCAGGAGCTTGAGAGCATACTGCATCGCAAGGTTGACCTCGTTAGCAAACGCGCCATAGAACGAAGCCGGAACCAAGTGCGCAGGAAGGAGATACTGGGAATGGCCGAGGTCCTTTTCTCCGAACAAGGGACGGTCTATGCGGCGAGATGAGGCCACGCTGGTCGATATAGCTAATGCTGCACGACTGGCATTGGACTTTTCAGCAGGTCTGACAAGTGATGAGTTCTTGAGAGATCTCAAGACCCAATCGGCTGTACTTCATCAACTGACGATCCTCGGTGAAGCCGTGAAGCGCTTGTCCGGGGATTTTCGCGCCCGTTACCCGGAGATCCCGTGGCCCCTCATTGCCGGTATGCGCGACCATCTCATCCATGCCTACGACGCCGTTGATCTGGATGAAGTATGGCGGACCTTAAAGAAGGACATACCTGATTTGCTGGACGGAATTGTCCCAATACTTCCATCGGATGAGACATGACCACTTCCGGTAGCGTGGCAAGGACAATAGCAGAAGACGTTATCTGGAACCTGGGCGATCTTTACTCGGGCCCAGGTGATCCGCAAATCGAAGCCGATACAGAGTGGCTCCGGGAGCAGGTTTTGTCTTTTTCTTCCTACAGGGGGAAGGTGGCCGGGCTGGGGCCGGACGATTTGCTTCAGGCCATTGAAAGACTGGAAGAAATAAACGAGCGGGCGCAGAAGCTGCTGGCATACGCATATCTGAATTTTTCGACTCAGACATCAAACCCGGCAGCAAGCGCCTTTTTTCAATCGCGGAAAGAACTTTACAGCGAAATCCGCCGCGATACGCTGTTTTTCGATCTCGAATGGACCCAACTGGAAGACCGCCGGGCCGAGGAACTCGCATCCGGTCCCCTATTGTCGAAATACGGGCATTACCTCATCTCCCTCAGGCGCTATAAGCCGTACCTTTTAAGCGAACCTGAGGAACGCATTCTGGCCGAGAAGGAACCCGCCGGGGCATCGGCCTGGGGGGCCCTTTTCGACAAGATGCTCAGCCAGTTGAGGTTTGGGGAGAAAAAGAGGACGGAATCGGAACTATTAAGCGACATCTACAGCCCCGACCGCGAAGTTCGGAAGCGCGCCGCAACCGAGTTGAGCGACGGACTCCAGTCGATCCTTCTCCCGCTGACACACATTTTCAATACGGTCCTGCTCGATAAGTCGATAGACGATCGGCTGCGCCAATACCCCCACTGGCTAAGTTCGCGGAACCTGAGCAATGAGGCGGACGACGCCACGGTCGGCGCTCTGGTGAACGCGGTTTGTTCCAGGTACGATCTGGTCGAACGCTATTACCGCCTCAAGCGAAAGCTTCTCGGGTATGACGAGCTTTTCGACTACGACCGCTATGCCCCTGTTCAAGTCCCGGCTGAGGACAAGACCACATGGGATGAAGCAAAAGAGATCGTGCTCGCTTCCTATGGGGATTTTTCTCCGGAAATGGAGAAGCTCGCCCTCCGGTTCTTTAATGAGGGGTGGATCCACGCCCCGGTTCTACCTGGGAAACGCAGTGGAGCTTTTTCGCACCCTGTGGCCCCTTCCGCGCATCCTTACGTTTTTCTCAATTTTACCGGCAGTCGCCGAGACGTAATGACTCTCGCTCACGAACTCGGTCACGGCATCCACCAGTATCTGGCGCGAAGCCAGGGGCTTTTCAACTCGGATACACCTCTTACGATCGCCGAAAGCGCATCGGTTTTCGGAGAAATGCTCGTCTTCCGCAGCGTGCTGAAAAAGATGGCTTCTCCAGTTGAACGCCTGGGACTGCTTTGCTCAAAAATAGAAGATACCTGCTCGACCGTTTTTCGGCAGGTGGCGATGAACCGGTTCGAGGAAGCCGTACACAATGGCAGACGGACGCGCGGCGAGCTGGACCCGGACTTCATTTCATCTGCGTGGATCGAAACTCAAACCGCAATGTTCGGTGACTCGGTGCGGCTGCTCGACCACTATAGAATCTGGTGGTCCTATATTCCTCACTTCGTCCACTTCCCGGGATATGTGTACGCCTACGCGTTCGGTGAACTGCTGGTGATGGCCCTCTACGAACAGTACCTGCGTGATGGTCCGGATTTTGTCCCCAAGTACCTGGCGTTCCTGGGATCAGGCGGCAAAGCCAAGCCCGAAGAGCTGCTTCGGCCGTTTGGCGTAGATTTGGCCGATGCCGGATTCTGGGACCGGGGCATGAGAATCCTAGAGGAGCTTGTAAACGAGGCCGAAAGGGAAGCACTCCGATGAAGCCAAAGACAAAATTCAGGAAAACCAAGATCGTTTGCACTCTCGGCCCTGCGACCAGCTCTCCTGAGATGATTGCCAAGCTCATCGATGAAGGCATGGACGTGGCCCGCCTCAACTTTTCTCACGGAAACCGCGATCAGCACAGGCAGACCATCCACACCATCCGCTCGCTTTCCAGGCAGACAGGAAAGGAAATCGGCATTCTCCAGGACCTCGGTGGGCCAAAAATCAGGCTCGGTCAAGTCAGTGGCGGCAAAAGGACCCTGAAGCACGGGGAGCGTGTAACGCTCGTACCGGGAGAATACGCCCAAGGGGGTGCTATCCCCGTGAACTATCCCGATCTGTTCGAGGACATCCAGGTGGGGAATCAGATTCTTCTGGCTGACGGCACGGTTCAATTGACGGTGGTGGAGAAAAAAGACAGGAGCGCCTTCTGCGAGGTGCTGGTCGGGGGAGCGATCTATTCCCGTAAGGGAGTTAATCTGCCTTTGAGCCACTTGAGTGTGCCCGCATTTACTGAAAAAGACCGTGAGGACCTCGTGGTGGGTCTGGACGAAAAGGTCGATTTCGTTGCCCTCTCTTTCATTCGCAGCCTGGAAGACCTTCGAGATGTTCGGCAGATTATATGCCAGGCGGCATACCGTCCTATGCTTATCGCCAAAATCGAAAAACCGCAGGCGGTTGAGAATTTTGAAGAGATTTTGTCTGCAGTTGACGGGGTAATGGTCGCCAGAGGAGATTTAGGGGTCGAGATGCCTCTGGAGGAAGTGCCAATGATTCAGAAAAGGATAATCAGGATAACGAGGCAGGCGGGAAAGCCGGTCATCACAGCGACCCAGATGCTGGGCTCGATGCTTGAAAGCCCCAGGCCTACACGGGCCGAGGCCACCGATGTGGCAAACGCCATTCTGGATGGGACCGACGCCTTGATGCTCTCCGATGAGACCGCTATGGGGGCTTATCCGGTGGAAGCCGTTTCGACCCTGGACCGGATAGCCACGTCTACCGAGCCTTACTTGAACGAGGGGGCCTACCTGGAGGAGGAAATTTCGGAGATGCTTCACACCATTCCGGCAGCAATCAGCCGCGCCGCATGTCAGTTGGCGCTCGATCTGAAAGCCGCAGCGATCTTTGCAACGTCATCCTCAGGCAACACGGCCCGGCTGGTCGCACGGTTCCGCCCCTCGGCGTCCGTAATGGCCCTGACCGACCGCATCGTGACTCTGCGCCAGTTATCTCTTTCGTGGGGCGTAATCCCTCACCTTGTAGACTCATTCATCGACACGGACCAGATGTTCGCATTGGCGCGCTCCTCGGCTATGGAAAAAGAAGTGGTCAAACCGGGAGACTGCATTGTTATCACGGCCGGCGTTCCGGTAGGAGTAGCCGGAACGACAAACCTGCTGAAAGTGGTGGAAATCAAAAGTTTATCCGGAAATTAAAAAAGAGGAAGATTTTTTTGACGCGTCAAATTTCGAGGAAGGGGACGGCATGAGACAGGGGTGGCCCCTTTTGGTGATTTTCTGCTCATTTACTCTGGCTGCATGCGCCGGCACAAACCTGAGCGAACGGAGCGTTCCCGCAGCCTGCAAGCTTGATTATCTGGACAGGCAAAAAGTCGAGCTGCAATCAGGCCTGGGGCTTTTCGCCGGAACGGAAATCGAGAGGCGCGAAAACAGTATCTGCATAACAATAGGGTGCGACGCGCTTTTTGAATCCAATTCCGACCGGGTTATACCGGCCACCTGCAAGGAGATCGACACTGTGGCCGAGGTGGTGAAAAAATACCCGGAAACGAAAATAAAAGTGGACGCTCATACGGACTGCATTCGCTCTGAGGAGGAAAACCTCGCCTTATCCGAGTTGCAGGCGTGGACCATAAAGAAGGCACTGGTCGACAAAGGTGTGGCGCCCTCCCGGGTTACGGCCCGGGGTTGGGGGGAGTCAAAGCCCGTTGTCTCCAACGCTACCGACGCGGGCAGGAAAGTGAACCGGCGTGTAACGATAATGTTGACGGCGCCGAATCAGCCCTGATAGCCGGTTTCCGTAATTACGTCGGGTGAATGAGCGCAAGCGCAGCCCATCAGAACTTTTCACAGATTACCGGGGTTTTCCGCTTCCTCAAGATCTAACTTGCCTTGGGCCAGGGAGGTCGATTCTCACTTCATACTCTTTGCTGCCGCCAATCTTCTTGACGATAAAGCCATGGCTGCGGGCAAGCGCCAGCATGCCTTTGTTTTCTGGTAAGACTGTGCCCCAAATGGACTGAACACCTCGCTCCCTGGCGATATGGATTGAGTGCTCGAGCAAAGCAGCCCCGACGCCCTCTTTCTGCCAGGCATCACCAACAGCAATGGCAAATTCCGCACTGGTGACATCCGGGTCGCTCATGAGCCGGACCACTCCCAGGATCCTTTCCCCATCTGAGGTCTGTTTGATTGCCACCACGACGATATCCCGGTCGTAGTCGATCTGGGTAAACCTTGTGAGCATGCTGAGGGGAAGTTCCCGGAGCGGGATAAAGAAACGATAGTATACGCTGGTTGGAGACAACGAATTAAAGAGATCCACCAAAAGCGGAGCATCCTCCGGCTTGATGGGGCGGAGGAAAATCTCCATTCCTCCCCTGGTAACGGTTTCCATTTCGTATTGGCTTGGATATGAGCTGATTACAAGATGCTGCGGAGCGGCAACGTCGGCCGGTTCAACCGCCACTCTGGCGCTCATAGCGGCGGCGGCATGTGCATGCAGGATCAACGGATTGATTTCAAGCTCAACCACCTCTGGTAAGTCGGTGACGAGTTGCGAGAGACGGATAAGGATCTCCTCGATCAGCAGTAGGAGTGCCGGCAGCTCATCCTGGTTTCCCTTGAGGAGCTGGTATGCCCGGCTCGCCTCAATGAGCTGCCGGGCGAGCACTCGGTTCAAGGGGGGAAAAGCCAGAGCGAAGTCTCTGAAGATTTCCCCCACCATGCCCCCGGCGCCGCACAGAAGAACCGGGCCAAAACCAGGGTCTCTTCTGACGCCGAGCATCAGCTCATAACCCGGAGTTCCCGTCACGCCCCCCCCGACAGGAATCCCATAAGCGATCAGCAAAGCTTTGGAATCCTCATCATTGAGCAATCTCCCCCCGCCGTCAATGGCCCTTTGAATAATCGTCCGCGCAGCGTTCGCATCGAATTCCATGCCCCGTGGAAGTTTTTCCGGAATCTCTTGGAGCATCTTCAGATTGTGGTCATAGGAGCCCATGTGCAGGAAGGCTTTGATCGCGCGTTCAGGGGTTTCGAAAGTTGGAAGGCCCGACCGGTTCAGAATCTCCCGACCTCGCTCCGCCTCCGCTGCCCCCAGCCACACGGTGAAAACCGAAATCCTCCTGCCGCGCAAAATCTCGAGCAGCGATTCGGCAACGGCGGTGGAAACGGCGGCGGCATTGGGAACCAGAATAATCAAGAGGGCCTTGATCTCAGGTGCTGCAAGGCAGATTTCAACCACTCTCGCGTATCTTTGCGGCGATGCGTCCGCGCCTACGTCTACCGGATTCCCTCCGGTCCAGGAAGGGGGAAGGATGGCGCTGAGGCTCCTGATGACCTCAGAGTTGAGAGATGGCAGTTCGACTCCATGATCGGCAAGGGCATCTGCGGCCATCATGCCCGGCCCCCGTCCATTGGTGACGATCACAAGCGTGGAGGCGGAATGACGCGGCTGCCTGGCCAACAGTTCAGCACAATCGAAAAGCTCTGCGAAGGTGTTGACGCGTTCAATACCGGCACGTTTGAAAGCGGCGCCATAGATATCATCCTCACCTATGATTGCAGGTTTTTGCGATGCTTCGAAGCGACCGCCGCCGCCAGCTCTTCCGGATTTCAAGGCAACGATGGGTTTGATGCGCGAAACGGCGCGGGCCGCGCTCATGAATTTGCGGAAATTGGTCAACTTATCGAGGTAGAAGGCGATGCTGCTGACGCGGTCATCATTACCGAGGAAATTGATGAGATCGGCGAAATCCACATCCAGCATCCCACCAGTACTGATAAAGTAACTGAAACCGATCTGTTCCTTTATCGACAGGTCAAGAATGGCATGGTAAATGGCCCTGCTCTGAGAAATAAAGGCGAGGTTGCCGGGCAATGGTATATTCATGGCATGGAGTGCAGAAAATTTCGCACCCGTGTATGAAATCCCTGAAGAACCCGGACCGATGATCCGGACGGAACCTCGATACGCTGCCTCTTTGATTTGATTGCCAAGGCCGGCACTTTCCTCGGCGGTCAGTCCACAACCGTCTGCAAAGATTACCGCGCCTGCAATGCCGACTTCGGAACAAGCTCGAATTGCCGCAGGTACGGAATGAAGAGGTGATGCGATCAAAGCCAGGTCAACAGGCTCGCCGGCGTCCGCGAGCCGGGGGCATGCAGGAAGGCTGCAGAATTCATCGCGAGGGGGAGCCACCGGGAATATTTTTCCAGCAAAGCCCCCATTTCTGAGATTGCTGATCAGAGTGTTGACAATGGCGCCGCTCCGTGAGCACCCTCCAATAACGGCGACGGCGGCTGGCTTGAACATTTTTTCAAGATTATGGATGCTCATTTTCGCTGAACCACTGTAAGAATTCTCACCTTTTAAATTCCGGCATTATTCTGAGTTTCAAAGATGTGACTGAGAATTTCAACCAAGATTCGACTTTTATATTCATGTTTCGCCTCATTGATGGAAGTTGCTTGCGTCTGCTGCATGGCAAGTGGTAATATGATTTCAAGTCTTCATTTAGCCTGCATCTTGCAAAAAGCGCAACCACAATTCACAATCAAAGAGGTGTACTATGCTGAATCAGCTCCAAAATTTGGGAGACATTCTACCTCATGCTGCGAAAGACTACGCCGACAAGACCGCTCTAATCTTTCAAGAAGAAACCTTTACTTTCCGTCAACTTGACGACCTGACCAACCGACTGGCCCAATCCTTGCGCAAGATGGGCATCAATCCGGGAGACCGCGTTTCCATCTACTCCAACAATTCGTGGCAATGGATTGTCTCTTATTATGCCATCGCCAAGCTTGGAGGAGTGATCAATCCCATCAATGTGATGCTGAAGCCGGAGGAGGTCTGCTACGTCGTTCAAGATTGCGGGGCGAAGGCAATCATTCTTTCATCGGACAAGGCTGGACCAACTCGCGAAGCTACTTATGGCGTTGCAGGGCTGGAGTATATTATCAGTTATGAGGACGCAGGGGGCGGCATCCTCTCCTTCCAGGATGTCCTGAACAATGGTTCTGCAGAGCCGATGCGTTCAAACGCCGGCCCGGAAGATGTTTCCACTATCGGTTACACATCCGGGACAACAGGACATCCCAAGGGGGCATCCCTGAGTCATCGAGCGGTGCTCGTGAATGCTTGCATGACCGCTAACATGCATATGAAGACCAGTCAGGACCGCGTCGTTACCGCTCTGCCTTGCGCTCATGTGTATGGAAACGTCGTGATGCATGGAGAGCTTGCCCTGGGGGGAACCCTTATCCTCCTGCCTCGTTTCAACGAACTCGATGCGCTCGAAGCCATCCAAAAATACCAGGCGACCATGTTTGAGGGTGTGCCGACCATGTATCTGTACCTCCTCAGTTATCCGGACCTCGACAAATTCGACCTCAGTTCACTCACGCGCTGCACGGTCGGCGGCCAGACTATGTCTGTGGACAAGATGGTCGAAGTGGAAAGGCGTTTCGGCTGTCCTCTCCTGGAATTGTGGGGAATGACTGAACTGGCCGGGCTGGGAACCACCCATCCCTATTATGGCAAGAACAAACTGGGCTCCATCGGCGTCCCTCTCCCTTACACCGAAGCCAAGATCGTTGATAGCGACGATGCCACGAAGACGCTGAAAGCGGGTGAGATAGGCGAATTGATGTTCCGGGGGCCGATTGTCATGGAGGCATACTGGGGCAATGAAGAGGCAACCCGGGAGGCGATCGAGGAAGATGGCTGGCTGCACACGGGAGATGTGTGCTCCATGGACGAAGAAGGCTATATTTTCGTCGTGGACCGCAAGAAAGACATGATCATTACCGCAGGCTACAATATCTATCCTGCGGAAATAGAGCGCGTGGTCCTGAAGCTGGAGAAGGTCGCAATGTGCGCCGTAGGCAAAGAACCTGACGAGCTCAGGGGCGAGCTGGCCAAGGCCTTCGTTGTCCTGAAACCGGGGGAAACGGCAACCGAAGAGGAAATTCTGTCTTTGTGCCGCGACCACCTGGCCAACTATAAGGTTCCGAGAGGTGTCTATTTTGTGGATGATCTGCCGAAAACAAGCACGGGCAAGATTATGCGCAGAAAATTAGCCGATCTTTTGAAGCCTGCGTTACATGCAAGATTGTCTTAGGCCAACAGAGAGCCTGCAGTTGCCGGTCAGGATCAATGCTGTTAACTTTAGATTCGAGTGCCTTTTTGGACACGAAGAGTACGAAGGATACACGAAGCGCACGAAGGAAAACCATTGCCGAGAAGCTTGTTAGAGAAATGTTTCGTGTGCTTTGTC
>Ga0187890_10002710_pt1 | contig 12338 bp, 11 predicted proteins | sample June2016WEW_21_1_FD_133005 | JGI IMG/M metagenome (GOLD analysis project Ga0187890, IMG submission 133005) | Peatland microbial communities from SPRUCE experiment site at the Marcell Experimental Forest, Minnesota, USA - June2016WEW_21_10 | ecosystem: Environmental > Terrestrial > Soil >... | reverse complement strand
GGCGTGTACATTCCGGCCAACTTCGAGTTCTACAACTACGCCCGCTTGTACGACGATGCAGCGGGCGCGCGTTTCAAGTACCAGGTCTTTCTCACCGAGGAGCAGCGTTCCGGCTCCTGCATCGCCTGCGGCGCTTGCGAAGAGTTGTGTCCACAGAAGATCGAGATCGGCGAGTGGATGCCCAAGGTAACCGCGCTGCTGGCGTGAGGGAGCTCACAGGCTCTGCGGTTGAATTCTCCTCACCATCCAGCAGATTGTTTCAAGGGTACAGGGGGACGAACCCTGATTTCTTACTGGCTGGATGTGGGCGACCCGCCTCGTGACGACGTGTGGATGGATAACAAGACTCGCCCAACTAAGTTCCTAAGGGGCTGGTATCCGTTGATCTTGGTTGACATAGGCATTGATTATCGTTCCCACAGGCAAGCTTGCGTTTGGACCGTACCAGAGAGCCGATTCCCAGGTGAGCGCACCTCCCTTTCCTCCGCTTACCCCTGCTCCGCCGCGCAATAGAATCTTTGCACCCGACACAGTTTCCACATAGTCGAACTGCAGGACAAGCCTTCCTGATTTTCCCAAGAGACCGCTCTTTGATATTGATTCAATGTGGCCGATTGCCTCGGCGCCTGTTCTCACAATGATCTTGGAGCCAGCGACCAGGTCCTGGCGCACCTTGAAGTGAACCGTCTGCTTGACCAGTAGTGCCTTCCCTTGCAGGTCGTCCATCAGAACCAGATGGATTGGTGTCCCGTCAGTCAAGAGAACCGTATCCGCTTTCTCATCTTCGTTAGCCTGAGACCAGACGTATACCGGCGTAAGGGCGATAAGGGATCCTAACGCAACTAGTCCAAAACAGGTTGTAGAACCGGCTCGCATTGTTCTCATGCCCGCCAATCACTGAACCGTAAAATCAAAGCCCTGCCCATAAACGCCATGAGGGAAATCGGCGGATCCAACTGAGTACAAGATGTACTCGCCCTTCTTCAATTCCGCTACCGGTGCAACCCTGAATCGGCGACCTCCGAGTGGAGTTGCAGAAGTGCGGACAATTCTGTCGGCTCGAATGCCAACCTTTTCCCCTACGGTCCCGCCAATGGAGCCCATTTCGATTTCTCTCCGGTCACCTTTGTCGTCCATCTCGACAATGATGTAGTTGTCGAGATTGTCATTAGCTGGTAGTTCAATATCGATCACAGGTTTCCGGGAGGCAATTAACGAAGCGTGCTGCCCTTGCAAATATGCCTTGTTCTTGACGGACTTGATCCCCATGGTAGCAACGTGCCCGAGCCGCCCGCCGACCTTCTGCTCGCCAATTGTGCGAACTTCGACGGGGTTCCCGTCAATCGTCACCTTAGGAATCGTCAAATGCGTTGACTGAATCATGGCCGCCACAACGGAATCGGATACTCCGGCCTTTTTTAGGGCAGCTAGATCGTCGTCTGAAAGGTCAAACTTCGTAGCACTCGCCTTTATTCGCGCGATAATCACGTCATCCCCGAGGCCCTTATGAGTCATTTCAATGACGCGAGCATTGTCCACGTCACTCTCAAGACTTGACTGCGAACAGGCCACTTGGGTTCCGAAAAACAGAAGAGTGCCGATAACACAAAGAGCCAGCGAACGGCAAAAAGACGCACTGCGGGTAGTAGGATTACCGATTTTCATGTTTCTCCTTTTTGGGACGAACTATATCACACGGACCTTGCCCCCGCAAAACGTATCCTTAGCAAGCTGTTCTAATGCGAGGGGGTAACGAAGGTGACGGGGTCGAAGCGGGAACGCTGAGGGCGCCGGCGACAAGCCGCAGGTAAGCGTCGGGCAGACGCGGAGTTCAGCCCTCTGCGGGCGGAGTTGGGCGGGTGACACACCTCGATCACAGCTTGAAGTACGGAGTACCCCGGATCTCTTCCGCCCTGGCGGATGAGACCTGGAATCGCGCCAACACAGCCACCAACCCGCAACCCCGCGCCCGTCCCTAACCCCTGACCCCTAATCCCTAATCGTCTCCCAGCTCGTACGGAATGCCGAACCGCCCAATCTGGATCAGCGCCTTATCTCCCGGCGGCCAGATGTGCAAACTCTCCACGCGGCTGGAACCGGCGATGCGATGCGCGTCCGTCGTCACCACCAGAGTCCCCGTGGCGGCCTTGTAGAAATGCACGCTCAGCGTGTCGCCCGCATGCGCCACATCCCATCCAAACACATACTCCCCTGGCTTGAGCGCGATGCCGCCAATGCGGATGGGCGTCTGCACAACCAGGTAGTGCGAATACTTGCCGTCCGCCGAGTAGCCGGCCGTGAGCAGCACCACTCCGGCAATGAAGTGCCCGCGCCCGTTCACAATGCCCGAGGCGGTGCGCATCTCGGTTTCGATGTGTTCCTTCTCCACCGGCGCGCGCGCCGGCAGCAGCGAGGCCAGCTCCGCATCGGTAGCCTGCCGCCAGGCCGTCTTCTGCGCCTGCATCGCCGCAGACAGCAGCAATAGAACAACTCCGCATAGAATCGCGCGCTTCATCGTTTTCATCTTCATGAGGGTCTACCGTTCCTTCGCCGGCGGGTTATTCCGGGCCACCGCGGCCTTCACGAGCGCCTTGAACGCGCCCGCGTCGACCTTCTCCCCTTCGTGGATGTCGATCGCCCTTCGGGTGTTGCCTTGCAAGCTGGAATTGAAGAGGCGCGATGGGTCTGGGACGGCGGCACCGCGGGCGAACGTGAGCTTCACGACCTTGGTGTATGACTCCCCGGTGCAGACAATCCCATGGTGCGACCAGACCGGAGTGCGCCACTTCCACTCCTCGGTGATCCCGGGGTCGGCTTCCAGGATCAGCGCCCGCATGCGGGCCAGGGTCTCCCCGCGCCATCCCCCCAACTCGCTGATCCGCTGGTCGATGAGCAAGGAAGCGGGTTCCCCGGTCGCTTGCTCACGGCTGCTCATGTCTTTGCTTTCCTTGTTCATCAGGCACTCCTCATTTTGGCTTTCTCAGGGATTCGAGCGGGACCAGGCCGCGCTGGATGGCCGCCGTGGCAGCCTGCGTCCGGTCGGTCACGCCCAGCTTGCCCAGCAAGCTGTTGATGTGAGTCTTCACCGTGGCCTCGGTGATCTGCAGCTCGGCAGCGATCTCCTTGTTGCTCTTGCCATGCACAATCTGTTCCAGCACGTCGAACTCGCGCGGCGTCAGCTCCTCGGTGCCCATGCGCTCGGCCAGCTTCTCGGCGATCGCCGCCGGTATGTGCGACTTGCCCGCATGAACCGCCCGAATGGTCGCAATCAGCTCCTCCGAGGTCATGCCCTTCAAGAGGTAAGCGCGCGCGCCGGCCTGCAATGCGCGATAGATGTCCTCGTCGCCGTCGTAGGTGGTGAGCACCACAACCCGCGCCTGCGGCGACTCCATGCGGATGCGCTGGATCGCGTCCACTCCGCTCAGGCGCGGCAGGCGCAGATCCATCAGGATTATATCCGGCTGGTGCTTGCGGAACTGCGCGATGGCCTCGACGCCGTCCGCCGCTTCGCCCACCACCTCCAGGCCCTCCGCCACGTTGAGCAGCGCAACCAGTCCCTGGCGCACCACATGGTGATCCTCCACAACCAAAACGCGAATCGATTCCTTGGCCACTGTTGCTCCTTCGTCTCCCCTTGCGTCTCCCACAAAACTGGGTGCCCCATCCTTCCGCGTCCTTCGCGGAAGGGTGGGAAACCGCGAACCCTAACCACTTCCTGTCTCCCCCACTGCCGGCGCTTCCAGCCTCACCGTCGTTCCTCCACCGGGATCGCTGGTCACCTCAAGGGTCCCGCCAATGGCCGCCGCGCGCTCCCGCATCCCGGTCAGCCCGTAATGCCCCGGCGCTGGCGGCTCGCCGGCTGCAAAGCCCTGTCCGTCGTCCCGAACCTCGAGGGCAATCTCGCCCGGCCCGTACTCCAACTGGACAAACAAATGCTTGGCCCCGGCGTGCTTCTTCACATTATGGATGGCTTCCTGGGCCACGCGCAGAATCTCGCGCTCCGTGTCCGCCGGAAGCGGGCGATAGGCGCCAAAGATGCTGAAGCGCGACTCCAGTCCGCCACCCCCTTCGGCCTCGGCCATGCGCCGCAGCCTGACCGGCAGAGTGGTCTCGCCGGAGTCCTGCGAGCGCAGCGCCCAGATCGACTGCCGCGCGTCGGCCAGCCCCTCGCGCACGTAGCCGCGGGTCTGGTCCAGGCGTCTGGCCGCGTCGTCGTGCTTATGGTGGCGGAGCAGTTCGGCCAGCACCTCCAACTGCACGCTGATGCCCACGTAGCCCTGCGCCAGGGTGTCGTGAATCTCCCGCGCAATGCGGCTGCGCTCGCCCAGCACGGCGCGGAACTCGCCCTCTGCCCGCCGCAGCCGCAGCCGCAGCAGCACCACCACCATCCCCACCGCCAGCGCAACCATCAGCGCATAGAACCACGCCGTCTGGTAGAAGTGCGGCCGCAGTTCGAAGGTGAGGGCCGCGCCCTCGGAGTTCCAAAGCCCATCGTTGTTGGCCGCCTGCGCGCGGAAGGTATACTTCCCCGGCGGAATTGTCGTGTAGTAAGCGGTGCGCCGCGTCCCAGCATCGATCCAGTCCCGGTCGAAGCCCTCCAGCATGTAGCGGTAGCGCACCTTCTGCGGCGCGGTAAAGCTCAGTCCGGCATAGTCGAACTCGAAGTGCACGTGTCCGGCCTCGACTCTCAACCGAGAATCTGCCGCATGCAATGCCAATGCTACGTCGTCCACGGCAAAGCGCTCGATCACGACCGGCGGCGGAACCGCATTCACCGGGAAGTGCGCCGGGTCCACCTCCACCAGCCCCTTGGGGGTGGCGAACCAGAGGCGCCCATCGCGGGAGCGCCAGGCAGAAGGGTGGCTGTTGGTGGCCGTCTCCCGGCTGCGCAGCCCATCGGCGGCGCCAAACTCCATCCAATGCGAGCAACCGGAGGCCGTGCCGAGCTTGCCCATATTCTCGCTCATCTCGCTCATCTTGCCGCCGATGCCAGCGCAGTCGCAGCGAGCAATCCCATTGCCGGTGGCGAACCATAGATGGCCGATTCCGTCGTCCAGAATGGCGTGGATGGTCGTCTGCCCCAATCCATTGCCCGGCGCCGCCGTGAATCTTTGCCCATCCCACAGGTTCCAGCCATGGTCCTGCGTGCCGATCAGCAGCGTCCCATCCGGCCGGGAGAGTAGCGCCGTAATCACGTTGCTGGAGAGTCCGTCGGCGGTCGTGTAGTTCAGGATTTTGCCGCCATGTAGCCGCGAGAGGCCGGCCAGGGTGGCCACCCACAGGTCGCCGCTCGCGTCGCGAACCATGGAGCCAACCAGATCGCTGCCCAGCCCGCTCGACTGGGTAAAGGTCTGCATCTGCCCGCCGGAATGCGCCCCGCCCAACTCGCCAGTCCAATGGGTAAGCCCGCGCCTGGTGCCGATCCACAGCGACCCATCGGCGTCCGCCAGCAGGGAGCGGATGAAGTCGTCGGGCAGCCCGTCGGCGGAGGTAAACGAAGCAACTGCGCCCGAGCGAATGCGGTTGAGCCCGTCGGGCGTGCCCACCCACAGGTCGCCGTTAGGCGCGGCGGCCAGCGACAGAATCACGTCGCTCAAAAGGCCGTCCTTCACCGTGTAGCTCTTGACGCCGCCGCTCTTGCCCACCGCGTCGAGCCCGGCTCCGTTGGTTCCCACCCACAGCGTCCCCGCCGCATCTTCAACCACGGTCGTCGTCGCGTCCGAACTCAGTCCCTCGCGCGCGCCCATCGTCCTGAACCGCTGATCGCGCAGAATGTGCAGCCCGCCGGTCTCGGTCCCCACCCAAAGATTTCCTTCGCGGTCTTCCATCAGCGCCAGCACAGATGCCGACGCCAGCGGATCGGTGACGGGAAGGCGTTCAAGCTTGCCATCAACCCACCGCGCCAGCCCTCCGTTGGTGCCGATCCACAGGCTGCCCTCGCGATCGGCAAGGACCACCTGAATGCGGCTGCCGGGAAGCTCGTGGCCAACAGCCAACTTCTTTGCGGACCCTCCCCCGAATTCAATCAGCGAGAGGTCGCTCTTGCTCGCGACCGCCACCCCCTGACGGCCAAATGGCTCCATAAACTGCAGGATGCCTCGAGGAACGTCCGGCCCCGACGCGACCATTGCGCCTCCAGAGAGAATCGGATCCCAAACAACACCGACTGTAGCCAGGTTTACCTGGCCGCCAAGGCCGTGTCCCACCAGGCACGGACCATAGGTACATGGAATGCCCGGCTTCCACCCTTGTCCCTTGATGGAAACAGCCGTGTCCTCAGTAGTTCCAACCCAAAGATCGTCCTTGGTGCCCGCCACAATGGAGGTGATCGTGCCTTTCGGCATTTCCTTTGACTCCGGCAAGAATTGGTCACCCACTAGCCCCGCCAACCCTTGATCCGTCCAAACCCACACCACACCTCCCGACGTCTCGGCTATCGAATGAACAGCCCCTCCCGGCAGCCCGTCCTTGGTCGTGAATGCAGTGAGGCTTCCATCCATCCATCGCGCCAGCCCCTCGCTGGTTCCAATCCACAGCGCCCCGTCCTTGGTCTCCAGCAGGCAGCGCACGTCGTTGCCTGGAAGCGCGGGCGTCGAGTTGCGGTCGAAGAGTTGAAACCCGTTGCCGTCGAAGCGGACCAACCCCACCTCGGTGCCCAGCCACACAAATCCATCCCGGGTCTGGAGCAGCGCCTGCACCGTGTTCTGCGGCAGGCCGTTCTCCATCACCCAGGTCTGCCGGCCGTAGTTGGCCAGCGGCGTCGAAGGCTCCAGCGCAAGGCCGGTAAGCGCCCACCCCAGCAGCAATGCGGCGAACAAGGCGTTGAACCCAAGCCGGAGGGGCGAGCGCCGGGCGGCCTCGTCGGCAAAACCCTTCGAGTTGGCAAGATGATGAGCCACGGGAGCGGGTGGAAATTCCTTCAAACAGACTCCAACCTGCGCAAAAGCCGCGCACCTCCACAGTAATTGGAAAGCCGCAAGCGATGCACGCCAGCGCATCAGAATTCTGGCGGCCAAGGCTTGCGGAAGGCGGCCTTCGCTTGCCGGCGTGGAACCAGAGTACCTCACAAAGGCCGACGCCAGTCTCCACCTATCGATGGGCTGAATCCTCCATCGAATAGCTCAAGACACGCATAACGCCTGCCGATACTCTGTGTATGCGTCATCAATTTGTCTCCTGAACTGGTCCTTCGAGGTCTGACAGTCGGGTGGTTGCCCATCTCGTGGCGGCCACCCGTTTTCTTTTTCGGCCGAGCGGTAAGATCCACAGTCAAGCCGCACGCGGTTGCCCGGATCGACCCCCAAGAAATCGAAATCCTGCCGGCCCAAACGTACCAGCCCGGGCTTGCCAAGCAAGCGCGATTCAACTATAAGTACCAGCGTCGGGAGCCACAGTCTGCCTGGGCGTCAGCCCCTGGGGCCGCGCCGCAAGCCGTTTCCCGGCAGAGAAGGGAAGAGATGATCACCCGCAGAGATTTGTTCGTAGCCATGGTCGCCGCCGCTGCCACCGCCGGAGCATTCGCCTTGGCAGACCAGAAGCCCGTCATGGGCTCCGCCGTATTCGACTGGAATGCCATTCCCGCCACACCTACCGCCGTCGGTTCCGTGCGTTCCTTCTTCAGCGCGCGCACGGCAACGCTGGAAAACCTGGAGGTGCATGTAACCACGCTCAACCCAGGGCAGTCCCCGCACCCACCGCATCGCCATCCGAACGAGGAACTGGTTATCATTCAGCAGGGAACCGTGGAGGTTCTGTCGAACGGCCAGTGGAAGCGGGTCGGCCCCGGCTCGGTGATCTTCAACGGGTCGAATCAGCTTCACGGACTGAAGAATGTGGGCGCCGATCCCGCCGTCTATCACGTCGTCAACTTCAAAACCGCCGCCACGCCGGAGCCGCTGCCGCCGGACGCCAAACCGCAGCCCTGAGCGACAGCTATCTTGCCGGAAAGCTGGCGCTCACCACGCCCATGCCCGCATAGGGGTCGACAATCCAGTCGTTGATTGGACGCTGTTCCTGGCAGTCCAGGCACATGGTCTGGAGATACTGGGCCGCGCAGTGCGGACAAACGCCCCGGGTCGCAAATGTGTCGAAGGGCTGCCCGCACTTCCCGCACGTCCAGTAGGCGCCCATTGGCGGCGCTGTCCTGCAACTTGGGCAGGCAAAGCCCGGCCTCCGCGGCAACTTGGCCAGACGCAAAAGCCCCCGAGCGTGCTGCAGACCGCCCCAGCAATTCAGCAGCATGAAGACGGCGATCGCGCCTATCCAAACCGAATGCGAAAACACGGCCAAGCCAAAGAATCCGACGACGCCGATAAAGCCAAGAATCGTGGCCACCATCAGGCTGCGCGCGCGCCCCAGCACAAACCACAGCAGAGAGCGAAGAATCTGGCCGCCATCCAGGGGATAGATGGGCAGCATATTGAAGACCAGCAGAGACAGGTTGATCCACAGGATCGCCCGCACCAAGTGGTAGGCATCGGGCATGGTCTCAGCCCACCCCATCGACCGGCTCATCACGAGCGCCGCGTAAAAAACAGGAAGCAGCGCCACGTTCACCAGGGGACCCGCCGCGATGCTCCAGAGCGTTGCGCCCGGCCGCTGCGGCGGCTTCACGAACGCCACTCCGCCCAGGGGCCATAGCACAATCCGGTTGGCCGTTCCGCCCACCTGCCGGCAGGCCAGGGAGTGGCCGAACTCATGCGTCAGCACAATCAGGAACAGCGCCAGATACTCCAACGCGCTCCAGGTGAGGGAGGAGTACCGGCCTTGCCGGGTCTGCAATTCAATTGCCGCCACCACAAACCAGGACCAATGCAGGAATACATCGACACCGGCGAGGCGAAACAGATGGATCGACCCTGAACGCGCGTTTGCCATGGGAGTAGCTTACTCCATTCGCATCGCTCCAGGCGCTCGATGAATGGGTTGCCTGGCCGAAGACGGAGGCCGAGTGAACAGGGCCAGCCCGGTGCATTCCTCAAGATTGTGCTACCGTTGATGCCGGAAGCCGCGATCGATCACGGTACGCGGCAGGCTGGGCGCCGTTTGGAAGGAGAATCGGAATGGGATTGCCGCAACATTGGAGCGCGCATGGCTCGCGCAGTCGCTGGTTTGCGGCTCTGGTTCTGCTTGCGGGCCTGTTCGGGCCAGGTTACGCGCAGACTCGAGTCACGCTGATGGTCTCAGCCGCGGCCAGCCTAAGGGATGCGCTCTTGGAGGCCGAGGCCGCCTACAGGCAAGGTCACTCGAATATCGATTTCGTCAATAACTTCGCTTCCTCTGGAACCCTTGCCGCGCAGATCGACCAGGGCGCGCCCGTGGATGTGTTTCTATCCGCCGCCGCCAAGCCGATGGACGATCTGGAAAGCAAGGGACTGATCGCTGACGGCACGCGCCGCAATCTGCTCCGCAACACGCTGGTCCTGATTGCGCCGCCCGATTCCAGCCTGCGGGACTTTCAGGGACTCGCGGACCCCTCGATCCGGTCGATCGCGCTCGGCGACCCGGCCAGCGTTCCGGCGGGCGAATATGCGCGGCAGACCCTGTGGGCGCTTCATCTGCTGGACAAGCTAAAAGCAAAGTTCGTCTTTGGAAGCGATGTGCGCCAGGTGCTCACCTTCGTGGAGACCGGCAACGCCGATGCGGGGCTGGTGTATTCGACTGACGCCCAGGCTTCGGGGAAGGTTCGCGTAGTGGCCGCGGCGCCCGAATCGGCGCACGACCCCATCGTTTATCCAGGGGCGGTGGTCAAGGGATGCCGCGGCGAAGAGGCGGCGCGGAAATTCGTCGAGTATCTTGGCAGCCCCGCGGCCCAAGCCATCTTTGTGAAGCACGGGTTTACAATAGGTGCACCTTGATGCCGCCCTTCGATCTATCGCCGCTGTTCATCTCGCTGGCCACCACCTGCGCGGCCACCATTGCCACGTTCTTTCTGGGGCTGCTGGCGGCAAGACAGATGTTCGGCCTGCGGGGCAGCTTCCGTGCCTGGATCGACGGCATTCTGACGCTGCCGCTGGTTCTTCCGCCCACCGTGGTCGGCTTCTTTCTGCTGGTGATCTTCGGGCGGCACAGCTTCATCGGCCATGCCCTCCAGGAGATCGGCATCACCATCGTCTTCTCCTGGCCGGCGACGGTGATTGCGGCAACCGCCGTGGCCTTCCCGCTGATGTATCGCACCACTCTGGGCGCGTTTGACCAGGTCAATCCCACGCTACTGGATGCGGCGCGCACGCTGGGAGCCTCGGAGGGGAGGGTCTTTCGCAAAGTGCTTTTGCCGCTCGCCGCGCCGGGCGTCCTTGCTGGCACGGTTCTGGCCTTTGCGCGCTCGCTGGGGGAGTTCGGGGCGACGCTCATGCTGGCCGGCAACATACCCGGCCGCACGCAGACCATGCCGTTGGCCATATTCTCCGCGGTCGAGGACGGCCATATGCTCGTTGCCCTCCTCTGGGTGAGCCTGATCGTTGCGCTTTCCGTGGGGATCATACGGCTGCTGAACTGGCAGATCGGGGCAGGAAGGCCGCTGCGGACGCCCGCCGAGGCTCCTGGCGCGCCGCACTCCGGCGCGGTCCTCGAGGAGCCCCCGGCTCGTTCGCGGCAGGTCGAGGAGTCGGCGCCCTGCGCAACCATCGAGATTGACGTGGAGAAGGCGCTCAAGAACTTCAGCCTCCAGGTGGCCTTTGAAACCGGCCAAGGCGCGGTTGGGCTGCTGGGCGCGTCCGGAGCGGGAAAGTCCATGACGCTGCGCATGATCGCCGGGATCGTCGCGCCGGATAGCGGGCGCATAGTGCTGAACGGCCGCGTGCTGTACGACAGCGCAGCCGGGCGGAACATCTCCGCCGCGCGGCGGAGAATTGGCGTCGTCTTTCAGGATTATGCCCTGTTTCCCCATATGACGGTGGCCGAGAATATCGGCTTCGGGTTGAGCGCGCTGGAGGAGGAGGAGCGGCAAGAGCGCGTCGCGAAGCAACTGGAGTCGATGCACATTGTGGAGTTGGCCGGCCGCTACCCGAAAGAGATTTCAGGCGGGCAGCGGCAGCGGGTGGCCATTGCGCGCTGCATGGCCACTGAGCCCAGGGCGCTGCTCTTCGACGAGCCCTTCGCGGCGCTCGATCCGCATCTGCGCCGGCGGATGGAAGAGCAGCTTCGCGAGACCCTGGCCGGCTACAAGGGCGCGGTGATCTTTGTATCCCACGATATGGAGGAGGCATTCCGGTTCTGCACCGATCTGCTGGTTTTGGACAGCGGCCGGGTGGTCGCCAGCGGGCCCAAGCACCAGCTCTTCGAGCGCCCGCAAAACGTCGCCGCGGCTCAATTGACCGGCTGCAAGAACATCGCCGATGCATGGCGCGTGGGCGCGAATCGCGTTGCCGTGGGCGCCTGGAACTGCGAGCTGCAAACGGCCGAGCCGGTTCCCCATGCGCTGACCCATGTGGGGATTCGTTCGCATCAGATCGTTTTCCAACGCGCCTCGAAGGACCCGAATACTTTTCCGTGCTGGCTGGTGAGCACCAGCGAGGCTCCGCATGAGATGACGCTCTATCTGCGCCTCCATACCCTGCCGCGGCCGGGCGAACTGGCCCACCTGCAAGCCGACGTGCCCAAGGAGCTGTGGCGCGCGCTGAGTGAGCAGCCCCAGCCCTGGGAGGTCAAGCTCGATCCGGCGAAGCTGCTGATGCTGGAAGGGTAGAGCATCGCCGAGTCCAGCAGGACCATCGCATGGGGACCGTCCGTTGCGGATGCCGGCGCTCCGGAAGTCGGCGTGGCGCGGAGCCGAGAGCTGCGCTATACTGGTTGAAGCCTCAAGAGGGCAGGGAAGTCCCTGTCTTCCGGGCCATGCGGCAAGGCGATCGGCTCTGCCGGAGAATCGGAACAACGAGAAAACAATGCCCAAGTTGAAGACCCATACGGGCGCGAAGAAGCGCTTCAGCAAAACTGGCACCGGCAAGATCAAGCGGGGCCAGACGAAGACGCGTCACATCCTCACGTCGAAGTCGCCAAAGGTGAAGCGCAAGCTGGGCCGGACTGTGCTGGTTTCAGACGGCGACTACGCGAAGGTAGCGCGCATGATACCTTACGCCTGATCGCTGCGCCCTCTCCCTAACCGGGAGACGGCGCTTCAGGGCCGCAGCCAACGCGTTGCGCGGCCCCCGGGTCCTGCGGACGGCAGCCTTTTTGGGGTAGCTGATCCCAGGGAACGAGAGATTCAGGCTTGCAACTGCGAGTGAAGAGGTTTACCGCCCAGCCCTGACCGGCATGGGCCTCCTGCCTCCAGCCGCATAACAGAACGCAAAATGGAGAAGACCCAATGCCCCGCGTAAAACGCAGCACCAAGCGGAGTG
>Ga0187890_10002708_pt1 | contig 12340 bp, 10 predicted proteins | sample June2016WEW_21_1_FD_133005 | JGI IMG/M metagenome (GOLD analysis project Ga0187890, IMG submission 133005) | Peatland microbial communities from SPRUCE experiment site at the Marcell Experimental Forest, Minnesota, USA - June2016WEW_21_10 | ecosystem: Environmental > Terrestrial > Soil >... | reverse complement strand
TGGGTTTATACAGAGCAGCCCTGAAAAAATTATTTTAGCGTCAAAATCCGCAAAGTCCGGGAACACCATGTCGGCTTTGTACGGGCGTCCGGCCGGGTTTTCGGGACCAGGCACGTAATGGATCCATTATACTCATATTTTATCGGGCGTAAGTTTTTCGTTTGAGCCTCATTTGAGCGCACGCCCTATTTTACGGCCAATCTCTTCTTGACACTCAATCTTCTACTTCATATACTTTTGCCGGATATCTTATCCGTTTAAATTATCGAATCAAAGGAGATAGCAATGATTGACGAGAAACATATTTTCACTGCCAGCCGGTTAACCTCGGGCAACCGGATTTTCCCTGTGCGTATCGAAGTAAATCAGAACCGGGTTACGCGAATTAAGCCGCGTCTCTTTGGTTCCAGCGAAGAGTCCATCGCGGTCGCTAAAGTTGCTTCGGTCAATATCCAAACGGGCTTAATATGGTCCGAAATCCGAATAGATTCGACGGGTGGAAGCAATCCTATTGTGAGCCATGGGCATAGCAAAAATGACGCGCGTGCCATTCGTGATCTGATCGAACGATTTCAGCAAATATCGCGTGACTAAAACCTTAGATTACAAAGCGATGGTGATATTGTTCTAAAATGTTCTGATTTGATTCGATAAACCGAAACATTCTGTTTTATACCAGAACACCTCTTGACATTAGTCATAGGCATGCTTAGTTTAAAAGTGAAGACTGTTGCAGGATCCCCAGTGACGTGATTGAATTATCCACCATATCTTCGGGATGCAGTCTTGGAAGTATCTTTGAAAATGAGTAGTAATTGAAAAGAACATTGCAGCTGTCTTCGACGCTTAAACTTTGCAAGCAAGATACTGCTGTGTTCGAGAATTTGAAACGGCACAAGCGGTTCTCGCTTAACCCCTCGCAAGAAATAATGCATTTCACGAGGGGCTTTTTTTTACCATACGACCCTTTCCTGAAATTCTTATTTCTCCATTCCATCGTTTTATGCTATAAACAACATATAGTATAAATTTCCTGAGCAGATTAAAATGAAATATGGGGATAGTTATGATTTGGGCTTTTAAGAAAGCTTATTATACGACATCTCTATTTTGCGCAGTGCAGGAAAATGAAGGAAAAAGGATTTACAAAGGTTCTTATGGCTACCGGCTCCGGTTTTACCCGGGACATAACACTTGATTCAAAATCATTCCCTGATTTCCGAGGAAAATAAAAATGATGAATGAAAGTTGCAAATCACTTAAAAATATTACGGAACCCCCTGATGCTCTTCCTGACACTTCAGATGATGTTTCTAAAGGTAAGCATGCCCTGGATGCGTATCTGCGCTCTGAAGCGGATTATAAATCGCTTTTTGAACAAAGTGTTGATGGCATAATGATCATTGCCCAATCCCGTATCGTCATGGTCAATAATGCTTACTGCGGTATCCGCCATCTACCTGCCGAAGAAATAGTGGGCAGGAACCCGCTTGATTTTCTTCACCCTGACGATAGGGAATTAGCCTCGGAAAGACTGAAAAAAATACAATCAGGCGAACAGTGTTCCAAAGGTAACATTTATCGCTCCTTGCGTTGGGATGGTTCGATATCGTGGGTGGACTTGCGAACAAGGATGATCCAGTGGAAAGGAAAGCCGGCCTTTCAGATCGTCATCCGCGATATCACCGAAGGCAAGCGGGCGGAAAAATTGATCAGTGAAAGCGAGGCAAAATACCGATTGCTTGCGGATCACATGAAGGACCAGGTATGGATCATGGATCTGAACTTAAAATGGATATACATCAGCCCGTCCGCGGAGAAGTTGTGGGGATACACGCTCGAAGAGCTTAATGCGCTCCCGTTGAATAAGTTCCTTACGTCATCATCTTTTGAGTCGGCAATGAAGATTTATGAAACTGAAATGCCTGAGAATATGGCGGAACCCTCAAACTATTCGGTAAAGGTTTCAACGGAATTCACATGCCGTTGTAAAAACGGCCAAATCGTATGGGCAGAATGCACGTTAAGTCTCATTCTGGATGAGAACGGAAAACCCGTGTCCATATTGGGAGAAGGCAGAGAGATCACCAAACGTAAACAAATGGAGGAGTCTCTGCGAAAAAGTGAAGAGAATTTCCGCCGCTCATTCGATGATTCTCCTCTGGGCGTGCGTATAGCAACTCTGGCAGGCGAAACAATTTATGCCAACAGCGCCATTCTGGAAATGTATGGCTATGACAGTATCGAAGAGCTGCAAAACATACCGTTGAAAGAGCGTTATACCCCGGAGAGCTATGCCGAGTTTAAGGTAAGAAAGAAAAAAAGATTGCGTGGGGAACCTGGCCCGTCCGAATATGAAATAAGCATCGTCAGGAAAGACGGCGAGATTCGCCATCTTTATGTTTTGCGCAAGGAAATCTTCTGGAATGGACAGAAACAGTCTCAGGTCGTTTACCAGGATATCACTTTGCGCAGACAGGCCGAAAAGAAGCTCAATGAGACCCTGGAAAACTTACGGCAGTCCATTAAAATAACCATTCAGGTATTGGGCACGGCATCGGAAGCAAAAGACCCTTATACGGCGGGTCATCAGAAGAGGGTTGCCGATATTGCCCGCGCCATTGCCACGGAGATGAGACTTCCTCACGACAAAATTGAAGCCGTCCGCATGGCGGCCGCCATTCATGACATTGGCAAGATTTCAGTTCCGTCGGAAATACTTTGCAAGCCGGCCATGTTGACGGACCTTGAATTTTGCTTAATCAAAAATCATCCTCAGTTCAGTTACGACATTATAAAAGACGTTGAATCGCCCTGGCCGCTGGCGGATATCGTTTACCAGCACCATGAGCGAATAGACGGTTCAGGATATCCGCAGGGATTAAAAGACACAAATATTCTCATCGAAGCCCGTATTCTTGCCGTGGCGGATGTGGTGGAAGCCATGATGTCCTATCGTCCCTACAGGCCGGCGCTGGGACTTGAAATTGCGCTAGCGGAAATTGAAAATAACGCGGGAATTCTCTATGACCGCAGGGCGGCGGAAGCTTGCTTAAAGGTGTTCCGGGAGAACGGTTATCAGATTACATCATAAGTCGGGATGTTGACAGGATTCGGGTTGGGGATTTGGAAAATAGATTTGCTGATTAACGCCGATGCGCTAAATGGCCATACATTAAAAAATAAAATTGTTTGAAACTGGCGCAAATTTAATTTAACATATGATATAAATACATGGTATGTGTCAACCATTGAAAAAGAAATAATTTGTATTTTATTTATCGAAAGGAAAATAATTATGACGTTAAAAACATTCCGGATTTTTTTAATTGTTATTGTCTTCTCATTGCCATCTCTTTGTTTTTCAGCGCAACCGGACGGTAAAGTATGGGAGTCTTTTGATAACGATTGGTATTACAATAAAACAAATATTGATAAATCATCCGATATTATATCAGTCTGGGTTTACAAATACGTAACAAATGAAAACAGGAAAGAGAAAATTGAGATAATAAAGAAATCTGATTTGGATAAATCTATTAAATATCAAAAATTTGACCACTACCTGAGTTTGTGGGAAATTGATACTGTAAATAAACAAAAGAGATTAAAGGAATTAAAGGATTATGACGACAAGGGAAATGTTTTAGACAGTAACGTATATAAAGATCGCGAATGGAAAGAAATCAAACCAAACAGCGTCTTCGATAAATTATACATCAAATTAGGTTTAACTCAGAAGGAGCAGCAGATAAGGGAACAGCAGGCAAAGGCACAACAGGCTAAAGAACAACAGGCGAAGGAACAGCAGGCAAAAGAAGAACAGGCAAAGGAACAGCAGGCGAAGGAACAGCAGGCAAAGGAACAGCAGGCGAAGGAACAGCAGGCAAAGGAACAGCAGGCAAAGGAACAGCAGGCGAAGGAACAGCAGGCAAAGGAACAGCAGGCAAGGGAACAACAGGCGAACGAACAGCGGGCGAAAGAACAGCAGGCTAAGGAAACACCGGCACAGGAAACAGTGGTACGGGAAACAACCCGGAGGGAATCATCGGAAATATCCGGAAGACCAGTGGGTAAATCCTGGGAACTTCTTTCGGATAATGTTTATTACAATAAAAGAAATTTCACTAAATTAGCCAACATTGTATCGGTCTGGACTTATAATATTGTAACAGATGACTTCAGGGAGCAGAAGATAGAGGCCATTAAGAAAAATGATTTAGATAAATCCAGAAAATATGAATACTATGACCACAACGTTGTTTTATCGGAAATTAATTGCCGCAAGAAACTTGCCAGAACGAAAATGTATGTAGATTATGACGATGCGGGGGAAGTTTTATACAGTTATACCTACAACAGCCGTGATTGGAAAGATATAACACCGGGCAGCTCCTGTGACAAATTATATCAAAAACTTTGTATGACCCGGAAGGCGCCGTTAAATCAGAAAAAATTGAAGAAATCATTGAAAAAGAAAAAATCCAGGATTCATTCATCAAGACAAAAGGTTGAGGATGAAGATGCCGGGAACTAATCTGTGTAAATAAAAAAATATCATGAACAAACCTGGGCCGACCGTGCCCGCCCCGGTTATCAGCGTCACACATGTCGTATCTTCCGGCAAAGCCGGCCGGATGCATATGACCTGGAAAATCAACTGTCTATTCTTGAAACCCCAAGGCCGCCCTAATGCAGTCTGTTGCCGGGAAATAACGCAGATATCCGCCCGCTTCGCCCGATAACATCGGGGCAAGTGTGTATTCATTAACGCAACTTTTTTACTGGAAATCCATGAATGTTGAGGATATAATTCCAAATTACAAAACAGCCTGATTCTAACTTAACATAAGGAGGCGGTATGACTCTGAAGACAAAGCTTTCGCTGGGGCTTGGATTTCTATTCCTGATTATTTTCATTCTCATCGGCTTTTGCTCCTATTATGTCGGAAAATTGGGGCAGGAATCTGATAATATCCTGAAAGATAATTACAATTCAATTGTTTATGCCAACAATATGCTCTCCGGTTATGATGACATGAAAACGTCTGTAAGCAGTATAATGCATAACACAAATCACGCGGGAAGAATGTCTGATTATTACATGAAGCTTTTCGAATCGGGAAAAAATTTATTTGAGAGCAATTTAAAAGAGGAAAACAATAACATAACGGAAATAAATGAGAAACAATACGCGGAAACACTCAACCATGACTATGATGTATTTTTAAAGCTTTGTCTTGTGATGGAGAACGGAAGGGATGGAAGTTCAGTGTTTAATGACTTCCTCGCCGCCTCTGAAAAACTAAAGCAATCGATCAATAGTATTAATGACGTAAACATGCAGGCGGTGGTACGGAAGAGCAATTTGACAAAACATGATTCAGCCCGCTTCAAAAATTCCATGGTTATGATAGGCGCTATGTGCTTCATGCTGGCGCTGGGATATTTCTGGTATTTCCCGGTCTATATCTCCACCACGATTAGCTATCTGGCGGACAAAATGAAAAATCTGCTAAAGAGCAACGGCATTACTTTTGATATAAAAACAAATGATGAGGCGTATATAATTCTGCAGGCTATCAACTTACTCGAAAACAAATCGGGAGTAAAAAAAGAAAGCTGATGTAGAAATGGTCCATTCAACGGATGCAACATTTTGATTTTTTAAAACATAAAACAGATAGTTTTATATCGCGTTTTTTGCTTATCAATAACCCTGATATGTTGTGATTACCTTCGCTTGCCGGTATTTTCAACTATTGACTGGGCGAGCATGCCTTTGGCATAGAGACGGCCCGCTGATTCAAAGAGAACGTATTTTGTGGTTAAAAGGGGAATTTTAAGTTGGTTGGCCAACGCGATAGTTTCGGCCGAAGGCTTCTTGTTCCTCACAAGCACTATAGCAGGAATATCTAAAATATTAGCGGTTTGGATAACTTGAGGGTTGGTTAATCCGGTGAGAAGAAGGCTGCCGGCTTTGACAAAGGCCAGCACATCACTCATCAAATCGGCCCCGCACGCCGTTTTTATTTCCATGTCCAGATTACCTTCACCTGCAAGCACTTCGGCATCCAAGATATCTATTACATCACGTAATTTCATGGGAACACTCCATAATGAATATTAAATTATTTGTAATTTGTTTTCAAATAAAATTCATTCCTGATACCTTTATAATTTTTTTGCAATGAGTATATCATAAAATATGACTGATAGTCAATAAAAATATGACTGACGGTCAATAAGGCAAATCAGGGACTTCCGTCCCTAATCACGATGAAAACGAAAAAGGTGGAAGTTCAATAAATATCGTCTTTTATCCCTCACATTTTGCGTTCATCATTTCCTTTGACACGCAGGACATTTATATATTACATATTACAATATAAAAAAGTTCCAATACATAAAATCATTTAAACACACAGGCGTCATTAATAATGAATAATCAGTCACTCCGCGTATTAATAGTTGAGGATTCGGAAGACGATTTACTGCTTTTAATACGTAATCTGCAAAAAGGCGGGTACAATCCGGCGTATGAGCGGGTGCAAACCGCTGCCGCCATGAAAAAAGCCCTCAAAAACGGGCAATGGGACATCATTCTTTGCGATTATACCCTGCCGAAATTCAATGCCCCCTCAGCCATTGCCGTATTAAAAGAAACAAATATCGACATCCCTCTCATTGTTGTAACTGGAGCCGTTGGTGAAGAAACTGCCGCAGAGTGTATGCGTTTAGGCGCCCAGGATTATATCATGAAGGAAAACCTGTCCCGTCTTTGCCCTGCCATTGCCAGAGAATTAGAAGATGCAAACGTTAGAAACAAGGAAAAACAGGCGGAGGAGGATTTGAAGGAAAGTGAAAACAAATATCGCCTGAATTTTGAGCATGTAACAGATGTTGTTTTTACGATTGACAATGATCTCAATATTTCAAGCGTGTCTCCAAGCGTGGAGAGGCTTTTGGGATATAAGCCGCAAGATTTCATTGGACAGCCTGTTTCTAATTTAGGAAATATCCTTGCGCCGGAATCTTTAGATCAGGCTATAGCCGATATAAGTTTCGTCTTAAAGGGTGAAACAATTTCAGCTACGATTTATCAGTTTATCGCAAAGGATGGAACCATAAAGTATGGTGAAGTTAGCGGATCCCCCTTGATGCGCAACGGCAGGATTATCGGCATTATTTCCGTTGCCCGTGACATTACCGGGCGCAGACAGGCGGAGGAAGCGCTGCGGGAGAGGGAAGCTATTCTGGAAATCACCATCGATGAGGCGTCCATCTGCGTAGCGATGATCGATCTCGACAAGCGTTTCCTCAAATGCAACAAGGCGTTCTGTACCTTCTTAGGTTACAGCGAGAAAGAGATACAGCAAAAGACCATCGCCGATATTACATTTCCAGAGGATTTGGAAATCGGTATGGCGGATTTGCGCGCCATCGTAGCGGGCGAAAAAAAGAGCACCATAGTACAGAAGAGATATGTGCGCAAGGATAACGCGGTGGTTTGGGGCGAAACAAACATCAATCTGATCCGGAATAATCAGGGGAAGCCGATGTATTTTCTGCCCATGATCATCGACATTACCGAGCGCAGGAAGGCGGAGTCCGAAAGGGAGGTTGCGCTCGATGCATTGCGGAAGAGCGAAGATAAATACCGCACATTGATTGAAACAACCAACACGGGCTACGTCATTATTGATCAGAATGGTTTAGTGCGAGATGCAAATTCCGAATATGTACGCCTTACCGGACATCATGATTTGAGTGAAATAGCAGGCAGAAGCGTCCTGGAATGGACTGCTGAGTCGGAAAAAGAAAAAAATGCAGAAGCAGTGAAGGCCTGCTTTGACAAAGGATACATAAGAAACCTGGAAATTGACTATGTGGATGCAAAAGGCAATATAACCCCTATAGAGATCAATGCAACATGTATTGAAATAGAAGGGAAAACACAAACGATAACAATATGTCGAGATATCACCGAACGCAAGCAGGCGGAACAGACACTGCGGAAGAGTGAGAGCAGGTTCCGGGCATTTATGGACAACATGCCAAGTATGGTTATGATCAAAGATAACGAGTTGAGACCTCTGTTCTTTAATCGAAAATTCAGCGAGATGTTCCCCGCGGATGAATGGCTGGGCAAGATGCCGGAGGAAACATTCTCCTCGGAAATCGCAGGCACCATGCGGAAAAATGATCTCAAGGCTTTGTCGGAAGGTTTCGTAACGTACCAGGAAGATTGGCGCGACAAGAATGGTTGCTTACGAGTTCTTGAAACCAGGAAGTTCTCTATTGACCAAAAAGATAATGCACCGCAACTTGGTGTTGTTATTACCGACATCACCGAACGCAAGCAGGCAGAGGACTCGTTAAGAGAAAGTGAAAACCGTTTAAGAGCGCAGTATAATGGCAACCCAATCCCTACATTTACCTGGCAAAAACAAGGAGATGAATTCATACTGACAGACTTCAATGATAGCGCAAAGACCTTTACAACAAACCAAAGAGACTCTTTCCTTGGAAGACAGGCTTCCGAGATGTATAAAGATCGGCCGGAAATATTACAAAACCTTCAGAGATGCTCTGATGAAAAAGGAATCATCAGGATAGAATCCAAATCAGAACATTTTATGCCCGGCAAGTTTGTCGTGATAACGTTCGTTTTCGTTCCCTCTGATCTGGTCATGGTATACATGGAAGACATCACCGAGCGCAAGAAGTCGGAAGAAGCGCTTAGGAACAGCGAAGAAAAATATCGTAACATTTTTGAAAATTCCGTTGAAGGCATTTATCAGTCGACAATAGAAGGCAGGATTATTACGGCCAATGCCGCTTTTGCCCGGATGGCCGGATATGACTCACCTGATGAATTAATCGAGTCTATCAAAGACATAGGAACCCAGCTTTATGTTCATTCCGAAGACCGGAAACGATTCATGGAAATCAGAGAAGCAAAAGGCTTTATAGAAGGTTTTGAGGTTGAATTTTACAAAAAGGACGGAAGCAAGTTTTGGGTCGTCATCAATGCCCGAATTGTTAAGGATGAACAGGGGAAAATCCTGTATCATGAAGGACTCATAGAAGATATCACTAATCGTAAGATTACCGAGAAACAACTTCACCAGACTCTTGATAGTCTCAGAAAAGCGGTTGGCACAACCATTCAGGTTTTGGTGTCCGCCGTAGAGTCCAGAGATGCCTATACGTTCGGCCACCAGTCCCGGTCTGCGGATCTGGCAGGTGCTATCGCCACGGAGATGGGATTAGCTCAGAATAAAATAGAAGGGGTACGTATGGCAGGTATCATCCACGATATCGGGAAATTATCCATACCCGCAGAGATATTGTCCAAGCCTACCCATCTTACAAATCTTGAATTTTCTCTGATTAAAGAACACTCCCGAAGTGGATACGAAATATTGAAGAATGTGGAATCGCCCTGGCCGCTGGCGGAAATAGTCTATCAACATCACGAGCGAATGGACGGATCCGGCTATCCGAGAAATCTGAAAGGGAATGAAATTCTTATGGAATCCCGTATTCTGTCTGTTGCAGACGTGGTGGAGGCTATGGCTTCTCATCGTCCCTATCGTGAGGCTTTGGGTATTGAGGCAGCCTTGGAAGAGATCGAGAAGAATAAAGGCATTCTTTATGATATTGCTGTTGTAGATGCCTGCCTGAGATTATTTCGGGAGAAAGGCTACAGGCTTTCATAAAATGGAGTAACCACGTCTTTACATCCGATAAACATATACAACGCACCCCACATTTTATAACCAATATTTCCTTGACATTCTATCTAAATAATTATAGTGCGACCATACATTTGTAAGGTTTGCAGTGAAGCACAAAAAACGATGATTCTGGAGTATAAAAAGAAGGAATGTATCGTTATGGACGAAAAAAGAAGAGCGCCAAGACTGAAGGAATTTAGCGAGATCACCGCAACTGTCATTTCCGGAGAAAACAATCTTTTTAAAGAAAAAATATTCTATAATTACAGCGAGGATATCTCTGTGTCCGGCGCTAAAATCAGAGGCAATATTCATTTGCCTGTCGATACACTCCTAAAGATAGATTTCACATTAAATAATTTGCGTCAAAAGATAACCGCCTTCGGAAAAGTAAAATGGACCAGAATAATCTTAGACAATAAGTGGCATGAGGCGGGTGTGGAATTCTTCGATACACCCGGCGAAATTGTCAAGAAACTTGATGATCACATCTTCGGGAGACAAAAGTGCACAAGTTTTAATTTGTTCAGTTTGCCATTTAAGAGTTACGAAAATTAACTAACCACAATCTAAATCGACGAATCGGATTATTTCCAGGATAGAGACTGTAAATTAATCTGTGTGATTGTCCATTTTTCCATTACAATAAATGATTTAGTCATCATGCCGTACGTAGATTAGTTTGTCCGTGTCAAATCCCAGATGGGCGGCTTTATCAATCAGACGTTTTTTCAAATGATCATCTATTTTCGGGCTGCGGGCCAAAAGCCAGAAATAAGACTTATCCGGACCGCATACCAGCGCGTATGAATAATTTTCACGATCCAGATCAAAGACAACATACGACCCATAAAAAGGGCTGAAAAAAGAAACTTTCAGAAAGCCCTTATCTTTACGATCAACAAAATACGCCTTGCCTTCAATCTCTTTCCATTTATTTTCTTTTTTAGAATAACCTCGATTCATAACCCGCAAACCGCCATCGGATCGCAGAGCATACTCAGCACTGACCGACGTGAGCCCCCGTTCAAAGGAATGATCAAGCCGGGCTATTTCGTACCAGTTTCCCTGATACCGTTCGATATTAAAATTATCAACCGGTGATATATTTTCCGGTACATTGACGCAACCGGATAATAATAAAACAAAGGCCATGAGTATTTTTTTCATTTTAAATTGTCCTTTCCCTTTACAATCAGGTAAAGATGCCTTAATTTACCTGAAAAGAGTTGAATTTAAAAGGAGGAAGTATGAAGCCCGACGACTATTTTGAAAAAACTAATGGCGTCGGCGTTCTTTCTACCGCCGATGACAAAGGAAAGGTAAATGCGGCTATCTACGGACGTCCGCATTTTATGGATGAACACACTGTTGCCTTTATTGCCTCCGATAGACTGACTCACGCCAATTTGAAAAAGAATCCTTCCGCGACATATCTCTTCAAAGAGGATGGCTCTTATAAAGGGTGCAGGCTTTATCTTACAAAGACGCACGAAGAAAAAGACAGCGCTCTGATCGAAAAAATCCGTCGGAAGAAATATAAAGGAATCGAATGTAAAGATAGTACGGAATCAAAATTTCTTATCTATTTTAAAGTGGACAAAGTATTGCCGCTAATCGGCGATGGCAAGTAAAAAACGCTTTGACAAGGGGACGAATATTACGGTGCGGGAATACTGCAATTCCCATTGCCTCCGGAAATTGTAAACGATAAAACATTTGGCAATATAAAATTGAAGGATTCTGAAAGGAGAAAAAATGGTTAAATTATACAGATGTATTATTTGCGGCGATGCTTATATCGGCGCTAATCCTCCGTCAAACTGCCCTTTCTGCGGCGCCCACACGAGTTACATTATGGAGGCAAAAGCGGCTATTGTGAACTTTGATATTCCTCTTTGCGCCCAGGATAAGACGAATGCCGAACACGCGCTTAAGGTGGAAATAAGCAATTCGACATTTTATGCGTGCGCTGCGGGTAAAACAAATGATCCTGAGGGGAAAATTTTGTTCAAAGCGCTGGGCAAGATTGAGGCGGAGCACGCGTCCATATGGAGAAAAATCCTTAAAATGAAATCCATTCCTCCGGGAAGCGAGACATGCCACTTGGAGAATGTTGAGAACTTAAAAGAATCCCACGAAAGGGAAGAAAGGGCGATCGCATTCTATAAAAAGTCGGCGATGGAATCGGATCATCCGCGGATAAAGCAGCTTTTTGAAGCATTGGTGGAAATCGAAACAGACCACTTGCAATTATCGGAAGAAAGGCTCAAATAAAAGCCATTTCATGTGCCGGGGGGTCTTCCCCCGGCTCGCGCAAACCACTCTGCGTGCTTATCCGCATCAGTGACCACCATGCTATCGATAAAGTCCTGAAGTCCTCAAATCGTCAATCTTGATATTTATACAATCTTTCCCCTGAAAATGTACCTTTTAAAGCAGGTTTATTAAAGAGCTGTATGTGATCAACAGGCGGCCGGGCAGATCGTAAAAATTTCCCCTGCGTGCTCGTGGCAACATTCCTTTGTTCTTACGCCTGGCCAAGTCAGTTTCAATCACGGGGTCGTAACCACCAGTAAGGTCCGACCTTTGCCCTG
>Ga0187890_10002703_pt1 | contig 12354 bp, 15 predicted proteins | sample June2016WEW_21_1_FD_133005 | JGI IMG/M metagenome (GOLD analysis project Ga0187890, IMG submission 133005) | Peatland microbial communities from SPRUCE experiment site at the Marcell Experimental Forest, Minnesota, USA - June2016WEW_21_10 | ecosystem: Environmental > Terrestrial > Soil >... | reverse complement strand
GTAGCATAGGGCCTTGTGCCCGTCCGCACTTCCAAGCGCCCACAAGGGGCTATACTACTTTCGTATGCTCGCTTCTAGCACGTTCTTGAACGCAACTTGGTATTACAATTTAAGCAGCAGAGTGATTCAGGGCCATGCGCCCGTTCCGGGAATGCTTCCCGTATCTTCTTATAACGGGTGAGAACATCGGGTTTCCATGCAGGAGAGAAAGAAATGGGGAATGGTATTGTCTATTCGACCGCGCACGGAAGGATGTGCCCCGTCTGCGGCAAGCCTGTGGCAAAGTGCCTGTGTCATCAAAAGAAAGAAATTCCTCAAAGCGATGGACAAAAACGTAGTGATATTCGACCTGGTATGCGGGTCGAAATTATCATGAAAAAAGACCAGCGAACCGGCAAACGAACAGTTGGGACTGTGAAGGATATCCTCACATCTTCAGCCTTCCATCCTCACGGGATCAAGGTGCGGCTTGAAGACGGACAAATCGGGCGGGTACAGGAAGTCCTTTCAGATGCGCAGTAGAGCAACTGAATTCACCACAGCAGTATCTCAAAAGAGTCTTCTATCCAAAGACCGGTATTGAATCGCCTCGAGCAGGTCAACGGAACGGATGCTCTCCGCTGCTTCCAGGTCCGCTATCGTCCTGGCGACTTTTAGTATCCGGTGATATGCGCGGGCGCTCAGGCCCAGTTGCCGGACCGCCCGGTCCAGGATGGACTGCGCGGCGGCGTCGAGCCGGCAGAATTTTTTCAGGTGCTTCGGCTTCATCTGGGAATTTGAATAGACCCCCTCGCCGGGAAGCCTCTTCAACTGAATCTGCCTTGCCTGCAACACCCGCTCGCGCACAGCAGCAGACTTCTCCGACTCTCCTTCCACGCGCAACTGCTCGTATTTGACCGAAGGGACCTCGATGTGCAGGTCGATCCGGTCGAGGATTGGTCCCGAAATTCTGCCCCGGTATTTCATTACGGCCCGTGGCGGGCAGACGCACGGCCTCACGGGGTCGCCCGAATAGCCGCACGGGCACGGGTTCATCGCACCAACGAGCATGAACCTTGCCGGGTAGGTGAGGGCGATCGCGGCCCTGGCGATTGTAACCCGCCCGTCTTCGAGCGGCTGGCGCAGAAGATCCAGCAGGTTTCGCCGGAACTCGGGGAATTCGTCCAGAAAAAGGACCCCGTTGTGGGCGAGGCTGACTTCCCCCGGCTTCGGCATGTGGCCGCCGCCGACCAGCCCGGCGTCGGATATGCTGTGATGAGGCGCGCGGAACTGGCGCTTGACGATGAGCGGGCTGTCATCGAGCATTCCGGCCACGCTGAATATCTTGGATGTCTCGAGCGCTTCCTCGAAGCTAAGCGGCGGAAGGATCCCGGAGAGGCGCTGGGCGAGCATCGTTTTGCCGGACCCGGGCGGACCGATCATGAGCACGTTGTGAGAACCGGCCGCTGCGACCTCCAGCCCCCGCTTGGCGTGCTCCTGGCCCTTCACGTCTTCAAAATCCAGCTCGTCGGGCGGCCCGGCGCTCCATATCGAATCCGGATCGGTCTTGACAATCGGGAGGTCGGACCGGCCGTTAAGAAATTCGACGGCCTCCGAGAGGTGATTCACCGGACGAACGGAAAACGGAGGACGGAGGACGGAAGACGGAGGACAGAGGACGGAATTTCCTCCCTCCGAGTTCCGTTCTCCGATTTCCGTCAGCGAACTTCCTCCCTCCGATTTCCGTTGTCCGATTTCCGTCAGAGGACTGAAGCCGTAACTTCCTCCGTCCTCCGTTTTCCGTCCTCCGATATCCGTAAGAACTGCGGCCTCCTGGGCGTTTGCGGCCGGAAGGATGATATCGCTGTATCCGCTGTCCCTCGCCTGGATCGCCATCGGAAGGCACCCGGCAACCGGCTTCACCCTGCCGTCGAGAGAAAGCTCTCCGCAGAAGATCATCTTTGCGGCTTTATCGGCATTCACGATTCCAAGTGCGGCAAGTATCCCGACCGCAATCGGCAGATCGAAGCCCGCCCCCTCCTTCTTCAGGGCCGCCGGCGCAAGGTTTACGGTGATCCGCTCGAACGGGAAGGGGTATCCGCTGTTCTGGATAGCAGCCTTGACCCGATCCTTGCTTTCCTTGACGATGTTGTCGGGCAGCCCGACCGTCGAAAAGCCGGGAAAGCCGGAAGCAAGGTCCACCTCGACTTCCACAAGGATGGCGTCGATACCGAGAAGAGAGCATGTGTAGGTTTTGGCGATCATCGACTGGAGACCTCTAAGCAGAGTTCAGCGCAGTAAAGTGTCCGTTCATGCGAAAGACGCGTCAAATCGAGTTCGTCATTCCGGCAGAGTTTTTGAGCCGGAATCCAGGCCTTTTGCTCTTTCGGATACCCTCTTGTTTGGATCTGTACTAAGGGTAAGTTTCATAAGATTTGGAACACCATTATTGGCATGAATTTGGAAGAATGGCAACGCAGAGTTTTTCTTGCGGCTGAAGCCTGCTAAAAGGGTCAATCATCCCTATAACCGGCTTGGGGTTCGCGGAGTGTGGATTCGTCATCCGTTCCGGAAAGCCGGTGCCGCTTCGCCCTCACTCCGAGTTTGCCCTTTATAGTCTCAACAAAACTTCTGTTTCCGACTGCAACACTCTCAGTCCACTTACTCTCCCGGACCTGTTCGGCCCCGGCAAGGGCCTCCTCCACCCAGGTTCTATGCGCCCGCTGAAAAGCATCGATTGAAGTTATGCCCAGCAAATCCATTAACGCTCGATGGTCAATGATGGAGTATCTTTGCCGCGGTTTCCGGATTTCCTGGTATCCGCAAGATGGCCACTCCGATGGGTGGGCTACCGCTCCGGCACGCACCATATTCAGGTCAATGTAGGTCAAGCAACTGATAAGATGATGGTTCGTTTCGACTGCGGTCGCATGGTAGCGATCTTCCCAGAAGGCGCCCTTCCTCTTTTTTCTTTGGTTGAACTCCTGTGCTGTCCGGCCTGCAATCAGTTGCATCGACCTTGGAATGATATCGCGTTCACCGCTGTCGAGCACGAGCAGATGGATGTGGTTCGAAGTGGCCATGTAGTTGAGGACCCGCAGACAATTGCGCTTTTTGGCTTCAAACAGCCAATTCATCCAGGACCGGCGATCCCTCGCGAATCTGAGAAGAAATTCTTTCTTGTGGCACCGGTGCGTGATGTGCCACGCGCATCCGGGGAGAAAGTACCTATTGGCTCTGGGCATGGCTAATTCACCTCGTCTGTTCTTAAAAGGCTATTTATAATACTAAAAAGAGCCTTTTAAGTCCAATAAAAGGCATTATTTTAAACTAATGTCAAGTGAATTTAGCACGTTGATTTGGTCCGACCCCAGATCCAGCAGATCCAGACCCCGACCCCAGATCCAGACCCCAGATCCAGCCAGATCCAGACCATTTGGTCCGACCCCAGATCCAGACCCCAGATCCAACCCCAGATCCACCCAGATCCGAACAGACCCCAGATCCGAACAGATCCGAAGCCAGATCCGACCCCAGATCCGAGCATAACTCGATAGGATACCTGGTGAAGCGAGGTAATTCGTTGCAATATATCTTGCTTCATTTAGCGTTTGCACCGGGTTGCCCAGCTATCTCTACACAATCAAAAGTCCCTTTTGGTTGGACATCTACCCCACCAGGAACAGCCGTTATAATTCCATTGGAAGACATAGCATAACCGCCCCCTTTTGTTTCGTCTACGCTAATGCAGTAACACATTAAGTTCGAACTGAGTTCCCAGGTCTTACTTCCGTTAGAGAAGACCATTGGCATACCCCATTTGTGGCTCACAGCCGTCGGATCGAAAACTACGCCATTGCCCTTGATTGCAACCTGATCGCTGCCTTGATTGGACGCGGGAAAGCCTTCACTAATACTTATGAACGGAAGAATGTGGTTCGCCCCAGCAATAAAGGTCTCAGACCCCTGGCGTTCGTAGAAGAAACTCATTGTTGCCGGGATTCTTCCCTTGTCTTTCAATGATGCGATCTCCACCTCACTCGACGTAAGGAGGTAGTCTGGTATCCATACCTGCGCTCCTGCGTTCCTCAATGTAAGCCATTGGACATTGTTAGGGCTGTCCGTCTCCTTCTTCTTTACCAGCGTGACTGCCTCGCCGAAAGCGAGTTTCGCTTCTCCCTCTTTTGGTGCCCACTCCTTGACACGAATGTAAGCCGTGCCGCCTTCAACCAACATCCGTGGCTCCATTTTCTTGGCGTCCCACTGTTGCAGGGTTTGACCTCCTGTGAGAAGAAACACCCCGCTTCCCAGCACGATCACCCCCACAACAACGCCCACCCAGGATTTAAGTTTCATCGGCTCCCTCCTGCCCCAATGCTGTTTTGTCTGAAAAGCAATAAGCCAACAATTTTCTCAGCCATTTCATTTTACGAAACATTCCTTTCTAGATATCGGCGGTAGCGCGTTACCTACCGCAACCCGTTTTCACTCGGCATATGCAGGTAGTTGGGCTATGGTTTATTTGTTGCATGGCCCGCAGTGCAAGCTTGTTTTACCAAGGTTGGATAATTCTTGTCTTCCAATTCGGATATTTCACGAAGTTTTGTATTTCTCACATCGTTAATTTCTTTGAGCGCACGGTCTCTGAGCTTGTCCCACTTGGTTTTTGGGAGATTCATGTAAAAGTAGCCGGGAGAAGGGGTTCGATATGGAAAGTAGGGCTTGGTGCGATGCTCCTCGGATTCGTTGTACCGGCAAAAAGCGGCTACTGCGGGGCCTGGTGTCAATGGCCCTTCCCAGATTTTGTTGGGAAAGTGGCAAAAACACGCATCGCAGTAGAAACCGTCGGTTGTATCTCCCACGCCGCGTGCTAGTACCCTGTGGATCGCTAAAAGTTCGATGCCAACGAATTCGGCCTTCATTGCCGCCATTTCGCATTGGGAAGGATCGGTGGCCGCTTGGTCGAGCAACGCTAAGAACACCTCGTCAACTTCTTGAAAATAGTCGGGGTCGTTGTATAAGAGTTTTATATTGCCAGAGGTTGGACTCATGAGTGTTTGGAGAGGGTCTTTTGTTGGTGTTATCTTGTCCAATAGGTTGGTTAGTTGGTCTATCTCCCTGCGGTTCATTAGTTCGGTTATAATGTACTCAAGTTTTTTTAGTTTTTTTTGTTGTTCTAGTTGTTCTAGTTGCTGTGGTTGCTGTATTTCTGGTTGTTTTTGATACGCTACGCGCGCTTTTGCTTTCTCTAATTCGTTTTCCCTTTGTGCTTTTGTTGGTCCAGTTGCACAGCCAAAGGCGGGTAAAATGAAAACGACTATTAAGCATAGCCTGGAAAAATGTCTCATAGCTATTCTGTCTCCTTCCTCCTCCGTTCATTGTTGGCTATTCAGCCGGCTCTCAGCCGTTTTTAGGACCAAATCCCTATAGAAATACGGTTTTCCAGAATAGCTGAATTGAGTGGTAACTTAAAATTCGAATATCTTGTTCTTAACGGGCGTTCCTTGACCGTCGAATATCATTTTCAGAGAAACCTTCCCTTGACCCTTGATATCAAGATTTAACATGCCATCTGTTAAAGATGGATTTTGTAAATCGGAAATAATTTCGAGATCGTTCGATTTGAATACTTTGATTGTGGGTTCAATATCAGAAATGTGTGTCAACTTCCCAGTATCGTCCCAATCTATGCGATTTACGCCTAACCGTATTTGAGAATCTTTTATCTTCTTCTCGCCTTTATTACGGTATTTAATATCGAATACGCTGTGAATATATTTTCCTTTTATGGCTTGGATATAGCCAGCTCCGAAGAAAAGCCTTTGATGCGAGTTAAACTTCGCCTCCTTGCCCGTTATAAAGAGCTCAGCAACTATTTTCCCATTTGGGTCGTTTAAATCCATTATAGACAAGGGGGCACCAGTTGTATTTGTGACATGTGCATTGGAATAGTCTTGATAAGCGGATATGTTTTGATGCAACGTTAAAAGAATCATAGCTGCCAACATCACAATTAGTATTCGCGTTCCATTCTTCATGTTGTCTCCTTTTTCTGTATATGCATCCTTGTCAACGCAATAAGTCTAAGTTATCAAGTGAAACCAGTCACATTGCACTCTTACAGCTAAAATCTATATCATTGTGCTCTTAGTTTTAAGAATTGCTATTTGAGTTGGTGTTCCCGCTCAGGGCAGTTGTTTTTTGTCAGTCGTAAAGAGAAAATCGGTGGCACCTTCCGGGGTGCCGTATCCTCCGTAATTGATTTTCAGTGTAAGCTTGCCTAATTCCGTGTCAATGAAAAGCAGTCCATCTTTTACAGTGGGATTTTTTACATCCGACGTAATTTTAACCTTTTTTCCGTTACATATAATAATTGGGTCTAGCTCAGATATGCTTGTAGTAACGCCGTCATCGTCCCAGAAGATGCCTCCCGTCTTCAAAAGCAGCGAATCTTTAGGGAGTTTGCCTGTGCCGAGGTCTGGAATCTTTCCGGAACCAACCGGAATGCCGCCGCAACAAGTAAGCATATTGCGCTCCATTTTGAGGGTAATTTCTCTAGCCTGAACATTGTTAACTTGAATCTCGCCGGGAGCATGCTCACCTTGTGGCAAGATAAGTATGGAAAATTTCTTTCCACGACCGCCAACGATGGTACCAGCTCCCTTGATTGGCCTCTGATCATTGCCAAACGACATACTATTACCCATCATAAGCAATCGTGCAATCACAGTTTTGTTCTTTCCTATGATATCCATCGCACTAATCATTAGGCCGGTTGGATTGATGATTGTCGTGTTTTTGAAAACCTGAGTTGCAGTTCCTTTGGATACATTAATGTCGTATTGCGCAGTACCTTTGGACTGAGCGCTGGCAGATGAGGCTAACAAAATAAATATAAATGTCAACACCGGCAGCATTATCCTCTTGCAATTAACAACTTGTGCTGAAATCATTTGATTCTCCATTATGGTTCTATGAAGTTAATAATCGTCATTTATTCTTGTATTGACGTCAACCTACCATCAACACTACTAGTGTTTCCCCCCCATCATTCGTCTTGGCATTGACGTCGGCACCCTTGGCGAGTAGCGCCTACACAACCACGCCGCGCAAACTACTTATTAGCTTCATAAAGCTCCAGCAACTGAGATTTCTGCGACGGGGTCAACCAAAAAGAAAACCCTCCTCCGGCGGCCCCCGCGATTCTAATTCTTCCAAAATCTTTCGTTACCACCCACGCTCCTTGCTTATCATGCACAATGTTATTGGTCTGCAATTCCAGCCGCTTGCGCCCTACAAAGAGATAATCAACCTTGCCTTGCCGCACGTCGCTAGACCCATCTGACCTTTCGACTATGCTACTGGCTAATACCTGAATCCGTAAACCTAGTCTTCTGGGATCATCTAATCGCTCGTACTTCTCTGCCACGGCAGCAGGTTCGGTTGTGGTGACGGACCCAGTGGCTTGAGGAGTTTGTGTTGTCGGTTCCTTGGCAAGTAGTTCCTTTATCTCCTTAAAATTATTTTGAGAGGCAAGCGTCGATGCGGTTCTGCCGTCCTTAGCCTTTGCCTTGACGTCGGCCCCCTTGGAGAGCAGTAATTGCACGACCCCTTTGTGACCATTCTGAGAAGCAACCATCAATGCAGTCCCTCCGTTACTCGCCTTTGCATTGACATCGGCACCCTTGTCCAGTAGCAACTCCACAACATCTTTGTTGCCTCCTTGAGAGGCAACCATCAATGCGGTTGCGCCGTCTTGCGCCCTGGCGTTGACGTATGCTCCTTTATCTAGCAGTGTTTGCACGACCGTCTTATGTCCACCCAGAGAGGCAAGAAACAACGCTGTTTTGCTGTATGTATTGTCCTTTGCATTGATGTCGGCCCCTTTGCCGAGTAGCAACTGCACTATTTCATTGTGGCCTTCCTGAGAGGCAAACATCAGCGAAGTAAAGCCGTCATTCCTTTTGGTATTGACATCGGCCCCCTTATCCAAAAGCGCCTGCACGATCTCGATGTGGCCTTGCAGAGAGGCATGCATCAATGGGGTTACGCCGTCAATCGTCTTCACATTGACATCGGCCCCTTTATCCAGCAGCAACTGCACGAGCTCTTTGTGGCCATTCTGAGAGGCAAACCTCAACGCAGTTAAGCCCTGTTTCGTTTTTGCATTGACGTCGGCACCTCTATCTAGTAGTGACCGCACGACCTCGATGTGCCCATTTCCAGAGGCAAATATCAATGGGGTTCCGCCGTTTTTGTCTTTAACGTTGACATCGGTACCCTTGGCAATGTAGGCATTAACGGCAGGTAGATCTCCTCGCTTTGCTGCCGCAATCAAATCGTCATTCACACCCGCGATAGCAACAGTCGCCCACAGTACTGCGATTGCTATCAACGAAGTTGCCATTCTCAATCCATAACCTGATTGCACTAAAAGCATTTCGCTTCTCCTCGGCAATAATGTGGAAGAAATTCAAATCGTTGTAATACCGGAGTGCGTAAAGACAAGAAACGGCGGTATTATGAATTAAGCCGTCCAGAAATGCCAGAAGATTTCGCTTGACAACGTGTTTCCATAGGTCAACCACCTAACCGACCGGACCACTTCTGCGCCATTCATTGACGCTTCCAACATCGGCTGTGCACTGTCCCTCCCTCTCTTCTATCCAAGTCCTATGAAGGTCCTCTTCGACCTTGGAGGCTGCGACAAAGGCCATAGCTTCCGCCGTAGAGTGTGGGATGCCAAAAAACAAGCGTAAGAAATGTGGATGGAACATGGCGAGGTTCTTTCTTGTTTTTACCTAATAGTTAGGCAACATGTTGATATTACTAGATATTAAGCGACTCAAAGCGTAGGCGAAAATAGTAACTTAGGTTTGCAGGTCGATCCGGTCGAGGATAGGTCCCGAAATCCTGCCCCGGTATTTCATTACGGCCCGTGGCGGGCAGACGCACTGCCTTCGCGGGTCGCCCGAATAGCCGCACGGGCACGGGTTCATCGCACCGACGAGCATGAACCTTACACATGGGCACGTGGGGTCCATGGGCACATTCACATGGCCACATGGGGTCAATGGCCACATGGGGTCAATGGCCACATGGCCACATGGCATGGCCACATGGGGTCGGACCAAATTAACATGTTGGTATTCCAAAATAAGATTTTTGAAAATGGGAGTTTTTATGGCTTAGAAGTCTATTTTTGGGGTCAAAATCATTGCCCTAAGGAGGCAAACGTCTGTGGATCCCCTGATTTGCCATCCGTTTCAAGAGCGCCGTAGTCCCTTTATCTTTCCCGTGTTTCCACGTTGCCCCGAGGAGCGCATCGAGGGAGGCCGGCAATCCGGGGCAATTTGGTGCAAAGCATTGGTTCCACTATGTTGAAATACTCTATAACGTTAGCACATTCTGAGAGCCGGCCGCGGCGACCGCCAGCCCTCGCTTGGCGTGCTCCCGGCCTTTGACACTCTGGACTGAGGGCTGAGGACTGAGTGGAAGAGAACCGGGATATAGTGTCGACGGGAAGACTAAAATGAGCCTGAGCCCCACGTCCGCATTTGGGCAGTGAGCAAGAAAAGCGTTGGAGCAGATTATTTCAGTTCACCGTTCACTGCTCACTGGGTTTCTCGGGCAGCCCGACCGTTGAAAAGCTGGGAAACCCTGATGCAAGGTCCACTTCGACTTCCACCAGAATGGCATCAATGCCGAGAAGCGAGCATGTGCAGGTCTTGGCGATCATGGGTATGGTCCGAAGAATCAAGATGCTTGATTAAATTCATCTGAAGACGGAGAATCATTCGAGGTCCAGGAAGCCACCGGGTTCGATACCTGCCTCTCTGAGTATGGCTCGAAGGGTTCCTTCCGGCATATCGCCGGGGTGGTTCGGTACGGTGGTATAGCGATTGGTTTTCTCGTTGTACCAGATTTCATGGCTTCCAGCGGCCTGCCGGTCAAAGGCAAAGCCGAAGGCCCTGAGCCTTGTTACAATCTCTCTGTATCGGTAGCCCGCCAGCCGTCCCATTTCATGCATTGACAATGAGGGGATAGTCGAATGAATCACCGATGCTTAAGAGATCAAGGTCACCGGATCGTTCTCTTCGTGCCTCGATGAGCTTCCTGGCCACATCTCGCGCGATCTCCAATGCTTCTGTGGCTGTGCGGCCTTGGGCGACCAGCCCCGGCACATCCTCGGAAGTTGCCAGATACACTCCCTCCGGCAGTTTCTCAATATGGATATTGATTATTCTTTCCATAGGACATCACTCAACTGGTGGTAAAGGATTGTGCGAAAGCCATATTCTCCTCTGGACCTTGGATACATTGAAACTATAGCACAGGAGCCTGGGCGGAGAAAGAGATCTGGACGCCTTTGTTGTCAATACGATGCTTTTCCGTCGGTAATACCGGTTGGTTGGTGATGTGGTGAAGTCTCCGTACGACCTATTGATATAGTTTTCATAATGCGTTGGCAACGCACATGCAGTTCCGGGTCTGTTGCCAAACGCTTCCGCATTAAATCAAGCACGGCGCCGACCGAACTGTAGCCTCGCAGACCAAACCCCAAAGCGATATCGGCGAAACTGTCTTTGCGCATCGTACGAACCAGGTGGATAGCCACAGCACGCGGTTCGTTGAACCATCCCCTTCGGGATTTAACCAACTCCGACTCGTCCAACCGGTAATAGGAACAGACAGCCTGCATTATCTGCCGGACTTCAGGAGCCAGAGCCCGTGAATCGGGTATCTGAGGGTGAATTTTGTTCTCAAAGAACAGTGCTTTCAAACGATTAACCGAAACCAAGTACCGCAGGAACGCCTTCACTGAACCAGGCCGCCCTCTTACAGAAACAGGCTTCATTCCCCCATCCTGCTCGTGTTCGATGAAGGCCGCAAGATCTTTCCTGCTTACCGCCTCTATGCAGGCGATCCCTTTCGCTTTCAGAAACTCCAGAAAAAACCTTATGGATATGTTGTTGTGTTCCAGGGTGCCGGCACGCCTGTTCCTGCCATACAGGTGCGAGAGGTATTGCTCGGCGAACTCAATGCCAGGCAGCTCTTGTCCTTTGAGCTTAAGCGAGAGCTTCTCAAATACCTCCTTGGCGGGATTTCGGGTTTGCCGAAATACGAAAACCATCTTCCGAGGGGCGGGTTGAAATTGACGCGGTTTTATCTCTTCTGAAAAAATCTCCGGGGCCATATTCTGCCTCCTTTCTGTTTTTCACCAGAAATAACAGGCAGATAATGCTCCAGATCGCTCCGGAGTCAATCGTCGATTTTGTTACGTACAGAGGAGAGCTGCACGTGGAATCTCTTTTCCAGCCGAACGTTCCGGTTCAGCGGCGGCGATACGCCGTCCGCTGGAACCGGTTGTTTGCTGAGCGTTTTTTCGTCGCCCTGTCAGAAGCCCTCGAAGACGTTAATGCTACGATCAAGCCAGGTCGAAACGGTCAAGGTTCATGACTTTATTCCACACCGCTACAAAGTCGTGCAGGAACTTCTCCTGGGAGTCCTCACACCCGTAGACTTCCGCCAAGGCCCGGAGTTGAGAGTTCGAACCGAAGATTAGGTCGATACGGGCGCCGGTCCACTTGAGTGCGCCTGTTGCGCGATCACGACCCTCGAATACGCCATCGTCTTCCGCAGTTGCCTTCCACGTCGTGCTCATGTCGAGCAGATTCACGAAGAAGTCATTGGTGAGCGCCTCTGGCCGTTTGGTGAAGACGCCGTGCCGGGACCCTCCGAAGTTGGCATTCAGGACGCGCATGCCGCCCACGAGCACTGTCATTTCGGGTGCGGTCAGGGTCAGCAATTGCGCCTTGTCAACAAGCAACTCCTCGGCCGATACGGCATAGCGGGTCTTCTGGTAGTTGCGGAAGCCGTCCGCGACCGGCTCGAGCACGGCAAAGGAGGCCGCATCGGTTTGCTCCTGCGAGGCGTCCATGCGCCCCGGCATGAAGGGGACCGTCACCTCGTGACCGGCATTCTTCGCAGCCTGCTCGACGCCCGCGCAACCGGCCAGAACGATCAGGTCAGCCAGTGATACCTTCTTGCCGCCGGACTGCGCGCTGTTGAACGCGCTCTGGATGCCCTCCAGGGTCTTGAGCACCTTCGCCAACCGGGCAGGCTGGTTGACTTCCCAATCCTTCTGAGGCGCCAGACGAATGCGGGCGCCGTTGGCGCCGCCGCGCTTGTCGGAGCCACGGAAGGTGGATGCCGACGCCCAGGCGGTCGAAACCAGCTCCGGCACGGACAGGCCGGAAGCCAGGATCTTGCCCTTGAGGGAGGCGATGTCCGATGCATCGATCAGTTCGTGGTTGACGGAAGGGATCGGGTCCTGCCAGATGAGCTCCTCCGCTGGAACCTCCGGTCCCAGAT
>Ga0187890_10002702_pt1 | contig 12354 bp, 10 predicted proteins | sample June2016WEW_21_1_FD_133005 | JGI IMG/M metagenome (GOLD analysis project Ga0187890, IMG submission 133005) | Peatland microbial communities from SPRUCE experiment site at the Marcell Experimental Forest, Minnesota, USA - June2016WEW_21_10 | ecosystem: Environmental > Terrestrial > Soil >... | reverse complement strand
GCCCAGTCCCGAGTATCCGCTCTATTCTGCGGTGCTGGCTAAGATCGGGACGCAGATCAACCCTTACATGCTTGACGAAGCGAATGGCTGGGAACCCGACCTGGAGCACCTTTCGAGCCGCATCTTTGCCGGCACACGCGCGATCGTCGTGATCAATCCCAACAACCCTACGGGGGCTGTCTATTCGCGGAAGACCCTGGAAGCGATTGCGGAACTAGCCCGGCAGAACAACCTGCTGATCTTCGCCGACGAGATTTATGATAAGTTGATTCTTGACGACGACCATCCGCACACCTCCATCGCCGCGCTCGCTCCGGATGTTCCGGTGGTGACGTTCAACGGGCTTTCCAAGGCGTATCTGGCGCCGGGTTGGCGGGTGGGTTGGGCGGTGGCGAGCGGCCCCGCCGCGGCGCTGAAGCCGTACATCGAGGGAGTATGCAAGTTGTTGCGGGCGCGACTCTGTTCGAACCATCCGCAGCAGTATGCCGTGCGCCCGGCGCTTGAAGGCCCGCAAAGCCATCTTGTGGAGGTGAGGCAGAAACTGCGCGGCCGCCGCGACCTTACCGCGCATTGGTGCAACACCATTCCTCGCCTTGGATGCGTAAAGCCGCGGGGAGCTTTCTACGCCTTTCCGCGCCTCGACATTCCCGAGAGCGATGAGGATTTCGTGCGCAACCTGCTGCTCGAAAAACAGGTTCTGGTGGTGCACGGCAGCGGGTTTGGGCAGGCGCCGGGGACGCGGCATTTCCGCATCGTCTTTCTGCCGGATGAGCCGACCCTCGAGCGCGCTTACGCAGGAATTGCCGAGTTTATTCGCGAACGATATCGCTGATTTACTTTTTTTGAAATCCTCTGTAAAATTTGCAATTTCTTGTTCATGAACATTCAGGAGGCCGATTATGGCGTTGCAAATCGTCGAAAAGGAATCCGGCGGGGTTACGATTCTAGCGTTGTCGGGGCGCGTCACGCTGGGCGAAGAGAGCAATCAACTTCGCTCGCATATCAAAGACATGCTGGCGGAGGGGGCGAAGCGGTTGGTGCTGGATCTTGGGAATGTCACCTACATCGATAGCGCCGGATTGGGCACGCTGGTCGCCGGTTATACTTCCTCGCAAAGCCAGGGAGCGGTGATGAGGCTGGCGAATCTCACGAAGCGGTTTCGCGAGCAGTTGAATATTACTAAGTTGGTTACCGTTTTCGACGTATATGATAGCGTCGAAGCAGCGGTGAAGTCCTTCGCAGCTTGATCGGCATTGATCGCGAGAGGTAGCGCAAGCGCTCCTGCGTGTGCGCCAGGATTGCTACTGAGGGTTACATAATATCGTGACGGACCAACCCCCTCACCTGGCGCTGCGCGCCACCCTCTCCCCGAAGGGGGCGAGGGCATAAACTCGGGTTATTTCTCCCCTCGCCCCCTTGGGGGAGAGGGGTGGGGGAGTGAGGGGGTTTGTCACTTAATTCTGCAATCCTCAGTAATTTCCCCACGCGCACAGGCAAGAGTGCCTGTGCTACTACGGATTATCCAGCCAGTAAGTGGCGAGGCCCGTCAGCAGCTTAGGGTAAAAGTCTGTCGACTTTTGCGGCAGCGTCAAACCCGCCAATGCATTGTCGCGCACCGCCTGGACGGGGGTGGGGTTCAGCAGGAGGCAGAGCTGAGCCTCGCCACGCGCGACCGCCGCGGCAGCAGCCGGAAACTCACGGTAATAAGTGAGGTTTTTCTCCTCGCGCACTGCCTGGGGATCGATTCTGAGTATCTCGTCGAGGACCAGGCGGTGCAGCAGAATGACGTCGAGCCGGCGCAGCGTTGAGGGAAGGTCGTTGAGGGCGCTTTCGAGATCGTAGTCGCGGCGCAGGCGCAGAAGCGCCAGCTTTCCGCGCCCAGCGTAGGCGCCGAACGCCGGACCCCGAAGGCCCGCACGCGCGAGGCTTTCCAAGAAAAGATTTGCCCAACCGTTCACCTCGCCCTCGGCGGGCAACTCCTCCACCTCGAAGATTGAACGCGCCTGGAACAGAAAATCTGACCAATCGAACGCCGGCAGGCCGTGTACCAGGCGGTGAGTCGGCAGGATCGTGAGGCCCTCGGTCTCCATGCGAACGAAGGTCATCATCACGTGCTCTGCCGCCTCATCAGAGGCTGCCCGGCTTCGACAATAGTCTCGATAAGCGAGCGCCGTCTCATAGCGATGGTGGCCGTCGGCGATTACGAGTTTCTTATCCGCCATGGCCGCCACGATTTGATCTATTGCCTCGCGCTCAGTGATTCGCCAGACGGTGTGCAAGGTCTGGTACTCGTCGGTAACTTGTTCCCAGGGCTGACCGGGTATTCGCTCCGCCACGAGAGATTCGACCAAGCCGGCAGGGTCGCTGTAGAGCACGAAGATTTGGCCGAAATGGGCACGCGTGACCTTTAACAGCTCCAGCCGGTCGGTCTTGGGCGCCGAGAGCGTCTGCTCATGCGGGTGGACGATTCTTGCCGAGTAGTCTTCCAGGCGGCAAACGGCGATAAAGCCGCGGCGCACTTTCTTCGTCCCAGGCCGGCCCGGAACTTCGTACTCCTGGTCATAAGGGTAGATCGCAGGATTCGAATCCGAGACCAGAATGCCGTCGTCGATCCAATCCCGGAAGCACCTTGAGGCGCGCACGTAAACGTTGTTCTGGGGATTGTCCTCGGCATGAACCTGGCCTCGAATTACGCGCACGAGGTTGTAAGGGCTTGAAGCGTAGTAACGCGATTGAATCTCCGTAGAGATCTTGTCGTAGGGCTGCGTTACAACGCTCCCAAATTCGTGAATGCGAGCCGGATTGTAGTGAAGCGCTCGAAAAGGTCGAATCTCAGCCATGGCCGTCTCCGTCTTTGAACCTGCGACCTTATCACACTGGCGCGGAACCGTCGAGAGCACTGTGGGGCACGGACGGGTCTCAAGCTTTTAGTCCTTGGCACGCCTGCCCATCGTGTCATCCTGAGCGCAGCGAAGGATCTCTGCAGTTCTTCGCCAACTGCTGAACCAGTGGAAACTGCGGAGATCCTTCGCTGCGCTCAGGATGACAGGCGCGCGCGTTTTTCATGTCGTTGGAGAGGGCCGGCCGCGAACGGCCTGTCATCTGCCGGGGCGGGTGAGCGGGTCGCCAGACTACGTTACCTGTGTGCTATAGTTTCTGACCGGAGGGCGGCAAACAAATCTGAGGAACAACGACGATGGCTGAGCTTCGACTCGACCCAATAACTCACCGCTGGGTGGTATGTGGAAAAAGGCGGGTGATGGATGACTTCGACGACGCCGAAGCGGTTTGCCCTTTCTGCCCAGGCAATGAGCAGTTCACTCCCCGGGCGATTCAGGAACTGACAGACGACGAGGGCGCATGGAGCGCGAGAGTGTTTCATGACCGCGCGCCCATCTTCCTCGTGGAGGGCAAGGAAGACCGGCAGGCCGTGGGCATGTTCGACCGCATGAACTCCATTGGCGCGCACGAGATCGTGGTTGAGACGCCAAGACACGGGGTGACGCTGGCGGAACTTCCGGTCTGTCAGGTGGCAAAATGCATCGGCCTGTATCGCGACCGCATCCTGGACCTCAAGCGCGACATGCGGCTTCGCTACGTTTCTGTTTACAAGGATCAGGGAACTGGCGGAGTGAACGAGCATGGTCATAGCCACTCTCAGGTGTTGGCCTCGCCGGTCCTGCCGCAGTTCCTGGAGCTTGAGTTCCGGTGGAGCAAGATGCATTTCGAGAAGAGAGAACGGTGCCTTTTTTGTGATTGCGTTCAACAGGAGGTGCGGGAAGAAAAACGGGTGGTGGATCAAAACGGCGAATTCATCGCGTTTTGCCCTTTTGCTTCGCGCTCACCGTACGAATTGTGGGTGTTGCCGATCCAGCATTCCTCTTCCTTTGAGAGAGACCTGACGGACCCGGTCCGCGTGAAATCGCTGGCTTCCTTTTTGAAGCCCTGTTTACAGAGGATCGAGAAGATTTCTTCGATTCTGCACTTCGTAATCCACACCGAGCCTAACCTTGCGGCGCACAGGCCGACCAAGGATTGGTGGAATACGGTGCCGGACGACTACCATTGGCACATCGAGCTCCACCCGGATGTGGAGGGTGAACACCGGTATCTGGGAAGTGAAGGGTTTTATTTCAACCCCATCCCGGCGGAGGAAGCGGCGCTGGTGCTTCGCGCTCTCGAGCCGGAATCTGGGGCCGCGCCGGCCGTGTAGAGTCAGTGTCAGAAGTCGTTTTTGCTGTCATTCCGAGGAGCCACAGGCGACGAGGAATCTCGCAGTGCGTTGAAAATAGTCAGAGCGAGATTCCTCGCTTCGCGCTCTCGAAAGTCTGTCATTCTGAGCGAAGCGAAGAATCTGCATTAGATCGCAATGAATCGGAACTGCAGATCCTTCGCTTCGCTCAGGATGACAGCCACTTTTATCTCCATGGGTGGCACCCTTCTGTGCGGCGCTGCGAACTAAAATCGCGATCTGAAGGAATTTTGATGACCATAGAACGGCGTACTCTTCCGGGAATCCAACTGGTCGTCTTCGACTTGGACGGCACCCTCGCGGACACCAAGAGGGACCTGGCGCTCAGTGTTAATGCTATGCGGGAGTCTATGGGGTTGGGTCCGCTGCCTCTCGAAGCCGTCACGTCTTACATTGGACATGGAGTGACCGTTCTGATCAAGAGGGCGCTGGGTGATCAAGCCGCCGAGGGCGACGTTCAGAAGGGGCTTGGATTCTTTCTTGACCACTACGCCCGGCACCTGCTCGATAACACCGTCGCCTACCCGGGAGTGGCTGAAGCTCTGGAGGAGCTCCGGAACCGAAAGTTGGCTATCCTGACAAACAAGCCCACAGAATTCAGCCGGGAAATAGTTGCCGGCTTGGGATTCGCCCGCTATTTCTTCGAGATCTATGGCGGAGATAGCTTCAGCTTAAAAAAACCCGATCCGGTGGGAATCAAGACTCTGATGAGTAATTCGTCGACCCCTGCCAGGCATACGCTCATGGTCGGAGATTCCGATACTGATGTGCAGACCGGCCGCAACGCCGGTGTTTGGACATGTGGCGTAACCTACGGATTCGCCCCGGAAACGGTGAGAAAAGCAAGTCCGGATTTGCTTTTGGATGACCTGCGGGATTTGCCCCGCGCGCTGGGGACTGGGGAAAGTCCAGTAGGCAGTAAGCAGTAGGCAGTAGGCAGAAACAAGTCAGCAGCGGGCAGGCGAAGGAAAAGGGGGCAATCCATAAGCCGGTATATACGGCTCACGCCAGGCGTTTCTGTGTGCCGCCCGCAACGCGGACTGATCAGGTCTTTCAGTAGCTCGCTGCCGTCTGCCTACTGCCGACTGCTTTCTGCCTACTGCCTTCTGCCTACTCTTTGCCGGGTTCCCCAACTCTTCCAGCTTTCCGGGCATCCAACTAAGGTCAGAATTCAGAATGTACACAACGAGACGCATCGCGGTTAGACGGGGGCACGCAGCGCTGGCTTGGCGTGTGTGGCAGAGCCTGTTGCTCATGGCCTGTTGCTTTTTCGTTGCCGCCCGGGGCGTGGCGCAACAGTCATCGCCGCCCGTGCCGGCACAGAAGATACCGGCATCGCAACCCTCAGACAATGCGAGCGGCGAGCAGGCTGAAGAGTTGCTCCCCGGCGACTGGGCGCCGGAGCTATTGGACGGGATCCTGAGCGCCCCGAACGCGCAGGCGGCAGACTCACTCTTCCGTGCCGTATTCGCAGCAGGGCCGAGCATCATTCCGCAACTGGCCCAGGCGCTCAAGGACGACCGAACTGCGGAGTTTGCTGCACAATCGCTGGCCTTCATGGGCACCGACCAGGCGATGCAGATTCTCTGGAAGCTTCAGGATGACAAGCGCGATCTTAACCTGCGGCGCTTCTGTTATGGCGCCCTGGGTGAGTACGACACCGATCAGACCACGCAAGCGCTTTTCCGAGTTATCGACAAGTCGGATGCTGAACCTGACCGCACGGTGACAGAGGCTGCAATCATGGCCCTGACAGTTCGCACTGGGCCGAAGCTAGCGGACTTGATTCGGCAGGCAGAAAAAAGGGTAAACGATGTGGTGATCCACGACGACCTGGAAAACGCTCGGGACGTCATTCAGATTCGTTCCAAATATTTGGCCACTCCCGAAGGCAAGAAAGCAGGCGGCTCCGTCGATGCCGCTGTCCGCACATATTTCATTCCAGCGCTTCTGCCACCCCCTCCATCGCCGGCAGATGCCGCCGCCCACCGCGCGCCTGCGAAGCCGGAAGTCAAGGTGGAGATTCAAAACCTCACTTTCTCGCCGGACCAGCAAAGAGCGCTGGCTGGTGTATCGCTCGAAGACCCCTCCGCGCTTGCCAAGTACGACTTGGTTCTGCAAAAGCGGCTGGGGATTTGGGAGGTGGTGAGCGTCTGGCTGGGGTCCGAATCTGAGAAGCAGGCGCCTCCCCCGCCGAGCAAGCCGACCTCGGACGAATAGAGTGGCCCCACGTAGCACTGCCACTCTTGCCTGTGCGACGTCCATGAATTTCAGAAAGAATACCCGATGCCGACAGATAACGTGACGTTGTTTCTCTCCCCGGTGGGCGGATTGCTGAGGTAAAGATCGATCAGGCTGGCATTCACCGTAAACTTGTTGAGCAGCTTGTAGGACACGACTGAGCTGGTATCAAAACGGTATTGTCCGCCGTGAATCAGGTCCGGGTAGACTTGAAAGTAATGGTCGAGCCGAAGCCGTTTGGAAAATTGCACGCCGAGTGTCTCTGCCAGCAGCAGTTCGATGGTCTGGGTGAGCTGCCCATTAAAGAACTTCTCTTGAACGTAGGTCGGGCCGCCGAGGACGCTGAACGTCGTTCGCGCGTTTTTGAAAACGTCGCGCCCGAAGCCGCCGCCGTAGGTCTGTTGCAGGTAGAGGCCTTGGGTTGAGATGTGGTTGACTTGACCGAATACAAACACAAAGTTGTCCGGACTGAAAAGGTAGTCCTGCCGCAGGTCTGCGGTGAGGGTGCGCGAGGACACCGTGCTGGTGACGACGAATGGCGCTGTGATGCTCTTCTGTTCGGCATGCGAGAAAAGCGTAGTGAAGTCGAAGGTTGTGCGCATATGCCGTTCAAAAATGGGCGTCGCCGGACGTTCACGGGACGCGGCAACACTGGTGGTCAGAGTGTTCGATTCCTGGTTGCCGTTCTGGAGGCTGTACCCCAGGCTGGCGCCGCCCTTCCACGCTTGCAAGATCCCAGGGGCCTGTTCGGTTTTCTGGTAATCGTCCGCCGGCATAATGACTTCGGGTTTGGCGGCGGCGATAGTCTGCGTCTGGCCGTTCTCGCCTTTAATCTGCCAGTCGCCGGAAGGCAGGAGTTCCAGCACGCCTTCGACGGGTTCCTGGCCTTTAATAACAACCGCTACGGGTTTATCTGAGGAGTAAGTCGCCACCTGGGCCATGGGGATCGATACGATCCCGAGGTTGGCGGTCTTAAGTTGCAAAGTTCCTCCTTTGATCGTGACTAGTGTTCCTGTAACCCGGTCTCCGTTCTTGAGGGTCGCCACGTCCGCGTGTGCCGATGCGGCCAGGCAGATGAATGCAAGAAAAGTGGTTAGTGTGAGTTTCAAGTTCTCACCTCCGATAATGTGTGAGTGCTGCCCGTTCGCTTCAGCGTAACATGCTGGATGGATTCTGACCACTATTGGAAATCGTGCGTGCTGTCCTAATTTGGCCGTAGCGCCGCCATCTTGGCGGCTCCACTGCCGGCTGGAAGCCGGCGTTACGGCCCAAATTAGGACAGTACCAAATCATGGAAGCGATTGCTTCCCCACGGCCTTTCTCGCATAATCAAGGACCAGATGCGTTACGTCACTGTGGGAACGGCGGGGCATATCGATCACGGAAAGTCAGCACTGGTGCTGGCGCTGACCGGCACCGACCCCGACCGTCTGGAAGAAGAGAAGCGGCGGGGAATTACTATTGACCTGGGTTTCGCCCACTTGGACCTCGGCGAAGGAGTGCGTGTAGGCTTCATCGACGTGCCCGGGCACGAACGGTTCGTACGCAACATGCTGGCGGGAGTGGGAGGGATCGACCTGGTCATGCTTGTGGTAGCGGCCGATGAGTCCATCAAGCCCCAGACGCGTGAGCACTTCGACATTTGCAAACTGCTGGGGGTACGTCACGGCTTGGTGGCCATCACCAAAACCGATTTGGTAGACTCCGACATCATCGGACTGGTGCGGCTGGAGATTCAGGAGTTTGTGCGCGGCTCCTTCCTCGAGGCCGCGACAGCGCTCCCGGTGAGCGCCAGGACCGGCGAGGGCCTCGAGCCTCTAAAACACGAGTTGCAGCGGCTGGCCCTGATGATTACTCCAAAGCCTGAAGATCTGCCCTTTCGGCTGCCCATCGACCGCGCTTTTGTGATGAAGGGCTTTGGAACGGTGGTGACTGGAACGCTTTTGGCAGGGAGAATCGAAAAAGATTCGGAAGTGGAGATTTACCCGCTGGCCCGGCGGCTGCGGGTGCGCGGCATCGAGGTCCACAACGCGGCCGCACAGACCGCCTTGGCCGGGCAACGAACGGCAGTGAACTTGCCCGGCCTTGAAGCCAAGGAAATCTCTCGCGGAATGGTTCTGGCGCCACCCGGGATTTTCCACGCGACCGGGCGATTAGATTGCCGCTTGAACCTGCTGCCTGGCGCTCGAGCCCTGAAGAACTGCGCGCGAGTGCATTTCCACTGCCATACTTCCGAGACCCTGGCCGAAGTGGTTTTGTTGGACCGGAAGGAGCTGCCGCCAGGGAGCAGCGCCTTCGCACAACTGCGGCTTTCCGAACCCGGTGTGTTCATGCCGGGAGATCGTTTTATCATCCGGCAGTTTTCACCCGTCACCACGATCGGGGGCGGAACGGTCCTCGACAACCAGCCTGAACGGCACCGGGTTCGAGATTCCAGCGTCGTGCCGCTCCTCGACGCTTTGGAAAAAGGCGATTCGCAGGCAAGACTCGAATGCCTGGTGCGGCAAACCGGCGAAGCTCTCCTTTCCGGACTTGTCTCGCGCACCGGCTTGCTTCCTGCCGAGGTCCTGCGCCTCGGCAGGGCGCTGGCCTCCGCAAATCGGATCTTGCTGCTGGGGCAGCCGGCGGAATTGTTCGTGCATGTGGAGCATTTCCAGGAATTGGCAACGAAGTTGATTGATCAGCTCGAGAAGTTCCACGCTGCAAACCCTCTGGTTGCCGGTTTGCCCAAGGAAGATCTGCGCTCGAGAACGGGCGCCGGCGGTCCTCTGCGCCCCGTGGCGCCTTCGACTTTGCTCTTCAACGCGCTTCTTCAAGCCCTGGCGGCGCAGCGCAAAATCGATGTGCAGGGCGAAACGGTGCGGCTCGCCGGCCGGAAGATCCAAATGACACCGGAAGAGCAGGCTGCCAAAGAGCAGATCAGCGAGGCGTTCGAGAAAAGAGGCCTCGAGGTCCCGAGCCCGCCGGAGGTCCTGGCTAAGCTGCGCATCGACCGCCTGCGGGCCGAGAAATTGCTGCAGATTCTGCTGCGCGAAAACGTGCTCTGCAAGGTGAATGAGGAGCTGATTTTTCACCGCTCGGCATTGAGGCAGTTGAAGGACCTGCTAGCCCGGCGGAAAGCGCAAAGCAACCGCATCAACGTCACCGTTTTTAAGGAGATCACCGGGCTGAGCCGGAAGTACGCTATCCCTCTGCTCGAGTACCTCGACCGCGAACATGTGACGAGGCGGCAAGGCGACGAGCGGATTATCCTCTAGCGTCGTTTCTCAGGAGTTCGTTGAATATGTCAGCCGGCGGAGCGGGCGTAAGCGAGTAGCCCACGGCGTAAGCCGTGGGTTCGTGAGGCCCTCCCTTAACGCCGCCCCCTCTCCCGCTCGGGCGGGAGAGTGGTGCCTCAGGCGGGGTGAGGGCCGTCCAACCCAGGGCTCATGCCCTGGGCTACCTTATGGCGCCCCTGACGGGGCTGCTGACGCGTTGCCGATGCGTCTCGACTTGTATCGGGAATTATTGAGACGCGACACCAACTCACTGCCGATTTCTGATTGTCAATTGTCGATTGAGAACTGTCATGCCGAGCGGAGCGAGGAATTTCGCTCTGGTTTTCTTTGCCATTCGCCCCACCCCAATGGGGTTCCTGCAACTCCCCTTAGGCCTACTGCCGACTGCTTTCTGCCCTCTTGAGGATTTCGTAGACCAGAGCCACCGGCAAGCCCACCACGTTCGAGTAGCAGCCCGAGATCCGAATGACGAATTTGGATGCGAGCCCTTGAATCGCGTAGCCGCCCGCCTTGTCCCAGGGCTCACCGCTCTCGACGTACTGGCGAATCTCTTCCTCATCGAGTTCGCGTAATGTGACCAGGGTTGTCTCGTGTTTGAGCGCCTCAATTCCACCGGGCGCGCGCACGAGGCAAATGCCGGTATGCACCTGGTGGGTTCGACCCGACAGCAGGCGAAGCATACGCGCGGCATCCTGAGGGTCCGACGGCTTACCTAGCGTCTGCCCGTCAATGACTACGACCGTATCCGCTCCCAAGACGAGACGCCCTGGGGGTGCGGAGGCTGCGATCTGCAGTGCTTTCTCGCGTGCGACACGGCGAGCAAACTCCCCAGGTAATTCCTCCGGTTGGATTTCCTCAACGACCTGGCCAGGCCGGACCTCGAAATCGATGCCGGCATTGCGCAACAGGTCGCGCCGGCGCGGCGACGCTGAAGCAAGAATGAGACGCATGTGTAAGAATTATAAGCGACATTGTCAGAATGATGTAGCGGCGGCTTTACGCCCCCACGTGGCGAGGTGATCCTCGCCGCTGCGACAAAAACCTCATCCACGATTTTTCCTCGACAGCGATTTCCCCAATGGGCCTTGATGTGTTAGACTGCAAGAGCTAACTGCAAAAGATTCCAATAATCTGGGATGGCCATGGAAGAGATTGGGAAGATTCTGCCCAAGGTTCTAAGACCTCAGTTTTCTCGCCTCGAACCTCCTGTGATCGAGGTTCTGACTCCTCTGTGGGGTCAAGTGGCGGGCAAGGCGCTGGCCAAGCAGTCCCGGCCAACGGCATTCAGCGCGGGAACTTTGACGCTCGCCACAACGGATCCCGAGTGGACCGTTCCCTTGAGACAGATGGCAGATGAAATCCGCACCCATGTAAACCGCTTCCTGGGCAAACCAGTGGTGCGACAAGTCAGGATTGAGTGTATTCACGAATTAAGTCGCGGTAACACCGTGCACCGCCGGCTTGAGTCGCTTGCTGTTTCTGAACCTGGTGACTGGCGGCGCCACCGCCCTACGTTCAGCGGTGCGGAGCCCATCGGACGTTCGCGTGTCAAGTAGGTCATACGCAAGCACGGAAAGGTCGACTGATGCCACTCGAAGAAAAAGACGTGCGCTACGTCGCCGAACTCGCTCATCTCGAGCTGACCGCCGAGGAGGTGAAGAAGTTTCTCCCTCAGCTCGATTCCATCCTTCAGCATATGCAAAAGCTGAATGAGTTGGATACCTTGCAAGTCGAGCCGATGGCTCAGGTGACTTATCCCGCTGCCGCGAATCCTTCTCTGCGGGCCGATCAGCCAGAAAAGACGTTCGACCAGGATGAAGCCCTCGCCAATGCGCCCGACCCAATCGCGGGCTTTTTCCGCATCCCGCGCGTCATTGAGAAAGAGGAGTAGAGAGTGGCGGCATGGGTGCGACAACTCTGCCAACGGCAATACGGTTTATGCATGTCATTCCGAGCGCAGCGAGGAATCTCGCTCTGCCCGGAGAAGCTGGCACCGTGAGAACAGGGCCGGATTCCTCGCTGCTCTCGGAATGACACAACAGGCGAAGGGGGAAGTTAGCTCTTACGAATGAACCTGACTGAACTTACCATCGACTCGCTGCGCGAGCTTATCGTGCAGCGCAAAGTCTCTGCGACGGAGGTTGCGCGCGCTCACTTCGACCACATTGAGCGGCGCGACAAAGAGGTGCGCGCCTACTTGCAATTGTCTCCGGAGCGAGCCCTTGAGCAGGCCGCCAGGATCGATCGCCAGATTGCGGCGGGTGAGCCGGTGGGAGCGCTGGCTGGAATTCCGGTAGCGATCAAGGATGTGATTCTGGCGCGCGGAGTGCGCAATACTTGTGCGTCGAAGATTTTGGGGAACTACGTGGCACCCTATGACGCTCCGGCGGTCGAAAGGCTGGAAGCGGCGGGCGCAGTCATCCTGGGGAAAACGAATTGCGATGAATTCGCCATGGGGTCTTCCACGGAAAACTCCGGCTTTTTTCCGACTCACAATCCGCACGATTTGACGCGCGTTCCGGGCGGTTCGAGCGGCGGCTCTGCGGCGGCGGTTGCGGCGAACATGGCGGTGGCATCGCTCGG
>Ga0187890_10002698_pt1 | contig 12364 bp, 11 predicted proteins | sample June2016WEW_21_1_FD_133005 | JGI IMG/M metagenome (GOLD analysis project Ga0187890, IMG submission 133005) | Peatland microbial communities from SPRUCE experiment site at the Marcell Experimental Forest, Minnesota, USA - June2016WEW_21_10 | ecosystem: Environmental > Terrestrial > Soil >... | reverse complement strand
CTGTCCCCGAAGCTGCTCATCATGGGGCTGCGCGACAACCTCTTCGAGTCCTCGGCTCGGCTCTTCGGGTCCCCTCCCCCCTCTGAGGACGGGTCCCCCGGCGACGCCGTGGCCTGGGCCGCCGCCCAGAAGGCCGAGGCCCCCACCCTCGTCCCCGGCACCATCGACCCCGACGTGCTGTGGTCGTGTCTCACCTGCGGGGCGTGCGTGGAGGAGTGCCCGGTCGACATCGAGCACGTCGACACCATCGTGGAGATGCGTCGCTACGAAGTTCTCATGGAGTCCCGCTTCCCCACCGAGGCCGGACTGATGTTGCGCAACATCGAGAACCAGGGCGACCCCTGGGGCCTCGGGGGAGCCAAGCGCACCGAGTGGACCGAGGCCCTCGACTTCGAGATCCCCGTCATCACCGGGACCATCCCCGACGACATCGAGTACCTCTACTGGGTGGGCTGCGCCGGCGCGCTGGACGAGCGAGCCCGCAAGGCGACCCAGGCCACAGCCCGCCTCCTGCACCGGGCCGGGGTCAGCTTCGGCATCCTGGGTCCGCGTGAGTCATGTACCGGGGACCCGGCCCGCCGTCTCGGGAACGAGTACCTCTACCAGGAGATGGGAAAGGCCAACATCGCCACCCTGGACGAGGTGGGCGCCAAGAAGGTCATCGCCTCGTGTCCCCACTGCTTCAACTCGTTGTCACGGGAGTACCCCGACCTCGGTGGGAACTTCGAGGTGATCCACCACTCCCAGCTCCTGAGCCATCTCGTGACCACGGGCAAGCTCACTCCGGGGAACATGGATGCCAAGGTCACCTACCACGACCCCTGCTATCTCGGCCGCCACAACCGGGTGTTCGACGAGCCCCGGTCGGTGCTCGACTCCATCGCCGGCGTGGAGCAGATCGAGATGAAACGCTGCCGGGAGAAGAGTTTTTGCTGTGGCGCCGGTGGGGCCCGCATGTGGATGGAGGAGAGTCTCGGTAAGCGTGTGAACCTCGAGCGCACCGACGAGGCCCTCGGGACCGGCGCCGACGTCGTCTCCACGGCCTGTCCCTACTGCCTGATCATGCTGGACGACGCCGTGCGGGCCCGATCCCGAGAGGACGACGTCAGGGTCCTCGACCTTTCCCAGGTCGTCGAGGCGTCGTTGCAGGTCGCTGCCGACAAGGAGTAGCGAAAACTCCGGCCTCGTTCTAGTGGAGGGCCTTGGCGTCGGCCTCGCGCAGGCGCAGCGACATGGCCACCAGGAGCTTGCGTGACAGCGTGGGCATCTCGTCGAGCAGACCGTTGAAGCGACGTTGCTCGAGCACGAGGAGGGTCATCGGGGTCTCCGACACGATGCTGGCCGAGCGCGGCATCCGGTCCAGCAGCGACAGCTCGCCGAACCACTTGCCCGGCCCGAGGGTGGTGACCCGGCGTCCGTTGCGACGCACCGAGGCGGTGCCGTCGACGACGAAGAAGAACTCCCGTCCGATGGTTCCCTCTTCGCACAGGACCCGTCCGGCGGGCACGATCACCTCCTCGACGGCCTTCCGGATCGTTCGCAGTTGGCCGGCGGAACAGGCCGAGAACATCCAGATCTTGCTCAGGTCGAGTTCGGGTTTTCGCGGCATGGCGAGAGGCTACCGTCGGGCGCGGTCCGGCGCTGAGATCGCCGGGGAATGGACAGGTCGATGATCGCGCCGAACTCGGCGACACCCGAGAGCACCGGCACCACCTTGCGTGGGGCCGGAGTGGATGTCGACGTCCGCCGCCTCGGTCGCGTCGTCGTCGCCCTGTGCCTCATGGCGCTGGCGGTGCTCACCGTTGTGCTCTTCGCGGTGGGAGTGCACAAGAACTCGCAGATCAATCGCTTGCGCCAACACGGCGTAGCTATCCAAGTGACGGTGTCGGGGTGTCTCGGCCTGCTCGGGGGCAGCGGCAGCAATCCAGCCGGGTACGCGTGCCGGGGAACGTTCACCCTCGACGGTCACCGTTACAACGAATCCATCCCGGGCAACGCCCTCCGTCGACCGGGGACCAAGGTCCGAGCCGTGGCGGTTTCGGGCAACCCGCCCCTCCTGTCGACCGCCCACGCCGTGGCGACCGAGCGCGCCTCGGCGAGCGTGTTCATCGTCCCCGCCATCCTGCTCGTGGTCCTGGCGCTCCTAGTCGGAGTCCTCGTGCTCAGGCAGAAAAAGCTGCGTCGGGAGACCCCGCCCGATCCCCCCGGCACTGCGCAGTAGCCATCGCCCATGCCGCCCGCCCTTGGCTGGCCGGCGAGACGGCGCGCTACCCTTTCTCGATGCCCGGCGGTCCTGATCACGACGACTCGGACGACGTCGCGCCCAAACTGAGCCTCCGGCACCGCCTCCTTCTTTCGCTGCCGCACCTTAAGCGGGACCAGGACAAGGCGCCGTTGGGCGAGCGGCTGCGCAGCGCCATCGTCAAGCCGGCCGAGCCCGGCACCGCCGCCAAAACCAAGGCGGACGGGCCGAATTCGGTCGAGGAGCTCGAGGACGCCGTCAGGTACGCCGACGACAAGGAACGGCTCACGGGCCTCCTGCTGGCGCCGGTGGCGGCCATCATCGGGTTCATCGTCATCGGATCGCTGATCACCGACGACCCCGCGGGATCGAAACACGTGAGCGTGTCGCTCTACCACTCTCTGTTCTTCGTGCTCCTGGGCTTGTCGGTCGTGATGCTGGCGACGGCGTACTTCCGGAAGCGCCTGTACCTCGGCATCGTGATGGCCCTCTACGGGCTCTCGGTCTTCAACCTCCACTACTGGGGGTTCGGGGTTCCCTTCGTCCTGGTGGGTGCCTGGCTGCTGGTCCGGGCCTACCGCCTCCAGCGCGACCTCAAGGAGGCCACCGGCGACGGGCCGTCTCGCCCCGGACGGCGCAGCGGCACCACGCCCCGGGCGTCGGGTGCCCAGCCCAACAAGCGCTACACGCCCCGGACGGCGCCCCGCAAGCGCCTGCCCCCCAAGCCCGACAACCAGAAAAAAGCGGGCTGAGCAGCGCCGGTCCCTCGGGGCCGGCCGCCGCACCTGGGCTCTTCCGGATCACGTGTCCAGTTCACGCGCTGGTAACACTGGCGTGACCGTGCCGAAACGCTCGGCCTGCATTCTTTCGGCGGCAGGGCGAACCGCCTGCCGTGGCCTTGGCGCACCCGTCGATGTGTGATGCCAGTCCATGGTCCGGGGGTTCGTCGGAAGTTCATGACCGCACGAGAGGAGCACTCGAGCCGTGCTAGGCGCTGCATCGCAACTCGTTCCGTATCCCAGTTGGCTGAATCCGGGCGACAACACGTGGCAGCTGGTGGCCGCCACGTTCGTCGGCCTGATGAGCCTCCCCGGACTGGCGGTCCTCTACGCATCGATCGTCCAGAAGAAGTGGGCAGTGAACGTGCTGGCGATGATGTTCGCCGGGTTCTCACTGGTCCTCATCGCCTGGGTGCTGTGGTCCTACAAGATGGGCTTCGGCGCCACCTCCCTGGGCGGGGGGGTGAGAGACGGAGTCCAGACCCAGCTCACCGGCACAGGATGGGTGAAGCACTTCTTCGAGAACTTCGTCGGGAAACCGGGGGGCATCACCAGCGCCACCGATGAACAGGGCCAGGCGGTGTCGGCTGCGAACACCGCCCTGCCCTTCCACTTCCCCACCACGACGCTGGCCTACTTCCAGTTCGTGTTCGCGGCGATCACCCCCCTGCTGTTCCTCGGAAGCGTCCTGGGCCGGATCAAGTTCAGCGCCTGGTGCCTCCTGGTGCCCCTGTGGTCCACCTTCGTCTACGGCGTCGACGCCTTCCTGCTGTGGGGCGGGGGCTACTTCGCCCAGGAAGGGGCGCTCGACTTCTCCGGTGGATACGTCATCCACATGTCGGCCGGTGTCTCGGGGTTCGTGGCCGCCTGGGTCCTAGGCCCCCGGCTCATGCGAGATCGACAACATGCCGTCCCCAACAACCTCGTCATGGCTGCCGTGGGAGCCGGCATCCTCTGGCTCGGCTGGAACGGGTTCAACGGTGGCGACCCGTACTACGCGGGGGCCGACGCGGCCGCCGCGGTGGTCAACACCAACGTGGCCACGGCCTGTGGCGTGGTGGTGTGGATGGCCATGGACGCCTGGTTCTCCAAGGCCAAGAAACCGACGTTCCTGGGCGGGGTGAACGGCATGATCTGCGGCCTGGTCGGGATCACGCCCTGCGCCGGCTTCGTGAACGGCCGGGGAGCGATCTACGTCGGGGTGATCTGCACCGCTGTGGTCTGGGTCGCCTGGAACTACCTGTCCAAGGTGCGGCCCTTCTCGAAGGTGGACGATGCCCTCGGGGTCATCTACACCCACGGCATCGCCGGCTTCTTCGGCGGCATGCTGTTGGGCATCTTCGGTGATCCGAACACCCTGGAACTGGGCTGCGGCAAGTTGAATTCCGTCGGGCAGGTGGTCAACACCTCCGGTTCGGTGGTGGCCTCGCAGTCGACGTACATCACGCCGCACGGGGGCTGTACGCCCTTCGGCGTGGGCGGCCTGATGTACACGGGCTCGGCCCACCAGCTGTGGGAACAGTTCCGGGCCGCCCTGTGGGTCATCTTCTGGTCGGCGCTCGTCACCTTCATCCTGATGAAGCTCATCGGCCTGGTCCTGCGTGGGGCCCGGTACAACGACGAGATCCTCGAGATCGGTGACCTCGCCATCCACGACGAGGAGGCCTTCCCCGACGAGACGTTCGCCCAGCGGACCTCCGCCGCCAGTGCCTTCGAGTTGGCGGGCCTCACCGGGTCCAAGTCTCCTCCCGTAGGGTCGGAATCCCCTCCGGCAGGCGAACGTTGACCCGGCCGAGCTCGAAGAAAGGGAGCGCACAATGAAGCTGGTCGTGGCAGTCCTCAAGCCCTTCAAACTCGACGAGGTCAAAGAGACCCTGAAGACGCTCGGCGTCCAGGGGATGACCCTCACCGAGGCACAGGGTTTCGGCCGCCAACGGGGCCACACCGAGGTCTACCGAGGTGCGGAGTACGAGGTGGACTTCGTCCCGAAGATCCGGGTCGAAGTGCTCGTCGACGACACCCAGGCCGACGAGGTGGTCGACGCCATCGTCAGCACCGCCGCCACCGGCAAGATCGGCGACGGCAAGGTGTGGGTCATTCCGGTGGAGTCGGTGGTGCGGGTGCGCACCGGGGAGAGAGGCCGCGACGCCCTCTGATCCCCACGAGGCCTGGCCCTCTGACCGGCACGGTTCGCCTCCCCCCGGGCGGCCGGCCGGTCGGGGGTGTCAGCCCGCCTGGCGGGCGACAGCCTCGGTGGCGGCCCGGATGGCCTCGGGGTCGCCGAGCTGTCGGTCGTCGACGAGCTCCAGGTGGTCGTCGAACCGGAACCACCACGGGACCCCCGTGGGCACGTCCAGGCCGACGATCTCGTCGTCGGAGATGTCCTTCAGGTACTTGACCAGCGCCCGGATGGAGTTGCCGTGGGCCACCACGAGCACGCCCGGGAAGGCCCGCAGGTCGCCGGCGATGGCGTCCTCCCAGTAGGGCACCATGCGCACCACCACGTCGGCCAGGCACTCCGAATCAGGGAGGACCGCCGGAGGCAGCGCCCGGTAGCGGTCATCGTGGATGGGGTGTCTCTCGTCGGCGCGTGACAGGGGCGGGGGCGGGGTGTCGTAGCTGCGCCGCCACAGCTTGACCTTGGCCTCGCCGAACTGCTCGGTGGTCTCCTTCTTGTTGAGGCCCTGCAGATCGCCGTAGTGGCGCTCGTTGAGCCGCCAGTGGCGCCGGACGGGGAGCCAGCTCCGGCCCAGCTCGTCGAGGGCCAGGTTGGCCGTGCGCACCGCCCGGGTCAGGACCGAGGTATGGACCACCTGGAGGTCGAGCCCGGTCCGCTGTTCCGCGGCGAGCAGCGATCCCGCCTGGCGGGCCTCGGCTTCACCCTTGGCCGAGAGGTCGACGTCGGTCCACCCCGTGAACAGGTTCTGGGCGTTCCAGGTGGATTCGCCGTGGCGGAGCAGGACCAGGTCGGGCACATCGTCGAGCGTAGTCAGGCCGCCCTACGACGACGAAGGGCTGGACGGGTGGTTTGCCGGGGCCTACCGGGACCGGGTGAGATGTGAATCCGGGAGATGGGCCGGCGGGATCTGCCCGCCAGCCCAGGGCTTCTCGACCCGGCTCCGGCGGACGGCCGGACCATCGTCGTGCGCCACGGGACGGGGCGGCGGGGCACGACGGCCTGGCCCCGCCGCCTCCGGTGGGCAGCGTCGCCCATGGCCGGGAAGGCACTGGTGAGCAGGCCCGCCACCACGAGGCCGGCAAGGGTCACAAGCAGCATGGTCATGGTCCGTGACGGTATGCCTGACCAGGGCGAACGCCTAGCGAGGTTCCACCTGGGTCGGGTGGGGGATTCCACCTGGACAGGCCCGTCAGGAAGGATCTGGCGGGGAGGGTGGCTTGCGCACCCAGAGGATGGTCCCGGGAACGGTGGGGACGAGGTCGAGGCCGAAGCCCTCCGCCATCTGCCCGGCCATCCTCTGGGTTCCCATGAGGGTGTCGGGATGGCCCTCGCCGTAGACCACGTCGATGGAGTGGGTGTGCTCGTGCCACACCACGGCCACGATCTCACGCTCCGCCACGACGGCCCTCCCGGGTTGGACGGCGGGGCGGTGGAACCGGGATAGGCACCACCACCCCGCCGCACCCCCCGGTGAGCGACCGTGTCAGGTTGGGGTTTGGGAGGCCCCGGAGTCGCCTACAGGCCAAGGTAGGCCCGGCTGTTTCGGCCTCCCAGAGGGGTTCCACCTGGGCGAACAGGTGATTCCACCTATGTCGTCGACCTGGCCTCCAGTCGGACCGGACCGGGCCCAAGCCAGCCGAAGCCAGGAGAGTCGGCGCGAGCCCAAGCGCGAAGTGAAAGAAAACTTGACAGTAAGACACTCAAGATCGCTATACTGACAGCAGTCAAGTAAGACCAGCAGGCAGGAATTCCCTGGTGAAGGTCACCGGGGCGCAACAAGGATACGGAGGCACACGCAATGCCCAAGGCCGTAGGAATCGACCTCGGCACCACCAACTCGGTCGTGAGCGTCTTGGAGGCCGGTGAGCCGGTCGTGATCCCCAACGCCGAGGGGGGCCGCACCACGCCGTCCGTCGTCGGGTTCTCCAAGTCGGGCGAGGTCCTCGTGGGCGAGGTCGCCAAGCGCCAGGCCATCACCAACCCCGACCGCACCATCCGCTCGGTCAAGCGCCACATGGGCACCTCGTGGTCGATCGACATCGACGGCAAGAAGTACAACGCCCAGGAGATCTCGGCCCGCATCCTCCAGAAGCTGAAGAGGGACGCGGAGTCCTACCTCGGAGACACCGTCAACCAGGCCGTCATCACGGTGCCGGCCTACTTCGACGACGCCCAGCGCACCGCCACCAAGGAAGCGGGCCAGATCGCCGGCCTCGAGGTGCTGCGCATCATCAACGAGCCCACCGCCGCCGCGCTGGCCTACGGGCTGGACAAAGAGAACAAGGAGCAGACCGTTCTCGTCTTCGACCTCGGGGGTGGGACCTTCGACGTGTCGATCCTCGAGATCGGTGACGGCGTCTTCGAAGTCAAGTCGACCTCGGGGAACACCCACCTCGGCGGAGACGACTGGGACCAGCGCGTCATCGACTGGCTCGTCACCGAGTTCAAGAACACCGAAGGGGTCGACCTGTCGGTCGACAAGATGGCCCTCCAGCGCCTGAAGGAAGCGGCCGAGAAGGCCAAGATCGAGCTGTCCTCGGTGCAGGAGACCACGATCAACCTTCCCTTCATCACGGCCACCGCGGACGGGCCCAAGCACCTCGACCTCAAGCTCACCCGGGCCAAGTTCAACGAGATCACCGCCGATCTCGTCGACGGCTGCAAGGGACCCTTCGAGCAGGCCATCACCGACGCCGGGTTGTCCAAGTCCGACATCCACCACGTCGTGCTGGTGGGTGGCTCGACGCGCATGCCCTCGATCCAGGACCTCGTGCAGAGCCTCACGGGTAAAGAGCCCCACAAGGGCGTGAACCCCGACGAGGTCGTCGCCATCGGCGCCGCCGTGCAGGCCGGAGTGCTCAAGGGCGAGGTCAAAGACGTCCTGTTGCTCGACGTCACTCCCCTGTCGCTCGGCATCGAGACCAAGGGCAGCGTCATGCACCGGCTCATCGAGCGCAACACCACCATCCCCACCAAGCGGTCCGAGGTCTTCACCACCGCCGAGGACAACCAGCCGTCGGTGGAGATCCACGTGCTGCAGGGCGAGCGCGAGATGGCCATGTACAACAAGACGCTGGGCAAGTTCCAACTCGTGGACCTTCCTCCGGCGCCGCGCGGCGTCCCGCAGATCGAGGTCACCTTCGACATCGACGCCAACGGCATCGTGCACGTGTCGGCCCGTGACACCGCCACCGGGAAGGAGCAGTCCATGACCATCACCGGCGAGTCGTCTCTGGCCAAGGACGAGATCGACCGCATGGTGCGCGACGCCGAGGCCCATGCCGAGGACGACAAGCGCCGACGCGAAGAGGCGGAGATCCGCAACAACGCCGACACGCTCGTGTACCAGACCGAGAAGGTGCTGCGCGACCAGGGCGAGAAGTTCGAGGGCGACGAGAAGGACAAGGTCGAGAGCGCCCTCAAAGCCGTCAAGGACGCCCTGGCGGGGACCGACGTGGAGAAGATCAAGGACTCCACCGAAGCGCTCGTCAACGCCAGCCACACCTTCACCCAGCGCCTCTACGAGCAGGCCTCGCAGGCCAGCGGCGCCGACGGAGCGTCGGCTGGGCCCAGCGGTGACGACGGGGCCGGCCCCTCCGACGACGAGGTGGTCGACGCCGAGATCGTCGACGAGCCCGGGGCATGACCCCGCAGTCCGGACCGTCCGGCGGTGCCGGGGACCGGGGCGGTCCGCGCCCGGGTCCCTCCGGCGCGCCCCGGCGGGAGCCCACCGTCGACCCCCGCGTCGAGCCGGGCTTCGGGCCGGCCGGCTCCGCGCCGACGCGCGGCCTGGGGGAGATCGACCACGACGAGGTCTTCGTCGAGGCGGCCAACGACATGGTCGAAGGCGACCTCGACGACCTCCTGACCGCGGCGCGGCGCGAGCGCGACGAGTTCCGCGACATGGTCCAGCGCGTCCAGGCCGACTTCGAGAATTACAAGAAGCGCATGGTGCGCCAGCAGACCGACCATCTCGAGCGCGCCGCCGAGGACCTCGTCTCCAAGGTGCTGCCCGTCCTCGACGCCTTCGACCTGGCGCGCGCCCATCTGGGCGAAGGCGACAACGTCTCGCCCGAGGGCAAGGCCCTCGTGGCAGGTTCGACGCTGCTCGCCGACACCCTGGCCCGCGAGGGGCTCGAGCAGATCGGCGTCCCTGGCGAGGCCTTCGACCCCACCACGCACGAGGCGGTGGACCGCGTCCCCGCCGGTGAGGTCGCGCCCGACGGCCCGGTCGTCGACGGCGTGCTGCGGGCCGGGTACCGCTGGAAGGGACGGGTGATCCGTCCCGCCATGGTGCGGGTGCGGGGGTAATGGTCGCCCAGCGCGAGTGGTTGGAAAAGGACTACTACCAGGTCCTCGGCGTGGCCTCGACGGCCACGGACAAGGAGATCACGCGCGCCTACCGCAAGCTGGCCAAGCAGTTCCATCCCGATGCCAATCCCGGCTCCGAGGACCGCTTCAAGGAGATCTCCGCCGCCTACGACGTGCTCGGGGACGGGGCCAAGCGTAAGGAGTACGACGAGGTCCGTCGGCTGGGCCCGGGGGGTTTCGGGGGTTTCGGCGGACCGGGCGGACCCGGTGGGCCCGGCGGTTCCACCTTCCGGGTGGAGGACCTCGGCGACCTCGGGGACCTCTTCGGGGGGTTGGGCGGGGCCTTCGGCGGCGGGCGCCGGGCGCGCAACGCCGGGCCACGGCGCGGCGCCGACGTCGAAGCCGAGCTCTACCTGTCCTTCGAGGACGCCGTGCGGGGCGTGACCACGTCGGTGAACGTGGCCGGCGAAGCGAGATGCGAGACCTGTCACGGATCGGGAGCCGCCCCGGGCTCGTCGCCGGTGACGTGTCCCACCTGTCACGGCCGGGGTGCGCTCGACGACAACCAGGGACTGTTCTCCCTCAGCCGCGTCTGCCCCCAGTGCTCGGGGCGCGGCACCATCATCGAGAAGCCGTGCAAGACGTGTCGGGGCTCGGGGGTCGTGCGCCGCGCCCGCCAGGTGAAGGTCCGCATCCCCGCCGGCGTCGAGGACGGCCAGCGCATCCGGGTCAAGGGCCGGGGCGCGCCGGGACGCGCCAACGGGCCGGCCGGCGATCTGTACGTCACGGTGCGGGTGGGGAACCATCCGGTCTTCGGCCGGCGCGCCCGCAACCTGACCCTCACCGTGCCGGTGACGTTCCCCGAGGCGGCCCTGGGCTCGACGGTGAAGGTGCCCACGCTCGACGAGCCCGTCACGCTGCGCGTGCCGGCCGGGACGTCGTCGGGCCGCACCTTCCGCGTCAAGGGCCGGGGCGTGCCCGGCCACGGCCGTACCTCGACCGGGGACCTGCTCGTCACCGTCGAGGTGACGGTGCCCACCCACCTGACCGACGAGCAACGCGCCGCGGTCGAGGAGTTCGCCCGGGTCTCGACCGACGAGCCCCGCTCACATCTGGAGGTGAACACCGATGACGCCACCAGCGCCTGAGAGCAACAAGCGGGCCGTGTACGTGATCTCGGTGGCGGCAGAGCTGGCCGGCGTGCATCCCCAGACCCTGCGGGTCTACGAGCGCAAGGGCCTCGTCGACCCCTCGCGCACGGGGGGAGGCAACCGCCGCTACAGCCAGCGCGACATCGAGCGCCTGCGCCGCATCGGGGCGCTCACCAACGCCGGGCTCAATCTCGAGGGGGTGCGCCAGGTGCTCGAGCTCGAGGCCGAGGTGGAGCGACTGCGGGCCGAGCTCGAGCGCGTGCGCGACGAGGCGCGTGCCACCATCGAGCAGACCCACCGCCAGTACCGGCGCGACCTGGTGCCGCTGCGCCAGGCACTGGTGTTCCACCGCACCGGCAAGTCCGACGCGCCGCGACGAGGAGGGAGATAACCGTGCCCATCGACCAGAACCGCTGGACGCTCAAGGTCCAAGAGGCGATGCGCTCCGCCGTGGAGCGCGCCCATGCCCAGAACAATCCCGAGGTCACCCCCGACCACATCCTGGCCGCCCTGCTGGGCCAGGCCGACGGGCTGGCCCTCCCCCTGTTGGCCAAGGCCGGGGTGGAGCCCACCTCCCTCTCCAACCGCGTGGCCGACCGCCTGGCGGCGATCCCCAAGGTCTACGGGGGGACCGAGGTGGGACTGTCGCGCGACGCCCGGGAGCTGCTCGAGTCCGCCGACAGCCTGCGCGGCGACATGGGCGACGAGTACGTCTCGGTCGAGCACCTCCTCCTGGCCCTCTCCGACCTCATCGGGGTCAAGCGCGACGAGCTGCTGACCGCGCTGCGCCAGGTGCGCGGCAGCCACCGCGTCACCTCCCAGGACCCCGAGGCCCAGTACCAGGCGCTCGAGCGCTACGGGCGCGACCTGACCGAGCTGGCCCGCCGGGGCAAGCTCGACCCGGTCATCGGGCGCGACGAGGAGATCCGCCGGGTCATCCAGGTCCTGAGCCGCCGCACCAAGAACAACCCCGTCCTCATCGGCGAGCCCGGCGTGGGCAAGACCGCCATCGTGGAAGGCCTCGCCAACCGCATCGTGGAGGGGGACGTCCCCGAGGGGCTGCGCGACAAGCGCGTGGTGGCCCTCGACCTCTCGGCCATGGTGGCCGGCGCCAAGTACCGCGGGGAATTCGAAGAGCGCCTGAAGGCGGTGCTCAAGGAGATCACCGACTCCGAGGGCGAGATCGTCACCTTCATCGACGAGCTCCACACCATCGTGGGCGCGGGCGGGGCCGAAGGGGCCATGGACGCCGGCAACATGATCAAGCCCATGCTGGCGCGCGGCGAGCTGCGCCTGGTGGGGGCCACGACGCTGGACGAGTACCGCAAGTACATCGAGAAGGACGCCGCGCTCGAGCGCCGCTTCCAGCCCGTCTTCGTGGACCAGCCCTCGGTGGAGGACACCATCGCCATCCTGCGCGGGTTGAAAGAGCGCTACGAGGTCCACCACGGCGTGCGCATCCAGGACGCCGCGCTGGTGGCCGCGGCGGTGCTGTCGGACCGCTACGTGACGGGGCGGTTCCTCCCCGACAAGGCCATCGACCTCATCGACGAGTCCGCCAGCCGGCTCCGCATCGAGATCGACTCCATGCCCACCGAGATCGACGTGGTCACGCGGCGCATGCGCCAGCTCGAGATCGAGCGCATGGCCCTGGCCAAGGAGACCGACGACGCCTCGAAGGAACGCCTGGCCCGCCTGGAGG
>Ga0187890_10002697_pt1 | contig 12366 bp, 9 predicted proteins | sample June2016WEW_21_1_FD_133005 | JGI IMG/M metagenome (GOLD analysis project Ga0187890, IMG submission 133005) | Peatland microbial communities from SPRUCE experiment site at the Marcell Experimental Forest, Minnesota, USA - June2016WEW_21_10 | ecosystem: Environmental > Terrestrial > Soil >... | reverse complement strand
TCAATGCAATCCACTGGACAACGTCCCGACCTCCGCTCCCGCCGGTGCCGGCGACGAGGTCTCGTGCAACATCTCCGTCACGAACTCAACTGGCTACCTGGGATCCCCCAGATCCACGATCACCGCCACTGCGTGCCTGGCTGCAGCCGGCGTGCTGCCGCCTGCCGGCTGCATCACCACGGTCACGACGGCGAACACATTCGTGACCTCGATCAACCAGTGCAACGGCATCGTCTACGGCGGAGGGAGCAACGTCACCTGCAATGTCACCTTCATCAATGACGTGGCCAACGGTTCTCCAACGTCTGGCGCCACGGTCAACCAGTGCATCGGATCGGGAACCGGCGGTGGGACCCAACCCACAACGGTGTGCGCTCCGGTGGCGAGCACCACCAATGCCACAGTCACCCAGTGCAACGGCTCGGGAACGGGAGGGGGTGGCTCAATGCGAGTGAAGTGCACCGTCACGGGCGGCTCGACGGCGCGACCTGTGTCCATCAATCAGTGCAATGGCTCTTCCAACGGGGGCGGGAGCACGGTGACCTGCACGACGACGTTCATAAACAACGTCGCCGCCGTGTCACCGACGACAACGACCACCACGGGATCCGGAGTCACTCCGGCCGCGGGGAGCGCGAGCGCCGCGGGAGGAACGAGTTCGGGCGGCACGACCGGGGCCGGTGGCGCCTCCGGCGCATCGTCGGGCGGCGCCGGTGCCGCCAGCCTGACGGGCGGATCCGGTTCGGCAAGCGGTTCAGCCGGCTCAGCCGGCTCGGCCGGCTCAGGGTCTCCGACCGGATCGCTGGGAGTGATACCTACCGGCGCGCCACAGACTGGAATGGGTGGAGCATCGAATTCCAATGAAGACGTTCTGGTTGTGTTGGGTCTCTCGGCACTGGCCGCAGCAGCACTCGTCGCCACTCTCACCACTCGCCGTCGCAGGATCCTCTCTGACGGAGGTCGAAATGGGGCTTCGTGAATTCGACGAAGGTGACCGCAGGGAAGCTGCGACACGTGGGGCGATGGTGGATCTTGGCCGTTGCTCTGGTGCTCGTCGGCACGGCCTGCCTGGTCGTCGGCCTACGCGGTAGCCAACACGCACTGCCCGGACCGATCGCCTCCCGCGTCACCGTTCCGGCGCCCGTCCGTTCCACCGCCCCGAAGGCCGTCCCACTCCAGACCACCCACTCGGTTCCCGTTGAGTTGCGAATCCCGGCTCTCGGTCTGTCGGTCTCATTGTCCTCGCTCGGCCTGAATCCCGACGGCACCGTCCAGGTGCCGACCGACGTCCAGCAGCCGGGATGGTTCCGTCTGGGCCCTGCCCCTGGCCAGATCGGATCGGCGGTCATCTTGGGCCACGTCGACTCCACCAAGGGTCCGGCGGTCTTCTTCGGTCTGCGGACACTTGTGCCCGGCGACCAGGTGACCGTCAGCTTGGCTGACGGAGTGACGGCTGAATTCGGCGTGACCTCGGTTGCGATGTACTCGAAATCAGCCTTCCCGGATCAACAGGTGTACGGATCACATGGGTCAGGCGCGCTTCAGTTGGTCACGTGTGGAGGAACCTTCGACGACCAGACGGGTCACTATCTGTCAAACATCGTCGTGTACACGTCGCTCGACGGGATCGTCCCGGCTGCTCCGCTCACGGCGAGCGGAGTTGCTCACTAGTGGCGTGCCCGCGCCGAGCCGTCGGTCCCAGCGTTGGACAGAGGGGTGAAATGACGGCGTCTGGATCGAAAAGAGCTTCAGCCCAGGGACAATCCGACGATAGGACAAAGGGAGACGTTCTGTGACTGACACCCTGAAGGGGCCCTGCCCCAAGGCAGTGCACGCCGACCCGAGGCACTCGTGACCAGCCGCGTGCCTGGCCTGGACGCAGCCCGGCCGATTCTTGACGCCTTGGCCCAGCCCGTCATCGTCACCGACCTGGAGGCGACGATCCTCTACTGGAATCAGGCCGCGACCGATCTCTATGGCTTCAGTACCGAAGAAGCCCTCGGGCACTCCATTCAGGCACTTCTCGACAGTCCGTTCAGCCTGGCTGTCAACGAGTCGGCGAACGGGCACACCGACCGCAGCCGCTCGTGGACCCGTCGGCTTGAAGGCCGATCCCGCTCTGGAACAGTGCTGACAGTGCTGATGACCACGTCACCGCTGGGTCGGGAGGATGGTGTCCCCGTTGCGTTGATAGGGACAGCAGTGGACGTGACCGCCGCAGCCGAGCATCAGCGTGGGCCGAAGCAGGCGATGACTCTCGTGGAGGAGAAGTCTGCGCGGATTGAAGTGGAGGCCGAACTCGCCCGCGTCAACAAGGAGGCCGAGCGCCTTCTGCTCGAGGCCGAGGCCGACCGCATCACGGCAGAGGGCGAAAAGAAGGAGGCCGAACGTGTACGCCTCGAGGCCGAGGCCGACCGCATCACGGCCGAAGGGGAGAAGACGGTTGCCGAAGGAGTACGCCTCGAGGCCGAGGCCGACCGCATCACGGCCGAAGGAGAGAAGACGGTTGCCGAAGGAGTACGGCTCGAGGCTGCAGCGCACCGCGAGCAGCTCGAGGCACAGCTGCATCAATCTCAGCGCCTGGAGAGCCTCGGCCAACTGGCCGGCGGCGTCGCCCACGACTTCAACAATCTCTTGGCGGTGATCTTGAACTACGCGTCGTTCGTCGCCGAGGAGCTATCAGATGCCGCTGAAGCTGATGCCGGCACGCACTGGGATGAGCCGCTCAAGGACGTGAAGCAGATCCAATTGGCAGCCGAACGGGCCAGCCTCTTGACGCACCAACTTCTTTCGTTCGCACGGCGAGAGGTTGTCCAGGCCCGCGCACTGAGCCTCAATAGCGCGATTACGCGGATGGAGCAGATACTCCGTCGCACCATTGGCGAGCAGGTCGAACTCGTCATCAACCTTGCACCACATCTGCCGATGATCCTGGCTGACCCCGGTCAAATCGAACAGATCGTTCTCAATCTGGCCATCAATGCGCGAGACGCAATGCCTTCGGGGGGGACGCTGTCCATCGACACCGCGGTGATGGAAATCCTGGAGAGCGAAGCCTCCATCACCGGGGGCACGCCCGGATCCTTCGTCCGCTTTCGCGTGGGGGATACCGGAATGGGCATGTCCACCGAGGTGCGCGATCGCGCCTTCGAACCCTTCTTCACGACGAAGCCCCGGGGTGAAGGCTCGGGTCTCGGGTTGGCGACCGTCTACGGAATCGTGTCGCAATCCGGCGGCTATTCGAAGATCTACTCGGACGAGGGCGTCGGGACATCGATATCCATCCTCTTCCCCGCGGCGGAGAGCGATACCGTGGGTGATCAGGTCGATGTGGACGTCGGGCACAGCAGTCCTCTTGCGGGGACAGAGACGATCCTCGTTGTCGATGACGAAGACGCACTTCGCGAAGTGACACGGCGAATGCTCACCCGCGGTGGCTACACCGTGATCGCCGTACGCAGCGGTGCTGAGGCGATACGGATGGCTCAGTCCCATGCTGGGCCGATCGATCTCCTTCTGACCGACGTGATCATGCCGAAGATGCAGGGTCCGACCGTCGCAAAAGAGGTGAGACGGATCAGGTCCGACATACGAGTGCTCTTCATGTCCGGCCACGCTCAGCCCGTCCTGGAGGCAGAGGCTGTTCTGAAAACAGATTTCTTACTGCTCGAGAAGCCCTTCGACCAGGCGCTACTACTCGAGAGCGTACGTAAGGTGCTCCATCGCGATGGATGAGCAGTCAGCGATCCGCGTCGTCGTGATCGACGACCACGAGATGATTCTGCAGAGCATGGTGCGGTTGCTCCGCGACGATCCGCAGATCGTTGTGGTCGGTACGTCGCTGACCGCCGAACAGGGCATTCGCGTCACCCAACAGGAGCGGCCGGATATCGTCATCATCGACTTCAGCCTGCCGGACATGGACGCACCCGATGCGATCAAGATCCTCCGGGCGAGGTTGCCCGAGGTCAAGATCATCACCTTCTCCGGCTCAGATCGCCCCGGGGCGCTCTACGCCTCCATGCGAGCTGGCAGCTCGGGATGGGTGAACAAGACTCGAGCAATTCAGGAACTTCGCAATGCTGTGCTGAGCGTGGCCGCGGGCCGGCCGGTCCCCAACCAAGAGATGGAGTCACTCCCCCAGATCGATCAGTTGGTGCTGCACTATCAGCCCATAGTGGCGCTCGGGACGGGACGGATCGCCGGTTTCGAGGCTCTGGTCCGGTGGCAACACCCGGAAAGGGGACTCCTCCACCCGGTCGCGTTCTTGCCAATGGCGCAGGCGACAGGGTTCATCGCCGAGATCGACCGGTGGGCCTGGGAACAGGCCGCCAACCAGCTGCGCGACTGGCAGCAGACGCTCCCATCGACCTCACGCCTCTTCATGAGCGTCAACATGTCAGTGATCGATCTCTCGGATCCGGGCCTATTCGAGTCGATCTCAGGGATAATCCGACACGCCGGCATTGAACCGGTCGATCTGGTGGTTGAGGTCACCGAATCGGTCCTTCTCGACGATACCGAGCAGACAAGACGCTTTCTCCGTCAGCTCAAGGATCTCGGCGTCGGGCTGGCGCTCGACGATTTCGGAACTGCCTTCTCATCACTCTCCTACGTCCGTCGGTTCCCGTTCGATCATTTGAAGCTGGACATCTCGTTCATCTCGGAACTACCCCACTCGATTCGTGCCATGTTGCTGGTCGAGGAGATCTGCCACCTGTCCGCGTCCATGAAGATGAGAAGCATTGCCGAAGGAATTGAGCGACAGGAGCAAGCCGATGCCCTGCGAGACATCGGCTGCGAGTTCGGACAGGGATACCTGTTCTCCCGGCCGCTTCCAGCATCCGACTGTGAGACGCTCCTGGCCACCGGGCGCGTTGAGATCCGGAGCACTCTCACGAAGTGATCTCGCCGTTCTGCGCCGAGCGGCGGCCACCTGACGTGCATCCTCCCGGCAGCATGATCGCGAAGACACTTGTGGGGTTGACCGGTTCAGGAGCTGCACATCGAGGCCGAACGAACCGAGACAATGAACGGAGCGCAGTTCTTCTCGACCAAGGATTCCGGCGTCTCACGCCATCGGCACTCCATTTGAGAGCGGGCCACGCGTGCGCCAAGGAGCCCAGAGCAGCCCGCCGGAACCTTTCGAAGACAGCCGCTGCACCGATGCCGGCTTGACGGACTCATCCCATCCGCGAAGAAGGCTCCTCCCATTCAGTATCCGAACGTCGCTCGTCATCGTGCTGCTCGTGCCACTGTTCATTGTGGTGGGCCTCGTGTCGACGCTGGTCGTGCGCCAGTTGTCCACACGGCGCCAGGCCGTCTCCGCCCGTCAGTCCTCACGGGGTGCTGCTCTCGAAGCCCTACAGCTCGACATGGCCAGGGTGCACCGCAGCGAAGGCGCGCTGATGCTGGCGCTCTTGTTTATCGATCTCGACGATCTCAAGTCGATCAACGACTCCATCGGTCACGACGGTGGCGATGGAGCAATTCGGGCGGTCGCCGATAGCCTGCGGCTCACGACGCGGGCGTCGGACGTCATCGCTCGATTCGGAGGCGACGAGTTCGTCGTGGGCTGGCTCGGGGACCGCGACTCTGAAGCTCCGATGCAACTTGCCACCCGGATCAGCGCCTCCGTGGCGAAATCTGAGATCGGTGCCGACGGCCACCTCGTGGCGCTGGCGTGCAGTATCGGAGTGGCAGTCTCCGAACCCTCAGACACAACGGTGGAGACGCTGATTGAGCGGGCGGACCGCGCGCTGTACTGCGCCAAAGCCAGTGGGAGGGGCCAGATCCGCTTGTTCGGCCAGAGAGGGCCAGCCGTTCCCGCTCTGGCGGTCACAACCGAGGAGGTGGGCCTGTGGTGACTTCGATGTTGCGCTACGCGGAGGTGCCCTTGAGACCACCGATTCCGAGTGACTCGACGTCCCTGGCCTCCGAGCCCACCGTTGCGGCCTCTTCCAACGTAGGCGCCTCCTCGTTCCCGCTGGTCGCACCGTAAGGCTCACCCGGCAAGGGGGGCGGATCGTCCAGGAAGTCGGCGGTGGGAACGGCAAACAGCGAGCCGGTCACCGCGGTGGAGAAATCGAGGATCCGGTCGTAATTCCCGGGCGGATCGCCCAGGAACATGCGCTGGAGCATCAGCTCCGTGACCGATGGTGTCGCCGCGTACCCAATGAAGTACGTGCCGAATTCGCCGCTGGCCAACGACCCGAAAGGCATGTTCTCGCGCAGGATCTGGCGCTGGGTGCCATCGGGTTCGACGATGGTATTCAGAGCCACGTGCGAGTTGGACGGCTTGACGTCGTCGGCCATCTCGACGTTGGAGAGCTTGGCCCGACCGATCACACGCTCTTGCTCCTCGACCGTCTGGACATCCCACGCTGCCATGTCGTGCAGGTACTTCTGCACGATGACGTAGCTCCCGCCGGCGAACGCCGGATCCTCGGATCCGATCGTCACCGCCGCCTCGGCCGCCGCACCGGTCGGGTTCTCGGTCCCGTCGACAAAGCCGAGCAGGTCCCGCTCGTCGAAGTACTTGAACCCGTGGACCTCGTCGACCACCGTGGCCGCCCCGGCCAGCCGACCGACGACCAGTGAGGCCAGCTCCCAGCACAGGTCCATCGTTGCCGCCCGGATGTGGAACAGGAGGTCTCCCGGAGTGGCCACCGCCTGATGAGGAGTGCCGTCGAGTGGCCGGAACGGGTGGAGCCCGGTCGGCCGAGGTCCGGCGAAGAGACGATCCCATGCCGCCGATCCGATTCCCGCCACTACGGCCAGCCCGCCGTCAGGCGAGCGGAAGCCGACCGTCCGGACCAATCCCGAAAGGTCGGCCAACAGATCATGGGCCACCGGCTCACCATCGACGTCAACCGTCAGGACGAGGATGATGGCGCTGGCGGTGAGCGGGGTCAGCACTGGCTGAGCGACGGGTGGCCCGACGACTGCCGCTGGGTTCTGTGAGACGTTCGTCATGCACGTTCTCCTGTGTCTGCTCGCCGACAGGTTGGAGCCGGCAACGCCGTTACGGTTCGGCCTTGGTTCCCGACGAGCGTCGCAGTGAGAATATTCGACACTCGCTCCGCTTCATCAAGGAAGATGGGGTCCACAGCCTGGCCGCCGTCGAATTTCTTGCGACGGTGGGCTCAACCTTAGGCGTCAGCGTCGCTGAACCGCGTCGCACTTGAGCACCTCGAGGCTGCTCTCCCCTCGACACCATCGACACCGAGGTCGAGGTCGAGGTCGAGGTGAGATCGACGATTTTCAAGACCGACGACCGAGCCACCCACTGTTCGGCGTCGGGTGAAGATCAGTGAGCACCTTGAGCGGAGTGCGGTGGATCCAGTCGCTCTCTGACCGGTCGACTCATACTCTGCGGACATCGCTGCCACCGTCGACACTCCCTGCGCCCTCCAACCGGTGGATGAGGTGGTCTCCGCCATGCCGTTGGCGTGCGGCCACGAGGGCTATGCGCTCACCTGGAGGCCCCAGGCGCCTCGGCCGCCCAGTCGCGGGCGGACGACGACTCCGACGGCAGGGGTCATATCCTTCTCGCCGCATAGGTCCGACCAACAGGCATGATGGGGGGAACCGCCATGGACGTCCTCCTCGTAATCGACGCAGCCGAGGTCCCCGAGCGACTATCCGCGCGTGCGCACCGGCGGGTCGACGTCGCCTACGGCTTCTTGGCACCGGAGATCATTGCCGACCTGCGGGCGCACATCCCCCGCCTGATCGGACTTGTTGCACCTGACAGCGACCAGGGCCGGGGCTGGCTCACAAGAGTCGCCGAGCAGTTGCACCAGGCCGGCCTGCCGGTCGAGGTGCTGAGCGACGTCCCCGTGGAGGTCGGTCCGGCCATAGAGGTCAGCCCGATCAGCGATCTGGGCCCGCCGATCCAGTCGGCCGACTCGCTGTTGGATCTGGTCGGCAACACCCCCCTCGTCCGGCTCGACCGGATCGGGCGGAACCTTCCTGGCCAGTTGCTGGCCAAGCTGGAATTCCTGAACCCCGGTGGCAGCATCAAGGATCGGCCCGCGCTCACCATGGTCGAGGCGGCCGAGCGCGATGGGCGGCTCAGGCCGGGCGGAACCATCGTCGAGCCGACGTCTGGCAACACCGGTGTGGGTCTGGCCATCGTCGCCGCCCGCCGCGGCTACCGCTGCATCTTCACGATGCCCGACAAGATCGGCGCGGAGAAGGTCGCGCTTCTCCGCGCCTACGGCGCTGAGGTCGTGGTCTGCCCGACAGCGGTCGACCCGGACCACCCCGACTCGTACTACTCGGTCGCCAGGCGGCTGGCGGAGACCACGCCTGGTGCTTTTCAGCCCGACCAGTACTCCAACCCGCACAACCCAGAAGCCCATTTCCTGACCACCGGACCGGAGATCTGGCAGCAGACCGCAGGCCGCATCACCCACCTGATCGCCAGCATCGGGACCGGAGGAACCATCTCCGGCATCGGCCGCTACCTGAAGGCCCAGAACCCCGCCATCCGAATCATCGGTGCCGACCCCGAGGGATCGGTTTACTCGGGCGGCAGCGGCCGCCCCTACCTGGTGGAGGGCATCGGCGAGGACTTCTGGCCCGACGCCTACGATCGCGAGATCGCCGACGAGGTCATCATGGTCTCTGACCGTGACAGCTTCCTGACAGCGCGCCGGGTCACTCGCGAAGAGGGGATCCTCGTCGGCGGCTCTTCCGGCACCGCCATCTGGGCCGCCCTGCAGGTCGGACAGAAGGCCGGCCACCACGCGGTCATCGTCGTGATCATCCCGGACTCCGGCAGGGGCTACCTCTCCAAGCTCTACGACGACAGCTGGATGGCCGATCACGGGTTCCTCCGATCCGGTGGGTCGGCCGCGGACACAGTCAGCGAACTGCTCGCACACAAGCACCGCCACGGCACCCCGTCGATCCCGCCTCTGGTCCACGTCCATCCGGACGAGACGGTGCGGCAGGCCATATCGATCCTTCGCGAATACGGCGTATCGCAGGTGCCAGTGGTCAAGGCCGAGCCACCGCTGGCTCTGGCAGAGGTGGTGGGCACCGTGACCGAACACGACCTCCTCGTCCGGCTCGTGAGCACGCCCGAGTCCTTTGACGCTCGGGTCGACACAGTCATGACGCCACCGCTGCCTATGGTCGGCACCGGCGAAGCCGTGGAGGTGGCCGCGAGCCGCCTCGCCGAGAACAGCGCGGTTCTCGTCGTCGACGGCGGCCATCCCACGGGCATCGTCACCCGCAGCGACCTGTTGGACTTCCTGTCCGGGGCAGCCAGATGAGCAGAGCCCGGCTCCCCGACGCCGAACACGCCGGATTCGAGACCAGGGCCATCCACGCCGGCCAACCGCCGGATCCGGCCACCGGGGCGGTGGTCCCGCCCGTGTCGTTCGCGACGACTTTCGCCCAAGAGTCAGTAGGCGAGCACCATGAATACGAGTACTCCCGGAGCGGCAACCCCACGCGCACTGCACTCGAAACGTGCCTTGCCTCCCTGGAGCAGGCGGCGCATGGCGTGGCCTTCGCGAGCGGACTGGCCGCGGAGGACGCCGTACTGCGACTACTGCGCCAGGGCGATCACGCCATCATCCCGAACGACGCGTACGGGGGCACGTATCGGCTCTTCGACAAGGTGTGGTTGCCGGCCGGGCTCGGATACACACCGGCCGATCTCACATCCCTGGACCGAATCCGTGAGGTCTGGCAGGACCGGACCAGGATGGTGTGGATAGAAACGCCGTCGAATCCCCTCCTGTCGATCATCGACATCGAGGCGGTGGCCGCCTTCGCACACGAACGGGGAGCACTCGTCGTCGTGGACAACACATTCGCGTCGCCCTACCTGCAGCAGCCGCTGCATTGGGGAGCGGACGTGGTTGTTCACTCTTCGACGAAGTACCTGGGCGGTCACAGCGATGTCGTCGGAGGCTTCGTGGCAACCGACGATGACGAAGTGGCAACCCGGATCCGGTTCGTCCAGAACGCAGCGGGGGGCGTTCCGGGACCGATGGACTGCTATCTGGTGCTCAGGGGGGTCAAGACGCTGGCCCTGCGCATGGATCGCCACTGCACCAACGCGGCCGCCGTGGCCGAGCTCCTTTCCGGACACCCCGCAGTCGCCTCGGTCCTCTATCCGGGCCTGCCGGACCACCCGGGCCATCAGGTCGCACGCCACCAGATGACCGGCTACGGCGGAATGGTGTCGTTCGTCCTCGTCGGAGGCGAACCAGCCGCCCTCGAGGTCGCCCGCTCGTCTTCGCTTTTCACGTTGGCCGAATCCCTCGGGGCAGTCGAGTCGCTGATTGAGCACCCCCACCGAATGACCCACGCATCGGCGGCGGACTCACCGCTCGCCGTCGACCCGGGGTTGATCCGCCTGTCCGTCGGTCTCGAGACCCTCGACGATCTCCTCGCCGACCTCGCCGCCGCACTTGACGGAGCCGACACACGGCTCCCATAGATTCTCGATCAAAGAGACCGGAAATACGAAGAATAGACGGCAGGGTCCCCTGTGTCACCTTCGCTGGATGGTCCGATCTCATGCAGCGCCCACCCTCGCCCTCTTCATCACCGAGCAAGAGGTCGAGAGCCTGGAATGGTCGTGCCCGCCCCGGTCCGGGATCAGGGCACGAGGACCCCTGAACTTGACAGGGTCTTGACAAGGGCAAACTCCACCGGGCGGGGTTGGCAGAGTTCGAGGGCTTCGTGAGCGGGCCGAGTAGAGTGTACGGAATTCGGCAACCACGCTCTGCTGGAGGTCAAAATGATGCGACGTCGACGGATTGCCTCAATGCTCCTTGGCGGTGCAGTCGCCTTATCCCTCTCGGCGCTTGCGCTTCCAGCCGGAGCCAATCCCGGCTATTCGATCAAGGTCACGCCCGACACCGGGCTGGTCAATGGCGAAACGGTCACCGTGACCGGGTCGGGCTTCCCCTACGCCACCGCCGGTGCGGTGAACACGTACTTCATGGCTGAGTGCACCTCGGCTGTGACGGGAGCGTTGACCTCCACCGATACGGGACACTGCAACATCGGCGCAGTCCAGTCGGTGACCCCGACTCAGGCCGGAACGTTCTCCACCAAGATCAAGTTGGTGACTGGCGTCGTCGGCGATGGCGCCTGCGGGACAACGGGCCATCTGACCTGCGTGGTCGGCGTGGGCAATACCACCGCAGATGGGACGGCAGTCCAGGTCACCTTCAAGGCTCCCAAGCACTCCAAGAGCAAGAAGAAGAAGTGAGCTGAAGTCGGCCGCTTTGCGGCCGCCTGCCGGGATCGCTGTTTCGTTTTCCGTGCCGGCGAGGTTGGCGGAGCGCGCTGCAACCGAAACCACCACGAGCAATCGTTTGATTCCCAAGGGATTCCCAAACCCGCTCGGGCGGAATCCGCCAAAATGTTCGTGATGGAACGCCGACTCATTTGGTATGCCTCGTACGGCTCCAACCTCAGTGCAGAACGTTTCGCCTACTACCTCGCAGGTGGACGCCCCAGCGGGGCGACACGAACCTACGTGGGGGCCCGCGACAAATCGCTGCCGCTTGACGTGGTCGCCCTGAAGATCCCGTACCAGCTGTACTTCTCCGGCGAGTCGCGGGTCTGGGGCGGCAGTCCCGCCTTCATCGACACGAAGCGCGTCGACGGGGTGGTCGGTTTTGCCCGGGCATATCTCATCGGGTGGGACCAGTTTGAGGACGTGGTTGCCCAGGAGAACGGTCGGTCGTCGTCATCTATCGAGGTCGATGAGCGGAATTTGGTCCCTGGCTTCTCTCGGCAGATTGGATCCGGGCGATACGAGAACCTTCTTTGCACTGAGCGCCTCAACGACATGCCGGTCGTGACCTTCACTGCGCCGTGGTCCATGACTGAGGTGACCCCGGGAGCTCCGTCAGCGGGCTACCTCGCAATGTTGATCGCCGGACTTCGCGAGGCGCACCATCTAAGCGACGAGGAATTGACGAGGTACCTCGGATCGGCGCCTGGATGCTCCCGGGACGCGGTGATGGGCGCATTCAAGTTGATCGCTCGAGGCGGGGGGAGGATTTGAAAATTCCTGGATCTCCTCCCAAGTCCAGGTCTTGGTGCGTGCCACGAGACCCTGGACCGAGAGTGATCACGACGCGAGATCGAGATGAGGAGTCGCCTGCGCGTTCAGGACGGGCCACTGGTTCGGTGCACAAGCTCTATGGGCGACACCTACGTCGTGCGCAACAACTCGGTGGCACGTGTCGCCAGTTCGACCAACGCAGCCACCACCTCGCTGACGAGTGGCTCCTGCCGGGAAACCAAGAACTCGCCGAAGTCGCCGATTCCGCGTAGACCCGGCGGCAGCTCGACCTGGACGCCATGGGCCGAAGGAAGGTTGAC
>Ga0187890_10002696_pt1 | contig 12369 bp, 12 predicted proteins | sample June2016WEW_21_1_FD_133005 | JGI IMG/M metagenome (GOLD analysis project Ga0187890, IMG submission 133005) | Peatland microbial communities from SPRUCE experiment site at the Marcell Experimental Forest, Minnesota, USA - June2016WEW_21_10 | ecosystem: Environmental > Terrestrial > Soil >... | reverse complement strand
CGCCGCGGGCACGGTTATAATTAGCCCGAATGGCTGGTGCCAGTTCTTTGCCGCAAAGGAAAATGCCCGGTAGTGAAACTCAACACAAAGCGTCCGCTAGCGTCACAGGAGCTTGAGGTTGCACGCTTGGCGGGCCGCTACGACGGCGACGCCAACTCAAGCCTGGCCGGCCGGGCACAGGTTGCATATTTACGCAGCGGCGGCACGCTCCATGGCGACCTCACCCTGAAGGCTTTCAACGTCGCGAAAAATCGAGGCCATGGCGAGCACGCGCCCATTGCGCTTGAACCGCAGGAGGCAATCTTTGCTCGCGATGTCGCCGTCGATCGCGATTTCGTCCCACTTCTCGGCGTGACCGACATAGTTGATGGGGACGTCGTAGTGCTGACTCCAGAAAAACGGCACGGCGGTGAACGGCGCGCCATAGCCGAGCATATTGAGCGCAGCGGCCTGCCCTTGACGCTCGGCGACAACCCAGTGCTCGACGCGAATATTTGCACCTGAATGCGGGTCGGGCCAACGCGCGATGTCTCCAGCGGCGTAGATGCCGGGCGCGCTAGTCTCGAGGTACTGATTGACAAGGACCCCGCGGTCGGACTTGAGACCTGCTTTCTCGGCAAGCTCGAGGCGGGGCCGAACGCCTATGCCAATGACGACGAGGTCAGCCTCGAGCGTCCCGCCGCCTTTGAGTTTTACCTGCTTATCGTCGATGGCGGTTGCGGTGTCGTCAAGGTGGAAGACTGCGCCGTGTTCCTCGTGCAGAGCGCGAACGAAGTCGCCCATCTGCGGACCGAGAATTCGCTCCATCGGCCGTTTTTCCGGTGCCACGACGTGGACCTCTAGTCCACGCACGCGGAGTGCGGCAGTGACCTCGAGGCCGATGAAGCTCGCCCCGATGACCACCACGCGGCGCGCTGCCTTGGCGTATTCGATGATGGCGTGGCAATCCGCCAGCGAACGAAGTGTACGGACATGTGGTTGGTTGGCCCCAGGGATGGGAAGACGCACCGGTTCGGCCCCGGTTGCCAGCAGCAACCGGTCGTACGGAACCTTGTTGCCGCCCGCGAGGACGACCTCACGGGCCCGAATGTCGATGTCGAAAGCCGTTTGCCCTAAGCGCACCTCGATATCGTTTTCGTGATAATAGTTCTCTTGGCGCAGAGGCACGTAATCGAATGGAGCGCTACCGGCGAGATAGTCCTTGGAAAGGTTTGGTCGGTCGTAAGGCAACGCAGCGTCGCTGCTCAGCATGATGATGCTGTCCTGGTAGTTTTCCCGCCGTAGCATTTCGGCTGCGGCGAACCCGGCGGCGCCGCCGCCAACGATGACGATCTTTTCGGGCGCACTGCCGGCAGCTTTGCCACGCGGCTTCGGCTGTGGCTGTTCGCGCTTCTCGCTCACCCAAATCTTGCTGTCGCGCTGTTCGACCGCCCAGGACGCGATCGGACTTAGGGCCGGCGCGCGCAGTGCTTCTCCGGTGCGCAGGCTGAAGCACGCGTGATGCCAGGGGCAGCGCACCGTGTCGTCGACGACCAGACCGTCGGCAAGCGGTCCATGATAGTGCGTGCAATGCGCCCCGACCGCGAAAACATCTTCTCCCCGCCGCACCAATAGGACATCTTCGTCGCCAACATGACCGACGAGCATTTTGCCATCGGCAAGCTGATCGAGAGGAATACCCTGGGACAGATCGGGACCGGTCGGCTTAGCCTCTTCTTGAGTCATCGTCGTCTCCGTCGCTCAAGAATGCTTATATTCCCTTTAGATACTCGACGAGATCCCTTTTGTTTGCCTCGCTGAGGTTGAGGTTGAATTGCGTATCGTAGTGGTTCACCACGTCGAGCAAGGTAGCGAAGCGCCCGTCGTGGAAGAAGCCGCCCTTCTGATGCGTCCACAGGCCCGCGAGAGGTGCCGTGCGATACATGTGGGTGGGCGACCGGTCGGCCTGGAACGCGTCGACGCCGATCTCGCTGGGCGCATGCATGTTGTACCCCGGCTCGGTGTAAAGCGGCGGCACGTGACAAGTCGCGCACTTCCCCGAACCGTTGAAAACCGTCTTGCCCCGTTCGAATGCAGCCTTGTCGTATGACCCGGCTGGAGCCTTCGGCGCCGGGATCGAGAGCTGATAGAAGTGCAGCGCGGCCAGCTTGGCTGTGGTCTTGTCCGGCGTATTCCGCGTATTGCCCGAGCCGCTCTTCGCGGAGACGGGATATTGATCCGCGTTGTTGAACCGGGCATCGAAGAATGTCGCTGCGCCGTGCATCTGTGTCCCCGCGACGTAGGCATTCCAGTAGGTGACCGATCCGAATCCGGTCCAGGTGGCGAGGTTCACGCCGGCCAACCCGAACGCGGGCGGGATGAGGGTGCCGGCCTGCTTGCCGTCGGGACGAAAGGCCTTGCCATCCTTGTCCAGCTCGGCGTCGTAGCGGCCCGGCCCCCAGCTGGCGAGAACCTTCTTCACGGTCTCGACATCGACGCCGAGAAGGTCGGTGAATGGCTTGAGGTTCGGTGCCAGAGACACGATCGCGCCGACGTTCAGATCGCGATTGGCCCAACCGTCGAGCCGCTTACCGATGCCAGGCGCGAACGAGTTGTCGACTGTCGAGTGACAAAACGCGCACTGGATGCCCATCGACTTGACGCTGCCATCGGGGTTGGCAAAGGCGGTGACACCGACGACTGCGTTAAGCTTGAGCAAAGCGATGGTCGTGGCTGGATCGTCGAGGTCGACCTTGCCCGCCTTGATCTGTTTCTTCAACGCGTCCGGCAGCGCGTCTGCATCGACCTTGAGGCCGACGGACAGCGCGGTTTTTGGCGAGACGCCCGGGCCGACACCGCCGTTCTTCTCACCGGCAATGGCTCTATGCAGTTGAAGTGTGTCCCCCCAGAAGGCCTCGCTCCCGAATGTCTCGTAGCGGAAGGTCTTTCTGCCCTCATCAAGCATCGTCAGTGCGTAGCGCGCGTTCTCCGCGTCGACGGCCGTCTTGGGCGGAGGAGCAGCGAAAGCACTGATAGCCCCATATGCACCAGCTGTGCCAAAAGCGGCGACAATCAGCGCTCTCGACGTACGTTTCAACGTGTTGCCCATCGCACCTTCTCCTGGAATTTCCCGCCTACCCCCGCAATCGGATTGCAGCGCCATCACCTTAGATGACGCCTTGGCCTCAAATGTTCCCCAAAATATTCGGGAACCTTTTGCCCAGCGATCGCATCCAATGTGCGGGTTCGCACGAAGCCAGGAACCAAGGAACAACGATGGACAGCCGCTTGACAAAGCACCATTGGACATCCCGCGATGGCAGAGCAGTGGATCAAGATCGCCCGACCCGTCTGCAGGCGGAAGATGCGGTTCGCACGCTAATTGGCTGGGCTGGCGATGATCCCACACGGGAAGGGCTTCTCGGCACGCCTGAGCGGGTGGCCCGCGCCTATGAGGAATGGTTTGCCGGCTACGATGAAGAGCCTGCCCTGTTGCTCGAACGCTGTTTCGAAGAAACCGCCGGTTACGACGAAATCGTGCTGCTGCGCGACATCCGTTTCGAGTCGCACTGTGAGCACCATATGGCGCCGATCATCGGGCGTGCCCATATTGCCTACTTACCGGACCGCCGCGTGGTCGGTATTTCGAAACTCGCACGTCTGGTCGACGTGTTTGCCAAACGGCTGCAGATCCAGGAAAGAATGACGGCGGAGATCGCGCAAACGATCGATCAGGTGCTCAAGCCACGCGGCGTCGCAGTGGTGATCGAGGCGGTCCACGAATGCATGACGACGCGCGGCGTGCATAGTTGCGGAGTCAGCATGGTGACAAGCCGGATGCTGGGAGCATTCCGAGACACTCCGGAGACCCGACACGAATTTCTTGCTGCAATCGGGTTGCGGAGTGTGACCAGCCTGAACGGATACGGCTGTTGACGAGATGATGTCATGACCCAATCGACGGTACAGAGGACGGCCGGCACGCTTGCCGGCGAACGTAACCTAGTTGAGCGCGCAAAGAGCGGCGACCAGTCGGCGTTTCGTGCCATCATGGAGCAGAACAATCGACGACTCTACCGGGTGGCACGCGCTGTGATGAAGGACGACACTGAAGCCGAGGATGTGGTGCAAGAGACATATCTGCGTGCATTCTTCAATCTCTCCAAATTCCGCGGCGAGTCGTCACTCACAACCTGGCTGACGCGGATCGCTTTGAACGAAGCGCTTGGGCGAAAACGGAAGCAACGAGCAATGGTGACCTTGGAAACCGTGGAAACAGCTCAGGAAACGAGCGCACAGATTATTAAATTCCCCGCCATGACCACAGAGACCGATCCCGAGCGCTCCGCGGCGCAACACGAAATACGGAAACTTTTGGAACGTGCAATGGATGCTCTTCCGGAGCCCTTCCGCGTCGTCTTCGTCATGCGCGACGTGGAGGAGATAAGCATTGAAGAAGCGGCGACCCACCTCGGCATTCGACCGGAAACCGTCAAGACCAGATTGTACCGGGCACGACGCCTGCTGCGGCAGTCGTTGGGCGGTCAGCTGGCGTCCACTTTGAAAGATACGTTTCCATTTGCCGGTGCGCGCTGTGCCCGCATCACCGAGGCCGTGTTGAGTCGATTAAGGAAGGATAGTGGCCTCTGACCCGATCTATCGGTCGGTACGATTACGCCACCGCAGCGCGAAATGATACCTAAAAAGCGATGCCAGGCGCCAACGATACCAGGAGAGTGGAACTATTGCCGATATTGAGCAATCGAGCCCAACCAAAGACAGCTTTCGTCTTTGCGGGTGGCGGCAGTTTTGGCGTCATTCAGGTCGGGATGCTTCATGCGCTTGCGGCTCACGGCATCGTAGCGGATGTGGTGTTCGGTTCGCTGATTGCGCGTGATGTCGCCCGCCTCTGTCATCGTCATGCTCTCCCCTGGAAATTCGGCAAACGCCCCGGTCGCGGCCCCAAGAATCGTGCACCGCATCCGCTGCCGCGCGGATTATCGCGCCATGGGCAAATCGTCGACCGCGGGACGGGCAAATCCTCCATCAGACACCGCCAAGGGCGCACATCTGTATGCTGAGCAATCATCGAGGCGTCAAATTGTGTTGGGAAAAAAACAATGAGGCGAGCGACCGAGTGCGTTGTACTGATGATCGCGCTTGCCGCTCCGGCACAGTCGGCGCTAGCCCCCAGCTATCTGAATTGCTCGATTAGAAAAGTGGTCATAATAAGCGCGCCGAGTGGAGACACGTCTTCAACAAGAGAAGAAGAGATTATGTTCGTGATTGATGAGGCGGCAAAGACATTCACGTTTTCGGATCACCGCGCTCTGACTGTCATCCGACTCGACAAGTACTGAACTCAGTGCGAATCGCGAGGGCATTTTCTACGAGTTGCATCGCAAAGATGGCACCCTGACGTACGCGAGTTCGACAACGCAGGATGGCGTTACGACCGCCATCGTGGGGGCAGGCCAGTGCGCGATTTCGCCAGCGCCAATACGGTGAAGGCGGTATTCCGGCCACAGTAATGAAAAAGACTTCACTCCTCGCACGTTGGCTTGGACTCCGGAGATTTTGTGTGGTGCGCGAGGATCACGAATGCGCTAATGTCTGATTGGGCTGAAGGGGCTTCCAATAAAGGAGAGTTCCAGAGATGTGTGACTTTAGCCTCCAAAGCGTACGTTCGCGGTCCGCGAAGGTCGGCGACAAGCTAGTGACGCGTGACTTCGGCACCGGCACACGCGGCTTCGCCGCCGCGGATGATGTCGGACTGGCGGTTTGTCTGATCCCGGGAACGGAACTGGCCTTCGCCGGGGAAGTTGCATGCCTGCCGAGTCGGCTACTCGGATGGAAGACGAAGACAATCAACCACCAGACGGCAATCTTTCGACAAGTCAACAAGGACAAGTTTGCCGCACATCACGATGCGCTCGAATTTCCGGATGGGCGCACCGTGTTGCTGACGTTCCTGTGCGAGGGTCAGGCGGCAACAGTGCTTCAGCTGCCTGCGCAGCCAGCGACCGCGGCCGAGGCAGATATCCGGAAGCGCGTCACCTACGTGAGCTGACAGTTCAGGATGGCCTGAGCTCAACGGCGTGGTTGGCCGCAAGGCAGGAAGCGTCCCGGGGTACAATTATTCCACCGCCAACAAGTCCTCTGGGATCACTTGGACGAGGTCGCTCAAAGCGATACTTGAAGGACCCGCGCGGCGTGGTGCCGGGCACTAAAATGCTCTTCCCGGGCCTATCGAAAGAAAAGGACGTCGATAACGTCATTGCCTATCTCAAGCAGTTCGGGCCCGACGGAAAGAAATCGTAACTGTGCCCACGTTTAAGCGTTTGCATTCTTCGGCGGCGTTTTATGACGACACCAAGGTCGCGGTGGCCCCGAATCCTCGGTGAGGCAGTCATGATGGACAACGTTCGAGGAGAATTAAAACGAGACCTGAAGGTGATGACGATCGTGACTAGCGCGCACACGACCGATCACTTTCTGCAGCTTGTCTTGCCGCCGCTTTTTCCACTTCTCAAGGTCACCTATGGCGTGAGCTATACCGACCTCGGTCTGCTAATGACGCTGTTCTATGCGTCATCAGGGCTGTGTCAAGCGCCGGTCGGTTTTCTTGTAGATCGGTTCGGCGCGCGCCGCGTGCTCGCCAGCGGGCTTGCCACGCTCTCCTGCGCCATCATTGCGATCGGGCTCACGCCAACCTTCACTGTCATGCTTCCACTAATGGTAATTGCTGGCGCGGGAAACAGCGTATTCCATCCGGCGGATTATTCGCTCATGACAGTCTTGATGAGCAAACACCGCTTAGCGCGCGCCTATGGTGTTCACACCTTTGGCGGCAATCTTGGTTGGGCGGTCGCGCCGATGATTATACTCGGCCTTTCTGCGCTTGCAGGATGGCACGCGGCCCTGGTCGTGTCCGGGCTCTTTGGTCTGCTGATCGCAATCCTCGTCTTCGTGAGTGGTAGCCTCCTTTCCGAGGAATTTGAGTTCCTGCCTGGCAAGAGCATCAGAGGGCGTGATGTGGCACTGCTTCTTTCGACGCCGATACTGCTTTGCTTTGTCTATTTCGCCCTGCTTTCTGTGGCCCTGGTCGGCATCCAGACGTTTCTGCCTGCCACCCTGCATGCGCTCCGCGGTATCGGCCTTGCCGCGGCTGGCGGGGCGCTCACCGCGTATTTGGCGGGGTCGGCACTTGGGATACTAGCCGGTGGATTCGCTGCGGACCGCACGCGCTCCCACGAACGGGTCGTGGCGCTCGGGCTTATGAGCGCTGCAGTGCTCTTACTCTTGGTCGGCGTTATTTCTTTTTCAGATTTCTGGGTTGCGGCCGTCCTCGCAGCCGCAGGATTCGCGGCAGGCTTCACAATGCCGTCACGTGACATGCTAGCCCGGGAAGCGACCCCGCCCGGTGCTACCGGAAAAGTATTTGGCTTCATCTATTCGGGCCTTGATCTCGGCTCGGCGATCACACCGACCATCTTGGGGTTTCTCCTCGATCGACAGCTACCCCTTTACGTTTTTGTCGTCTCTGCAGCGGCGCTCGTGCTAGCGATCGTGACGACCTTTGGTGTCAAGAGGACGAGCCTTTCACAACGGAAGCTGCAGCGCCCGAACATTCCTTCGGACTTCAAGATCCACGGGGCAGCGGATTAAGTCGCATGAGTCTTAAACTCCACAGAGCCACCCTCCTTTCACCCCGTGCACTCGCAGGGGTCGGAAGCGTCGGGATCATGCGCGGTAAATGATTGGCGGAGCGAGACTACGGTGGTCCGTCAGGATTGTTTGCCCGGCAGCATCCGCCGAATGACGTCGACGGTGAACCAGGCAAAGGCGATGGCCCCGATCAGGCCGACAGCGCTGCCCGCGCGAGCAATCACCGCATTGTCAGTGACGATGGCGACCGCGAGCCCGGCGACTGCGAGCGCGTGACACACGGCATGAAGCTTTAGCTGTGCGGCACCGGCAAGCTGGGAGACGATCGCCGTGCCGCCTTTGGCCGGCGGAGTCACAAACATCGAGGCGAGGAACGGCAGGATGCGCTGCAGGATACCGAACAAGAAGGTGAGGAGCCAGCCGAACAGCAACAGGAACCCGAACAGAGTCGATCCATGGTCGCCGGCGAGGCCGTAAAGGGCGGCGAGGCCGGCGAGCAGAGTGATTGGCAGCATGATCCAGGCCGCGCGCACCAGAACAAACGAGAGCCCGAGGCGCTTGCGCATGCCCGTCGCCAGTACGCGATACATCAGCCACAAATAGCCGCCAGTGGCCACAAGCCCGATGAGCGCGGACGACGTGAGTATGACGCGGCTACCAGCCAGCGCGCCGAACGTACCGAGGGCAAGGGCAGCGACCGCAGCGGCGAAGGTCGCAAGGCTCGGTCGCTTGGCCGGAGCCGAAGCCAGTGCGAACATCGGGACCAGGATGTGGCTGAAGCCGAGCACCAGCAGCCCCATGAATCCGAAGCCACCGAGCACCATGTGGGCGAGCGCGACGGCCGCGTGGTTACTAAGAATTCCGAACTGATAATTGAAGGCGAGCGCGATACCGAGGCTGGCAAGCCCGATGAGCGAGGCTAGCGCTGCCCAGCCATGGGCCGCAACGACCGGCAGGCTGCCGGCGCGCCGCAAGTTGTCGGCCATTAGCCAGGCGAAGAGCACAAGGCCGGCGGTGGTGGCGCCGGCACCTGTCAACAATACGTGCGTTTGCGCGGCGTACATGCCGGAGATCAGGACCATCATCCCAGGCACCGTGAGCCAGAATACGAGCTTGACCGGCCAGACGGTGACGACCGCATGGCGCGTCGCGACCGGCAGAATCTGTGCGGCGGCGCCGATCGCGGTCGTGGTCAGAACACCGAGGGTGAGGAGATGGACCGCGGCGAGCACCGGTCCCAATCCGCCGGCGAAGCCCGTTGCATTGCCTGCGGCAAGCAGCAAGACGAGCCACAGCAGGACGTGAAAAATAGCGGCGGCAGCGAAGAAACGGAACGGCACCGACGGCGGCAACAGCCTGCTTTTGGCCCCGCCCAGGAAGGTCGCGGCGAGGGTCATCGGTCCCAACGTACTGGGCGCAGCCTCATGTCCCTCGCAGGCCGTGTCCCAGCAGGAAGCCGGAAATCGGTTATCACATTCGTCCGCATGAAAGCCGAACTACTGATGGCAGCACATTCAGGAGCTCACTCAGCAACGATGCCTCGACACCGAAGCACCGATGCGGCGCGAATGGATTATAGCCTACTTTGTCCGCTGACTGTTCCGTCGATCTTGCAAAACGTGCGCGCGTCGCGCACGCGAGCTAGTCCTTCGCCGCGGTTGCTTCGACCTCAATAAGAAATGCCGGCCGCGCGAGTGCTTGCACGACGACCATGGTCGTAGCGGGCCGCATATCGTCCAGGAACTGGTCGCGCACCTTCGCATAAGCCGGAATGTTTTGAGAGCTGGTAAGAAAGGAAGTCACCTTGACCAGATTCTTGATGCTCATGCCGCCGCCCTCGAGGATGGCAACGACATTGAGCCACGCCTGTTCCGCCTGTCCCTCAATGGTCGAATCGATCGTTCCATCAGGCTTTGTGCCAACTTGGCCGGCGACATAAAGCCAGCGTGCATTCGGTCCAATCTCGACGCCATGACTGTAAGTCGCGGCGGGCGCTGCGATCTTAGATGGATTGAGAAGCCTCATGAGAACTCCCGCCATTGAGCCGCTAAGTGACAGCTTGTGCTGAACCTTTCACTGCAAGCTGGCGTTTAGAAGGATTGAGGTTCGGCAACGCTCATGGAGGCCCCCTTAGTCCAGCAATGTGGTATCTCACATGCCAGTTTAACTTAAGGCCGAAAATGTGGTATAGTCAATACCAATTTGGAGGTCCGATGCGATTACTCACCTCAACCGATCTGGCCCTGCGGGTCCTGATGCGGCTGTCGGCCGAACCTAATGAACACGCCAGCACCGACGTGCTGGCGCGCGAGCTCGCCGTCTCACGCAACCATCTTCACAAGATCGTCCAGTATCTCACCGAGGTTGGCCTCGTGCGCACGATACGCGGCGCGCGCGGCGGCGTGATGCTGGCGCGGCCAGCCCGCGAAATCCGGGTCGGCGAGTTCGTGCGCGGCCACGAACAGGATCAGGCCCTGGTGGAGTGTTTCCGCCTCGATGGCGGAGCTTGCACGCTGCTGCCTCGCTGCCGTCTACGCGGCATGCTGGCGGCCGCGAAAGACGCCTTCTACGGGCATCTCGACCAATACACGCTGGCGGACTGCCTAGCCGGACCCGGCTCATCCGCACGCGAGCGACCAAATCGGAAGCGGCCTCGCCGCTCTGGGAGCCACGGCGCCGCAGAGATGACCAATTCGCTTGAAGCCTTTGGAACGACGCGGTTGAAACGGTGACAATTGAGTCGTCGGATCGTGGCGCAGGCGCTCAGCGTTGTTCACGTCCTCATTACGAGGCTTTCGGGCGACATGACGTCACATCCTACGGCCGAGGACCTTGAAATCTTCGAGGCGGTGAGAGAGCAACAAAAAAACGCCGAGCGACTCAAGGCGAGCGTCGAAAGAGCGGGCACTATGGCAGTACTCGATCCTCGCCGCCAGGCCGAGATCGTCGGAGGCGATCTGCAGGTGCGGAAACGCCGCTCGTACAACCACCCTGGCCAGGAGGCAAGGATTAACAGGAGAACCCGCGATGAGCTCAATCTATTCACTCTCAACACCCGAGATCGCCCGCAAACGGCGCGATTTGGCGCCCAGCCAGCAGGCCGCCTTTGAAGCGTTCGGCAAGGCTGTTTTTGCTGATGGAACTCTCCCGACAAAGATCAAGCAGATCATCGCGGTCGCCGTCGCCCACGTGACGCAGTGTCCGTACTGCATCAACGGCCATACAAAGGCGGCGCTGCGCGCGGGGGCGACGCCGCAAGAACTGATGGAGGCGATCTGGGTCGCTGCCGAGATGCGAGCCGGCGCCGCTTACGCACACTCGACGTTGATGCTCGCCACGCTCGCCGAGGAGGAAGAAAAACAAAAGAGCCGATCCGCTCCATAGATGGAGTTCCGCCAAGCCAATAATAGCTCCCTGTTCAGGTTTCAACGTAGCGGCGCAAAAATGTCTCTGAAACGCTTCCTCGCCAGAGCTGGAATTTTTACCGCGACGGCCGGCGGGCGCCGGTATGCTTTTCCAAAATGACTAAGGGCACACCTAGCATGCCCGCCGCGTTGCGGCGCCGCCGCGAATACGCCGGACCAGTCCTGTTCTCCTATGGATTCCGCCCATTTTTCCTCGGCGGTGCGTTGTGGGCTGCGCTCGGCATCCTGCTGTGGCTACCGCAGTATTTTGGCGAGCTGTCGCTGCCCACGGCATTCATCCCACTGGACTGGCACATCCATGAGATGCTTTACGGCTACGTGGCGGCGATCGTCACCGGCTTCCTGCTCACCGCAATTCCCAATTGGACCGGGCGCCTGCCGGTCAACGGCTATCCGTTGGCCGGTCTTGGCGTGCTGTGGCTGGCGGGCCGCGTAGCGGTGGCAGGCTCTGCGATCTGGGGCGCTGAGTTCGCCGCCGTGATCGACGTCGCCTTCCTCGCCACGCTCGCGGCGGTAGCGTTGCGCGAGATCGTCGCTGGCAAGAATTGGCGCAATCTCCGTGTCCTCATCGTGCTCGGCGTGTTGATTGCCGGCAACATCGTGTTCCATCTCGAAGTGATCGGACGCGGTAGCGCCGACTACGGCATCCGTCTCGGCCTTGCGGCGGCGATCGGCCTCATCATGCTGATCGGCGGACGCATCGTGCCGAGTTTCACGCACAACTGGCTGGTACGGAACAATCCGGGTCGGCTGCCGCGCCAGTTCGCGCGGTTCGATGCACTCGCGTTGGGCGCCAGCGCGCTGGCGCTCGCCCTGTGGATCATGTTGCCGCAGTTTGCCGTGTCCGGCCTGGTGCTGATGATTGCCGGCGTGCTGCAGGCCGCACGGCTCGCGCGCTGGGCCGGCGAACGCACCTTTGCCGATCGTCTCGTTCTTGTGCTCCACGTCGGCTATGCTTTCGTTCCGATCGGCTTCCTCCTGCTCGGCGCGGCAATCCTGTGGCCGTCCGAGTGGCCAACGAGCGCCGGCTTGCATGCCTGGATGGCCGGAGCGATCGGTCTGATGACCCTTGCGGTGATGACCCGCGCAACCCTCGGCCATGCCGGACACGAACTCGCGGCGTCGATGCCCACGCAGGTGATGTATTTCTGCGCGCTGGTTGCCGCGCTAGCCCGCATCGTCGCGGCGTTCGAACCGTCGAGCGCATTGCTCTACGCCGCAGCATTCGCCTGGGTGCTGGCCTTCGGCGGTTTCGCCGCAGTCTTCGGCCCGTTACTGCTGGGTTACGGGCCCAAGG
>Ga0187890_10002695_pt1 | contig 12369 bp, 12 predicted proteins | sample June2016WEW_21_1_FD_133005 | JGI IMG/M metagenome (GOLD analysis project Ga0187890, IMG submission 133005) | Peatland microbial communities from SPRUCE experiment site at the Marcell Experimental Forest, Minnesota, USA - June2016WEW_21_10 | ecosystem: Environmental > Terrestrial > Soil >... | reverse complement strand
AGGCGACAAAACCCACGGCGGATTCTACAAGAAGCACAAAAGCGAGCACGGAAAACATGGCGATGGCAAGCACAAAGAGGACGAGCGCCTCGCGCTCGACTGGAAAACGCTGGAATATCATCCGCGGCATAAGCCGAAATTCGCGGCGCTCGAGATGGCGAAAAACGTCGAAGAGACGGGAGCGCGACTACGCATGTTGCTCGGCATAGGCGCCGAGGGTGGCGGCGCGCCGCATAAGGCCGATAAGGCAGGCGCTTTCCTCTGGGCCGCGCTCTCCGACCTGTGGACCTATTCCGCCAATCGCATCCCCGAAATTTCAGATTCAGTTGTGGAGATTGATCGCGCCATGCACCTCGGCTTCAACTGGGAACTCGGCCCCTTCCAACTCTGGGACGCGGCCGGCGTCGAAGCGACCGTCGCTCGCATGAAAAAAGAAGGGCGTCCAATAGCGGCCAATGTAGAAAAGCTGCTCGCCTCCGGCAAGAAGTCCTGGTATGAGGATGATCCAAAGACGCCATCGGGCCGCAAATATTGGGATCTGCCAACCGGCAACTGGCAACCGGTGGCTGTTCCCGAGGGAGTCTGGTCCGTCGAAGTCGCCAAAAAGTCCAACGGCGTGGTCAAGAAAAATTCCGGCGCCTCGCTGGTCGACCTGGGCGACGGCGTCGGCTGCATCGAGTTCCACTCCAAAATGAACGCCCTCGGCGCCGACCTTATTTCGCTGATCCTCCAGACGCTGAAGCCGGGCGGACCGGGCGATGCCTTCGACGCCTTCGTCATCACCAACGACGCGCACAATTTCTCCGTCGGCGCGAACCTCATGCTGCTGCTTATGTCCGTCCAGGAGGAAGAGTGGGACGACGTTGACCTCGCCATCCGTCAGTTTCAGGGCATGACGCAGGCCATCAAGTTTTCACCCAAGCCGGTGGTAATCGCGCCCTTCGGACTCGCGCTCGGCGGCGGTTGCGAAATCTCGCTGCATGCGGCCGCTCGCCAACCCCACGCCGAGCTCTACATGGGGCTGGTCGAAGTCGGAGTCGGTCTGCTTCCCGGAGGCGGTGGCTGTAAGGAAATGCTGCTGCGCGCGGTGGACAGCGCAGCGTCCATTCGCCCCGACGGCCGAGGCGAATCGGTCGAGCTAATGGAGGCGATGAAGAAAATTTTCGAAACCATCGCTACCGCAAAGGTCGCCACCTCGGCGGATGAAGCTCGCGGACTAGGGTTCCTGTCGAGTTCCGATCGCATCACCATGAATCGCGAGCGCGTCCTCTCCGACGCCAAAACGCGCGCGCTGGAACTGCTACGCGCCGGTTATGAGCCTCCGGTGATGCGGACGCACATTCCCGCTCCCGGCGAGAACATCCTCGCCGCTCTAAAAATGGGCGCCTACATGTTGCGGCAGGGTGACTTCATCAGCGATCACGAGCAGAAGTTAGCCACGAAAATCGCCGAAGTAATCTGCGGCGGAAATGTCACGCCCGGCACGCCAGTCACCGAACAGTACCTGCTCGATCTGGAGCGCGAGGCCTTCAAGTCCCTGTGCGGCGAAAAGAAAACGCAGGAAAGAATTCAGTTCACCCTGAAGACAGGTAAAACGCTGAGGAATTAGGACCTTAATCCATAGTTTACACACGGCGACAATACGCATTGACATTACGTAACATCACCACATAAGATGTCTGTAGTGAGGTCACGTATATGGCGTATGTGGAGCCTGCTACAGTTTGGGCTCCGAAAGCGTCGATCCGCTCGGTCGAGATCCTCTACAACTCAGGACCAGGAGGCTGGTCCGTTGCGAGCATCGACTGGGAGGGCTCGGAGGCGATCGGAATCCGGTGGAACGGCAATGAAGGATCGGGTATTGGAAATCCGCAGTCGCGCGGGAACCCAACTTGGTTCATCCTTCCCGACGAATTAAAAGAGATCATCCTGAGCAGGATTGACGATCTCGCGATGAATGGCCCCGGTGGATTGATCGAAGGATACACTGCGATGGCCAAGGATGCGGCCCGCGAGCACGAAGCGGAAGAGTGGTCGGAGGGACTGATCGGCGATGCATCCGCGGAGGGGTGAGGTGTGGTGGGTGTCCTTTGATTCCTCAGTGGGAGGAGAAATTCAAAAGACCCGCCCCGCTCTCATTCTCAGCAACAACGGCGCGAATGCCGCTCTGAACCGCGTGATTGTCGTCCCGCTCACCAGTCAAACGGAAAAGCTTTATCCCGGTGAAGCGATGGTCACGCTCAACGGCCAGCAGAGTAAAGCTAAGGCCGACCAGATCGCGACCGCTTCCAAAGCTAGGCTTCGCAATAAGGTCGGAAGCATCTCGTTCGCCGATATGGCAGCCGTAGAGAAAGCCGTGCTTCTTCAGTTAGGCATTCGCCGTTGAGCAGTATGCAACTCACTTCGAAAGCGCCCGGTCCAGCGAGAACGCGCCGGCCCCGCGCAGCAACAGCGCCGCGGCCATGGCCAGCACCAGCAGATGATATTCAATTCCCTCGCCTTTCTGCATGCCCATCCAGTTCATGAAAAAGCCGTTCGGCAGGTGAACCATAAAGATCGCCCCGATCATTTCCCCGCCAATTCCAAGGGCAGCGATGCGAGTGAGCAATCCGACAATCAGTCCCAGGCCGCCAAAGAACTCGGTGCAGATGACCAGAAATGCGACCGGAGCAGGCATTCCCATGTGAGCAAACGATCCCATGGTGCCGTGAAACCCAAAGCCTCCAAACCAGCCCAGCATTTTTTGCGCCCCGTGGGCGAAGAACACCACTCCCAGAACCAATCGCAGCATCGTCAAGCTCACGTCGTTACTCGTGCCCATCAGCCGTTTCATCATTCTCTCCTCCTGCGGGATCTGTCTTTATTAAGACGGGTCCCCACAATTGTCGTTATAACGATATTCTACTTCGATTCCCTCCCCTCGCCCCAGGATACATTTCTTCCGGTGCCGCAACTCTCCAGCCCGACTTCCCGGGAAATAATCCGCATCCCGGAAGCAAGGTATAATTTCAAAGTTAGCAGCCGTGGCGGAAGTGGGATTCCTGTCAGGGCATCGCTTTAGCGATGCCGGAGCTTCTTCGAAATCAGACGCCCCTTTTAGGGGCTCGGCACAGGCTGCCAGACTTCGCGAAGGATGGTACAACGAAAATGTCCGCAGACAATGGTACAAACGGCGCTAATGGCAATAATTTAGATGCGGTCCTGAAACCGCGCGCAGAGTGGCTGGCCAAGCGCAAGGCCGAAAACGCCCGGAATAAAGACGGCAACTTCTCGCAGATGCATTACGCGCGCCGCGGCGTGATCACCGACGAGATGCAATACATCGCTCACCGCGAGAAGATCACGCCCGAATTAGTGCGCGATGAAGTCGCTCGCGGCCGCATGATCATCCCCGCGAACATCAACCATCCCGAATTGGAGCCGATGGCCATCGGCGTGGCCTCGCTCTGCAAGATCAACGCCAACATCGGCAACTCGGCCGTCACTTCAAACGTGGAAGAAGAGCTCAAGAAGCTGCACACCGCCGTCCACTACGGCGCCGATACCGTGATGGACCTCTCGACCGGCGGCGACATTCATACCATTCGCGAAGCCATCATACGGCATTCGCCCGTCCCCATCGGCACGGTTCCGATTTATGAGGCGATCTCGCGCGTCCGGCGCGTCGAAGATCTCACCGCCAGCGTGATGCTCGAGGTAATCGAAGAGCAGGCGCAGCAGGGCGTGGATTACATGACCATTCACGCGGGCGTCCTCATTCAATATGTGCCCATGGTTTCGAAGCGCATCACCGGTATCGTCAGCCGCGGCGGCGCGATTCTAGCGCAGTGGATGACTCACCACCACAAGCAGAATTTTCTTTACGATTGCTTCGAAGACATCTGCAAGATTTTCGCGAAGTACGACGTAAGCTTCTCGCTAGGCGACGGTCTGCGCCCCGGCTGCCTCGCCGACGCCAGCGACGAAGCCCAGTTCGCTGAACTAAAAACCCTGGGCGAACTAACTCGCATAGCCTGGAAGCACGACGTGCAGGTAATGATCGAAGGCCCCGGCCACATTCCGATTAACAAGATCAAAGAGCAGGTGGACAAAGAAAACGAGTGGTGCGACGAGGCGCCGTTCTACACGCTCGGCCCTCTGGTCACCGACATCGCTCCCGGCTACGACCACATCACCTCCGCCATTGGAGCGGCCATGATTGGATGGTACGGCGCGTCGATGCTTTGTTACGTAACGCCGAAAGAGCATCTCGGCCTGCCCAATGAAAAAGATGTGAAAGACGGAATCATAGCCTACAAGATCGCCGCCCACGCCGCCGACATAGCCCGCGAGCGTCCCGGAGTCCGCGACCGCGACGACGCCCTGAGTTATGCCCGCTATAAGTTCGATTGGGAAAAGCAGTTCGAACTTTCATTAGATCCCGAGACCGCCCGCTCCATGCACGATGAAACTCTGCCGCAGGAGCAATATAAGTCAGCCGCCTTCTGCTCCATGTGCGGCCCGAAATTCTGCTCGATGAATTACTCCAGCAAAGTGGACGAATATAACAAGCAGGTTCACGGGCTGGAAAAGAAAGACTACTCGGGGTTAGTCGAGAAGCTGGTCACGATTAAGTAGGTAACTATAGAGGGTGCACGGTGCCCCAGGTTCGCGCCCGTGTTTTGGGCGCTAACCTGGGTTCACCCCGGGAGCTGACGGTTTCATCGCAATCGACTCGCGCCGGGTGTCCGCACCATCCAATGAAAAACCGGATTTGTAACACACGATAATACATGCTATTATTCCCCCGTCATGAGTTCTTCCGAGAAAACCATCAGCTTCCGCGCTGACGCCGAAAAGATTGAAACGCTTGATTCGCTGGCCGCCGCGCAGGACCGTCCGCGCAGCTATCTCATCAACGAGGCGATCTCCAACTATATCGAGCTGCACGCCTACCAGGACGCGCTGGTTCGCAAGGGGCTGGAAGAGATGCGGAAAGGCCGCGTCGTTAGCCACGAGGAAGTCGTAAATCGACTCAAGAAGACGGGCCGCGCCAGTCGATCATCAAGCAGATCGTCAAGCCGATGACCCGGCCGACGATCGAATGGACTCAGGAAGCGACACGCCAACTCGATCAGGCCCATGATTACATTGCTCTCTCGAACAGCGAAGAGGTTGCTGAGCGGATCACGACGCGGATCGTCTCCACCATTCAACAACTCGCCGCCTTCCCCATGTCGGGCAGATCAGGCCGGGTTCCGGGCACTCGTGAGCTGGTCATTTCGAATACCCCCTTCATCGCAGCCTACGCCGTCGATCATGACCGTATCGTGATCCTCGCCATCTACCATGGTGCACAACGATGGCCGGAGCCTCTCTAAGCACGGTGCCCCAGACTCGCGCCCGTGTTTTGGGCGCTAACCTGGGTTCACTCCGGGAGCTGACGGTTTCATCACAATCGACTCGCGCCGGGCGCGCTACTACCAGATAGTCTGCACGACCTTAGCCCCGCGAATGCGCTCATCCGCCGTGACCAGTGGCGCGCCTTCCACCATGGCCGTAGCTGCAATCAGCCGGTCGGCCGGGTCTTTCGGAAAGCCCGCCGGTAATTGCACAGCCAAAGCCGCAATCTCCGCAGTGATGGGCTCAACCATGACCCGCGAAGCGGTTTCACGAACGAACGACTCCACGCTGCCCGCCACCTGAATGCGGCCATTCTCCGCCAGCCAAGCTAACTCCCAGAGGGTGATTGCGGCGATGGCCACACCTGTTTTCTCGCGCGCTTCCCGTATGGCCTCACGCGCCTTCTTCGACAGCCGCTTCGGGTCGCTCGCCATCCAGATCAGGACATGCGTGTCGAGAAAGATCACTTGCACTCCCAATCTTTTGGCGGAGTAACTGGCCCCACGATATCGCCCACGATCTTAACCTTGCCCGCCATGTAGCCAAAAATCTCATCGGCCGGTTGCTCCGCCGGAACCAGTTTGGCCACCGGCTTACCGCGTTTCGTGATCAACACCGGCTCCCCGCTTTCGAGAACCTGGTCCATAATCGCCAGGCATTGCGCCTTGAATACGCCCGCCGCCATTTCTTTCACAGCACTGCCTCCGAATCCTAAGATATAGTCATATTAGCATGACCATGTTCAAAAACAACGAACCCCAGTCCTGCGTCTTCTCGTCGCAGACAGGCTGTGCTCGAAATAAATTGACTTAAGACCCATCGCACGAGACAATAGAACCTGATTGGGGCAGTTTCGAGGTGCGTCGGAGAATCAAGACGACCCTCGAAGCTGCCCCAAAACCATTTTCAGCGCTCTTTGGGCAGTTAAGTCCTTATTTCGGAATACTTTGATTTAAGTCCTTTTAAATCAAAGACCGAACCGGATTTTTCCCTCTAACTCTATGATTCCAATAGCGAGGGGGGGAGGGGGGTACCGGTACTAAACAGTAACGAGCCGCGAAATGAGCATAGAATGGCGGGTTGTCTCTAAAGCCAAAAAGGAGATTCCGGGTCCGATGTCACGGTACGAAGAACTGCTGAAAGAATTTGAGGCATACGGCCACTCCGCCGATGGGGCGAAATCTGTCACTCTTATGCAGCACATCTCCCAGCGTCTCCATGAAGAGATGGCACGCTACAACTGGGTTGGTTTTTATTGGATGGAAGTCTCCCCTGACGAAGCTCTGGTGCTGGGACCTTACGTCGGCAGCTTCATGCCCACGCTGCGTATCCCGCTCGACAAAGGATTGTGCGGAGCTGCAGCCACTTCCGGGGAAACCGTAGTGGTCAACAATGTTGGGGCCGATCCTCGCTACCTGGGATCGGATCTGGTGAAATCCAATATCATAGTGCCGATGTTCGTGAAGAACCGCGTGGTGGCAGAACTGTGTATCGAGAGCTACTTTGCGGACACCTTCACTGCACTGGAGCAGAACTTCATCGAGTCCTGCGCCGCCCTGGTCAGCCGGCATATGGAAAAGGTGGCGCCGACCTTGGAGTGAGTCCTCTTTGGTTAGAACCTCGCTACTTTCTTCCATCGTCATGCGCCATGTGCGCGTTCATCGTAGCGAAAATCGAGTATACCAATCAAGGCAGGCCGCTCGTCTCCTCCGGAGCACGAACACCCACCTTGGGAATTGCTAATTCAAGTTCGAGGGTTGCTTGGCGCCGGAGTCCTGCTTTGCGCCTTTCGGGGCTGGACGCTTGTTGAGATAGGTAACGGTATTCGCTGCGACCACACCATGCTTGTGCGAACTCGGATGCCGACCGGCAAATTGATTCGCCGGTTTGGCTTTCGGCGCCGGCTTGTAGCGCTCGTCCAAATAGATGACGGTATCGCGCGCGATCAAGTCGTCAGCGTGCCTGCGTGAGATCCTGGCCCCAGTGCGGGCGGCCGAAGTTCGCGTGACGGCAGCGTCGGCCTTCGCAACTGGCAATGCCTTCGGCGCGTGGTCGGAATTCCCTTCCGACTTTATGGCAGGCGGCGACACGGCCAAGGCCGCGACTTGGCCCTGATTTCTGCCCGAATTTTTTCCGGGATCAGGGATGCTGAACAAGTCCACATCGGTCGATGCTGCCGACGCTGCAGCAGAACTCGGCGCGGAAGCTTTACCGGTCCGGTGCAGGCCGAACCCGAGGACCAGGGCCAGTAGCAACATGCTGGCAAAAGCTAGAGCCGCGCGCCAGCGCCATCCCGCGGAGCGTTCGCGCCCTTGCGGATTTTTCGCTGGATCGACAATTGCTGGCGAAGCAATCGTCGTGGCCTCTGTCGCAAAAGGGCTCGGTGGTTCCAGCGGTAGCAATGGCAACGGATCCACTGGCGAGACCAGATCCGCACCGTCTTCGGGGTCGAATCCGGAATCGATTTCAAGATCAAGCAGAATTTCGGCTGGCGGGGAAACGGCTTTGGGCGGCAGTTGCGGGGCGTTCACAGGCAACTCCACATCTTCGATGCCCGGTTGGGCGTTGAAACGGACAGGCTCTTCAGGAACGTGCCCCGCTTCACCCGGCTCCGGAGGCCTGCGAATGAAGTTCACCATCGGCGCTTTCAAATGATGCACGAATTCAAGCGAAGCGGAATGCTCGCCGTCGCGTGCTTCCACGCTCGCAATCAACTGATCCCCGGGACCGGTATCGACCCGCAATTCGAGATCGGCAATGTTGTCGGGGATCGAGTCGGGAGAAACAATTTCGACGGCGTAGCCGCGGGCAAGCAGATCCAGCGCCAGCTCTCGCGAGCACGGATGAGAGCGCGTAATGATTCTTGCCAGTGCCATAACTCGTGTCGCCTCGGCGTTTCCCTCGCCGCACGGTTGAGGCGTAGCCCTTGAGCCGCGGTTAGCGGTATTGCTCCAGAACCAGGACGGCTCGGTCCAAAGCAGCCGCCAGCGCAGCGATTTGTTGCTCGGTCCGGCGAAGATCACCGCGATCGATCGCCTCGTTCACCCCAGGAATAACAACTGCTGCATATCCCGTGTACTGTCCCGGAGCGTAAATAGCATGGTGAAACCAGGGACGGTTGGGCAGCCCTTCTGGAATCAACAGCGCCCGCTCTGCTTCCCGTAGTTTAGCATTCATGCGATCCGGCGATGCAGGCGTTTTCCGCTGCTTTTGCAACATTTTCGCACCCGCCTCCTGCAGGTGACGCGCGGCTGCGAGCGCTGGCGAGAAGTCGGGCGACTTATCTCCGAAGCGGTCTTTACTTTTACTTTTGTTCTGGGCAGCGTCGAGATAGACCAGAATTTCTTTCCCGTAATTCTCGTAATCGTAAGGAAGCACGTCGGCGTTCGACATTCGCAGCACTTCCAAACCGTAGATGCGGGCCATCTGCTGCTCGTAGCGGAAGTCGGGATCGCCGAATTTCTTGAACCAGGCGAAGTTATCGAACACCGAGTGATACACGCCATAATCGCCGCTCGAACTGATATCGGTGGAAGGCACGCCCAGATGCTGCAGGAACACCGTGTAGTCGGAACCGCTGCCAAGATCGCCTACCGGCACATCGTTCTGCATGGCCACCGGCGGCGGGCGGAAGGTGCTGGTTTCCAGCGGACGGTTGTTCTCCGCAGCCGGTTCGCTGGCTTTTTTCCACGCGTCGTACACAGTTCCGCCTTGCGGAGAAGGCACCGCCTTTGCGATCTCGCGGATGAACGCTTTCAAAGTGGGCGAGCCTGAAGCTCCGAACTTCTTGCCTGATACGGCCACGTCCATGTTGAAATAGGCAGCCGCGTTCCCGAGTTCCCGCGCATGATCTTCGCCCCACTCGGTGGAACCGATCAGTCCTTCTTCTTCCGCGTCCCAACTTCCAATCACAATCGTGCGCTTGGGTTTCCAGCCCGATTTCAGAAGCTCACCCAACCCGTGCACCGCCTCCAGCATGGCCGCCGTGCCGCTGTTCGGATCGACCGCTCCGTACACCCAGGCATCGCGATGATTGCCCGCGACCACCCACTCGTCGGGCGAAGAGGTGCCGCGAACTTTGCCAATGACATCCCAAATGGTGCGAAACTGATAGTCCTGCTTGAGGTGCATCTTCACTTTCGCGGGACCCGGACCAACGTGGTAAGTAAACGGCAGCGCTCCCTGCCATTCGCGCGGCGATAGCGGGCCTCCGAGGTGCTCAAGAATCGGTGAGGCATCGGCATACGAAAGCGGAGTCACGGGAATCTTCGGCAACTGCTCGGAGTCGGCGGGAGACACGCGCTTCGAATCGGGCAGCGCAGGAGTGGACGCCACGCCCGGTGTGGTCGGGTCTCCGGCAAACTGGAACATGAATCCGACGGATCCGCGCTGCACCCCGCTCGCCGGGCGCCACGGCCCTTTCGGGTAAGCGTCGCCGCGATAGTAGCCATCGTCTTTCGGATCGGAATAAATGATGACTCCGGCCGCGCCGCGTTCCTGCGCCACGAACGCTTTCACGCCGCGGAAATTCTCGCCGTAACGGACGATGACGATCTTGCCGCGCACATCGATGTTCATCTGCTTCAGCTTGTCAAAGTCCGCCGGCGAGCCGTAGTTCGCATAGATAACTTCCGCCTCGGCATCGCCCGAGGGCGACATGCCGTTGAAGGGGGTCACGACGCGTGGGTCGTCCTGATATGGATCGCCATCGACGTGCTCGCGCCGCGGCCCCTGCATCTCCACTCCGGCCGGCGCGGTCATGTCTACCCGGATCTCCGCCGGATAGTTCAGCCACACTTTGTATTCGACGATCTCGGTGTCCAGTCCAGCCTCGCGAAATTTCTTCGCCACATACTCGGCGGTCGCTTTGTCCTCGGGAGATCCGGCGATATGCGGCGCCTGCGTCAGAATGCGCAGATGCTCTTCCGCTCGCTTGGGGTCGGGCACGGCCATGAACTTCTCTTCGATTTCCCGCTCGCCGGCCGCGTCGCGGAAACCACTGATGGACCAGTTGTCCGGCTGCTCTTTGCCTTTGTCTTTCTCTCTGCCAGCGTGATCAAACGCTTGCAGGGTCGAACCAATCAGCACGAAGAACAGAACAGCACCCGAGAGAAATCTCACGAAGCTCCTTGTAGGAATTACTGCATTCAGCCGCCATAAACCCCGGGGCAAGCCCCAAGCGCAAGACCCGCCACAAAATGAAGATTGTACCGTGCGCAGGGAGTCGCCCGCTGATCGCGTTACACTAAAGAGCAATGACCAAGTCGCCAACGGCTCGTTTTTCCGATCGGGTGGAGAACTACGTCCGCTATCGTCCGGGATATCCACCTGAAGTTCTGGAACTTCTCCGCGCCGAATGCGGACTGCAGCCGGGTCACGTCGTCGCCGACATCGCTTCCGGCACCGGCGTGTTTACTCGCCTTCTTTTGGAAAACGGGAATTCCGTCTTTGCCGTCGAACCCAACCTGGAGATGCGCGAGATGGGCATCCATCAACTCGAAGCCTATTACCGGCTCGTGTCCGTTGCCGGGACGGCGGAGGAGACAACGCTGCGCTCCGCATCCGTCGACTTCGTCACCGCCGCCCAGGCTGCGCACTGGTTCGACCTGCCTCGCGCCCGCGCCGAATTCGCCCGCATTCTGCGGCCGGAGGGATGGTGCGTGTTGATATGGAATGAGCGCCGCACCGCAACCACAACTTTCCTGCGCGAGTACGAGCAACTCCTGCTGACCTACGGCACCGACTATAAGGAAGTGCGCCACGAACGCACGACCGCCTTGATCCACGAATTTTTTGCGCCCGCGCGGTGCGAGGAGCGCGTCTTCAGCCTGCGTCAGCAGTTTGACTACGAAGGTACTGCCGGACGACTGTTATCTTCTTCGTATGCGCCGCTCGAGGGCCATCTCAACCACGCGCCGATGATGCAGGAACTGCGGCGAATTTTTCGCGCCTACGCCAGAGATAACGAAGTCGAATTCGAATACAACACGCGGGTGTATTACGGACATTTGTAAAATTTGTAATTGGTAATTTGTAATTTGTAATTTAAGGGCGTTGGGTTTCAAATTACAAATTACAAGTCGCCAATTACAAATTGCTGGTCCCAATGTCTGAATCCAAATCTTTTCACATGTCTCCCGAGGAGTTTCGCCGCCAGGGCCACGCGGTCGTGGACTGGATCGCCGACTACCATTCCCACATCGAAAGTTTCCCGGTTCTGTCGCGCGTGCAGCCGGGAGAAATTCGTTCTAAGCTGCCACCTAGCGCGCCCGAGCACGGCGAAGCCTTCGACCAGATTCTCGGCGACATCGAGCGCATCATTCTTCCGGGCATCACGCACTGGCAGTCGCCTAACTTCTACGCCTACTTTCCGGCGAACGCATCCGGTCCCGCCATTCTCGGCGATCTCGTTTCCTCCGGATTGGGCGTGCAAGGCATGCTCTGGTCCACCAGTCCGGCGTGCACCGAGCTTGAAACGCACGTGCTCGATTGGCTGGTGCCCATGCTCGGCCTGCCGGAAAAATTTCTTTCCACCAGCAGTGGGGGCGGCGTGATTCAGGACACCGCGTCCAGCGCCTCGCTCTCCGCGCTGCTGGCCGCGCGCGAACGCACGACGCAGTTCGCCAGCAATCGCAAAGGCTGCGATGGACGCCTGACGGCCTATTGCTCCACGCAAACGCATTCTTCTGTCGAAAAAGCAATAAAGATAGCAGGCATGGGTTCGGACAACCTGCGCCACATCGAAGTGGACAAGAACTTCGCCATGCTCCCCGAAGCACTGGCACGCCAGGTCGAGCGAGACATTAAGGCCGGCCTGATTCCCTGCTTCGTCTGCGCGACCGTCGGCACGACGTCTTCGAACGCGATCGACCCCGTGCGCGAAATTGCTAGCATCTGCCGCGAGCACAATCTCTGGCTGCACGTCGATTCCGCCATGAGCGGCACGGCGGCGCTCTGCCCGGAGTTTCGCTTTATTAACGATGGCGT
>Ga0187890_10002692_pt1 | contig 12371 bp, 11 predicted proteins | sample June2016WEW_21_1_FD_133005 | JGI IMG/M metagenome (GOLD analysis project Ga0187890, IMG submission 133005) | Peatland microbial communities from SPRUCE experiment site at the Marcell Experimental Forest, Minnesota, USA - June2016WEW_21_10 | ecosystem: Environmental > Terrestrial > Soil >... | reverse complement strand
TTCGACCCTGCCCGGACCACCGTGGCGGAACTGGCCCGCTGGAGGGCCGCTCTGCCGTCCCGGCTTCGGCGCGGCTTCCTGTCAGTATTGCCCGCTCCGCTGGTTGAGCCTTTGCGCTGGGTGAAGGACGAAGACGAACTGGCGCTGATGACCGAGGCGGCGCTGGTGGGCTGCAAACTCTTCGAGCACATTCTGGGCTTCATCCGGCCCGGCCTCAAGGAGATCGAAGTGGCCGCGGAGCTTGAGCATCGAGCCCGGCTGCTGGGCGCCGAGGGCATGTCATTTGAGACCATCGCCGCCTCCGGCGTTCGATCCGCCCTTCCCCATGGAAGAGCTACCGGCGCCCGGTTGCCCCGGCGGGGATTCCTGACCCTCGACTTCGGTGTTATTCTCAAGGGTTACTGCTCCGATATGACCCGCACCGTCTTCCTGGGGAAGCCGAGAGCCAAAGAGCGGAATGCGTACCAGGCTGTGCTCGAAGCCCAGGAGGCCGGCGTGGCTGCGGTAAGCGCGGGCGCAAGCTGCGCAGACGTGGATGAGGCCGCCCGAAGGGTCTTGCGCAAGGCGGGCTTGGCAGAGGCATTTACCCATTCCACCGGCCATGGCGTGGGCCTTGAGATTCACGAGCCGCCGCGCATCGGCGCCGGACAGACAGCCAGGCTGGCCGCCGGCATGGTTGTTACCATTGAGCCAGGAATCTATCTGGCGGGGCAGTTCGGCATTCGCATCGAGGATATGGTGGCTGTAACCCAAACCGGAGGGCAGGTGCTGACGCCGGCGCCCAAGGCCTTGATCGAACTTTGAAATCCCAGTTCCGCCCGCGCGCGGGAGAGTTAAGGAACGAATGAATCCGCTGAACCCAGAAAACACCGACGATCTGCAACAACTGATCGATTTCCTGAAAGAAAATCAGGTTGCCGAGTTCGAGTTGGACCGCGGCGAACTCCGCGTGCGGCTCAAATTCGACCGGCCCCAGGCCTCGGCGGCGGGACTGCCGGAGCTGGCGAGCTTGTTGGCCGGCGCACAGACAGCAGCGGGTCAGGCCGGGACCGCTGTGCCCGCCGATTCGACGCTGGTCGAAGAACCCGCCGCCGATCCGAATGCGGGGCTGCACATCGTCAAGTCGCCCATTGTCGGCACCTTTTACGGCTCGCCTTCGCCCGGCGCCTCGGCCTTTGTCTCCGTCGGCGATCGCGTGGAGAAGGGCCAGGTGATCTGCATCGTCGAAGCCATGAAGCTGATGAACGAGATCGAATCCGACGCCGTCGGCGAGATCGTCAGATGTTTTTGCACCAACGGCCAGCCCGTCGAGTTTGGGCAGCCTCTCTTTTCCGTCCGGCTGGGATAGCCAAAGACAGCGGAGCTGGCGGAGTTAGCGTGGCTGGTCCAGCCAATTCCGCGGATTCAGCTAGAAGGAAACAAGAACGTAAGTTGTTGGAAAATGAGAAGAGGCATCTGAGCCTGTGCTAACCCACCCTAGCGGCAAAAACAAAGACGCCGCGAGGGTGGGGCACCCAAAGTTTCATCCCACCCTGGGCCGGCGATGCCGGTGGATGACTAACACCGCTAACTCCGCTTTCAAAAGGGTCATGAATGTTTCACAAAGTACTGATTGCCAATCGCGGTGAAATTGCGCTGCGCGTTCTGAACGCCTGCCGGGAACTCGGCATTCGCACGGTCGCGGTTTACAGCGAAGCCGATCGCAACTCGCTGCACGTTCGCTTTGCCGATGAGGCCATTTGCATCGGCCCTCCGCGCCTGGCCGAAAGCTATCTCAATGTGCCCGCTGTGATCTCCGCCGCCGAAATCGCCGATGTGGACGCCATTCATCCCGGCTACGGCCTGCTGAGCGAGAACGCCAGCTTCGCCGAGGTCTGCCGCGCCTCGAACATCAAGTTCATCGGCCCTCCGCCCGAGGTGACCCGTCTGATGGGCGAGAAGGAGAAGGCGCGCCAGGCGATGAAGAAGGCCAAAGTGCCCATTCTGCCCGGCTCCGATGGCGTGCTCGCCACCGCCGCGGAAGCGGAAAAATGCGCCCAGGCGGTGGGCTACCCGGTGATCCTCAAGGCCACGGCCGGCGGGGGCGGGCGCGGCATGAGAATTGTGCGCGCCGCCGAGGAACTGCCCAATCTCTTCCACGCGGCAGCCAACGAGGCGGCCAACGCGTTCGGCAACGGCGAGCTGTACATGGAGAAGTTCATCGAGCAGCCCCGCCACATCGAGTTCCAGATACTGGCCGACGAATATGGGCATGTGGCCACGCTCTTCGAGCGCGAGTGTTCCATCCAGCGCCGCCATCAAAAGCTCGTCGAAGAGGCCCCATCCCTGCAGGTGACGCCCAGGCTCCGCGAGGAACTGGGCCGCACCCTGTGCCGCTGCCTGGCCGACATCGGCTACCAGAACGCGGGCACCGTCGAGTTTCTGATGGACGAGGACAAGCAGCTTTACTTCATCGAGATGAATACCCGCATCCAGGTGGAGCACCCGATTACCGAGGCCATCACCGGCGTGGATCTGGTCAAGGCGCAGTTGCGCATCGCCGCCGGGGAGCGGCTGGACGCCATTCTGCCCGCGAAACTCGATATCCGCGGCCACGCCATCGAGTGCCGCGTCAACGCCGAGCATCCCACCAAGTTCACTCCTTCGGCGGGCAAGATCACCGCCTTCAACGTTCCCGGCGGGAACGGCGTGCGCGTGGATACGGCGCAGTACGCCGAGAGCGTGGTGCCGCCATATTACGATTCGCTGATCGCCAAGCTCATCGTTCACGGAGTCGACCGCGCGGAGGCCATCGCCAAGATGGAGCGGGCGCTCAGCCAGTTCGTGGTGCAGGGCATCGAGACCTCGATCTCGATGCATCAGGCCATCTTTGCCGACGCTGGCTTTCGCGCCGGCGAATTCGACACCAAATTCTTGGAGCGGCTGCTGGCCAGGGAAGCGGAAGGATAGGCGCGGGAGCGTTCCCGCGGAACCGATTTGCCAGCGCCAAGCGCTTGCAGAACCTTGGCCAGGTTCTCCTTGACCTCCGGCTCGTTGTCTCCCAGGGCGATTGCCCTTGCACGCGTTCCTTCGCGCCTGCGATCTGGTTCAACTGAGCCGGCGCAACCCTCTAGTACTTAGATCGCGTGGTTGTGTAATCTCTGGAATGTAGCGCCGGTCTCCGGACCGGCTGTTGCGCGGGCGTCCACGCCCGCATTTGTTCCGGGATAATTACCAAATCACACAGTCTCAGCACTAGAACTGCCAGACCAATCCGCTGGAGATGCGGCCGAAGTTGTTGGGAAGGCCGGGGATCCGGTATGGGACTAACGATACCGGCTGTTCGAGGGCGAAATAGGAGTACTGATAGCCGCCTTCCACGCGGAAGGCGATGCGCCGCGTGAGCCGCGTGTCCAGGCCGCCGCCGGCGAGGGATACGAACGAGGCGGTTTGGCCCTGCGCATTATTCGCCGCCCAGGTCTTGTTCGCGCCGCCGGTTCCCCCCAATCCCTCCACAAAAACGGATTCTCTCCCGAATCGCCAGGTGTATTGCGCGCCGCCCAGGATGAAGTAAGGGTGCTGCGGCGCGCCCAGGTTGGTCCCTTGGTATGCCGCGACGTCGATCTTGAAGCGCAGGCTGTGCCAGGACGGGAAGGCGATCGCGGCATCCCATCCGTTCAGCGGGTGATGGGATCCGGTGACTCCATCCAGAGAGTTGGAAAGGAATGTATAGCCGCCGAAGACCTGATAGCGCGCTCGGGGCTCCGACTGGGCGTACAGTGCGGACGACAGGCACAGCAGCGCGATCGGCAAGAAGAGACGAAACGGCATTCAGGGCCTCAGGCTATGTACTGAATTCTCTTTTACGGCACAGTTTCCCTTGAATTGTATCGCTCCTGCCGGGTATTGCAAGACCAGTGGCGCATTCGCGGTCGGAATCCGGGCGACTCCGCCCGCTGTTTGCCGGCTCTCGCACAGGCTGGGCGCCCCACATGGGAGCCCTTGGGCAGCGCGTGTCGCCGCGGTTCGCCGCGGCGAGCGGCTAGGTCTCTGACTGCTTGTTGTTGTACCATCTCCGTGCCCCATCCTTTCGCCTTTTTCCCGGCGAAAGGGCGGGAAAGCGTGAACCCCAACACACGAAATCACACGGTCATAGACCTAGTCAGGGTGGAATACTTCAAAGCACGGATGATAGAAGCAGTAAAAAATGCTCCATGAAGCCCGCTTGCACAATTGTCCAGACTCATCTGTAGCGCCAGGGCGCTACTGGCTGGCGAAGGGATTGCCGTCCTGCGGCTTGAGCAGCGTTGGATCCGGCTCCGGCGCAGCCTCCGGGGCAGGCAGGCCGGTCTTCGGCGCGCCCCTGTCGCTAAAAGTTTGGAAGACGCGGTTGGGGTCGCCGGGGAGCAGGTGGTGTTCCTCCAGCGCCAGCCGCACCCGCCGCCGGAACTCCCGTACCGGACCATACTGCTTGGTTGCCAAGGTCTTGAAAACTACGGGAAAGATGATTTCAGAGCCCTTCACGGCGTCCACGCCCAGAATCTGCGGATCGGCGATAAAGAGTTCGCGGAACTCCTCGCTCGAGCGGATATCCATGGCGATGCCCTTCAGCAGGCCGAGCACCACGTCGGGATTTGCCGAGAAGTCCACGCTCACGTTGACCGTAGCTACCGAGTAGCCGACGCTCAGGTTGGCCACCGTGGTGATCTGCGAGTTGGGAATCACGTACAGCGTGCCGTCAGCGTCGCGAACCGTGGTCCTGCGCAGCGTCATCGCCTCCACGGTGCCGGCCAGCCCGGCCAGGCGCACTGTATCGCCCACGTTGAACTGGTCCTCGATCAGGATGAGAATGCCGTTCAGCACGTCTTTGACGATGTTCTGCGCCGCTAGGCCGATGGCGATTCCCGCCACCCCGGCCGATGCCAGCAGGGGAACAAGATTCACTCCCAGCGCGTCCAGGAACTGCATGCCGGCGATCAGCCCGATGACGGCCAGCCCCGTGGTGCGGACAATTCCGGCCACCGTTTTCACCTGCGAGATGCGGTCCGGACTGGCCGCGTGCCGCTCGGCCGCGCGGATCATGTGGAAGGTGATGAGTCGCAGCAACCGGCTGAGCACAAAGGCGATAGTCGCAATCACCAGCAAGTGCGGCAGCTTGATGCGAATGAACTCCTGGGCATCGACGATCCACTCGTCGAGCACACGGCCCAGAAACCGGCCTTCGGCAAACCAGCCCGTTCTTGCCGCCAAGAAAAAAGGAAGCATTCCAGAACTCCTCTTTCTAGATTAGACTGTGCGCAGGAGGGGTCGAAAGAGTACTCTTCCTAGCTACGTCGGAAAGCCATGAGGAAGACATGAATCGCAGCAGCACCCAGGAGGTCTCCCATGCGGATCCCGAAGAATCAAGATCGCTCATCCGGGCAAGTCGGCGCCCAGCCATCCGGGCAGCCCAGGGGGCGCCGTTGGGGACGCATTCTCGCTTGCTTTGCCGTAATGGCAGCCCTTGCCGGCGCCGCCGGACCGGGCCAGAATACGCCGGATATGCCGAATAAGCCCGGCAACGTGTCGCTTCCCTCCTCCCCCCCCGACGCCGCCACCCAGATCGAAATGCGCGATAAGCAGGCCAAGCAACAGGGCTTTGAGGCAGCCAACGCCGAGCGCAAAAAGCAGATTGCCGAGGAAAGCGCAATGCTGCTCAAACTGGCGACAGAGCTGAAGGCCGAAGTGGACAAGACCACCAAGGACACACTCTCGCTCAGCGTGATTCGCAAGGCCGACGAGATCGAGAAGATGGCCCACGGCGTGAAGGAGATGAGAAAGCTTTTGAACGGGGGAAGCTGAGCGAAGGGCCGGCTTGGAAAGTAGCAGGCCGGTTTCGAGGATAGAAGACCATGCGCAGGCCGGAATCCGCATCATCGAACCGCGCGCCCAGGCGGTGGGTGTCTCTAGCCGCGCGCCAGGCGCTGTGCCTGGCGCTGCTGCTGGCGTTGCCGGGCGGTGCGCAGAATCCGACTCCGCAGCCGGTTGGCGGGCTTGGCCAACAGATGGGCCAGAACGCGGATAATCCGCTTGCGGAGCGGGACGCTCAGCAATACTCCGTGGAGGAGGCGAGGCGACTGCGCACGCTCAACGGCCTGCGGCAAAAGTCGCTGGTCGAGGACACCAACAAGCTGCTCAAGCTGGCCGCCGAACTGAATGCCGAGGTGAGCAGCGCGCATCCTGACGCGCTCACTGCGGAGCAGCTTCACAAGCTCGCGGAGATTGAAAAGCTGGCGCGCAGCGTGAAGGAGAAGATGAGCGCTCCCGTATCGGGAACTCCGGCGTTCCCGCAGCCGTTCTCTCCGAGTCTTCAATAACTTCCTCGATGAAGCCGCTTGACCGAAGCAAAGCCGATTGGAACTTGCTTCGCGTTATCCATTGGAGAAGTTCCGGTCCGCTTCGCGCCGGACTTCCGGCAACCATCCGGGAGCTACCCGGAAGGCGGTCGCGTTCCAGCGTGTGCTTTCGCCGCGGAGCCTGCGAATGGAAGGTCCGCGGCCAGGGGACAGTTCGCGCAGCGCGCCGTCCTGCCGCAGTGCGCCTTGCCCACGGCCACCGCGAGGGCGTGAAACTCGTTGAAGAGGCGCGCACGGCTGGCTGCGGGGTCTACGGCGAAGGCCTGCCGAGTCAGATCGGCCAGCGAGTCATAGCCTATGCCGCCGGGCGGGACCGTGAGCAACCCGTGCCGCCCGGCGATGCGGCGGAGATATTCGTCGGCTACGGGAACGGAATGGTTTAGGGCATAGAGCAGAATGGCGTCGGCGGTCTCGGGCCCCACGCCGGGCAGAGCCAGCAGACGGCGGCGCAGCGCAGCCGTGGGGGTCGCCGCGAGTGTATCGAGCGAGCCGGCGAACTCCTCGTCCAGCATGGCCATAAAGGCTTTGAGAGCCGGCGCCTTGCGGGCATGAAAGCCGGAGGGGCGAATGAGGCTCGCCAACTCGCCGAGGCTGAGCGAGCGCAGGCCGTCGAGGGTGAGCGCTCCCGCCGCGCGCAGGTTGGCGAGGGAGCGTTCGACAGCCTTCCAGGCGGTGTTCTGGGTGAGATAAGCGCCCAGGATCACTTCAAAGCGAGTCTCGGCCGGCCACCAATGCTGTGGGCCGTAGGCCTCGGCAAGCCGGTCGTGCATCCGGCGCAAACGCTGGGCAGGACTGGGCCGGCGCGGCGTCTTCACGGCAGCGACTCCTCGCACGGCGGGGACTGAAGCCGAATCTTCCATTCGAGCGCGCGGGCGCGGGCCGCGAGCAGGTCGAGTCTGTGCTCGTAGAGGGGCTGGAAAGGCGATTCGGCGATGTGAGGATTACCTTTGGTCACGTCTGTCGATATTTCTCTGACCGCTTGTTGTTGTACCAAGACTGGGTGCCCCACCCTCGACGTTCGTCGCGGTTCGCCGGGTGCCCCACCCTCGCCACGTTCTTGTTCTTGTGGCTAGGGTGGGCGAACACCACACCCCATCGCTGGAAACGAAATCACGCGGTCAGAGACCTAGAATAATGGGTGAGCCGGTCCGATGCATTCCACTCGGAGCCGTTAATGCCGGGAGGGCGCGATGAAGAGTCATACGGAGTATCTGGTCTTCCAGACGCGGAAGCGGCGAGAGATGGTCCATATCACCGATCAGGTGGAAGAGATTGTGCGCCGCAGCGGCGTGCAGGATGGGCTGTGCTTTGTGTCGCCCATGCACATCACCGCGGCGGTCTACGTGAACGACCTGGAAAGCGGTTTGATCGAGGATATTGCGGAGTGGCTGGAGGAGCTGGCGCCGGCCCGGCCGGAGTACAAGCACCACCGCACCGGCGAAGACAATGGGGATGCGCATTTGAAGTCGCTGCTGCTGCACCATGAGACCACGCTGCCGGTGACCGGCGGCAAGCTGGACCTGGGAACCTGGCAGCGGGTCTTCTATGCCGAATTCGACGGCCAGCGCCGCAAGCGGGTAATCGTCAAGGTGCTGGGCGTGGAGTAGGTGTTCAGCGCGGTTCAACCGGCAACCGTGAGCTCCTCTTCCAGTTGCTGCTTCTGGAAGAGGCTGGCGTAGTAGCCATCGAGAGCCAGCAACTCCTCGTGCCTGCCCAGCTCCACAATCCTGCCGTGATCCAGCACGGCGATCCGATCCGCGCTGCGCACGGTGGAGACGCGGTGGGAGATCAGGATGGTGGTCGAGGCGGAGGTATAACCGCGCAACCCGCCCAGGATGCGCTCTTCGGTGTATGTGTCCACGCTGGCCAGAGCGTCGTCGAGGATGAGAATCGCGGGCCGGCGCAGCAGCGCGCGGGCAATGGCCGAGCGCTGCTTCTGACCGCCGGAGAGCGTGACGCCGCGCTCGCCGACCATGGTCTCAAAGCCCTGCGGAAACTCCTCGAACTCCAGGCGGATATGGGCGGCCTCAGTTGCCTTGAGCATCTCCTCCGCGCCGGCATGAGGCGCTCCGAAGGTCAGGTTTTCGCGGATGGTCTCGCTGAAGAGGAAGGTCTCCTGGGGAACCATGCCGATGTTGCGCCGCAGCACCGCCAGGGGATAATCGCGCACCGGCCGGCCATCGATCAGGAGCGACCCTTCGGGCGCTTCAAAGAGCCGTGGGATCAGGTTGACCAGCGTGGACTTGCCCGAGCCGGTGGGGCCGACGATGGCCAGGCTTGAACCGGCCGGAATCTCCAGCGAGATGTCGCGCAGCACCTCCGTCTCGCCGTAGCTGAAGTTCAGGTGGCGGAACTCGATCTCGCCCCGCAGCACGGCATCCGGCGGAATCGCGGCGTCGGCGGCGCGGTCGTCGATGGCCGGCTCGGCCTTCAGCAATTCGTCGATGCGCTGGACGGAGGCCGTGCCCCGCTGGAAGAGATTCACCACCCAGCCCACGGCGATGATGGGCCAGATGAGCATGATCATGTAAGTGTTGAAGGCCACGAAGTCGCCCACCGTGATGCGGTTGGAGAGCACCAGGTGGCCGCCGGCCAGCAGCGTGATCACCATGGAAACGCCGAGAATGAACTCCAGCGTGGGCCACAGCATGCCCATCAGTTGTACCAGCCGGAGGGCGCGGCCGATGTACCGCTGGTTGAGCCGCTCAAAGAGGCCGATCTCCGACTCCTCGCGGGCAAAGGCGCGGATCAGGCGCGCGCCGGAGTAGTTCTCCTGGGCCTGCGACGAAATCTCCGAGAAGCTGGCCTGGATGCGCTCGAAGCGGTCATGGATTTTGCGCCCCAGGTACTGCACCAGGATGCTGGCCACGGGCATGGGCGCCAGCGCGACCAGCGTCAAATAGGGGCTGATGCGCAGCACGTAGTACAGCGCGCCCACGGTGAAGAACACCGTGTTGGCGCTGTACATGAGCGCCGGGCCGAGCAGCATGCGCACCGCCTGCAGGTCGTTGGTCATCCGGGCCATGATGTCGCCGGTGCGGTAGCGCTGATAGAAGCCCGAGTCCTGGCGCTCCAGGTGGGTGAAGAGGTCGTTGCGCAAGTCGAACTCGATCTCCCGCGAGATGCCGATCAGAATCCAGCGCTGCGAGTAGAGAAAGACGCCCTTGACCAGCGAGATGGCGATCAGCAGCCCGGAAAAGATGAGTATCCCTTGTCTGGTGACCCCATGCTTCATCTCGTCGATGGCCACCTGCAGAACCCTGGGAAACTGCACCGCGACGGCATTGGTGGCAATGCACGAGAGCGTGCCCCACAGGTATCCCCAGCGGTAGCGGCGCATGTATTTGTAGAGCGGGGCCAGATCGCGCAACATGGCTTTATTGTACGGGCAGGGGCAGTCGCGGGCCTTGACAGCCGCGCTGCCACAGGCCATCGTTCAGCGTCGGTAAGTCAGGTTCAGCTGTTTGCTGCGCAAAAACCAAACTGCCCCAGCGACGCTTCTTTGTCGCTGGGGCATGAACCAATCGGTCTTTCGCGGCCCGCCAAGCGACGCCCCGCCCGCCAATGCCGCCCTACTCCAGCTTGGTCAGGAACTCCTTCATCCGGCGCACTCCCTCGAGGATGTTCTGTTCGGTCACCGGATAGGAGAGGCGCAGGTGCTCGGCGGTGCCGAACGCCTCGCCGGGAACGGTCACCACATGCGCCTCGTGGAGCAGACGCGTTGCCATCTCCGTCGCCGTCTTGATGCCGCCTTTGCCCAGGTAAGCCGAGATGTTCGGGTAGACGTAGAACGCCCCCTGGGGCTTGGTGCAGGTGATGCCGGGAACCTCCTTCAGCCGGGCCAGCATGTAGTCGCGCAGTTCGATAAACTCGGCGCGAAACACGGTTACGCAATCCTGCGGACCGTCCAGAGCGGCAATGGCGGCCTTCTGCACAATGCTGGTGGCGTTCGACGTGGACTGCGACTGCAGCTTGCTCAGGTTGGCCACCACCGCCTTCGAGGCCAGCGCAAAGCCCGCCCGCCAGCCGGTCATGGCATACGTCTTCGACAGCGAGCCGAGCACCACAACATGCTCCTTGGCCCAGGTAAACTTGCCGCCCGAGACCGGCTTGCCGGCATAGTTGAGATACACGTAGCATTCGTCTAGCAGCAGGTAGATCCCGCGGTCGTGGGCCAGGTGGACGATCAGCTCCAAATCCTGCGCCGACACCACCGAACCCGCCGGGTTCGACGGCGAATTGAGGATGATGGCCTTGGTCCTGGGCGTAATGGCCTTCTCGATGGCTTCGGCCGTAATGCGGAAGCCCTCCGCCTCGCTGGTTTCCAGATAGACCACCTTGCCGCCGGCGTACTGGATGATGTCCTTGAAGCTGACCCAGTAGGGGACGGGCAGGATCACCTCGTCGCCGTGGTCCACCAGGATCTGGATGGCATTGAAGAGCGCCAGCTTGCCGCCGGTGGTGAAGATGGCCTCGTCCAGCCCGTAGTCCGACCCGAAGTCGGTCGCATGGCGCTCGACGATAGCCTTCCTCACATCGGGAATGCCCGGAACCACCGTATAGCGGGTAAAGTTGTCGTTAATGGCGTCAATGGCCGCGTCCTTGATGTGGCGCGGGGTATTGAAGTGGGGCTCTCCGGCGCCAAAATCCACCAGGTTCGCGCCCTGCGCGCGCAGCTTGGCGGCCTCCGCGGCCACGGCCATGGTTGCGGAAACCTCGATCCGGCCAATCCGGCCGGCAAATGCTTGAGAAGGAGTAGAGACTGTCATAGCACCTCTATCTTGACAGATTTCCCGCCAACCGCAAAGCTGCGCCCCGCCCATTCGTTCGTCAGGAGCTATTTGCAAACGCTGTCATCCTCAGCAGCTTCACTCGCCGCGGCGAGTTACGTCCAGAGATGAACAGGGCGGCAGCCTCACAAATGACTCGTGCCCCATCCTTTCGTCCGCCGCGGCGGATTCTGGCGAAAGGGTGGGAAACCTCCGACCTCAATCCACCCCATTCATCAGGAGCGAAGTCCGCCGCGGCGATCGAGTCGAAAGCCTGCCCTGCGCAGAGTCCGGGATCCCCAGCGACTGGTCTTCGTCGCTGGGGTGGAAAGTCGAAGGGAACCTGCGGGTGCAATTCGTCGTTTTGAAAGGGCACGGCTTTACAGGCTGCGGAAAAACCCGGCCTTGTAAAAGGGCACGACTTCAGTCGGGCCGCAAACGGCCCCAATATGATTGGGCTTTAGCCCCTGAGGTGGCCTTTCGTCGCCTTGAAAGGGCACGACTTCAGTCGGGCCGCAAACGGCCCCAATATGATTGGGCTTTAGCCCCTGAGGTGGCCTTTCGTCGCCTTGAAAGGGCACGACTTCAGTCGTGCCGCAAACGGCCCCAATATGATTGGGCTTTAGCCCCTGCGGGCGCCTTTCGCTGCCTTGAAAGGGCACGACTTCAAAGCTTGCCCTGAGCCTGTCGAAGGGTGCCGCCCCCATCCCCCCGTTCTCTAGAAATCAATCCGCGCGGCGAAGCCGCGCTCAAATCCACGCCCGAAAATGCACCGGGACATCAGATGCCGATGGGAACCTTCGTCTTGTTCCTCGTCGCCACTCGCCCGGTTGCTGTGTCGCCGACCCGGCAGCCGACGCGTTCCGTCAAGACAACGGCGCTTTCCGGGGCTTGCCAACCATGCCGTTACTCAGACGCCCAGCGCAATTTTATGCGAGCGAATCCCGAGGAAAGGATTAACATCCGATGCAGGGGCAAATGATCGGCCTTACCCGTCGATGAGGTGCACCCCGAGGTTCACTTCCGCCCAAAATCAAGGAGAACGAAAATGAAACTGCTTACCGATGCGGAGATCAAGCAAAGAATCGACAACCTGACCCTGCCACTGATCACCAAGCTGTCGGCTACGACAAGAATGTCGACGGTGGACTGGCAATCAAAAGATTCCCAGATTCAGTCCTGCTCAGTCGATCTCCACATCGGCCGCATACAGATCCCCTCTGAAACT
>Ga0187890_10002684_pt1 | contig 12383 bp, 9 predicted proteins | sample June2016WEW_21_1_FD_133005 | JGI IMG/M metagenome (GOLD analysis project Ga0187890, IMG submission 133005) | Peatland microbial communities from SPRUCE experiment site at the Marcell Experimental Forest, Minnesota, USA - June2016WEW_21_10 | ecosystem: Environmental > Terrestrial > Soil >... | reverse complement strand
GGTGGCGGTGTTTGTGCCATGCGTCACGGTGAACGGCGCTTCGGCTACGGCTCGGTTGCCAATGCTCGAACCATGCACGAATGTCTCATGCGTCAGGTCCATCAGGTTGTCTAGGACGAGCTTGTAATTGCATTTGGCGTAGATGGTCCTCCCGTCGCCTGCCCATTGCGGATCGTGATTCCAATGCAGGTCCGGCACGCACTCCGGATTGGCCATCGCAGGGTCGCCGACCCAGACCCACACGAAACGATGCTTCTCCGCAACAGGATAACTGCGCACGCAGGCCGACGGGTTGATCGTTTCCTGAGATGGCATGTGCACGCAACGGCCCTGCGCATTGTAGATGAGGCCGTGATAGCCGCACACTACTTCGTCGCCGTCCAGGTGTCCTTTGGAAAGAGGCAAGAGCCGGTGCCAACAGGCGTTCTCGAGCGCGACACATTCTCCGTTTGCCTTGCGGTAAAGGACCAGATTCTTGCCGCAAACTGTCTGCGGAAGCAATTGCCGCTTTACCTCGGTATCCCAGGCCGCCGCGTACCAGGCATTCCGTGGAAAATCTGGGGAAGCGAATGTTGACGGTGCAATCGTCAAGGCGGACATGTGCGGACTCCTCAAGTGAGAAAAAACATATAGATCGGATGCATTGTATGCAAAAGGGGAGCGAAGGAATTTTCGACGCCGGCCGGAGTTTCTTCGTTCTCCTTGCTTTTCAGCGTTTGACGATTTCTTGCCCGTATTTGACCGAACGAGTTGCATACAGTATTCGCTTGGTGGTATACATTGCAACCGAGTCGTCCTCTGGCTTCCCGGATCTTCCCCAGCAGCGTCCGGAGCGATCTCTTTTGGGCCCTTTGGAGGTTCGAATGGGTTCTCTCGCCACAATTTGCACCGACACCGTTCCTGTCAGCAGTTGCGTTGAGTACTGGCAGGAAAACGCCGCCACCTTGCTGGGTCGCCTGCATATCGAGCAGGCGCCCGGCCAACCCTTCCGCGGCAGCTTTGCACACTCCGCGGTTGCCGACCTTATCTTGTGTCGACTCAGCTCCGCTCCCCACAGCGTTACAAGAACGACGACATTTGCTCGCCAGTACGACAGGGGATACCTCAAGGCTGTCCTCCAGATGAAAGGCACAAGTCTGCTCGACCAGGATGACCGCACCACCACCATCGAGCCCGGCTTCTGGAGTCTTTATGACACGGCTCGGCCCTATCGCCTCACGCTCCTCGATCAGAACGAACTGTTGCTGGTACTCGTCCCGCGCGAACGCATCTTTACCGCGTCCAACAACCTCCGCAACCTCACCGTACGCAAATTCTCCGGCAGCTCGGGAGTTGGTAAGCTCGCTTGTCAGCTGGTGAACAACACCTTCGACGAAATCGCTTTGCTCAACCAGTCCACCAGCTTCGATGTGGCCGACTCCATCACTCAACTGCTCCGCCTCGCCTTGCTGACAGGTCTGCCGGAGCAAGTGCTCCCGCCTTCGAGAGACCTGCTTCGAGAACGCATCAAGTCCCTTGTGGCAGCTCATCTGCGCAGCCCCAACCTTAGCGTGGATAGTCTGGCCTCGCTGGCCCGTTGCAGCAAGCGCTATCTGCATAAGGTTTTTGAGCACGAGCAACTCTCGATCTCCGAATACATCTTGCGGCTCCGCCTGGAACGATGCAGGCAGTGCCTTCTCGATCCTTCTTGCCTCAACCAATCCATCACCGACATTGCCTTCTCGTGGGGATTCAACAACTCAAACCACTTCAGCCGCAGCTTCAAGCAGGCTTTCGGTGTCTCGCCGCGATCGCTGCGTGCCGAGATTCCGAATCAATCGAAAACCGCGAGGGCTCTGCAACGTGTAACGCGGGACTCGCTTCTGAACTGAGCCCATGGTTCCCAGATCTCAAAACGGGTATGAACTAGCCTGGTTCTTAATGGTCACCCATTGCCACTGGGTGTATTCCTCCCAATCAGCCGGTCCGCCCATGCTGGTTCCATTTCCTGAGGCGCCACGCCCTCCGAAGGGGTTCACAACATCGTCGGCTACGGTCTGGTCATTAATATGAAGCAGTCCTACGTGCAGTCTTTGTCCCAAAGCGATTGCGCGGCCTAAGTCATTCGTAATAACGCCGGCTGAGAGACCAAACTCCGATTGATTGGCCAGGGAGATCGCCTCGTCGTCCGAGGCCACCGGCACCACAACTGCGACCGGTCCGAAGATCTCTTCCTTGAAGGCCCGCATATCAGGGCGTACGAAATTGAGAACCGTGGGCTGATAGAACAGATCCCGGTAAGTTCCACCGGCCAGTAGCGATGCTCCCTGGGCCACAGATTCCTGCACAATTGCATGCACACGATCCCGCTGCCGCTGGTTGATGACCGGACCCAGCGCGACCTGCTTCGTGGCCGGATTCCCAACTGGCAGGCAACGCGCTTTCTCTGCCAGTTTGGTGGCCAGTTGTTCCGCGATCGAAGCGTGTGCCAGAATCTTGCCGACGGACATGCATATCTGGCCCTGATGAAGGTAGCTTCCCCAGGCGGCATTTGAAACCGCGATGTCAAGGTCGGCATCTTCAAGCACTATTAAGGCATTCTTCCCGCCCAATTCGAGCGCGACCTTCTTCAGGTGACGTCCGCAGATCTCGCCAACCTTGCGGCCCGCCGGTGTCGAGCCGGTAAAGGCGATCATGTGAATGTTGGGATCGATGCACATGGCCTCGCCTACTTCCGCGCCGCCAGGCAAAACATGCAGCAACCCTGTTGGAAGCCCAGCTTCCTCAAACGCCTTTGCGATGTAGAATCCCCCGGATACAGGAGTTTGCGGGTCGGGCTTGAGCACGACTGCGTTACCTGCCGCTAGCGCCGGTGCCACCGAGCGGATCGAGAGAATCAAAGGAAAGTTAAACGGCGAGATGACTCCTACAACTCCCAGCGGCACACGGCGGGCGAAGTTGAATCGTCCGGTGACTTGAGGCAGGACGTGGCCTTGCGTCTGCAACGGCATGCTGGATGCGGCCAGCAGAATCTCGATCGCCTCGCGAACCTCGTGTTGTCCCTTGAAGAGCAAAGCGCCGGTCTCGCGAGCGATGAAGGCGGCCATCTCTTCCATCTCCCGTTCAAAGATCGCGGCCGTTTTGCGGAAGATTCCCGCCCGCTGACGCGGGAGCATCTTTGCCCAATCTGCCTGCGCAGCCAGCGCTGAATTCGCCGCATGAGCCACATCTGCGGGAGATGCCTTGCCCACGGTCACCAGCAGTTCACCGGTTGCAGGTTCCACAACCGGAAGCTCCCCTGCTGAACCAGCCTTCCATCCATCCGAGTACAATTTGCCGTCCCACTCCGGACCTGCAAGAGCCAATGTCGCCATGAGTTCTTCACCCCAGTTGCGCACGATGTGATCGATCGTTGGATTTGAGCTTGCGGGCGAGATCCAATCTCGACTCAAAACGAATACTTGAGCGAGAACTGCAATTGCCTCGGATTGAACATGGTGCGCGGAGTGCCGAACAGTGGATTGGGTATGGGCGCCCCATCGGCAGGGCAGTTGCCGACGCCCTCATGCTGAATGGCGACAGACACCGCATCTTTGTAACTGTGGGGAATCTCTCCGTTGCAGTAATTGTAAGTTCCGTAAACTGAGGTCACCTCATCCACATTGGGCCGGTTGAAAGTGTTGAAGGTATCTACCCCCAGAGCCACCTGACTGGTTTTGAAGTGAAAATCCCTCGATACTCTCAGATCGGTACTGTAGAGATGGTCGCCATAGTAGGTGTTCCGCCTCGACGTTCCTACTCTGTCGGTGACGGGGTTGGTGTCGCCGTTCGCGTCGTATCCGACGAAGTTCGTAAACGGCCGCCCCGACTGAAGGTTGACGATCCCGCTTAACTCGAAGTTGCGGAAGTGCGTATCCTGCGGAGTATTGGCAGTGAAGCTTCCAATGAAACGGTGCCGGACATCCTGGTTCGAATTCGCCCGCTCTAGATACCGTTTGTAGAGATCCTGCGGAGTGCTGACAAATGTGGTAAAAGTGCCATCATCCATTGTTTTTGAGAATGTGTAGTTGGCGTTGACCCGCACATACTTGCCCACAGAGCCAAGCGTCTGCGCAGTTAGGCCGTGGTAGGCCGTGTTTCCTGTGTCATCCGTGTAATAAAGCAGCCCGGCATTGGTGTACTCTGCCCCACTGAAGACGTCCTTCCCGGCTGGCCAGTCGGCGGGAGGCGTCCCCCCTGCGGCGCAGGTGGTCGCACTGTTGCTCAATCCTTGCGGAGGACAGACGTTAAGATTCTCGGCGCGCACTAACTTATGCCCGGCCACAAACGTATAGGCCAAGTCCAGAGTGATGCTCTCTCCCAACCCGCGGTCGATCTCCAGATTTGCCTGCTGGGAGTAAGGGATGCGGCTGTTATGATCCACCATGCCCGCGCCTGCCGATACGGTGGTTCCTGGCGGCCCTGTAATAAACCGCGGCGGTAGCTGACCGGTAGTGACCAAAGTGGCGGCGGCGTCTGCCGGAAAGATCGTGACTCCGTCCGGATTAGGTGGCCCTGGAGATAACTGGTTCAAGGTATACGCAAGATTGTTCGAGTTATACTGGGCCCCGGCAAGCGGCGCGTTGGGTATCACCACGGGTCGCTGTGGGCGGGTGATAAAAATGAACGAAAGGTTGAACCGGTCATCGAAGATACCGTATCCCGCGCGGATCACCGTCTTCTTGTCAGGAGAATAGGAGAAACCAACCCTCGGCTGAATCCCGCGAAAGTCGGATTTGATCTGCGAAGTCAGTCCGGTCTCAAAGTCATAGCGGACGCCATAATTCAGGTTGAGCGAGGAACTGACGCGCCATTGGTCCTGCGAGAAAAATCCAAAGTAGCTGTGGTTCAGCGGGTCGTTGAACCCGGACGCTAAGGAAGGCACATAAGGACTCGACCAGTTTGTGTTGATGGCAGGGGGGAGACTGCCGGGAATGATCGGCCCCGTACCCACCGAGTCGCCCCAGAATACAATCGGGACACCGTGCAAGAACGGAGGCAGCGGACACGGGCTATCAGCCGGATTTTCTTGGAGGTTCGCGCTTACGCTTACGAAGTTGGCAAACTGCACCAAGCAGTTCACTCCCGGTAACACGATGCGCATCGGAGTAAATCCATCCCAAAAGGCAAAGTCGATGAGATAATTCGTGTCCTCTCCAAACTTGATCACGTGGCTTCCCTTGACCCAGCCGAGCGTATCGGAGGCCTGCACGCGCGACTCGTTGATCTGATCGAAAACCCCGAAGTTATGTCCGAACAGCAGCGTGTTCGGAATATCCAGATTCGGCTGGCCGGTAGTCCCTGGGTAGTCGTAGTGGCGTCGCGCATACTGCACCATCAGAGTGTTCACCAGATCCGGCTTCAATATGCTGGTCAGGTTTCCGACCAGCGATTGATCGCGAATGAACGCATCGTGTCCGCTGCTTGGTGCGCCGATTCCGCCGCCATCGAGCGTATCGCCCACCAGCAGGTTCAGATCGCGCGCATCGTAGATGTTGTAGCGAACGGCAAGGCTGTTGCTCTTGTTGAACGTCTGGTCGATCTTCACAAATCCGTTGTCCGAATCGGCAGTCTTCAGCACGTTCAGCGTTTCCGGCGCGATGCCCAGCGCTGCCTTGGCGGCGTTGATCAGCGCAAAGTCGCTCAGCAGAGTTACCGGATAAGTTGGAGACTCTGCCCGGCGCTGTCCTTCGTAGTTCAGGAAGGTGAACATACGATCCTTCTTTATAGGGGCGCCAAAGGTGACGCCAAATTGATTCTGGCGCAAAGTATCGGATTGCGGCGAAGGCTGAAGCAGCGACCGAGCGTCGGTAGCGTTGTTCTGAAGATAGTCGTAGACCGAGCCGTGATATATGTTGGTTCCCGACTTCGTCACGATGTCGACGATGCCGCCTAAAGCACGGCCGGTTTCAGCGCCGAAGCTGTTATTCACCACGCGAAACTCGCTCACCGCTTCCTGCGAAGGCGTAGCCCGTTGCGAACCGGTCACCGAGTTGATGTTATCCGCGCCGTCGATCGTGACAGAGTTGCTCAAGTCCCGCTGACCGGCAAATGAAATGCGGGTCACTTCTGTCTCCGTAATGGTCGACTGCAAGCTGGTGCGGCCAGTCGCTACTCCCGGAGTGAGCAGAGCAAAGTCGGTGAACAGCCTTCCGCTGATCGGCAGTGACTGAATCTCTTTGGTGTTGATGACCTGGCTGACCTCGGTGCGAGTGGTATCGAGCGCGGGTGCGTCGGTAGTAACTTCCACCTTTTCTATCGTCGCGGCCACTTGCAGTTCGAGGTCGACCGTAGCAACTTGGCCAACGCTCAACGCAATTCCCGTTTTGGTGGTCTTGGCAAATCCCTCCGCCTCCACCGTGAGATCGTAGGTTCCAGGAATCAAGCTTGTTTCGGCATAGAATCCGTTTTCGCCCGAGAGCGTTGTGTACGTGCGATTGGTTGAAGTCTCACGAAGTGTAATCGACGCTTTCTGAATCACCCTGCCGCTCACATCATGGATTGTGCCATTCAGTTGCGCCGTTCCGACCTGCGCTTGGGCATACGAACCCAGAAAGAGCACCATCGCCAACAGCAAAAGCCGCCTTATGATATCGCTTGACATTCCGCCTCCGCTCCAACCCGTTCACAAGCTGGGATTCCTAGCCGCCGCCCTTTCTCAGACGGCATGATGTTAGGAGTTATTCGCGGCCGAGTTCTCTCCTAAAAGAGAACGATCTCCTTACATCTGAGAGAACACTAAGCCTTAAACTCCGCACTGTTCGTGATTCCTGGCCAAGGTCAACCGGCAATCCCAACAGTCCGGGACTCCAGGGCCAACTGAGGCTGATCCTGAAACGTTGCGAAACAGTTTGCCTCTACTTGGCCTGAAGCGTTTCCAAATATCGAACCAGATTGCTCACCCTGAGCTTTTGAACCTGCGGGCTTGGCTTGTCCATCCCTCCCAATACCGGTCCCCATATCGGCATTTCTGCGGTGCCATGAGTGGGAATTGTCGTGCCATTTTGCAGAACGCTGATAACATGCTTTTCAGGGAACTCCCCGTGATTGTTTTTGCTCAAGGCCGTCAAGTCGGTCGGCGGCATCTTCAGCGTCGGCGCTACAGGCCCATTGCCCTTTCCGTCCAAGCCATGGCACGATGCGCAATAGTTATTGAACATCTGCTTACCATTTGCCGGGGATGTGTGACTGAGCGGGGTGCCGGCGTGTGTGTTGGACTGCCCAAAGCCCATGCCTGCCGCAAAGGCGAAAACTATAGCTGCCATTGAAAATCGCTTTAGCATGAGATAGCCCTTTCAGTTGCCCTCGAGTGCATTGCTCCGAATCTTGTTCGCACAGGAACGATACAAATACTAGCCACGCGCAATGACAGTAGTCTCTCCTCAGAGGGAACTCTCAACTCGTCTAGCGGAGAACTGAGAATGACAGGCCTTAATAACAAATTTCGAGTTAGTTCCCTCCAAGTCAAGTATTCGGTTCCTTCACGGGAGAGACCGCTTTCCACACGCCGCCTAATATCCTCACATTCTCGAAGTGCGCCCGTGCGAGAAGCATGGCGCTCTAAATCGATAATTTTTGGAGGCGGTATGTCCAAGCAGAGTCTATGCTTCGTAGTGCTCGTGGCGGCTACCCTGATTAGGGCATGTGAAGGGAATGCACAGGCAAGCGCGGCACAGTTGAATCAGAGCGTGAGCGGCGCGGGAATGCGGGAGCTGACACCTGTTGTCTCTTGCGCAAGCTTGGCCCAGATTGCATTGCTTGATACTTCGATCCTTAGTGCAACCGAAGTGCCCGCGGGCCCAACGCTTCCGGCGCACTGCAGCATCGATGGAGTGATCGGGAAGCGGGTGAGCAAACAGGATCCGGATCACTTCACATACGGCATCGGATTTCAATTGAATTTGCCGGATATTTGGATTGGCAGATTCGAGATGATGGGTGGCGGCGGCACAGATGGTTCCGTAGCGCCTGCCATTGGGAGTGCGCAGGTGGAGCTTAGCCAGGGATGGGCTGTAGCCTCGGACGACGGCGGCCACGAGGATAGCGCCACTGCTCCCTTCGGATGGAGTGATGACGATGCCAACGCCGGGGGAGCACAACATTTCGGCATCGACGAGAAAGCGCGCACCGACTATGGCTATGGAGGAATCGTCTCTACAACGGAAGCCTCCAAGCAGATCATTGATCATTATTACGGACATAGGCCGGACTACTCCTATCTCTCCGGTTGCTCCAATGGCGGCCGCGATGGAATGGTCGCGCTAGAGAGATTCCCCCACCTGTTTGATGGCGTCATTGCAGGCAATCCGGGCTTCGATCTTCCACGCGCGGCACTCGCCGAAGTTTGGAACGAGCAGACGCTTGCGCCCTTGGCGACGCGCTTTGACCAGAACGATCAGCCGTATCTGCCCGACACATTTCCGCCACAGGATCTTGAAGTCGCCTCGGCTGCCATCCTGAACGCGTGTGACGATCTCGACGGATTGGTCGACGGGATCATTGATAACTTCCCGGCCTGCACCATCGCTCGCGTCTATCCCAAACTCAAAACTTACACATGCTCTCCCGATGGTGCTCACGGCGACACGCCCCATGGCGGGTCCTGCCTGACATCAGCACAAGTTGACGCGTTGAAGAAGATTTTCAGCGGTCCGATGAACTCCAAGGGGGAGCGGCTCTACTCAAGTTGGTATTGGGACGCCGGGATCTGGGATCCATTCAGCGCATTCGGAGCTGGGTTCTCTCTCTGGAACGTTGGCTTAGGTCAATCGAATGGTCCACTCTTGAACAACGCATTGAATCTCACGCTGGGCGCTGGCGCGGTGCCTATGGTTTTCATGACTCCGCCCGACGTCACTCCTGAGTCAGGGCCGAATGGCCAGGAGGCCTACGTGTTCGGCTTCGATTTTGACAGCAATGCCCACAGAATATTTGAAACCGCACCGGGGTACCCGCAAAGTGCAATGGAATTCATGGCGGGGACTGCGCTCGACCTTCGCGCCTTCAAACAACGCGGCGGTAAGTTGATCGTCTACGATTCCGTCAATGACGGCATATTCTCAGGCGTTGACATCGTGCATTGGTACAACGCCATGAACGAGACGATGGAGGGGGACGCGAATAGCTTCGCGCGTCTATTCATGGTGCCAAATATGGCTCACTGTGGAGGAGGACCGGCGACCAACAATTTTGGGGCCAATATGCTGACAGCGATTACGGACTGGGTGGAAACCGGCAAGGCGCCTGACAGGGTTATCGCGGGAAATTTAAATGCGACTTCACCTTTTCCCGCTGGAGCACCGTTCGATCCACGTGTCGCGGAGAACTTCCCCACCGGAGGTACGCGGCCGCTCTGCCCCTACCCCCAACAGTCCAGATACAAAGGATCGGGAGCAACCAGCGATGCGAGCAACTTTTCCTGCGCTCTTCCGGACAACTTCGACGGACAAGAGACAGATGTCGAACCTGGCTATTTCAAGATCCCTCAGCGATAAAATTGAATCCAACCCATGCCGAGCGCGTTGGTCAACTCGAAACACATCTCCGGGTCACGCATCAGGTCGCCATTCTGTTCGCCGTAGTGCGCAACAGAGATTGCCGGAGCGCCAAGCGGGCCAAGCTCCGGCATAGCCTCGATGACAAGCGCCATATAGGGTGGGTTCTCGATGCGCAGATAGAGACCGCGGCGATAGCCGCCCGCAATGGCGAGAATCTGGAGGATCGTCTTCGTTACGCCGCCTCCGCGAGGAACTTGCATTCGGGGGCCTGCTGCTCGTTTGCCATGCAGATCCCCTAGGGGGCATTTAGCAATCTTTGGGTTGACGGGTAAGCGCGAGGTGTTCGGACTGATCGCAGGCGCAATTCTTCCGCAAGGGCGCAGGCTCGTGCCGGGGTCGCGCCGCTGAACGGTTGGGATTGTGTGTGCTGAGGAAAGGCGTGTAATGCGATTCGGCAATCGCGGGAGTGAACGGAGTTTTTCGGTGCCCATTCACTTTATAATTTGGCAATTGATAGCGACCGTCGTTCCGGGAGAGTCTTGTGCGCAAAATGAGGCACTTATATTTTCTCTTGATTGCATCGCTCGTGGGTTTTCTGCAAGCGTCTGCGCAGACGGATTCCTCGCCGCACAGGATTCAGTTTGTCACCGTTGAGGAAGGTGTCCAGCTTGAAGTGCTTGATTGGGGAGGAATCGGCAGGCCCCTCATCTTCCTGGCGGGCAACGGAGACACCGCTCACGCGTTCGATAATTTTGCTCCGAAGTTTACCGGCCAGAATCATGTCTACGGCATCACGCGCAAGGGCTTTGGCGCGTCGAGTAAGCCGTCCCCTTCGAATGGGAACTACTCAGCAGATCGTCTGGGAGACGATGTCCTCGCTGTCATGCAAGCACTTCGGATCGAGCGCCCTGTTCTGGTGGGGCACTCGATTGCGGGTCAGGAGCTAAGCTCAATCGGCAGTCGCGTTCCGGACAAAGTTTCCGGCCTCATCTATCTTGATGCCGTAGCAAGATGGTCTTTCTATGATCCCGCGCACCCGCAGGTGGAAATCGAGATGAACGGCATCAAGAGACGCATTGAAGAGATCGAAGCGGGCGGAGTGGATGAGCAGGAGAAACTACGCGAACTTGAAACGGCAATTACAAAGTTCGAGACCGTTCTTCATCAGAGCAACGAAGACGTAAAGACGATGCCCCCATTGCCGCCGCGCCCGCCGATCGGAGCCGCGCTCAACTTCGGCGCGGAGAAGTACACGTCCATCCCGGTTCCGGTCCTCGCAATCATTGCCTGTCCTCACGATTGGAGTCACTTCTTTCCGAACGACCCGGACCGCAGAGCAGCACGACTTGCCGCGGATACAGTGAACTGCTCGGCACGAGCCGAATCTTTCGCACGCGGAGTTCCAACCGCCCGTGTCGTTCGCATTCCGAATGCAGACCATTACGTCCACCGTTCGAATGAGGCGCAAGTGATCGACGAGATGAAGAAGTTTCTCAGCACCCTTCCATAGGATATCGGTATCGCAAGGTTGGCAAGTGTCCAGAGATCCGCAAGCAACTCGAACCTCAGCGGTTGAGTTCAGACCGAGGTGCTCATTGGCCGTGAATGGGACTGGAACAGGATGACTATGGTCGGCAATCGAGTGCGAAGATGCTGTGCGAGCACTAGGGTTGATTTCCGCTCAGGAAGTCTCGCAGCAGCACGATCTCAGAGTTGTTTGAGTTCGTCAAAGCGCGAGTTTCGAGCAATGATCGACGGAATGCGTCACTCAAAACGAAGACCATCCGCTTGCGCTTTGCGCGCAATTGCATGGCGAGCAGATACAGGATGTTCGTCGTTTGCGGTGAGATATAGGACGGCATCTGTCGTCTCGTCATGCTCAAAAACTTCCCTAATTGAGCGGTGCCTGGCGGCAGCTTTTGGGTTCCGCATCGTATTCGGTGCCGATTGTCCGGCTCTTTCCCTCGATCCCGGCAACGGCGTCGAAATCTTTTGCTGCTCCGTCCTCCAACACCAGGTTCTTCGACGCAATTTCGAGGTCTGCTTTCCAGGAATGAAGAACGCCTGCTTTGGCAAAAGCGACACGGATACTCACCATCTCAAGAGCGTGGGAAACCTGGGAAGGATGGAGAATCGCCTCCGTTGCGCTCGGCAGCGAGACCCAGTAATGGCCACGGGATTCGAGAAAGATGAGCCCCTGTTGCGTGATTCCAAAGACTGGCGTTCGAAGATGAGTCTGCCCTTGAAGCCTTGTAACCAGCCCAGGTTCCTCAAGGCGCGCCAGCCTCCAACGAAGGGACCGTGGACGTTCAGTGATGATTTCGAGCGACAACAGATCGCACAACTGATCAAAACAAATGGCCCGCGCGTTCCGCAGATGCAACAAGATCGGAACGTCGCACGCATCAGAAAGTGCGATATGGCCCTTGTAATACCTCAACGTGGCGCTGCTTCCCGAATAGCGTTCGCCCTCGCTATGGACCTCAGTGCGTCCGTTGACGCCTACGCGGTCGCGGAGGCGGCCATTGGACTCGCGCACCACGGGGCAGAGCTTCCATCCCCCATTGGTTCTGACCTTCTTGAGCACGTTGACGTATGCTCCAGGTCGAGCGTTGTCCACCGGTCGCGGCATGAGCGGGATTGTGGGTCCTTTTTAGAACTCGCGCAAAAAAACGCGGCGCAGTGGACACCCCGATGGACACCAAAACTGTGATTTTGTGGACACCATGATGGACACCATGGCGGCAAGTCATTGATTAGAAAGGAACTGGTGCCGAAGAAGGGACTCGAACCCCCACACCCTTGCGAGTACGTGGACCTGAACCACGCGCGTCTGCCAATTCCGCCACTTCGGCACAAAACACAATT
>Ga0187890_10002681_pt1 | contig 12390 bp, 10 predicted proteins | sample June2016WEW_21_1_FD_133005 | JGI IMG/M metagenome (GOLD analysis project Ga0187890, IMG submission 133005) | Peatland microbial communities from SPRUCE experiment site at the Marcell Experimental Forest, Minnesota, USA - June2016WEW_21_10 | ecosystem: Environmental > Terrestrial > Soil >... | reverse complement strand
ACCGGAACCGAGGGCCTCCTCAGCGAATTTGTGGCGCTGAACGATGGAAATTCCAAAATCGCGGTCGAGACCTTCGACCAGAAGACCGGCAAGATCGTCAAGGTGGTCAACCAACAGAACAATACCAGCAGCGCCTGGGAGACGCTTGGGGTTTTTGGCAATCACGTTGGCCTGGCGGAGTTGGAGCAGGAAGCCAATCTTAGGGTCGACAAACGCGCTTATCTTATTCTGAATCCTCTCAGCTCCAACCAATTCACCGCCAAGTGGACACCTCCTCTAAATGCGAATGACATTATCGTCGCGACCAACGAGACCCAGGGCTCTTCCACCACCGCGATGCTTTTCATGAAAAACACAGGAGACGACTTTAGCTCTTACGTGCTCAGCTCGAACATCGCGGCAAACACCTTTGGGCCGGTTGTTCAGGTGCCCGATCCAATTTTTGATTGGGACCTTTCCCCCGTGATTGCGATCAATAGCACGACCAATCAGGCAGTCCTGGGATCGTCAACTGGATGCGTTGGCCCGCAATGCACCACGGAGATTGGGCTGGTCGATCTCACGCTCGGAACGTTCACCGAGTTCGAAGGTCTCGGATTGGGGAGCATCAACGGAATTGCCGTCGATTCCAACACCGGAATCGCATGTACGACCACGGAAGTCGACTTTAACGTGGAATTCTACGACTTGGCCGCGCAAACCGGCATCATTGTTCCCATGCCCGGAGCTGTCAGCCAGGCTCAGAGCGGGCAAGCCGTCGCGATCGATCCCATTCACAAGTTATTTCTCATAGGCCAGGAGTTTTCGAGCACGTCTCCCAGCGGCAGCAGCATCCAGGTCTTCGATGAGCAAGGAAACGTCGTCGAGTCGCTGAACGGCTTCAGTCTCCCAGCCAGCCCGGTAAACCTGGCTTTAAACCCCAGCCTGAGGCTGGGCTTCGTCTACGGCGGTACCACGTTGCAGTCGTTCACTTACTAGCGGAGACGACGACGGTGGGCCGCTATATTCAAAGTGGCGCACAACCAACGCGAGCGCATCCTCGGCAGCCTGCGCAAAAACTCGGAAAGCCGTTAGTGACGGGGGCAGCGGCGCGGCGTCAGCGCGGACTCGATTTAACTGAGGAATGCAACTCGATCTAATAAGCCAGCAGAATCCTCAAGTCGCGCACATTATTCCCTGTTGGGCCAATCTCGATTGCATCGTCTAGAGCGCTGAACAACGGATAAGCGTCGAACTTGTCGAGCGCTGCGCGAACATCAAGCCCGCTGGATTGCGCACGTGTGATTGTCGTTCCATCCACCTCCGCGCCGGCCGCCGGACTATTCCCATCCACGCCGTCGGTTCCAGCGCTCAGCACGGTAATGTTCTCTCCTGCAATCTTGTCCGCACACGCCAGCGCAAATTGCTGGTTGCGTCCGCCCACGCCGCCATTCGTGACTTTTACCGTCACTTCCCCGCCGGAAATCAGGCACACCCGCGGGGATTGTTTTCTCAGCTCGCGCAATCGTTTCAACAGATACTCGGCCGCGCGTTCGTAATCCCAGTCGTCACAGGAATTGTCCACCTGCACAGCAAACCCCGCGCTCTCCGCCGCCGCACTCGCTTGCTCCACTGCTGTCTGGTTAGAGAGAATCGTCCACCAGCGCGAACCATGAAACGCCGGGTCATCCGACTTCGGCGTCTCCTCAAGCGCATGGCATTCAAAAAGCTCACGCGTGGAATGCGGAAGCAGCGGCAACATTCCGTGCTTCTCCGCAATGCGATAACAATCTTCCACGCTGGTGGAGTCAGGCATGGTCGGACCCGACGCCAGAGCATCCGGCGTATCGTCGGGAACATCGGAAACCAGCAGTGAAACCTGCTGCGCCGGAAACGCCCGCTGCGCCAGCCGTCCACCCTTCACCGCCGAAAGATGCTTCCGGATGGTATTGATTTCGGCAATGGGCGCGCCCGAGTGCACCAGAGCGCGATAGGTCGCGATGAGATCGTCCATGGAAATCTCATTGTCGATGGGCCGCTCGACGATCGCCGATCCCCCACCACTCAGCAGAAAAATCACCAATGACGCCGCGGTTTGCGCGTCCAGCGCTTTCAGAATGGCGTTCGCCGCGCGGATGGATTCAGCATTGGGCATGGGATGTCCGCCATGAAAATAGCGGAACCCGTGTACTTGCGCCGACGGCTCGACCGAGCTGGCTACAATGCCTTCGAGCGAAGCTGTGCCGACATGCTGCGCCAATGCCTCCACCATGGTGTGTCCAGCTTTCCCGATGGAGATCACCAGCACACGCGAATATGCCTGCAGGTGGTAAAGATCTTCGCGGATGCGCAAGACCCCGCGCTCACAATGCACATGCCGCGCAAATGCCTTGGAAATCGAAGCCTCGGCCAGCGCGTAGCGAAAGATTTCGCGCGCTGCTTCGCGCATTTGCCTAAACAGCAATTCGCGATCGGCATCAGGCATGGCAGGGATTATAAAGACATTGCTCGCACGATTTCTTCCCGCACCCAACTTTCAATCGTCTCGCGCAACTCGCGCAGCCGCCCTTCAAAGAAGTGATCCGCGCCTTCAATCACCACCAACTTCTTCGGCTCCGGCAGCGACGCGACCAGAGCCTCCAGCTTCGCCCGCGGACCAAACTGATCGCGCGCCCCGCTCACGAACAACTTCGGTTTCGCGCAATCACGCAGAAAATCAAACGTGTAGGTGCGCGGGACCTCCGAATCGGCAGCGACCGGACCCACTGGCGTTCCTACTCCAATCAACCCCTTCACTCGCGCGTCTGAATACGAGGCCCGCAATCCGACCGCAGCGCCGAAAGAAAATCCTGAAAATATCAGGGGTAGATGAAACGCTGCATGCAGCCAGTCCAGCGCTGTCTTAACATCTTCGACTTCCCCGTCGCCCTGATCGTGCTCGCCATGGCTGAGCCCAGCGCCACGAAAGTTGAAGCGCAACACGGGAAACCCAAAACCGTTCAGCGCTTTCATGGTATGGAACACCACCTTGTTATGTAGCGTTCCGCCAAACAGCGGATGCGGATGGCAAACCACAGCCGCGTGCGTCGCGTTCTCGGCGCCCGCATTCAGCAGCGCTTCCAGCCGTCCTGCAGGGCCTTCGAGGAAGAGCGACCTGATGGTTGAATTCTGGACGATCACTGCATTCAGATTACATGAAGTCAGAAGTAAGAAGTCAGAATGCAGAAGTCAGAATGTGGACGTTAAGTTTCGCCCCGTCTGTGTCCCGAGTCCCGGTTTTCACTTCTGCATTCTGAATTCTGCCTTCTAACTTCACCCTTTTCCATCTGCTATTCTCTCCACAATGGACCCCATCACCCTCACCCGCCAACTCGTCGACATCGAATCCATTTCTGGTAACGAAGCCGCGGTCGGAAACTATCTCTATGGAGAGCTCTGCCGCCTCGGCTACCAGACGACAAAGATGGCGGTCGAAGGCGATCGTGCCAACGTCTACGCCATTTCGCCGGAACAGCCACATCCAGCGGTAGTTTTGTCCACCCACATGGACACGGTTCCGCCATTCATTCCTTCTTCCGAAAATGCCACGCGCATTTACGGCCGCGGCTCCTGCGATGCCAAGGGCATCATCGCCGCGCAGATTGCGGCTTCGGAACGATTGCGCCAGCAAGGAATTTATATCGGGCTGCTGTTCGTGGTGGGAGAAGAGCGCGACAGCCTCGGCGCGAAAGTGGCCAACGAGTACATCGCTAAACAGCAGGCGGCGAGCCAACAAGCGCAGGGCTGCAAATATTTGGTCAACGGCGAACCGACCGAGAACCGCATCGCGCTGGCCTCGAAGGGAACGCTGCGCGTAGAAGTAACCGCTTCCGGCCGCATGGCGCATTCGGCTTATCCCGAACTCGGCGAATCCGCGATCGACAAGTTAATTGAGGCTCTCACTCGCTTGCGGGCGATGCCCTTGCCGTCCGATCCGGAGATTGGTCCGTGCACGCTGAACATCGGACTGATCGAAGGCGGCCGCGCACCCAACGTGATTCCCGATTATGCTCATGCGGATTTGCTCTATCGTCTGGTCGGTCCATCGCAGGAACTGCGCCGCCAGATTCTGGAGACTGCGGGCTCTCTGGTGAAGGTGGAGGTCCCGCTGGAACTGCCATTCCTGCGCCTGCGCACGGTTGACGGGTTGCCCACGATGATCGCCGCCTTCACCACCGACATTCCCAAACTAACGAATTGGGGCGAACCGCTGCTGATCGGCCCGGGGTCGATTCACGTCGCGCACACCGACGGCGAATTCATCGAGAAGCAACAATTGGCGGAAGCAATTGATTTGTACTACGCGATCGCGAAGCGGCTGATTTGAGGGTAGTCTGAATCTAGCGGGGGAGCCGTATTACGCTCCACCAAGGACAGCTACTGTTTGCCCGCGATAGACTGAACGAGTCATGACCACAACCCTAAACTCCCTAGCCCGCGCCTCATCTGCCTATCTGCGGTCTGCCATGCACCAGCCGATTCGGTGGCACGAGTGGGGCGAGGAGGCGTTTGCTGCCGCTCAGCGCGAGAACAAGCCCATGCTGCTCGACATTGGCGCGGTGTGGTGCCACTGGTGCCATGTGATGGACCGCGAGTCTTACGACGACCCGGAGGTGGCGGCCATCGTCAACGAGCATTTCATCGCCGTGAAGGTAGACCGCGATGAGCGTCCTGACATCGATAGCCGCTACCAAGCTGCAGTCAGCGCGGTCAGCGGACAGGGCGGATGGCCGCTTACTGCGTTTCTTACTCCGGATGGCAAGCCGTTTTACGGTGGCACGTATTTTCCCCCGAGCGACGGCTATGGACGCCCCAGCTTTAAGCGCGTGCTGCTCAGCATTGCCAATGCGTATAAGGAAAAACATGGCGACGTGGTGGAGCAGGCGAAGATGGTGGAGAGCGCGATCGCGCAGGCAGAGTCGTTCGCCGGACGCAGCGGACGCGTTTCGGCGAGCATCGTCGCGGCGATTCAGAAGTCGGCGGTCAGCATGTTCGACGCGCAGCACGGGGGATTCGGACAGGCTCCCAAGTTTCCGCATCCCTCGGTGCTCGATTTGCTGATCGAACAGTACGTGCGCACCGCGGACGATGGCTTGCGTCACCTAATCGTGACCACCCTCGAGCACATGGCAAACGGCGGGGTTTACGACCAACTTGCGGGAGGATTTCATCGTTATTCGGTTGACGAGCGCTGGGTCGTCCCGCACTTCGAGAAGATGTGTTACGACAACTCCGAACTGCTGAAGAACTACGTTCACGGATACCAGGCTACGGGCTCGGAATTCTTTGCGAGTGTGGCGCGCGACATCATTCGCTGGATGGATGAGTGGCTGAGCGACCGCGAGCGCGGCGGCTTCTACGCCTCGCAGGATGCCGATATTTCGATGGACGACGATGGCGACTACTTCACCTGGACGCTCGATGAAGCGCGCGCCGTTCTGACCGAAGAGGAAACACAGGCCGCGGCCCTGCGTTATGACATCAACGAAGTCGGCGAGATGCACCACAATCCGGCGAAGAATGTGCTCTATGTGCGCGCACCAATCGAAGAGATCGCCCGCCGGATGAGTCTCAGCGTCGAGCGAGTTCAAGATCTGCTCAATTCCGCAAGAAAGAAAATGTATGCCGCTCGCCTCGATCGCCCCACGCCTTACGTAGATAAGACGGTCTACGTGGGATGGAACAGCATGTGCGTGAGCGCGTATCTGGAAGCGGCGAAGGTACTCAACCTCGCCGAGGCGCGAAGCTTCGCGCTGCGCTCGCTGGATCGCATTCTGGCTGAAGCCTGGAAGCCGCAGCGTGGGCTATTGCACGTGATCGCCTATTCCGATCCAAAAGCCGAGCACCGCGAGGTTGCCGGCCTGCTCGACGACTACGCCGCAACTGCGCTGGCCTGCCTCGACGCCTACGAAGCTACGGCCGACCTCAGCTATTTCAAGTTTGCGCAGGCCATCGCCGACGTGATGGTCGAAAAATTCTTCGATGCGGTTTCCGGAGGATTCTTCGATGCCGAGCCCGCAGTCGAAGGTAAGAGCCTGGGTGTGCTCTCCACTCGGCGCAAGCCGGTGCAGGATTCGCCCACGCCGGCGGGCAATCCCATGGCTGCAATTGCGCTGCTGCGGTTGCATCACTACACAAACGAGGCTGCTTATCGCGAGAAAGCGGAACTGACGCTGGAGACTTTTGCTGGCGTGGCTGAGCAGTTTGGAATTTTCGCTGCCACCTACGGGATCGCGGTCGTCCATCTCTTGGAAAGTCCGATGCAGGTGGTTGTCGTTGCTGAGAATCAATCCGACGATGATGCCGCCGCTCTCGTCGCGGCGGCGAATGACGTTTTCGCCTTCAACAAGGCCGTCCTGCGGCTCACCGTAAACCAGGCGGTCGCCGGAAACCTTCCTGCGGCGCTGGCCGCTACCATCCCGAAGTTGCCCGAGTTGAAATCCGGCGAAGCGTTTGCGGTTCTGTGTTCCGGTTTCGCATGCCAGCCGCCAATCCATGACGCAGCTGAGCTGCGCCGCGCTCTCAAATCCGCCCTCAATAGATAGCCTTTGGGAACCATCAGAGCAAAAAACAGGGCTGACGGTTTATGTATGAAGTCCGTCAGCCCAAATATAGCGAGCCCTGTGTTCGGCCCAAGTTACCTACACGTTACTTTCGTGACCTTGCGGCCACGGCTGTCCTCCGATTAACTACTATTTCATCATCGGTGGCAGTTGAACGCACTTGCCCTGTAGTTGTTGTTGTGGTGGGCACACTAGAATCGGGCCTCCGTCCGGGGCGGGAACCTGCGGAACGGCGGCTGCGACATAGGTGCCCACTAGTCCACACATCAGGATCGAAATCCTGACTGCTTGCTTCATGGGTATTCTCCTAACCGCGTCTTAGCTTTCCCAAAATGGGCTCTCTGACGCGGTGACGAATTATACGGCACGAGTCAAGCACTTCCGTGCGAACTCCAACCTTGTTGACTTGATCCGGTCCAGCCGAGTCGCGCATGGGCCTTGGAACCCCCTTGCCATGCTGACATAAGTACAGTAAAACCAATAACTTAGACAAGATTCCCAAGCCCTCCTGCAGAGCGCCTTTTATCCGGACGAAAGGGACGATCCCAGCCGAATACATTTACGAAATCCGGAATTGCCGCGCGGAAGGAGGGAAAAAGAAAGGAAACGATCTAAGTCGTGCGGATTCGAATGCGGGGTCGAACTGGCTACTTCTTTGCTTCAGGACTGCCCTGGATTTTGTGAATGCCGGAACTGCTCATCGCTGAAACTCCGGCGTGAGCGGCGGCGGCCTTGAGAGCGATCCGGTTTTCCTGTGTCACTAACGGCGACACCTGGGTGCGCGAGAGAGCCCGATCCACCATGCCTTCAAACATCGGGATTAAAGAGTCCGCGGGCAGAGGATGATGAAGGTCGGTCAGAGTTTGCTCCCACCGTTGCGGCCGCAACAAACTCGCCGTAGCATCGCGGGCCGGGCTCTTGGCCAGAGTGTAGCCCAACCAGATGAGCAACGCGCAATTGTAGGCGGCCATGTTCACCAGACCCATCGACAGATTGTTCAAGTGGTCGCCCACCCAGGACGCAACCAGCGACAGTTCGACCATGGCAAAACAACCGAAACCCAGCGCGACGCCGAAGCTGTACTGCCGCCGGCTCACTCCCAGGTAACGCGCAAAGACCAGCAGGAAAAGCACCATGCCGACCTGGATAATGCGTACGCACCGCTGGGCAGTCAGAATGGCCTGCATCCAGGGAGCGATGTCCGACGAGTTCGTGGAAACCGACACCACTCCAGCTACCAGGAGCATCACCAGCCCGGCCCACTTGAACAGGACCGTGCCCAGGTCCCGCAACGTGTGAAATTGCCGGAAGGCATCGAGGAAGGCCTCATGGATCACCTTGAAACCCAGACCTACGCTGATCGCGGTGCTGAGCCAACTGACGTAAACTGCAGCACTGGGGGCGTACCGGTAAGTAGGAAAGACCACAGCAAAGGTCAGAATCTGCGCAAGGATGTAAGCAAAGAAATACTTGAATTGCCGGTGCCGCCCGGAACGAACCATGGCTACAGCAATCGCCGTTTGCACCACGGGATGCATGATCCAGAGAGCGTTATAGAAAAACGTGATTTTGTCGCTCATCACAACAGCTCTCCAACCTCGTCAAATCCAGGCTCAGGAAGCAAGAAACAGCGGTGCAGGCAAGAACCGGCACGCGGCTCAAATAGACATCTGGTTAAGAAAAGTTAAACCTTTTGGCGCAGCTGTTCAATGTACTCAGGTAACCCAAAGTAACGTTACCGCCTGGGTCCGACCGGACGCAAGGTTACCTTCGTGCCATTTCCTGCGGACCGGAAGGCCCGCGCGCCTCTAGGCGTCCGGGACGGAATGGATATAGGCACGCATCATGCGTACTTCGTCATCTTTCTCGTTCAAATCGTGCAGCAAAATGTCCCGCAGAGACACAATGCCCACCAACTGTCCATCATGGCAAACCGGCAAATGCCGGAAGCTGTGCCGCCGCATGAGCGCCGTGCAGGTTTCCAACTCCTCATTCATATTGATGGTGAGCGGGTCGTCCGTCATAACCTCGGCCAGGCAGGTGCTGCGCGGGTCGTACCCCTCTGCCACCACCCGTTTCATCAGATCGCGCTCGGAAAAAATCCCCACCAGTTTTCCGTTGTGCATGACCGGAACCGCGCCGATGTTGCGTTCCACCATGGCACGCACCGTTTCTAAGACCGTCTGGCCCATTTCCGCCTGGTAGGTTTCCTGGTTCTTGATGAGGTCGCAGATACGCATTGGATCCTCCCGGGATATTCGGCTCGCGCAGCCCGAAAGCTATACCGGGGGCCGAGTATATTCCGAAACCGGATTCAAGGGAAGGATTAAAAAGTGGGAAGTGAGAAAATTCGACTCCAGGAAATCATTTCGGGAAGAACGACAGTCAGTTCAGGACAGGTCCGCCGCCTGCCGAACACGGCCTCCCGTTTTGAGATGAGCCGCAGCCTGCTCCCCCAGAAATACGAAGTACGAGCAGTTCCACCAGGCCGTGGGCAAGCTTCCGTGCGGCCGCGCCGTGAGAACAATGTTGTATTCGCCGGTGCCTCCCAAGTTCAGGTCGCGTAGCGCATCCTCTCGCGTCACATCTCGGGAGATACCAGATGGCGACTCCTGTGCCGCCAGTTGTTTCACCTGCGGCTCGATCACCGCCAATCGCGCCAGGAACTCGTGCAGGTCCACGCCGCGCCCCTGCCCTGCCACTACAAACGAAACCTCCGCATCCTGTTCGGAGAAGTGCCATGCCAGTGACGCCGCCAGGTTCACCGCGCGCTCATACGCCCCCTCGGAAATCAGCCCGGCAGCAGGATTGTCGAAGACGATGCACAGCTTGCGCTCATCCTCCCGGCTGAACTCGCGCACTTTCAAGGAACCGGATTTCGCCGTCGCCTTCCAGTCCACGTGGCGCGCCGAATCTTCCGGCATGTACTCGCGAATCAGGTGCAGGTCGGAGCCGCGCCCCCGCACAAAACTCTCCCACTCTCCGCGCACCAGAGGCAGGATTTCAAACAGCTCGTCGGGCGGCTCAACCGGCGGATAGACCAGAATCTCGCGCTCCAGGGCGACATCCCGCGTCTTGGTCAGGAAGGCGAACGGAAACCGCGTGGCCACGCCAAAACTCGATTCGCGATAGCGCCCCCGGCGCTCGAAACACAACTCAAGGTCCGCCGACAACTCCGCCTTCGGCGGTAAATATGGGAAGTAGACCATCCCCTCGAAAATTCCCGGCGCAGTCGGCGCCACTTCCACTCGACGCACCCGCCAATCGCGCAGCCGCAGCCACTGATTTCCGGCAGGCCGGTTCAGCGGGAAAACAAACGTCGTTCGTTCCCACCGCCATTGCTTGCGGGCTTTCTTTATCTTGCGTGCGGGCACCACGCGAATCGAAAACGAGGGCAGGAAACGTCGCGGATTGCGCAGCACGATTCGTCCCACTACCGGGCGCCCGGCAAACACATGCTCGGGCAGCCGCACCTCCAGCTCCAGCCCGCGCAACACCATTGCGGAAACCACTCCCGACACCAGCATCGCCGCCAGCATCGCCGCCACCACAATGTACAGCAGATTGTTCCCCGTGTTCAGCGCCGCAATGCCGATCACCAGTGTGACCAGCACATAGACCACGCCCGCCCTGGTAGCTTCGTAGTGAAACGTCTGCCGCAGCCGCTCCAACGCCACCCGCTGCGCCAGATACGGCACCGTAACCAGCCCCACGAACGCCGCCATTAGCAGCGCCACCGACGCCAGAATCACCGACGCCCAAAGATGTCCCGCCTCGCCCGCCGCCGTGGAAAACAGCGCCGCGCCGAAAGCCATTCCTAATCCCACCAGCGCCAGCAAGAACTTGAGCCACACCTCCGCCGATCCCGATTGCAGCCAAGCCATCGCGCCGCGCGGAGATCGGCCAGGATTCATGGAATTGATGGATGCGGAGCCCACTGCTTCGAGCCTAGCATCGCAAAGGGGAACGATCAACGAGAAGCGTCTTGCGCGGAAAGCCTTCGTAACCACGAAAGCTCGGAAGGGCTCGGCTTCAGTTATGGATGCTCTGGAAGAAAGTCGTTCGCGGGGCATCCTTGAGGTGGGCTTGCGCCCCAACCCACCATTGCCAGAGCGAGGGCTCCCACGGCAGCTCCTCCAAACAAATCGATCGCGTAATGCCATTCCAAGGTCACAATCGCGAAGACCACAACGCAGTTATAGGCGGCTAGAAACCAGAACAGAGTGCGCCAGCGCCGCATGAACCACATCGCGATAACAGGTAGTCCAACGTGCAAAGCCGGAAAGGCAATGTAATACCCGCTCGCGAGGTACCGGATCTTGTGCTGCGATACGGCTTGGAGACTTTGCATTCCAGACGTCTGAAAACGATACGCCGTGAGATAAGCGGGGAATTGTGCCGCATGTGTGCTGCAGAAAACATAAGGACCATACGTGGGCCAAACGTAAAAAATCAGCAGTGCCAGATAGTAGGCGGTCAGGCACGTCCCCGCGAATTGCATGCCCCGCCTGTACGAACCGTAGGAGCTCATCAAAAGGCCGGCTCCCACGACAGCAAACATCTGAAAGTAAGCAAAATCCAGGAAGGTCAGCAATCTGGCCGGCAGAATCGTCCACATCGCATGGGCGATCGACGAAATACTTCGTCCCCACAAAATGCGGGCGTCGACCCGGCTCAGGAAAGCGTCGTAGGAAAGCGGAAACCTGTCGGCAACAATGATGTCATTGTAAATAATCACCAGGGTGAGACCGGCGAACATGTAGGCTGCGGGAGCGAATACGGTCATCGCTTTCCCGGGAAACGAACCCGCTTCCGACTTGCTTCTTTCCGCCAATTCGATCACGAACAAAGCTTTGGCGGCGGACAGAATTGCGGTTGTGAACGGAAGCACGCGACACAACAAGACCAGGAAAGCCAACGCGAAAAGGATCCGCAGCTTTTCTTTTCTGTAACGCTCCCAAAAGGGCCCAAGACTCTGGCGGAGCGGGAAAGCCAATCCGCAAAACACCATCGCATACAGCAGCGATCCGGATCCGAGAGTCACCCAGTAAAAGACTAAGTTGCCGCGCCAGTCGAGATGCGCGGGTAAGTGGAGATGTTGAATCGCGGGAACTGCCAGGATTGCGAGAAGAACTGTGCCAGCGTAATGGAGATTAGGAACGATCCTTCGCAACGTGGCGAGCATGACGGAAAAACCGGCTGCAAAGCCTGTATTTCAAGTGCATAAGAGCAATACGAAGATCGGGCTAGCCGGTACCTCGGCCCGAGTATAAACCGGTCCCCATCTCTTTGGCCTCGCCCGCGCTTCGCGCCCCGTTCAAAGCCAGCTACTTTGCCGGCTTCTTCAACGCCTGCGCTGTCAGCCCGTAAATCTGCAACTCCTTGTAGCTGGCGACATACACCTTACCGTTGGCCACCATCGGAACCTGGTTTGAGTCGCCACCCTGGTTGGGCCAGGGGCCGGCGGGGCTCTTGAAGAGTAGGCTCATTCTGCCTCCACTCGTCTCCGGGTTGAAAGCGTAAAGTCCTATGCCGGTCTGTTGCGATGTCGGCCGCGACAGCGCCCAGATGATCGGAGAGGCGTTCCCATTGGACGACACGCTGGTAAAGAACCCACCATTCTGCCCGCTAGAGACCGACGCTTGAGCCACTTCTTTTAACTGCGGGGTGGGCGAGGTTTGCAGCCTCCACACCTGAACCCGGTTGCCGCCACTGCTCACCACGCGGGCCGCGCCGTCTTTCGGATCCACAAAGTAGGACTCTCCGCACCAGCAACCGCCGGCGATTGCGTAGGTTCCGAGGACATTGT
>Ga0187890_10002678_pt1 | contig 12396 bp, 12 predicted proteins | sample June2016WEW_21_1_FD_133005 | JGI IMG/M metagenome (GOLD analysis project Ga0187890, IMG submission 133005) | Peatland microbial communities from SPRUCE experiment site at the Marcell Experimental Forest, Minnesota, USA - June2016WEW_21_10 | ecosystem: Environmental > Terrestrial > Soil >... | reverse complement strand
TCGTCGGCGACGAGGACGACACCTGCCTCGAAGGCAGCTTGTTTCTCAAACGCACGGTGCCCACCGCCGGGCTCCTGGTCATTCCGCGCTCGGGCCACAACATCACCAGCGAAGAGCCGGCGGCGGTGAATGCGGCGCTCGCGGACTTTTTTGCGGCCGCCGAAGCGGGCCGCTGGCTATCGCATAAGCCACCGGGGTGATCGCGGCTTCCGCGTGAAGCCGTCATGGCCGGGCTCGTCCTGGCCATCCACGTCTTTGGTCGCGAGGATGAAAGACGTAGATGCCCGGCATAAGGCCGGGCATGACGAATCACAGTTCTAATGACTCAGCATCCGCCCGCTGCGCTCGCGACGCCTGCCGCGCACGCAAGCAGAGCTATGGATGCGGGTTTAACCGATAGCTCATTTGCACGAACGTCCCGTAGCGCTGGGTATTCGTGGTAAAGGGACCCGGCGGAGACGGGCCACCGATACAGCCGCCGTTGCAACTCTGGCTGGCGCTCGTGCTCCACATGGCCCAATAGCGTCCACCGAAGCCAAGATTGAGATTCTCGGTAATACGATAAGTCAAGATGAGTTCGGTTTGCACGCCGCGTCCAGTTCCGTCCTGCGGGAAATAAGCAACCGGAGTCCGCAGCCAATGGGTGTCGAGTCCGCTGAACTGGGCATACGGCAGGTAGGCCACATCGCCGTTGATCCCCAAGCGATCCCATATCGTGGTGACAGCCGAGACACCTACGCGGAGTGACTGCCAGGTATCGTCCTGCGTGATGCTGGGTTGATTTGCCGGGTAAGGCGGGTCGCACACCGAGCCTGGCGTTACCATCTGCGCGCAGCCGAATGCATTCATCGTTTGATGGAAATAGCTGTAGCCGACGAAAGGTCCGACCTTGTAATCCCGGTCGTGCAACACGTTGAACCCGACATCGGCGGCGGCATACTTGAGCCAGCCGGAGGCTGTGGAACCGGTCACCTCGAAGGCCGTAAGTACGCTTGGGTCTGCGCTTGTGTCAACGAAGCCCCCGTCCTCGTCGGTCTGCTTCCCGTTGGTGATGGCGCCTGCGCCGACGTATCCTTTCACGAACACTTCCGATGGCGTATCCACCCGGGCAAACAGCTCGCCGGAATGACCGGTGAGGTTGCTGTAGTTCAACTGCGAATCGAGACTGCCGGCCCCACTGGTGTTTTTCGACGTGCCGGTGCTGTACCAATAACGGCTGCCGGCATCGACTTCCCATCCGTCTACGATTGGAACGGAGCGAGCCTTGACCGGCATTGCTGCCACACCAAGAACGGGAGCATCCGCCCATACCGCTCCCGGATCCTGTCCCAAATGGTAGTTCAACGCCAGCTTGACGACTTGCATGTCCGCCGTCACGCCTGAAGTGCTGCCCGCAACCTCGGTGAATGTCGGGGTCACGCTGCGTGTGGCTTTGACTGTCTCTGGGGTAGAAACGTTGGTCGAAGCGAAACGATAATAGTTATATTCCAGGCTGATCGACCAAGCGGGGGTGAGAGCGCGCTCAATTCCGGCGCCAACCATTCCACCCCACGCACCCGCATCCGCGCTCGTCGGTCCGCCGGGGTACACAGGATCTTTGAACGATTGGAAATTGGCGGCGTAGGGATATATCGATATGTGGCTATCCGTCCACGCGCCGCCGGCTTTGCCGTAGATCAGCGTATGGCCCAGCGGGTCGACGAGAAAGCCGACACGACCTGCCACTGTCGCGAGCGCGCGCGGGCTCACCTCGCAATTCGATCCAATCAATGTCGTGAAGGCTTGCATACATGTGAAGCTGCCGCTGCTGTCGAGATAACTGGTGTCAGCCACGACGCCAACGACCCATCGCGGCGCCACTTGCCAGTTGTAGCCAAGCTGAAGGCCGGCGAGGAATCCGTCCGTGGTGACATTGTCGCCAAAGATCGAAGGTCCGTGCGGATCGGAGAATGTCGCGGTGCCGGCTGCCGCACCGACGCTGCCGCCGATGTAAAAGCCCGACCACGTCCAGGCCGGCGCTGCGGGCGGGAGCGGCAATCGGCCGCAGTCGCCAGTGCCACCGGCATCAAGGCTGACACGATAAACGTAGCTCGCAGGAGATGTTTGTTGTGCGCGTTCATGGCTCTCACCGAAAAACAATCGGCGGGATAGGGGCCAATCTACGCAGCCCAACACAGAACAAGTAGTCTAACACAGAACAAACAGAACAAGTGGTACTAACAGGAAGAATTGCCCGCCGGCTCCGATCGGCGAGCATGAGCGCCAATCCTATTGGGTTGGCGTCGCTTGATTCTAGGCGCAGGTCGTTGACTGCTGCTTAATTGATCAGCGCCTGCAGCGGCGAAGGTATCCGCCCACCGCGCGCGATCAGCCGGCTGGACGAACGCGTATTGACCGGAACGACCGGCGCGCGGCCAAGGAGCCCGCCGAAATCTACCCAGTCGCCGACGCCTTTGCCGACTGCGGGAATGAGCCGCACGGCCGTGGTCTTTTTGTTGATCATGCCGATGGCGGCTTCGTCGGCGATGATCGCCGCGATCGTTTCCGCCGGCGTGTGGCCGGGAATGGCGATCATGTCGAGGCCGACCGAACAGACCGCGGTCATGGCTTCGAGCTTGTCGATGGTGATGAAGCCGCGCTGGGCGGCTTCGATCATGCCGGCGTCTTCCGACAGCGGGATGAACGCGCCGGACAACCCGCCGACATAGCTCGAAGCCATGGCGCCGCCCTTTTTCACGGCATCATTGAGCAGCGCGAGCGCCGCCGTCGAACCGTGCGTGCCGACGCTGTCCAATCCGATCTCTTCCAGTATCCGCGCGACACTGTCGCCCTCGGCCGGAGTTGGCGCCAGCGACAGATCGACGATGCCGAAAGGCAATCCCAATCGGGCCGCGGCGGTTCGTCCGACCAGTTCGCCGGCGCGCGTAATCTTGAACGCGGTCCTGCGAATGATCGAAGCCAGTGTGCCGAAATCGACGTCGCCGGCCGCTTTGATCGCCCGCAGCACGACGCCGGGGCCGCTGACCCCGACATTGACGGTGCACTCGGGCTCGCTGGCGCCATGAAACGCGCCGGCCATGAACGGATTGTCCTCGACGGCATTGCAGAACACGACGAGTTTGGCGCAGCCGATCGAATTCGCGTCACGAGTCAACTCGGCGGTACGCTTGACGATGCGGCCAATGTCGGCGATCGCGTCCATGTTCAATCCGGCACGCGTCGAGCCGACATTGACCGAAGCGCACACGCGCCTCGTCGCCGCGAGCGCCTCGGGAATGGCAGCGAAGAGATTGGCATCGACCTTTGTCATGCCCTTTTCGACATGGGCGGAGAAGCCGCCGATGAAATCGACGTTCACAGCGTGCGCCGCGCGATCGAGCGTTTCGGCAATGCGCAACAGCTCTTGCTCGCCGGATCGGCCGGCGATCAGCGATACCGGCGTGACGGCGATGCGATTGTTGATGATCGGAAGCCCGTATTCCTGGGAGAGTTCCGCACTGACGCGCCGCAGGTCGCGCGCGACGCTCTCCACCTTCTCATAGATGTTCCGGCACAAGCCGTCGCAACTGTCGCTCACGCAATCCAGCAGGCTGATGCCGACGGTGATGGTGCGGATGTCGAGTTGCTCCGTTCGCACCATGTTGATGGTTTCGAGGATCTCCTCGCCGGAGAAGTTGAGATGTCGCATCTGTCGATCGGTCCTCTAGCGCATCGTCTCTGTTGGCCTGCGGCCACCCTTGGCGAGCCAGCCGCGCCATCGTCGGGGCAGCTAGATGCGATGCATCGCCTTGAAAATTTCCTCGCGCTGAATCTCGACCCGAACCGACAGCTCGTCTCCTTTGCGGGCCAGCGTCTCGCTCAGCGCGTGGAAGGAGACGGCGGAGTCGGCAAGGTCAACCATCATGATCATCGTGAAGAATTCACGGATCACTGATTGGCTGATGTCGAGGATATTGACGTTGGCCTCGGCGAGCACGTTCGAAATCCCGGCAATGATGCCGACGCGATCGGATCCTATGATGGTAATGATCGCGCGGCCCGTTTGCCGGGCGCTGGATTGCGCCGTTTGATCTGGCATGCCGTTGGCTCTGTGGTGAACGCGCTCGCAGAATAGAATGGCGCTATCGCCGCTCCGGCGTCAGCCGCGCCGAAGCTTGTTCGCGGTTCGATAGCTCCGTTTGGACGATGCCGCTATCGAGCGGGAGATCGACTGAATTGCGCTGGGTATTACGAGGAGTCGCGTGTGTAATGCAAGGCAGGGCAGTCTTGATCGCGTCCGGGACTACTTAGCGTCATGGAAGATGATACCGAGCGTGTGACGGCGGCCGGAACGAACGCGGCTGACACCGTGACGTAGATTAACGCGGTAGGCGCCTTTCGTACCTTGCACTGGGCGGTTGTGAACGGCGAACAGGACCGCATCGCCTTGTTGGAGCGGAACTACCTCAACGCGGCTCTGCATTCGCGGGCGCTGTTCCGTCAGGACGAATTCGCCACCCGTAAAATCCCGGGTGGGCTCGGACAGCAAAATGGTGGCCTGCAGCGGGAAGGCGATATCGCCGTACAAGTCCTGATGCAGGCAATTGAAGTCGCCCGGTGCGTATTGCAGCAGCAGAGGCGTGGGGCGAACTTGCCCGGCGTCATGGCAAAATTTTAGATAATCAGCGTGCTCCTTTGGATATCGGGCGCCGATATTCATCCGCTCGTTCCATTCATTGGCGAATGTCACTACCTGCGAATAGAGGGCCGCGCGCAGCTTGCCGATGACGGTGGGCAGCGGATATTTGAAATAGCGATATTCGCCCTTACCGAAGCCATGCTGCGCCATATGGATATGGCTGCGGAATTTCTCTTCGCTTGGAAAGAGCGAAGCGATGTCGTGGCATTCATTCGGCGTCAGTAGGTTTTCCAGGACGGCGCAACCGAATGAATTAAGATCCGACCCGATCGCGCGCGATTCGTACCTCTCGACGCGACTTTCCACGGACTCGAAACGGGGCGAAGCGATTTTTTCGACGACGTTCATGCGGGCCTCCCTGCCGAGCAAGCGGCAGACTCGGAAGTCGTAGCGTCCTGCCACCCAAGAAGCCCACCCGATTCCTGCTCATCTAACGTTGAGCAATGACGAGACGTTTTGCCCGGATGCCCCGCTATCAGTGGCGCTTCAGGAAGCTCAAGGTTCTCTCGTTGAACTCGGCCACGCTTTCGTAGATGGGGGCATGTGCGCAGGTTTCGAAAACCAGGAGTTCGCTCCCATTGATGCCGCTTTTCATCGCGTCGGCGAAGCGGGTCGAGCACACGACATCGTGGCGGCCGAAGGTGATCTGGGTTGGTGCCTTGATGCGGGCGAGCTGCGACACGGCGTCATGGGTCATCACCGCATTCGATTGGCGGATGAAGGCGTCGTAAGGTTGCTGCGGCCGGCTGCGCACGAAAGCCGCGAGCTGGTCGATATAATCCGGCTTCGCCGCATAAAGCTCTGGCGTGAAGCACCAGGGGAAGATGCCCTGGATGATCATTTCCTGGACGCTGCTCAGAGCCTTGGCGATGCTCTGCCAGCCTTCGACCACGACCTTCAGAAACGGGTCGGACTTGGTCCAGCCGCTGTGCAGCGACAGCGATTTGACCCGCTGCGGATACTTTCCGGCAAGCCATAGTCCGGTCGCGGCGCCGAGCGACAGGCCACTCACATGAGCCCTCTCGACGCCGATCGCCTGCATGAACGCGGCAACGTCGTCGGCGAACAATTCCATCGAATAGGTGCCGGCCGGCTTGTCGGTCTCACCTGCGCCGCGCGGGTCGACGGAGATGCAGGTGAAATGCTTGGAATAGTCCGCGACCTGGAAAGCGTAGCAGGCATTGTCTGCGGCGAGATAGGGAATAAGCACGAGCGGCTCGCCGGTCCCCTGCTGCTCGTAGTTCATGGTAATGCCGTTCGCTGTGATCTTCGGCATGTAACCCTCCCCGTGTGCTTGCGTCGCCTTCTTCACAGAGGCGTGGCTCGAAGCCTATATTTGGTAACCCAATCGCGTCAACGCAGAGGGGCGCAGCGTATTGTCCGCGGACCGGAGTGAGAGGACACGATTGCGTGACGGCGAAGGCCGTCTCTCGCGCTGTGTCGCGGTATGAGCACTGCCGGCGCGACTTCAAGCAAAGCGATATCCTTCGCGGCGCCGTTCCGCCATTCCGCCTTCACGGTGATCTGGACGGCGACGGTCGTTTCCAACGTCGGCGGCTGGATGTACAGCGCCGCCTCCGGCTGGCTCATGACCAGTCTCAACCCCGATCCTCTGATTGTCGCGCTAGTCCAGGCGGCGAGCACGTTACCGATTTTTTTGCTCGCCATACCGGCGGGCGCGCTCGCCGATATATTCGACAAGCGCAAATATCTGATCGTGGTCGAATCGCTGTACACGGCTGTTTCAGCCGTCTATGCGGCGATGGTTGGCTTCGGCTTGGCCACCCCCGCCAACTTGCTGCTGTTCACGCTCCTGATCGGCGCCGCCGGCGCGTTGACGGCTCCGGCCTGGCAAGCCGTCGTGCCGCGGCTTGTTCCCAAGGATGATCTGTCCGCCGCCATCGCCGCCAACAGCGTCGGCGTGAATATCTCGCGCGCGCTTGGTCCCGCGCTCGGCGGCGCGACGATTACCGGTTTCGGCATCGTCGCGCCGTTTTGGCTCAACGCCATCTCCAATCTCGGCATCGTCGGCGCGCTGCTGTGGTGGCGCGAAGCGCGAGGACCACGCACGCTGCTGCCCGCGGAGCGCTTCGGTCAAGCGGTCTGGGCCGGCCTGCGCTATGCGCGGCACAATTCGCATCTGCGCGGTACGCTGATGCGCGCGGTCGGATTCTTTCTGTTCGCGAGCGCCTACTGGGCGCTGTTGCCCCTTGTCGCCCGCCAGCAGATCGCGGGCGGCCCCGCTCTTTATGGCGTGCTCCTCGGCGTCATCGGTGCCGGCGCCGTCGGCGGCGCGCTTTTTCTGCCATGGCTGAAATCAAGGTTGGGTCCGGATCGGCTCATGTCGCTGGGAGCGCTCGGCCAAGCGCTGGCGATGCTGCTGTATGGGTTCGCTCATGAGCCGGCGATGGCTCTCGCCGCCAGCGTCATCGCCGGCGCATCCTGGATCGCAGCGCTGGCGACGCTCAGCGTTTCCGCGCAGGTCGCGCTGCCCGATTGGGTTCGCGGGCGCGGGTTGGCGTTGTACACGACGGTGTTCTTCGGCTGCCTGACGTTCGGCAGCGCGGTCTGGGGCGAAGTGGCTGAATGGGTCGGTCTGCCGATTGCGCATTTTCTCGCCGCCGCCGGCGCGGTCGCGGCCATACCGGTAACATGGCGCTGGAAGCTGCAAACTGGCGCAGGTGCCGATCTTTCACCGTCGATGCATTGGCCGGCGCCGCTCACCGCGCAAAATATCGCGCAAGATCGCGGGCCGGTGCTGGTGACGGTCGAGTACCACATCCGCCCGCAGACCCGGCAAGCGTTCCTCAAGGCTCTTGCCAGGCTCGAGCATCAGCGGCGTCGCGATGGCGCCTATGCATGGGGCGTCTTCGAGGACGCTGCCAAAGAAGGACGCATTCTCGAAACATTCCTCGTCGAGTCGTGGATGGAGCACCTGCGCCAGCATGAGCGCGTCACCAATGCCGATCGCATCGTGCAGGACGCCGTGCAGCGGTTCCACTTACACGGTACGCCCAAGGTGACGCACTTCATCGCCCCGGAGTCTTAGCGGCGCCCGCGCGCTACACCCGCCGCAACGGCATCGAAAAGGCAAGCCATGCGCCGATGCCGGTGAATGCCGCGACGGTCACGAAGGCGGCGCGGAAGGCTTCGCTGATCTCGCCTTGCACCACTGCCTGCCGCGCCGGCGTGAGCATCGCAATGGCCGCCGGCCCTCGGTCGATCATGGTTCCGAACAGACTTGCCGTTTCGCTGTCGCTTGCCGCGAGCACCGAAAACAAAACCGCGGCGACTGCGGCGGTGCCGAAGGCAGCGCCCACGGAGCGCGAGAATTGCACCATCGCCGCGCCGGTGCCCAGCATCCGCTGCCCGGCTACGGCCTGAACCGTAACCTGGACCACGCCCATGACCGCGCCCATGAAACAGGCGGTGGCGCCGAACACCCAGGGCAGCGCCGACAGGCTCAGATGCGGCACCCAGAATGCGAGGAACGACAGGCCTGCCGTTGCAGCCACATATCCGTAGGACGGAAACACTGCGGTTCGGCCCGTCCTCGTCACCAATTGGCCGGTGACCAACGATCCGATGCCGATGCCGAACATCAACGGCAACAGCAACAAGCCGGTTTCCGCCGGCGACGCGCCACGTACCGCGCGCAGATATATCGGCAGGAACGTGACCAGCGACACCAGCGCAGCGCCGTGGCAGGCGGCCAAGCCGTTGGCACGCCAGACCGATGGCTCTCTGAATAAAGCGGGCGGAATAAGCGGCGAGCGCGAGTGCTTTTCCTGCCAGATCAGCGCCAGCAGCGCTGCCGCTCCGAAGACCATCAGACCGAGGATCATCGGCAGCGTGCGCGCTTCCATCCGCTGCGCTTGTTCGAGCGCTAGAATCAGCGGGCTGATGAACAGCGTGAACAAGATCAGGCCCGGCGCATCGAAACTCGTTCGCCGCCGGTCGGCCGGCCGCGTCGCGAGCCGGAGCACCAGGAGGACCGCAACCAGCCCAAGCGGCACGTTGACGAGGAAGATCGACCGCCAACCGAAGGCTTGGGTGAGATAGCCGCCGGCGACCGGTCCGAACGTGCTGGACGTGACCGACACCCCCGCCAGGTAGCCCTGATAGCGGCCGCGTTCGCGTGGTGGAATGGTCTCACCGACGAGGGCTTGCGACAAAGTCATAAGTCCGCCGCCGCCAAATCCTTGCAACACGCGCGCGGCCGTGAGGAGTTCGATATTCGGGGCGAGCGCGCAAAGCACCGACCCGGCCATGAACAAGGCCAGCGCTGTGAACATCATGCGCCGGCGGCCGAACGAGTCGCCGAGGCGCCCGTAGACCGGAGCGGCGATCGTGTTGGCGATCAGATACGACACCACCACCCAGGAGACCCGCTCGACATCTCCGAGGTTCGAGGCGATGGCGGGGAGCGCCGTCGCGACGATCGTCTGATCGGCGACCGCCAGGAACATCGGCAGCATCACCGACGGAAAGACCGTCCAGAATAGCGATCGCGACGGAAGCTTGCCGGCACCGTTCGCGGCCTCGTCGGCGGGCGTTTCGGCTTCGGCCCGATTGGTATCTTCGTTCATTGAATGGATTGAGCCGAAAATTATTATCGTTCCAAGGGGGCTTTGCCCAACGTGACAACGAAACGCCGCGCTGGTTTCGCCGTTTCGCCCCCCTCAATGGCACCGGAAAGACTATACTATTTTTATTGAGCGTGGTTCGGGCGGTCAGAAAATCAGGGCTATCGGCGTTCACTGTTTCCAGTGCCGCGGCCGCGGTGACAACTTGATCGTCTGAGCGCGAACTTTGCTTCCGTGAACGGCTCCGTCCGGCCCCGCTTCGATTGATATGGATCAAAGCCGGGCCGCGGCGCGTATGGCTTATGAAATTGAATGCCCGTTTGGCAGCAAAAAACTGCTGACAGCTGAAGCTGACAGCTGAAGAAGAATCCGAGCGAGAGCCCCACCGCGCTGCCCGAAAGCACCGCCAGCACATCCTGTATCCAGGAATGAGTCATGGCGTGCTTTTGCGGTCACGCGGCACAGCCAACCGAAACCCTTGCGGCCGCCTTCGCCGGCCGCGTCACGCTTGGATTGCGTTGGCAGCCCGGCCGCCTTCCATGCCATGATGCCGCCGCTCAAGTGATAGGCGTCGCGGAAGCCCTTCGAGGCCAGAAGCCGAGCGTTCGAGCCTGTCCGTCCGCCGCTGTGGCAATAGAACACGGCCGTCTTGTCATGGTGTTCTCTGAAATCTTCGGTGTGGAAACGCGACAACGGCGCCAGGCGCGCTCCTTCGATATGTTCGCGCGCGTGTTCATGCGTTTCGCGCACATCGATGAGCAGGGCCTTACCTTCGTCAAGGCGTTTTTTCAAAGATACCGGGTCGATGGATTTGATCTGCATCGGACTTTCTCCAGTTCTAGTGTGAAGATTTGCGCGGCCGGCGGCCGCAATAGATATCGGCAAGCGTCTTCATGACGCTGCCGGCAGCGTCGCTCGCAAGCCGATAGTAAATGGTTTGAGCGTCGCGGCGCGTCGTGACGATGCCGGCGGCGCGCAGCTTGGCGAGATGCTGCGACAGAGCGGACTGCGTGAGGCCGACGGCCTCCACCAGTCTGCCGACCGAGCGCTCGCCGTCGACGAGTTCGCACAGAATAGCCAGCCGCCGCTCGTTGGCGAGTGTGCCGAGAAGACGAGCCGCCTCGGCGGCTTTTGCCGCCAATTCCTTCGCGTCGCTAAGCCGCAAAGCCAAAATGCTCCTCCATCAGTTCAGATGTGTCTGGGCGTTCTTGAATTTGACCGGGATGGTGAGATAGCTCACGCCATTGGCGTGAGCCGGCGGGATTTCCCGGCGCGCATATTGACCTGGATTGACCGCAGCAGGAGCCGCGGTGCGGAGAGCGTTGAGTCACGTGCGGTGCGCATCGGGACGAACGCATCTTCGCTTACGCCGTCTTCACGTGCACATTCTTCTCGCGTTCTTCCTGTACCGTGGTCTCCCACGCGTAAGCGTCGCGGCCCGGCGCCTTGTAGTCGTGGCACATGAACAGCCGGGTCGCGGGCGGAAGGCCAACAGCTTGCGGATTGAGCGGTAGAGCTGGTGGGCGTCGCCGCCCGGGAAATCGGCGCGCGCCGTACCGTAATCGGGCATGAGCAGGGTATCACCGACGAAGGCTGCGTCCTCGACCTTGTAGGTGATGTCTGCCGGTGTGTGGCCCGGCGTGTAGATCACCTCGGCATCGAGTTCACCGATCTTGAAGCGTTCACCGTCCTTGAAAAGATGATCGAAATCGCTGCCGTCGGCTTTGAGATCGGCGGCGTCGAATACCGGCCTGAAGATTCGCTGCACGTCCTTGATGTGCTCGCCGATGCCGATCTTCGCCCCGGTTTTGGCCTTGATGTAAGGCGAGCCGGAGAGGTGGTCGGCGTGGGCGTGCGTCTCGAGCGTCCATGCGATGGCGTAGCCTTGCTCGCCAGCAACGCGAAGCATCGCGTCGACCGAACGGGTGTCAACCTCGCTGGCATTCTGGCTGTAGTCGAGCACGGGATCGATGACCGCCGCCTGCCGGGTAGCCTGGTCGGCGACGATATAGCTCACAGTGTTGGTCGGCTCGTCAAAGAACGCGCGGACAATGGGTTGATGGCGCATGCCGTCCTCCTGCTAGAGCGGATTCCAGTCAGGTAGAAGCATAGCCTGCATGGGCGAAGTAGTTTTCGCATTCTCTGGCGCTGAACGTGGCAATCAGTTTGCCGATCCTGCGGCAGAGTTGTGGAATGGTTCGCTCGGCGGCCTTGCGGAGAAGCGCCTTCAGTTTGCTGAAGGCCTGCTCGATCGGATTGAGGTCCGGTGAATATTTCGGCAGGTAAAGAAGCTTGGCGCGGGCAGCTTCGATAGCCTTCTGCACAGCGATCCCCTTATGGGCTGGGAGGTTGTCGATGATGACGATGTCGCCGTGCCTGAGCGTTGGCGCCAGACATTGTTCGAGATAGGCAAGAAAGGCGGCTCTGGTCATTGGCCCATCCACCACAAAGGGAGCAGTCATTTTGTTATGGCGAAGCCCCGCCACGAATGTGATCGTCTTCCAATGTCCCTGCGGCACGCGGCTGATCAACCGCTCGCCGCGCCGACAGCGGCCTCGAAGCCGCACCATATTGGTTGAGGTTGAGGTCTCGTCGATGAACACCAATCGGGCCGGGTCAAACATGCCTTGCTCGCGCATCCAGCGCCGGCGCGCTCGGGCCACGTCGGGTCGTTCTTGCTCCGCGGCGCGCAGGCTTTTTTTTGAAGCTGATGCCGTGGCGGGCATAGAACCGCCAAACCGCGCTGCGGCTGCCGGCGATCCGTCGCTTGCGCATCGAAACAACGACTTCATCCAGCGTCAAATCCGGCTGGTCGCTAATCAGAGCCAACAGCCAGCCGGCGTGCTTCTCCAGAGGTGAGAAGCTTCCCCCGGTCGGCTTGGCCGCGACACTTCCGGTTTCGTACCAGCGCTGCATCCATTTGATCGCCGAACTGGGGCTCACCTCAAACCGTTCGGCCACCTCACGTCGCGACGCACCCGTTTCGACCGCGTCCAGCACACGCTCGCGCAAGTCCAAAGAACATGGTTTCGGCATCGATTGCACTCCAAAAATCGAATCGATACCGCTAGACTCGCTCATCCAAAGACCCTCGGGAATCCCCCGATTCAAATCAGCCGAAATATGCTCTAG
>Ga0187890_10002677_pt1 | contig 12396 bp, 9 predicted proteins | sample June2016WEW_21_1_FD_133005 | JGI IMG/M metagenome (GOLD analysis project Ga0187890, IMG submission 133005) | Peatland microbial communities from SPRUCE experiment site at the Marcell Experimental Forest, Minnesota, USA - June2016WEW_21_10 | ecosystem: Environmental > Terrestrial > Soil >... | reverse complement strand
TACTTACCAAAAAAGCTCTCCGGCCTTCGCTGGATGAAGTTGAGCACAACCCGCGCGCACGCAGCGCAAAGCTCAGGGCAGTTGAGAAATTAAGTCTGTGTCCATCGGTCACACCGGACTGAGTGTAGATTGTCAAAAGGCTGGCTTCGGAGGGCGCCACGGCCTTTTTCCCTCCGGGTTTGAGGGGGCCCGCAGGGGAATCTGGCCGGATTCACCCCGAAAGGGGATAGTTAGTGGTTTTTCGGGGCAAGGGGAGGGAAAGAGGGAAGCTTTTCCGGACGGCCGCGGGGGTGACCGTCCGGAGAACTTCTTCCCACGAGAAAAGGGACCAAAGCTTTGGAGGGGGAACAAAAGATAAGCGAAGATGACTCCGGCCAGATCGGAGGTTTCGAGAAATTCACCTGATAATTTAGCAGAAGGGGCGCAATTATGCAGGCTATCACCTCAAAGAAAAGGTTTTCAAGAAGCGGCTGCCCTTCAACACATTTTCTTTTCAGACGCGACCTTGCGGATTACTCCGAGCCTCAAAGCTCTAACCGGATTGCCAGGGCAGACATGTTCTGCAGGTCAACCGGGGGCAGTTTTGCACGGGACTTCCCTGGCGCCGGTCCTGGTCACAGGAGACCGGAATGGGATATATGAAGAGAGCTAAAGCAAACGCCCCAATTTTCAGCATGAAGCCGGCGAGCGATCCCGGTTTCCGGCAAAGGGCCCCAGCGCCTGTGCGCATGTGGGTCTGGCTTGCGTCGGCAATCGTTCTGGGCGTTGTCTTGGTCACCTGTGCGATTTTTTACGTCTGGCTCTACGTTCAGCAAATCCAAAACGGATATCGGCTTTCAAAAACCTACGAAGAAAACGAGATCCTCAGCACTGTCCATCGGAAGCTGACGATTGAGTGGTCTCGATTTCAAGACCCCCAGCGGCTGGAGGAGATTGGCCGAAACCAGTTCAGCCTGGCGCCGCCCAGGCCGGATCAGAAAGTGTTGATGCGCTAGCAGTTTGAAACGAAACCAGGCGCAGTTGAATTCGGGAGAGAAAAATGGAAAGGCGCGAGCATCGGAAATCTCTGAACTCCTGCTACCGGTCATGCCGCGTGCTCTTCCACTTTGTGGTGATTGCGGGCTTGTGCGCCATCGTAGTCAAAGCCTTCCGTCTCCAGGTGATCGAACACTCGTTCTGGGTGGGCCGCGCCAATGCCTGTTTGAACACCAAGTTTACAGTCCCCGCATATAGAGGCACCATCTATGACAGGCAGGGGCGAGTGTTGTCCTACTCGGTTCCACAGCCTTCGCTTTATGCTTTTGGAGGCCAAATCGAAAACCCGTCAAAAACTGCGGCCCTTCTCAGCCAAATCCTGGACGAACCGGCCAGATCGATTGAAAAAAAGCTCACTGCTTCCGGCCATTTCGTCTGGATAAAGCGCCACCTCTCAGATCAGCAGGCCATCGAAATAGAGAAGCTAAAAGCTCCTGGTCTTAACCTCACCGATGAATACAAGCGGTTCTACCCGTACCGGGAGGTGGGCGGCCAGGTTGTGGGGTTCGTCAATATTGACGGCGCCGGTATAGAGGGCATAGAAAAATCTTTCGATGATGTGCTGCGAGGCAAGCCAATCCCCGTTTGTCAGATGAGGGACGGCGGGCGCAAGCGGCTGTGGCTCAATTCATCGGCGCCTCCCGAGCCTGCCGAGAGTTGCGGGGTAAAGCTCACGCTGGACGCCTTCATTGAATACGTTGCTGAGCGTGAACTGGAGAAGGCGGCGCAGCAATACAGGGCCAGAGAGGCGGAAGTGGTGGTCATGGACGTCGACACTCGCCAAGTGCTCGCCATGACAAGTTGGCCCTTTTTCGATCCGAACATTATTCCGGAAAAAAAGGACCCCAAAGAGGGGGTTGGGCGCAACCACGTCATCTCGGACGCCTTTGAGCCCGGCTCCACCTTTAAGGTGTTCCTTATGAGCGCCGCTCTCGATCAGAATATGGTCCGGGAGAACGACAGAATATACTGCGAAGACGGCAAATGCTTCCTGGAAGGCCATTCCATAAAGGACGATCACCCTCACGGCTGGCTCACCATGGAGGAGGTGATAAAATATTCGAGCAATATCGGGGCCGCAAAAATTGCGCTCCGTTTCGGCAGCGAAAAATACGCCCGCTACATTCACGACTTCGGCTTCGGATCTCCGAGCGGGATCGATCTGCCGGGAGAATTCAAAGGGCTTGTGAGACCGCAAAAGAGGTGGAGACCGATCGACCTGGCCACAACCGGCTTTGGACAAAGCATTGGAATTACCAGCCTGCAGCTCACCAACGCCATTGCCGTGATAGCCGGCGGCGGGGAATACGGCCCGCCGATAATCGCCGGCACTGTTCTTGACGCGGAGGGAAGATCGGTCAGGCAATTCCAATCGATCAAAACACGAAGAGTAATTCAAAAGAGAACAGTTGAGCAGATTCGTGCTATGATGGTTTCTGTAACTCAGAAAGGCGGGACAGGGGTCAATGCGGCGCCCGAGGGTTACACGGCGGCAGGCAAGACTGGAACTGCTCAGGTAATGGACAAAACGACGAAGCGTTACGCTTCGGACAAGTATACCGCAGTTTTTACCGGGTATGTCCCGGCCGAGCAGCCCAAACTGGTAATTACCGTAGTTGTCCACGAACCACATGGGGCTATTTATGGGGGAGTCGTTGCGGCGCCGGTATTTCGGAATATTGCCGCAAAAGTCCTGCCCTACCTGGGTGTAATGCCCTCTGTGCCAAATTCAACACCCAGTCCCGACATCCGCACTGCTAACGCCTCATCCGCTCAAGTCAAACAGGCCTCTGGCAGCAAGAAGACTGCGGGCGAAACGCCCGGCCCCAAATCCGCTCAGAAAACAGCTTCGAAAAAATCGGCTTCTATAAAAAGCTCAGGGGCCGTTCCGATTGTTGCGAAGAAGATTCAGCCGGCTCCGAAGCCCGAAGCGCCTGAAAAGTACTCGCTAAAGATCGATGAGCGGGAAGCTGGGGTTTATTAGCCGAGCTGCTTAATTCCTCTCTTAAAAGTCGCCTTTCTGTAAAAATGGTACTGGTTCTGAACGAAGTTTGTTAAATAAATAAAAACTTGGCGATGCGAATCTGATGAATACGCTCAAACAGCTTATACACGGTCTGGAAGTTATTGGCGCAAGCGGCAAGCTGGACGTTCCCGTGTCCAGTGTGTGCTGTGACAGCAGGCATGCGGAAAAAGGCAGTCTGTTTGTCTGCGTTTTGGGAAAGCGTGCAGATGGGCATGATTTCATTGACGACGCTCTATCGCGCGGCGCCGTTGCGATTGTTGCCCAAACCGAGATGCCCGCCGGCTTTTCAATGGGCTTTGTGCGCGTCCGGGACTCGCGCGCGGCGCTTGCCGCAATATCTGCAAATTTCTACGGTCACCCGGCTTCCAGGCTCAATCTCATTGGAATAACGGGAACCAATGGAAAGACCACAACCTCACTGCTCATCGAGAGCATTCTCCGGAGCCATGGATCAAGTCCGGGAGTCCTCGGTACCCTAGCCTACAGGTGGGCGGGAAAGCAAATTCCCGCTCCCATGACCACGCCCGAATCCCTGGACCTCCAGAAACTCTTTTACCGCATGCTCCAGGACGGAGTTACACACGTCGTCATGGAGGTCTCATCTCATGCGCTCGCGCTTGGCAGGATTGCCGGATGCGAGTTCCGGACCGGGGTTTTTACCAATCTGTCACAGGACCATCTTGATTTTCATTCGACTATGGAGGAGTATTTCGCGGCCAAAAAGCTCCTTTTCTCGTCCTATCTTGACCCACATCTTTCTGTGGCGGTAGTCAATGAAGATGATGATTACGGCAGAAGAATAATTGAAAACGGGACCCGCGCAGCCAAAATCATTCGTTACTCCGGCATAATTTCCTCCGGCCCCTGTTTGGAAAAAGGGGCAAATGGTGTTTTCGTCGAAGAAGTCCGGTTCAGTCCCAGGGGTATCACCGCGAAAGTCCATACATCTCAAGGGGAAATCAGGGTTGATTCCCCGCTCCTGGGCAGCCTGAACCTCTATAACATTCTGGCCGCGATATCTGCGGCAGTGTCGCTGGGCATTGCGTCAAACGCCATTGAAGAGGGCGTCCGAAACCTTACCCGCGTGGACGGGCGTCTTGAGCGCGTTGCGATACCGAACCGGTTCGGCTTTCAGGTAGTTGTAGATTACGCGCATACACCCGACGCAATGGAAAAGGCGCTTGCCTGTCTTCGCGAAATGACTGAAAACAGGCTTATCGCCGTATTCGGCTGCGGCGGCGACCGCGACAGGGGAAAGCGCCCGATCATGGGCAGAATCGCCGCAGAGCGGGCGGACCTGGTGGTCGTCACGAGCGACAATCCCCGGTCCGAGCCGCCCGATGATATCATCGACCAAATCGAGACAGGAGTGAAACAGACGGGGATCTCGGCATTGGGATCTGCCGGAGGGCTGTCAGCCGGGAAGGGATACATTCGGGAAGTTGACAGGCGAAAGGCCATCGAACTCGCGCTGGCGATGGGTCGTCCCGGAGACACGATTTTTATTGGGGGCAAAGGGCACGAAACCTACCAGATCGTTGGAACCCTCAAACATTCATTTGACGACAGGCTGGTGGTGAGGGAGTATTTTAACAGAACCCCGACCGGACAATAGAGAATATGTTCAGGACCGTAGCGACACTGGCTGAGGCTGCTGGAGGCGAGATACTTTCCGGGGACCCCGGAGCGCAAGTCCGGGCGATTTCCACAGACACTCGGAAGATTGCGCCGGGAGACTGCTTCATTGCCCTCCCCGGAGAAAACCACGACGGGCATGCCTTCGTTTCGGACGCCATCAGTAAGGGAGCCGGCGCGGTAATCGTGTCGGAGCGCATCGTCTTTTCCCGGAATACTCCTGCGGCCGTCATCAGAGTAGGCGACACCCTTTACGCGCTCGGCGAACTGGCGCGGCTCCACCGCATGAAGTTCGACATCCCGGTAATCGCCGTTTCCGGCAGCAACGGCAAGACCAGCACCAAAGAGATGATCGCGGCCATTTTCAGCCGAACCGGGAAAGTGCTTAAGAACAAGGGCAATTTCAATAACCTGATTGGCCTTCCGCTCACGCTGCTCGGCCTGAGCGAAGAGCACAGCGTCGCTGTCGTGGAAATGGGAATAAACGTTCCTGGAGAAATGGAGCGCTTGGCACAGATCGGCTCTCCCACTACCGCGATCATCACCAACATACACCCGGCCCACCTTGAAGGACTTGAATCGATCGATCGCATCATGGAAGAGAAGGGAAAACTCTGGAAATCGCTGGATTCGGACGGCGTTGCCGTGGTGAACCTGGATGACCCGATGCTTTCGCATTTCGCCCAACAGATCAACTCCCGAAAAATCACCTGCTCTCTCAGAAATGGCGCCGCCGATGTGTCCGTGTGCTCGAAGATCGTAGTTTCCGAGGGAAACACATCATTTCGAATAAACGCAGGGGGCTTCGAGATACCTGTGTCGCTACCGGTTATGGGCATCCACCATGCCCAAAATGCCCTTGCCGCAACCGCCGCCGCCCTGAGTACGGGGGTTTCAGCAGAGGAGGCCGGGGCCGGACTGTCCGGCTGCACGCCGGTAGCTCAGCGCATGAATTGCCTGAAGCTCCGCAACGGTGGGGTCCTGGTGGACGATACCTACAACGCCAATCCCCGCTCGATGATTGCCGCCGTGGAAGCGGTCCTTTCCGCAAGCTCGGGCCGTCCTTTTGTGGCGGTCCTTGCAGAGATGCGCGAACTAGGGCCGGACAGCCCTCTTCTTCACTTCGAGGTAGGCCGAAGGGTAGGGGCTGCAAAACCGAGCAGGCTGATCACGCTCGGACCTCTGGGCATCGAGATACTCAAGGGGGCGCAGGCTGCCGGACTCGATGAGTCCCTCTGTTTTCACGCAGGCGATCATGCCGAAGCAGCGGATTTCTTGCGGCGGGTTGTACCCGAGGGAGCGTGGATCCTGGTCAAAGGCTCCCGGGGGATGACAATGGAAAAAGTCGTCGAGGCAATGGCCGGGGAGTGTGCGTGAGAAGCAAAGAAACCTCCGAAAAAACGCTCGTGGTTGGGCTTGGCGCATCAGGCCGGGCCGTATGCGCTTTGCTCCAAAGCCGGGGGGCCAAAGTGACCGCGACAGACCTGCGCTCCCGCTCTGAATTCAATGGCGCGCTGAATAGTATCGAGCAGGCGGGCTGCTCGCTTTGCCTGGGGTCCCACCGGCTCGAAGATTTTCTCCATGCGGACCGGATAATCGTCAGCCCCGGTGTACCACTGGACATCGGGCCGCTTAAAGAAGCGAGAAGCCGGGGAATAGAAATAGCAGGTGAACTCGAGTGGTCCTGGCGGCAAGTCAGCCTCCCGGTGATCGCCGTAACCGGCACCAATGGGAAAACGACCACAACCGCCCTGATCGGCCAAATGCTGAAGCAGGCCGGAAGGCATCCCTTCGTTGGGGGAAATATTGGAACACCCCTCAGCCAGTGGATACTTTCGGGTGAGCATGCCGACATTCTGGTGCTGGAGCTAAGCAGCTTCCAACTGGATACCGCTTCCACCTTCCGCCCGGACATAGGGGTGTTGCTGAACGTAACCGAAGATCACCTGGACCGCTACGAAAGCTTCAAAGCTTACACAGATTCCAAGCTCTCCATTTTTCGACGGCAAAACAGCGCAAATTTCGCCATAATCAACGGCGACGACCCGATTTGCAGAAAGCGCATCGAGGAGATTCCGGGTAAGGTCCTGTCCTTTAGCAGTTCGGACTCAGCCGCAAACGCCCGGGTTGAAGGCGGCGCCATCAAGGTGGCCGTCCCGGGCAAAGGGAAGTGTGAGATTGGCCTGGAAAAAACCAGGCTGCAGGGTTCGCATAACCGTGAAAACATAATGGCTGCGGCCCTGGCCGCCATGTGCATGGAAGTCTGTGCCGGAGCAATTCAGGCGGCGGTTGATGGCTTCGGCGGTTTTGCCCACAGGGTAGAGTGGGTGCGCAACTGGAAGGGGATCGATTTCTACGACGACTCCAAGGGGACCAACGTCGGTGCGGTGGTCAAAGCACTGGAGGGGTTCGACCGGCCCGTGCTGCTCCTGCTTGGTGGAAGGGATAAACTCGGCGCCTACGAACCGTTGCTCGCGCCGCTCCTCGCCAGGGGCAAGGGGATTTTCGCCTTTGGGGAAGCCGGTCCGAGAATTTACGGCCAATTATGCGGGAAAGTCCCGGCCGGAATTTATCCGGATTTGGGATCAGCCTTCAGGGATGCGATCAGCCGGGCTTCGCCGGGAGACGTTGTGCTGCTCTCACCCGCGTGCGCCTCTTTTGACCAGTATGAGAGCTACGCGCACAGGGGGGACCATTTCAAAAAGCTGGTGGCGGAGCTTGGGGATTAACAGGGTGCTGAATCCGTGGGGGATGCAAGCAATGACACTTGCTGACGAATTTCACAAAGCCATGATCCAGGATGTCTATGAGGCGGCCCTTAAAGAATGTGGTTATCACGCTACGGTCTTCAAGGGTATGCTCGCCAGGAAAGGCGGATTAGAAACTGCCATCGAACTGCTTAACCCAGCCTCTGTCCAATACGGATTTACGGAGTTGTGGAAGCGGGGCAGGCTTGACCTGACGATGGAGCATCTAGTAATTCAAGAGCGCTGGAGTGGGCTTTTTACGCCAGATCAAATCTCCATTGCGAGAGATCGGCTCTCGGAGCATTCCTCGCCTCCGAAAGGAACCGATCCATACAGCACACACAACTGCGGCGCGAAGAGTTGTCCATTGCGCCGCAGTTTAACACGCCCCCTAAGGACTGGGACGTAAGACAGCCGGCACCAGTGAAACATCACAACGTCATTCCCGCGAAGGCGGGAATCCAGGAAGGGCCTGGCTTGGCGAAACACTTCTTTATCTACATCATGGCAAGCAGACGCAACGGTACGCTGTACATCGGTGTAACATCAAATCTGGTGCAAAGGGTATGGCATCACAAACAGGGTATGGTTGAAGGATTCACCCGGAAATATGGCGTCAAAATGCTCGTTTATTTCGAACCACACGAAACTGCTGAGTCTGCCATAACCAGGGAAAAGCAGCTCAAGAAATGGGAAAGAGTCTGGAAGATAAGATTGATCGAGCAAAACAACCCCGAGTGGAGGGACCTTTACAGCACGATCTGTATTTAGACTGGATTCCCGCCTTCGCGGGAATGACGGCCCTGGGATATTCATACTAACCGGACAGTATTGATTGGGGAATAGATTGCATAGAAAGGCGATAGACGCACCCTCGGCTATAACAGCCGACTCGAAGGAAAAGCAGCGCCTCGCATGGAAGCCTCTCCCCCTGGAGGTCCAGCTCTGGGTCGAAGTGTCCCTGCTGATTGCCTTCGGATTAATAATGATCTACAGCGCCAGCTCCATTCCAGCCTTGACGAGATTTTCCGACCCGAATCATTACCTCAAGCGCCAGCTTTTTTACGTTGCGCTGGGGCTCCCGATCATTTACATAGTGAGCCGCACGTCCTACCGCTCGTACAAAGAATATTGCGGCCTCATGCTGCTCGGTATGATTGCGCTGCTCGTTATGGTCCTGATTCCGGGACTTGGGGAGAAGTACAACAACGCCCGGCGCTGGTTTGGCGCCGGCAGCCTGCACCTCCAGCCGGCCGAGTACGCCAAAGTTGTCTGGGTTTTATTCCTCAGCAACGCTCTGGTCAAAAAGCAGGACCGCATCAGGGAATCGCGCGTAAGCTTCTGGCCCTTCATAGTCCTTTGCGCCATTTTCAGCGCCCTTCTGCTCAAAGAGCCCGACTTCGGCACTGCCTTCATGTTCGTGATCCTTATGCTCGTCATGCTGGTGACTGCCGGGGTCCCGTGCCGCTATTTCCTGCTCATGGCCCCTTTTGCCGCCTTTGGACTCTATAAGTTCGTTTATCTCGTCCCGTACCGCCGCAGTCGGTGGGAGGCTTTCCTCAACCCCTGGCTCGATCCCCTTTATTCGGGATATCAGCTCATTCAGGCATGGATAGCGGTAGGCTCGGGCGGTTTTTTCGGAAAGGGCCTGGGAGCGGGACAGCAAAAACTCCTCTATTTGCCGGAATCCTACACTGATTTCATCCTGGCCGTAATCGGAGAGGAACTGGGATTTGTCGGCATTGTGCTGACCTGTCTGCTCTTCTTTCTTCTTTTCCGCACCGGCCTTCAAATTTCCAGGCAAGCTCCCGACTTTCTCGGAAACCTGCTTGCGCTCGGACTCACGATGCTGCTCTCCATCCAGGCTTTGCTCAATATGGGAGTCGTACTGGGCCTGGTCCCGACAAAGGGCATGCCGCTTCCCTTTATCTCTTACGGGGGCAGCGCATATACCGCGAACTGCTTCATTGTCGGTCTGCTGCTGAGCATAGCCAGGAGCTGTGAAAAAAGAACGGACAAATATTCCGGCTAACGCCGGTAAGCGGAATGAACAGATTATGTTTAAACGTTATCAACATATACATTTCATTGGGATTGGCGGGATAGGGATGAGCGGGATAGCCGAGCTTCTGCTCAACCTAGGCTACAAGGTGAGCGGCTCGGACCAGAAAGTTTCGGATTTGACGAAACGCCTCGAGACATTAGGTGCTGCCGTCTATTCAGGTCACGATCCCCATAACCTCATGGGTGCGGATGTCGTGGTGGTCTCATCGGCTATTTCCCAGGATAATCCCGAGTTCCAGGCAGCACGAAAGCTCCCCAAGGTCCCTCTGATCCGCCGAGCTGAGATGCTGGCCGAACTGATGCGCCTCAAATACTCCGTGCTGGTGGCCGGAGCGCACGGAAAAACCACAACTACCTCGATGGTTTCCACGGTGCTCGCGCGCGGCGGTCTTGACCCTACGGTGGTCATCGGCGGAAGGTTAAATGCGTGGGGCACCAATGCCAAACTGGGCAGCGGCGAATTTATGGTGGCCGAAGCAGATGAGAGTGACGGCACTTTTCTGCTGTTGCCCCCGACCATAGCTGTCGTCACCAATATAGACCTTGAACACCTCGACTACTACCGGGACATCGACCACATACGCGATACTTTCCTTCAGTTCATAAACAAAGTCCCTTTTTACGGGCAGGCGATTCTGTGCCTCGAAGACGAAAACATCCAGGCCATTTTGCCTTACGTCGAAAAGCGGTTCGCAACCTACGGGTTTTCTTCGCAGGCGGATTTCCAGGCTAGACAGGTGAAGACCGGCGGACTTTGCACCGCTTACCGGGTCTTTCATGGCGCAGAGGAACTGGGCGAAATGGAAATCCAAATTCCGGGCCGCCATAACGTGCTCAATTCGCTCGCAGCCGTCGCGGTGGCCTACGAGTTGGAAATTCCATGGCCCGCCGTCCAGGCGGGGCTGCATGACATGACGGGCGTCCAGCGCCGATTTCAAATAAGGGGAGAAGCCCGGGGCGTGCTGGTCCTGGACGACTACGGTCACCACCCGACCGAAATCAGGGCGGTCCTGGAAACCCTCGCGGGCTGCTACCCCGATCGCCGCCGGATAATAGCGTTCCAGCCACATCGCTTTACCCGGACTCAGGCCCTCCTGGAGCAGTTTTCGAGGTGTTTCTATCATTGCGACGCACTGCTCATATCAGAGATTTACGCGGCGAGCGAAAAACCCATACCCGGCGTCACGGGGCGCGCGCTTGTCGAAGAAATAGCGGCGCACGGGCTCCACGATCTGCATTTTTGCCCGACCTTGGAAGAGATGCACGATAAACTGCTCTCGATCGTGCAGCCGGGAGACGTGGTTATGACGCTTGGGGCCGGCAACATCTATCAGGTTGGCGAAGCGCTTCTCAAAAGCCTCGATCAGCGAGGTCCGAGTGAGTAAAATGAACATCAGCTCCGCATTTAAAGCGGTCCCCGATGTTGAATTTCGGCTGGATGAGCCGCTCGCCCGGCATACCACCTTCCGGGTCGGAGGGCCGGTGCGGCTGTTTGCGCGCCCTCGCAGCGAGAAGGCGCTTTTCGCACTTCTGGAGCCAATCCGGGAAATGGACATCCCGTTCATCGTTCTTGGCGAAGGGAGTAACGTCCTGGCGCCGGACGGACCATGGGCGATGTCGGTCATTCAGCTTCACCTTGCGTGCAACAGGTTGCTCCTCAGCGAGCAGAGGGCAGAAGGCCAAAAAGTTCTCTACGCCGGGGCGGGAACGAAGCTCCAACAGCTTATCCTATACTGTATCGAAAATGGCATGGAAGGGCTTGAATCGCTTGCCGGGATTCCCGCAACGGTGGGTGGAGCGATCGTGATGAACGCATCAACATCTTTCGGCGCCATCTCAGACTCCCTTGTTTACGCCGATCTGGTGGAACCCGGTGGCCAAAGGCGCTCAATCCGCAGGGATCAACTTACCCCCGGCTACCGCACAATGGGTATTCCGGAAAGCAGCATCGTGCTGGGCGCCTGCTTCAAACTCAGACCTTGCTCAAGCGGCATCGTGAAGGCGCGCGTGGAGCAGATTCTTAAAAACCGCAGACTGACTCAGCCTCTGCGCTTCCACTCCGCAGGATCGATCTTCAAAAATCCTGTGGGCCGGCTCGCCGGATCTCTTATAGAAAAGGCCGGGCTCAAGGGCTATCGAATAGGAGATGCCCAGGTCTCAAGGAAACACGCGAACTGGATCATCAATCGAGGCAACGCCCTAGCCAGGGACATTATCGAGCTGATAGAAAAGATTGAAAATGAAGTTTATGGAACTTTTGGCGTGCGTTTGGAGCGAGAAATTCGTATACTGAAATAACTTTTTAGAAACCCGGCCCCATGATAAAACCCAGGAAAAAGAGAAAGAACAAGTATCAAGAAAGCACGCTCAGGCGTGTCAAGGGGAATTTGCGCACTTTTCGTGGTTTTTTCATCGTTTTTGCCGGATTCTGCTTTGTAGTGCTGCTCGGCGCCGGTCTTTCGCGGCTCTATCATAAGATGATCAGCGCACCATGGCTCAAGCTGGAGGAAATCGAGATTACCGGGATCAAGAAACTGGACCGGTTAGACATTTTAAATGCGATGGGCCTAAAAAGAGGCCAGTGTATCCTGAACATAGGTACCGAACAGGTTGCCGAGCGTTTGAGGAAGCTCCCGGCGGTCAGGGAAGCTTCGCTGAGGCTCCAATTCCGTGGGCGCATAGTGGTGAAGATAGTTGAGCGCGAGCCTGCAGCCATTGTCAAGTGCGCCAACCAAAATATGCAGATGGACCTTGACGGGATCCTGTTCTCTGAGGCGACTACGGATGGAAACGGAGCGCTCCCCCTCATAACCGGGCTTTGCGACTCCAATCCCGGGAAGGGAGCCCCCGTCGCGGCACACCGCCTGGAACAGATCAGGGAACTACTGG
>Ga0187890_10002674_pt1 | contig 12402 bp, 11 predicted proteins | sample June2016WEW_21_1_FD_133005 | JGI IMG/M metagenome (GOLD analysis project Ga0187890, IMG submission 133005) | Peatland microbial communities from SPRUCE experiment site at the Marcell Experimental Forest, Minnesota, USA - June2016WEW_21_10 | ecosystem: Environmental > Terrestrial > Soil >... | reverse complement strand
CGCCCACCTGCTCGTGCCGCCGCAACTGATGATTTTGCGCGGCGACCTCGGCACCGGCAAAACCACGCTGGTCAAGGGCATCGCTCAAGAACTGGAGGCCGCGGACGCGGACGAAGTGACGAGCCCTACCTTCACGTTGCTGCACGAATATCACGGCGAGCGCGACGGCCAAGCGGTGAAGCTCTTTCATCTTGACGTGTATCGTCTGGAAGGCGAGCGGCAATTAGAAACTCTCGGCCTCGACGAGTTACTAACTCCGGATGCTTTAGTGCTGGTCGAATGGGGTGAGAAATTCAATAGTATAAAAAAGAGATCGACCGGCGAGATCGCTATCACCTCAGCCGGTGGGGACACGCGTAAGATTACTGTGACATTGAAAGAGTAATGAGCGGACCCAGACCTTCTCGGATAGGCCGATGAAAATAGACGAAACAATCGAACGACTTGAATGGTTCGATGGGAAGTTCGAGCAGGAAGCTGTGGAAGCGGCGATTGCCTGTAAGGACGAAATCATCCCGGAATTGCTTCGCATTCTGGAAGAGATCGCGGACCCGGTTCAGGCGGCTGAGAGAGACGCTGAAGGCGAATACATGGCTCATCTTTATGCCATGTATCTACTGGCGCAGTTTCGCGAGCCTCGCGCCTATCCGCTGATGGTCAGGGTTGCGCTTTTGCCGACCGATTTGCTCGAATCGCTTTTTGGAGACTGCATCACAGAGAGCCTCGGCCGAGTTCTTGCCTCGGTGTGCGACGGCAATCTCGAAGGAATTCAATCGATCATCGAAAACTCGGCTGCCAACGAGTGGGTCAGGGGGGCGGCGCTGAGCAGTCTAACCACTCTTGTTCGCTCGGGGAAAAAGAGCCGCGAAGAAATACTGAGTTATTTCGCCGAATTGTTTCATGGCAAGCTGACGGACAAGAATGAAATCGTTTGGAGCGAGCTTGTAGCATACTCTACAGACTTATACCCACCAGAACTGCTTAATGAGATTGAGAAGGCTTACGAAAATGGACTCGTTGATCCCACGTTCATCGGCCTGGATGACGTTCGGAATGATCTTGCCAAGGGCAAAGAATGGGCCATGGAACGGCTTGCAACCGATCCCCATCGTCAATTGATTTGCGACACGATAAAGGATTTTGGGGGTTGGGCGAGCTTTCATGACGATGAGACAGACACGACGCAGCGAGAAACACCGGCTATCGAGCCTCCTGATCTGCTTTGGGGCGATTCCTATTCCGGATTCAAGCGCAACGGGCCCAAGATTGGCAGAAACGATCCTTGCCCTTGCGCCAGCGGCAAGAAATTCAAAAAGTGCTGCGGGCAATAGGCCAGCGACAATCGCTATGCGAAATCGGATCTAGAATGGCGGCAGACGAACACCGATCTCTATTCGCTGCATTCAAAACCCCATGATGTTATAGCCGCAATCGACATACATGATCTCGCCGGTGATCGCGCTCGACAGGTTGCTGGCTAAGAACAATGCCGCTCCGCCGACTTCCAACTGGTCCACGTTGCGGTGCAGAGGAGAGCGGTCGGCGTGCGATTTCATCATGTCGCTGAGGTCGCCGACGCCCCGCGCCGCGAGCGTTTTAATCGGGCCGGCAGATATGGCGTTCACGCGAATATTTCTCGGACCGAGATTGTGGGCCAGATAGCGAACGGTGGATTCAAGACCGGCCTTGGCGACAGCCATCACATTGTAGTTGGGGACAACTTTCTCGGCGGCATAAAAGCTGAGAGTCATGATGCTGCCGCCTTCGGTCATTAGTGGGGCAGCGCCGCGGCTGACGGCGATCAGCGAATAGACGCTCACATCCAGCGCGATGCGGAAACCTTCGCGGCTGGTGTTGATAAACTCCCCGCGCAGCTCGGCCGCGGGCGCGAAAGCTACGGCGTGGACGAGGATGTCGAGCTTGCCATACTTCGTCTTGAGCGCGGCAAAGAGGGCTTCCACTTCACCGTCATTCGAAACGTCGCACTGGAAGCCTGTGGCGCCGGCGAGCTCTGCGATGAGGCCCTCGGCCTCGAGCTTCATGCGTTCATTTTGATAGCAGATGGCCAGTGTTGCGCCGGCCTCGTGCAGTTTCTGGGCAATGCCCCAGGCTATCGAACGCTTGTTCGCCAGCCCGAAGACCACGGCTGTCTTACCCGCCAGATTGATCATGCTTACTCTAGTCCTCCACGGTCCTCCTATGGGGAATCGGGACCGCCCAACACATAGAATATCAGTCTATTTCACCCGCCAAGGTCCACAAGCTCGACCTTTCCTGTCGGGCGGCCAAGAAAGCGGGAGCCAAGACGCTCAAACTTTTCTACCGAATCGGTAGCGTAACAGCGGATCGATGGCGCGTCTATGGTGGGTTCAGGCGGTGCGCCAAGGTCGTGCGAGAGATAGCAGACAAGTTTATCCGCCGTGGATTCGGCAGAATCGATGATCTTGATATCGGAAGCAATAATCTGCTCGATGAGCGGTCGGAGTAGTGGATAGTGGGTGCATCCCAGCACCAGAGTGTCCGGTTTTAAACCCTGGGACGATGCCTGGTTCACGAGCTCTTCGAAGTAGATTCGCAGAACCTCAGTTGTAACTGGATGGTTGTTCCAACCCTCTTCGACCAGCGGGACAAGCAAGGGGCAGGCTTTCTCAAATGCGCGCAGACCCCGGGCCCGGCACGCCGCAGCATAGGCGTGGCTTTGCACAGTGGCATCGGTGGCGATCACGAGGACATCTTTTGTTTTCGACGCTCTGTGAGCGGCCTCCGCTCCCGGTTCAATCACGCCGATCACGGAGACGGAAGAAGGGACGGCTTCCTTGATTGCATCCAGAGCAAGTGCGCTGGCCGTGTTGCAGGCGATGACAAGGTAGTCAGCCCCTTGTTCCTCAACCAGAAAACGCGCACTTTGCGCGGCGTATCGAGCGATCGTGCGGGAGGATTTGGAACCGTAGGGGAGACGGGCGGTGTCGCCTATGAATGCATAACGAGCCTGAGGCGCTCGGGCCACGAGCGCGCGCAACACGGTGAGGCCGCCAAAGCCGGAATCGAAGACGCCGATGGTGGGAGATGAGGATATAACTTGATCTTCAGAACCGCTCAAGGGTGAGCTCCTTCAGTGGGCAGGGCATCGGCGGCCAGGTAGGTGCGCGTCAGGTCGGCGTGGCCTGCAAGAGTAGTTCGCGGCTGGCCGTCTACTAGAAAACGAACCTGGGTGACGCGGGGCAGATTGGCGTGCAGGGTGCCGCAGATGGAAAGCACGGTGAGCGTTTCGGTCTCGATGCCGGAGGGATGGCCGGCCGCGAAGGCGCCCGTCAGATTGACGACTGCCAGTTGCGGGCCGGGTTCGATCTGTTCAGATGATGAAACACCGGCGGGCTTGGCTGCTCCGATCTCCGGTGCGGGCAGCAGGAAGACCTGAAGCACGCTGGCTGCCCCGCCGGGGACTGGGTGAGTGGCGTCGGGAGCGGCATAGACATCCAGCAGTTTGCCCAGCACGGCCCGAGCGCGAGCGCCTGGATCGGAGGGCAGCGGCAGAGAGCGCGCCTGAGTCAGCAAGGAACCGTCACTGTCGTTGGCAACCAGCAAAGTTGCCTCCTCGGCTGGCGCTACTTCAGGAGCGCTGGTTGGCGCAGAGTCTTGACCGGCAATGAGCCGCTGGTGAGCTCGTTCGCGCAAGTGCAAGAGCGTCGCGCCCATCAGGAGCGAGGTCACTAGCAAAATGCCGAAGAGCAATTGTTGATGGCGGGGGATCATTGCTGATGGCCCTCCGTGCGCCAGGCATCTGTTCGCCATTCAAGCAGAGCCGCAGCCAGAGCCGCGGCCACTCGCGCCTGGTAGTCTGGATCGTCGAGCTCAGTGGCTACCTTCTTTGCCGAGCTTAGTTCCGGCGCAATCTCGACCGCCACCGCTGGACAGGTCATGCTGTCGATGACCTGCAACGAGGTCCGGCCAAGAGTTACGTTCAGGCCGCCTTGCAGCAGGGCGGAGTTCAGTGTTCCTTCAAGCGCCAGAGATCGAGTAACCCAGGCAGCCTGCGCGGTCTTCCAGGCGGGGAAGCGCACGGGTTGTTTCGGTGCCAGCGACGATGCATAAAGATGCACTCCTGAGCCGGCCTCGGACGCATGCAGGCTGATGCAGGCCTGTGCCTGTGCGCGATTGGCGATCTCGGCTCGCTTGTTTGGATCGACGGCCATATCGGACTCCCGGGTGGTCACGACCTGCATGCCGCGCGCGCCCAGCAGTGAGCGTAATCGCACGCTCATAGCCAGAGTAAAGTTCTTTTCGAGTTGATTGCCGCCGAGATGCCCGCCGGTGTCGTCGCCGCCATGAGCGGCATCGAGCACGACCATGAACCGCGGTGGCGGGGCTGCCGGAGCGGGCGGGGCCTGCTGAGCAACTGCGGGTATTGCGAGCACGATCGACGCGAGAGCCAACCGGCAGAAAAGTCTGCTGAGAAACGGATGGCAAAAGAGAGAAAGCCGAGTTTCGCACCTGACCGGCAACACGTACCTCAAGGGCAAAAGCCCGGCTTCTGTCATTGTCTTCGTCACTCTTGCGTTCACTCGGAACAGGAGGCCTTATGGAGTATCGCCGCGCAGGTAGAGCGTCGGGCCACCCTGATGGAGCCCCTGTGCGAGCCGGGACGCTTCTTTCTCACTGACCGGTGTGACCGTGACCGGCACCGCCAGATAGAAATCCACCTGCGACTCCGAAGGGATCCATATTCCCGGTCCCGGTGCCGCCGCCGAGATTGCCGTTCCCACGCCCGCACCCAATCCAGCTCCCGCAGCCATGTCCACGGCCTTGCTCGACCCTTCTGGCCTCACCGGACCTTTAGCGCTGACGCCGAAGAAACTGCCAGCGACTGTGCCTACTGCGGCGCCTCGAACAACTTTCTTCTCCGTGGGGCCTGTCTTGCTGGTTCCTTTTACCTTGAACTGGTAGCTATCGAGAGGGTAGCTGCGGCCTCCCAAATCCAACGAGACGAGTTTGAATGTCAGCTCAGGGCTTCCAGTCAACACCCCGGCCTTCTTTGACTTGATCACCACACCATGAACGGTCGCGCCGCGCGGAATCGCCAGCACATTTCCGGCCACTACATCTTCGCTGACCGTGAAGAGAACCGGCGAACCGTCCTTTGTCCGCTTGCTGTTGATGGGCTCGATGGTCATCACCTGGATCAACGTGTCCTCAAGCACAGTGACCAGCATCGTGGAGGCGCTTTTGGCCGGCTCCGGCGATTGTGTGGAAGGGTTGGGAGCCGGGCTTGGGTTTTGAGCCGACAACGTCGAAAAACTGAGGCTAATCACTGCAACCCCAACCAAAACATCGCTGAAATGATTTTTGCTTCTCAAGTTGATCATGGGTTTGAGTCTCTCTGCCAATCGTGCCGTTCCAAGTTCGTCGTGCTCAATGATGCTGAAAGCTATTCCAGCGAATAGATGGCCAAACCGCTCAGGAGTTTGGGGAAGAAGTCGGTGGATTTCTGCGGCATCACGTCCCCGGCAAAGGCCACTTCCTTCAGTTGCTCCATGGAAACAGGGTTGGTGAGAAAGGCGACGTCGGCCTCGCTGCGGCGAACCTGGTCAACGGCCTCGCTCGCATCCCTTAAATAGCGCAGATTGGTCTGCTCGCGCACCTTCTCGGCGTCCAGGCCCAACAGGCGGTCGAGGATGATTGTATGCAAGCAACTCAGGTCAAGCTGGCGTTGGCGTTCAGGCAGGTCGGATAGCGCGGCGGCCACCGGTTCGGCCTTTACGCGTAACAGAAATGCTCCGGCGCGGGTCACTGCGACAAAGGCTGTGGCTCGCTCGGCATTGAGTGCGCCGATGTAATTTGCCGCCTCCGCTTTTGGCAGTGCAGTGACTGTGAAGAACTGTTCTGCCGCTTTTGTGAAGGCCGTGGGATCGAAGCTATGCAAGCTGTGAACCACGCGATGGGTGGGCAAGATTACCAGTCCGTCGGAGTCCATGTTCACGAAGGTCATCATGACCGCGGCCTCGGGGTAGGCGGGCTGCGGCAACTGGCTGGTGCTGAATTCGGTCTTCACGGACGCACTTGGACCGTGTTCTCTTGAGTAATTGAGCGCGGTTTCGTAGCGGTGGTGGCCGTCGGCGATGATCAGCTTTTTGTCGGCCATCGCGGTGGTCAGCAAGTTGATGACCGCCGGATCGCTGACCTTCCATATGCGGTGCAGCACGCCGTACTCGTCGGTGACCTCAGCCTCGGCCGGTCCGGCGCCGTCAAAGAGCACCTTTTCCGCACTGCAGGCGGGGTCGGAGTAGAGCATGAAGATCTGCCCGAAGTGCGCATGAGTGGCCTTCAGAAGATTGAGTCTGTCACCCTTGGGTTTGCTGAGCGTCTGCTCGTGACGGAATACGACCCGGTCGGCGTAGTCGTGCACCTTGCCAAGGGCGATGAAACCGCGCCGCTCTTTAACAATTTCTGTGCCAGGCACTTTGAACCGTTGTGAATAGGCAAAGATCGCTGGCGACTTCTCTTGCGCGAGCACCCCTTGCTGCTGCCAGGCTTTGAAGTCGCGTGCCGCGCGGGTATAAACGCTCTCACCGCCCTCGGCATCGAATAATTCGGGCTTGCCCAGGATAATTCGCACCAAGTTGTAAGGGCTGCGATCGTAGTAAGCCTGCTGCATGGCCGGGGTGATCTTGTCGTAGGGCTGTGTGACCACGTCTTCTAAACGAACGGCAGATGGGTTATAGCGCCAGGCGCGGAAAGGATAAATATGGGCCATGCTGTGGGTCTTTCTCCCCGATTTGCGATGGGATTTGCGCACAAAAGCCCGATCCCATTCAATCCGGGACATTTGCTCGCTTAGGGTTGATTGTATCTCAAAGGTGATGAATCGATCCGGAGTCCTTTTTCCATTGATCCTCGGCTTGTTTGCTTTGCGACAATACGATGACAGGATGGCAACGCCAGTCGTCTAATATTCGTGCTACTATCGCCTTCTATCTTCGGAGTTGCAGTATGAGAACGCTACTCTTTGAGCGCAAGCCCCCCCGAGGGCGCGGCAACCGGCGAGGGATCAGAGGCCGGATATGGATCTGCGGTTTGGGGGCAGTGTTATTATCTTCGGGCCTATCTGCCCAGGACAATCCGCTTGACAAGCCGCACGTAACGCCTCCAGCGAGCGCGACGCCATCCACGGCTGAACCCGCAGGGGCCGAAGCGCCGGCCGCATCCGGTCCCGATGCATTGAAGATCCACCCCGGCGCACGCATCCGGATGAACGTGGATCTGGTGCTGGTCCCGATCACCATCACCGATCCGATGAACCGGCTGGTGACCGGTCTCGATCGGGAGGACTTCCAGGTCTTCGAGGGAAACGCGCCGCAGAGCGTCGTCTCATTTGCTACTGAAGACGCGCCGGTTTCGATCGGAATCATCTTCGACCTCTCGGGATCGATGAGCTCCAAGCTGATCCGCGCCCGGGAATCGATTTTGCAATTCATCAAGACCGCAAATCCCCAAGATGAGTTCTTCGTCATCGGCTTCAACGACCGGCCTGAGCTGATCGAGGACTTCACCAGCTCTGTCGATGACATCCAGGCCCGGCTGGCCACGGTGCAGAGCGGCCACCGCACGGCGTTGCTGGACGCGATCTACTATGGCCTGGTAAAGATGCGGGAGGCGCGGCACGAGCGCAGGGCTCTGCTGGTGGTCTCTGACGGCGGCGACAACCGTTCCCGTTACACCGAGGGTGAGGTGCGCGCCCAGGTGCGTGAGGCCGACGTCGAGATTTATTCGATCGGCCTTTTCGATCCTTACGCTTCCACACCGGAAGAGCGATCTGGACCGCAACTGCTCAACGAAGTGAGTGAAGAGACAGGCGGACGCCTTTTTCGCGTGGATGACCTAGCAGAGATGAGCGACATCGCCGAGAAGATCTCTACCGAACTGCGCAATCAATACGTCATCGGCTATCGACCAAAGAATCTGACCCACGATGGCAAATGGCGTAAAGTGAAGGTGAAGGTGACTCCGCCACCGGGGTTGCCAGCGCTGACTGTCCATGCACGCACGGGCTACTATGCACCTATGCAATAACGCGGCTCTCGCGGTTTTCCTTGCTGGAGCGGCCATCGCCTTACCTGCGCAACAACTGCCGGGCCCGGCTCAGCCGCCAGTCCCATCGGCATCCCAGGCCCCGTCACTCACGGTGGACCGCGATCCGGTGCGCTCACCAGACGCCGAAGGGCCAGCGCCGCCGCCGATGCACAAGGAGAGCGGGGGCTTCGTTCTCCATGCGGACGTCGAAGAGGTTGTTCTGAACTGCACGGTGCTCGATGGCAACCGATTGGTTCCAGACCTCACCAAGGACAACTTTTCGATCTCAGAGGACGGCGTTCCGCAAAAGCTCATCAGCTTCCAGCACACCGATCTTCCTGTTTCCATTGCCATGGTGGTGGACAACTCCGGCTCTATGTCGCGCAAGCGGCCCTCGGTGAACAAGAGCGCTCTCGATCTGATCCAGGCGTCGAACCCGCAGGATGAAGCTTTTGTGGTCAACTTCTCCGACGAGGCCTTTATCGACCAGGAATTCACCTCCGACGTCAACAAATTGCGCGATGGCCTCGGCCACATCGAATCTCGAGGAGGTACAGCGCTCTACGATGCCGTGGTGGCTTCGGCGGACAAACTGGTGGCCGATGCCAAGCGGCCCAAGCAGGTACTTATCCTGATCACTGACGGCGAAGATAACGCTTCGACTCTGCATCTCGAGCAGACAATTCGCCGCGTGCAGCAACTGTCCGGGCCGGTGATCTATTCCATCGGATTGCTCTTTGGCGACGAGATGAGCCGCTCTGAGGTCCGTCACGCCCGCCGTGCACTCGAAATGCTCTCCACCGAGACTGGCGGAATGGCCTTCTTCCCCAAGAGTATCGAGCAGATCGACCAAATTGCCGCCGAGGTGGCGCGCGATATCCGCAATCAGTACACGCTGGGCTATCACTCCACAAAACCCACCACGGAGCCGGGCTTCCGCCAAGTCGCAGTGACCGCCGAGGACAAAGGCCACGGTAAGCTCACGGTTCGCACCCGCACCGGTTATTATCCGGTGGTGCGCCCGGGAACAAGACCGACTGCAGAGGCGCAAAGGTAAAGCATCCGTACCGTTTTGCCAGGTTTCGTTTTTTCCCCGCTTAATCAGTAACGAACCAAGGCCAGTCTGCACTATTTGAACGCTGATGCCTGATGAACCCCTTTTTTCAATCGGGCTCTTAACGTTATCCTGGTGACCTCTGCACGACCTTATCCACATTCTGAGTTACAGCGGGGGAAGCGATGCGAAGGTTGCAGATCGTCAAATGGGCACTCGTGTGGCTGGCGTGTCTTGCGGCAACAGCGCAGGCACAGCTCAAGATCGTCTCGTCAGAGCCGGTAATTTTGCGCAATGGTGCGGGCGCTGCGCGATTCGTTCTGGCCAACGAGGGAGGATCAGCTCTGCCTCTCAGCCTGAATGCCGGGACTTTTCTGGATGAGACATCGCACGCCAGACTTCCCGCGCCCAAGGTTACTTTCGCGCTCGAAGCCGGCGGCGCAGACGTGCCTGCTCAGATTGGACCTGGGCAATCGCTGCAGATTGTGGCCAGCGTCAGCAATATGGCCAGTTCGACGGCCGCTCATGCCAAGGTCTTCAACCAGCTTGATTTGGTGGGCGAGTTGAACGCGGTGGCTGTGGATGTCCCGCTGAATATCACGCTCGAAGGGAATGGAGCTCCGGGGAAGCCGCTCAACTTCGCTTACGGGCGAAGCATTGCTCTCACGCTCAAGAATGGCGGCACCGAATTCTTCAGTCTGGATTGGCGATTCCAAATTGGAGGCACCGTTGTCGCGTCTGGAAGTATCGCGAAGGGAACCGGGATCATTCTAACGCCGAACGGCCTTACCCGCATTCTTGTTTCACCGCCCGCTAATGTTTATTCCTGGAAGGACTATGTTCGCCCCACACGGCGCGGCGGTCTCTTGCTGGTGAGTCAGCACGGACCTCATGGCGTCTCGAATGATCTGCTTCCAATCCAGGATATTCCGGTAGATCTGACCATGATGCGGCTGGGCTCCGACCAGACGGAGGTGCTCTTTGCAATTTACGTCATGCTCTTCCTGCTGATTGGCGGACTGCTTTCGCTGCTCGGCAGTTCCGTGCTGCCGAGCGTCTTTAAGAAGATCGCCCTGCACCGGCAGATCAGCGATCTGGCCGACCGCACCAGCAACGTGAGCGCCCGTGTGGACTCCTATCTTCGCGTCCTGCTGCGGCTGGAGCGGACCAAGATCGGGATGGCGCTGGACGAAGTGGGGCCGCTGTCGCTCTCCTCGGCGGAGAGATTCGAAGAGGTATCGGTGTCGATTGCGCGGCTGGCCAAGCGACTGACCGTAGCCGAGCGGCTGGATGAGTTGCGGCGCAGATTTCAGGATGCCTCCGCAACCGCTCCACCCTCCATCACAGACGAGATCGACAAAACCCTGCAGGCAGCCTCGAACCAATTGCATTCATTTTCGCTGCCCGACGAAGACGTGAATGCCGCCAATCTTTTTTTGAGCAAAGCCGCGGCTTCACTGGCTTTGTTGGATGACGACGATGCCCAGGCCAAATTGATCGCGGCAAACTTCAAACAATTGAAAGACCGGCTCAAGCCCTTTCCAGAAAACCTCTACCACGATTTGAAGCTGGCCCTGTCGGGAATCTTCGCTTTTATCGATTTTCCGTTCGACGATCCGGCCAATATCGTCCGTCCCATGTTCTTTGCCATCGATCACGCCATTGCCGCCATTCATGCGGCTCTGGACTATGCCATGGTCAGGGTTGCCATCCCGGTGGCAACGCCGGCGATCAGCAACGACCCAGGGAAAAACTCAAGAGAACGGCTGTTGCAGCACGAAGGAGAACTTATCCAACTGCTTGGCACCCTCTCGTGGAAATCTTTGCGCGCGGCGACCACGCTGGTGCAGGAGATGCGCGAGGATATCTACGAGAGCGACGTGCTGGCGGAGATCGGGATTCGCAGGGCAGACGGTGAGAAACGGGTTCGCGTGGAATTTGACACGCAAAAGGCACGGCCTTATCTCCCGGTTTACTTCTCGATCGACTTTGACGATCCCCGATTTTGCGGAGCCGCCGCGCTGAGCAGGTTGGCGTTCAGGTGGAGTTTCCCTGGCGATCTGATGGAGGAAGGCCCGAGAGTCTGCCACTACTTCCTGGGAGATGAACCGCTGGTAAACGGTTCTGGTGCGGGGGAAACCCGGCACTGGAGATTCGGAAAAAAGCGGGTTCGGATGAAGAACGGGCGCAAGGTCAAGATTGCGGTTTCGGTGCAAAGCCGCAAAGATCTGGAGGCCGCGGATACGATCGAGGGCGTGCTGGAAATTCAGCCGCCTAAACCGCGCCAGGCGACTCGTGCAGTTGCTGAAGGAGTGCGCTTTCTGATCGCGTTCGGCGTGGCCCTGGCAGGGTTGGAGGCCGGCGCGCTGGATCAGTTGGCAAAGCTTGATTTTTTCCCGGCAACTCTGGCCGTGGTGGCGTTAGGCTTCGGCGCCGACTCGGTCAAGAACCTGTTGACTCAGACTCCGAAGAAGAACGGATCGGCCGGGTAGTGGTGCGCGGATTCGGTTAGCCGGTCGCTGCTCAGAATGGCGAGCCGAAGACTCACACTGTGTTATCGAATTAATTACCTGCAAGCTTTAGAAAATATGGGAGGGGGGGTGGGGGGTACCCCTCTTTCAGTGGACGGTGGCCAGGTGGGCCAACTCCTCTTGACTGCTTCTATTGTGCGCCGATGGCAGGAAATGATCGGCAAAGTGAGCGGAGAAAAGTTAGTGGTCTCCCACCCTCCGGCTCATCGCAGCGGAGCACTTGCCGCCGGCAGCGCGAATAAGGCGCCCAGGGAGGAGATCGGCGCGATAATCATTAGGGCTCCGAATACGACAAGAAGGAGGCATACACGTCATGCCGAATGCAGGCAATGGGCAAAGCTCCAATGGCAACAAGCCCCCCGAGGGGCTCGATGAATTCCTCAAATATGAACTTAGCTTTCAGAGGGCAAGAAAACAGGAAATATTCACTTGGGCAAGCTCGTTTTTGGTTGCAATGAGATGGGTGGCGTAGTCGCCCTAACCACAGTCCATCACGTAATGCTCGGAGAAGCACACAGGTTGGTTCTGACTGCGGCCATTCTCATTCTCTGTGTGTTTTCTTGCCTGTGGATGGCGTTACATTGGGCAGAATATTGCCGAGTGAGAGATAAGTTGTCCTCTTATTACGACCAGATTCCGGCGAGCGGTAAGGACAATTATTGGCGCTACGACTATACCTCAATCGCTGCTATCGTAGCTTTGACGCTAGTCGCATTATTCTCGGTGTGGAGTGGGGTGTGGTGGCCTACT
>Ga0187890_10002671_pt1 | contig 12414 bp, 16 predicted proteins | sample June2016WEW_21_1_FD_133005 | JGI IMG/M metagenome (GOLD analysis project Ga0187890, IMG submission 133005) | Peatland microbial communities from SPRUCE experiment site at the Marcell Experimental Forest, Minnesota, USA - June2016WEW_21_10 | ecosystem: Environmental > Terrestrial > Soil >... | reverse complement strand
ATCATCCGTCTTGGAGGTTTGCATCCCATGAATCTATCAGGTAACACTATCCTCATCACGGGCGGCGGCACGGGTATCGGCCGCGGCCTCGCCGAGGAACTGCACAAGCTTGGCAACCAGATCGTCATTGCCGGCCGCCGTCAGAAACCCCTCGACGAGACCACCGGAGCGAACCCCGGCATCAAGTCGCTCACCCTCGACATTGAAGATCCCGCAGCCATCCGCACCTTTGGCGCAAAGGTCGCCGCCGACTTTCCCACTCTCAACGTGCTTGTGAACAATGCCGGCATCATGCGTCCCGAAAACCTGCTCGCCGAGCAACGTGATCTGGCTGACGCGGAGGCAATCGTCACCACCAACCTGCTCGGCCCCATACGATTGACAGCGGCGCTGCTGCCCCACTTGCACAGGCAGCCGCAAGCAGTCATCGTTAACGTGTCGTCAGGGCTGGCTTTCCTTCCTCTAGCGTTGACGCCGACGTACTGTGCCACCAAGGCTGCGATTCACTCCTACACCGAGTCACTGCGTTATCAGCTCAGGGCAACTCAGATCGAGGTTCTCGAGTTGATTCCGCCCTACGTGGCGACGAATCTGATGGACGGCGCCAATGATCCGCGAGCCATGCCCCTCGGTAGTTTCATTGCTGAAGTGATGCATATCTTGAAGACTCAGCCGACGCCCGCCGAAATTTGTGTTGAAAATGTAAAGCGCCTCCGCTTCGCAGCCAAGGAGGGCCACTATGACGCTATCTTCGCCGGCCTCAATGCGGAAAGATTCGATGCTCGCTGAATGCGGCTCCTGGTCTCAAAAACCAGACCTGGAGCCGCCCGTTTTTGATCTTTACCGTCCCAAGGTGAAGACTACATTCACTGTTGTCTCGACCTCGACAGGCTGCCCGTCGAGCATGTAGGGCTTGTAGCGCCAGGTGCTCACGGCGTTCAGCGCCGCCTGCTGCAAGATTGCCGGACCGCTCACCACGCGCAGGTTTTCGATGTTCCCACCCTTGGAGATGGTGGCCGCCAGAACTACCGTACCCTGCGCATGCATAGCAAGCCCGATGGGCGGGTAGACCGGAACCGTCTTGCGGATCAGCAACCCTTCCGCGACCATGCTAGGGAGCCGCGCCGGACCCGTCACGGCGGGATGAACAACGTGTGGCTGAGCCTGACTCAAAATGGAATCACCCACACCTTCCCTGCCACCCGGAACGCTCAGACCTTCCTCGAAAGGGTTGACGAAGGGCTGCTCCGGAACGGCAACTCGTGTGATCGTATCCGGAATTTGGGATGGGGCGAAGATGTGCCCCCTGTCTATTTCAGACGGAGGATGCGGCACCATCTGAGCTGGTTTCGGTTCCTGCTGCTGTACGCGCGGCGCGGGTGGAACCGGGATCAGCGTGATGCAGTACTGGGGTGGTAGAGCCTCTGGACAAAGCAGAGGCACCAGGACCAACACCAGCAGGATGGAGGCATTGAAGGTGAAGGCCGCTATCATCCAGCGGCGGCTGCGGGTGCGAATTCTACCTGCGGATTCAAATGTTGAGTCTTCAAACATGGCCTGCCTCCCTTGAAGAACCAAATCAGCCGCGCCGGCTGGGAGTTAGAGGCCATATTCAAACGCGAGCGGGCTTACCGCTCTCGCGCTAACTCGGCGCGGGGAGCGGGGCTCGAGGCACTCCGCATATCCCAATCGGAACCACTGTACTTAGATAGACACCGAGGTTTGATAAAGTGTTCCCGGAGTTACAAAGAAAGAAATGCGAGTCGTTTGATATAACATGTAACCCTTCCAGTGATCGCAGCGTAAGACTAATTAGAAAGGGAAGGACGGATGCAGAACGAAACAAGCGACGTCCTGAACGAGTTTCGGCAAGGTACGATCTCGGCCTTCGAGACGCTCTTTCGCCAGCATCAACGCGCCGTCTACGGCTGGATTTTGCGCGTCGTCCGAGACCCGTCAGCGGCTGAAGATCTGACAGTGGAGACTTTCTGGCGCATCTATCGGGCTCGCGACCGCTTCGAGCCTGCGCGTGGCTTTGAAGGCTGGGCCCGGCGCATCGCTACCTGCGCGGCGTTGGATTGGCTGCGGGCGAGAAAAGAAAATGTCGAACTCGATGCGGAAGGATGTTTTGAAATGCCAGCTCCGTGCGGAGCCGACCCGGCCGTCAATGCCGAGATTCGTGCACGCACCGTACAAGCTTTCGATCGGCTGCCGCCGAAACTGCGAATCGCAGCCACCCTCGCAGTGATCGAGGAGCGTCCGCAAAAAGAAGTGGCCGCGGCGCTGGGAATCTCGGTTGCAGCCGTTAAACTACGCGTCTTCCGCGCGCTTCGCTTACTAAGGAAAGACCTCAAACAACAAGGAATTACACCATGAATCAACGGGATCACGATCAGATGAAAGAGTTTTTGCAACGGGCGCTGCTGCCAGTCGATGCTGACGCCGAACCAGCCCGCGACCTATGGCCCGCAATGGTGCGGCGGCTGGACGCAGACTCCGCCACGCCGACGCTGCCCGTGGGCGCGGGATTCAACTGGGCCTGGTTTGACGGAGCACTCGCGGCCGGTCTCCTGGCGCTCGCCGCGTCCTTTCCGGCGGCCGTTCCCTTGATTCTTTATTACCTGTAAGACAGCGAGCACAAGTGCCCGCAGAAATTGGAGGAAGTTATGAATGCCCATCCGTATTTGCGCGCTTATCTGGCCGGTATCTTTCTACCCACACTGGCGTTGCCGGTCATGCTGACAGTGTTCATCGTGGTGCGGATCGTGCTCAAGGTTCCCGTGCCTATCGAACAGGCGCTGATCTTTCCGATGGCCGTCGTGCCGTCGCTCTTCGGGCTTTGGAACATGCTCTGGCTTGGCTCGCATGACCACACGCATTTGCCCATTGGGCTGCACGGAGCCATATTGCCCCTTGTGTTGATGCCGTTGGGAGCTACGACGGCGAGCTGCCTTGGTGCGCTTGTGCTGGGCTCGCACGGCGCAACCTGGTTCAATGCATGGGAATTGCCCTATACACTCATCGTGCCGTGCTTTCTGGCTGCGCTGGCCGGCTATTACCTGGTCTGGAAGTACATCGTGGGCACCTTCAACCGCGTGCTGGGGGTTGCGCGAGGGATTTGACGGCCCTGCCGATCATTTAGGAGACGGCGATGAGTTACTCGAGACTAATTTGGCTCTTTCCGATTGTCGTTACCCTCCACAACGCCGAAGAGGCTATATGGCTTCCCGCATGGGCAAAGCGGACAGGCTTCTGGCGGAGCCCTGTTTCGCCGGGTGTTTTCTTGTTTGCCGCGTCGATCTTGACGGTGCTGGCCTTTGCCCTAACATGGCTGAGCGCTGAATCAGGAAAGCAAACGGTCTGGACTTACCTGGCATTCGGTTGTATGGTCGTCACGTCAGCGAATGCCCTGATTCCGCTTGTCGCCGTTTCCGCGATGCGTCGAAGCTATATGCCGGGTACGGCGACGGCGGTGGCCTTGAATTTGCCGGTTCTTTCACGGTTGGTTGCGATGGCTCTGAAGGAAGGCTATGTTTCCGGGGAGAAGGCTGCGGCGTATTCCGTTGGTGTGGCCTGCCTGCTCGTGGTCTCCATCCCAGCGCTCTTCAAGTCGGGAAGGGCGCTGAATCCATAAACGCGTACCGACGATTCAGAGCAACACTCTACGCGCCGGGATTGAAGAAATCTTCAAGCCCAGCGCGTTTTGCGTGGGCAGCCATCGTGGTCTGAATCTCCAGTGCCAAAGCAAGCGCATTTCGGCCTTGGCGGGCTGTAACCCGCGGCTCGCGGCGAGTGCGGACGGAGTCAAGAAATGACTCAATCTCAAGCCGCAGCGGTTCGCCGGGTGTAACGTCCGGCTTGGAGAAACTCAAGCCTGCTTTCGATTCCGCGGGATTTGTGAACTGTGCGAGCACCGACGGATCAATCTTTGCCATAGCGGCAAACTGCGCAATCAATGCCGGGTTGATCGTGGTCAGATCGATTTTTCCAGAGGCGATTCCCTCGGCGATCCCCGGCGGCAGCATCGCGGCAACCTGCGGCGGCAATGAGGCAATCAGTTCCTCCGGTGAGGCCTTGCCAGCGTTCTCTTCGATCCGGATCACGAGCAAATCCCGCCGCGCATAGTCGATGGAAACATACTGTCGAGGCTCGAAGAAGCGCAACTTGCGGACTCGTTCCGTCGAAACGCGTGAGGCCGTAAAGTTGGCCACGCAGCCCGACTCGAACTCCACTCGAACGTTGGCGATATCCACCTTGGGAGAGAGAATTGGCAGACCCACAGCCCGCACTTCGCGCACCGGCGAAGCGGCAAAGGTGAGCACAATGTCCAGATCGTGAATCATCAGGTCGAGCACGACGTCCACGTCGAGCGAGCGTGGCGTGAAAACCGAAAGTCTGTGCGCCTCAAAGAACATGGGCCGGCGCAGTTGCGGCTGCACGGCCAGTACCGCCGGATTGAAGCGCTCCAAGTGGCCCGGTTGCAGGATGCGCTTGCCTTTATCCGCTCGTGCAATGAGGTCGTCCGCCTCGGCGAGCGTGGCGGCCAAAGGCTTTTCGACGAGCAGGTCGATCCCGGCATCGAGCAGCGCCAAGGCTACGGCGTGATGATGCACAGTGGGAACGGCTACCGTTGCAGCGTCCACCCGCAGATCGGCGGCCAGCAATTCATTCACAGTTGCGAAGACAGGAATCGCATACTTGGTCGCAGTATCAGCGGCGCGCTCCGTATCAGGTTCGACGGCGGCAACTAGAGCAACCCCCGCGCCGGCCGTCTCCAACTCACGATAGACGCGCAGGTGATTCGTGCCAAAGGCGCCGGCCCCTACGACGGCGACACGCAGAATGGGTTGACCAGCTATCGCCCGGCCCCTCTTTCCAACTCCTTGCCTTCCGGTTCCTGGCCTTCGACGGCCTTAAGGCAACGGCTGTAGAGGTCTAGCAGTTGGGCAACATGCTCCTCGGGCTTGGGCGCGCCTGAGCCGCTGAAGCCGGTCGATGGAGCTGCAGGCCGGCCGACGCCGGCGGTGCTCGCTACAAACTTGAGCAGATCGAGTGCGATATCTTCATTGCGGCGCGAGCCAAGGCTCGCGTTGGTCAGGGCATCCATGCTGAGAATCTCCAAAGAGGATGCTACCAGATCCAGGGTTGCGGGATCTCATTCATTGCGGCGCGCGCCAACCTCAGGCGATCTTCCGCGAGAGCGGCCTCTTCCATCCGGCCAAGCCGCTTCAACGCAATAATTTCTTTTTCTAGATTCTCTGCGATGGTCTCAAAGTTGGGACTGGAAGCCTTTTTGCGCTCGGCATAGGACTCCTGCAGCCACTCCACAGCTTCGGCATCGTTGCCGGAGTCCAGGTAGATAAGTCCGCGGGTTCCATATGCAGTCGCGGGTCCGGGGTCGCCGTTCTGCGAGAGGAATTCGATCGCCCGATCCGCTAACTTGTGCGCCTCCTCATAATTGCCCATGCGGCGATGGCAATTGGCCATATTGTTCAGCAGCACGCCGATGCGCGAAGGCTTGACCGACGGGGAACGTTCCCGTACATCGCGTGCCTTCTCATAGTGCGCCAGCGACTCTTCAAAGCGCTCCTGCTCCGAGTACATGATGCCAAGATTCACCCATGCGGCTGCGGCGAGTTCAAGTTGTTTGCGTATTACATAGATCTCCGCGGCCTCTTTATAGCAATCTTCCGCTTCACCGGGATCGCCCTTTCGCAGGGCATTGCCGAGTTCCAGCAGAACGGCCGGCAGGTGATCGTCGCCTGGATATTCGCGCAGGATTAGCAAAGCGGCGCGCAGGCGGACAATTGCGTGGTCTCTCAGGCCAATCCTGGTATAGCATTGGCCGACCCGCCATAGCATATCGGACATCGCAATGGGTTTGTTCTGCTCGGAAAGGAGCTGAATCGCCTCCTCGAAAAAAGGGATGGCCTGGCGGTATTGTTTGCGCACCATGAGGGAGCCCGCTTCCAATCGAGCCTTCCGAATCTTGAGGTCGGAGCTATCCGCCATGGAACTCCTCTCTTTGCGGGTCGATGCAGACTTAAGTATAAGTCCCTTAGCGCACGGCGCGCACGCGGATCCTATGCCCGTAAGCGGACTTAATTAGTCCTAAAATAACGAGCCTGGCCATCGCGCTACCCTAGTGTTATGCGCACGGCCTACATCGGAATGGGCGCGAACTTGGCCAGCTTCGCCGGTCTCCCAGAGGCCACTCTGGCGGCTGCGGCTCTGCGCCTCGAATCGCTGGGGCGCGTGGTCCGCCGGTCTTCGTTGTATTCAACTGCCCCAGTAGGTTTTCCGCTGCAGCCGCGATTCATCAATGCTGTCGTTATGCTTGAAACGGCGCTCAGCCCTCGCGAGTTACTCGAACAATTGCTGGCCATCGAACTGGAGTTTGGCCGGAACCGGGCGGCAAGCGTCCCCAACGGCCCGCGCACGCTGGATCTCGACATTCTACTTTTCGGTGATCTCGAAATCAGCCAACCTGACCTCAACGTTCCCCATCCGCGTCTTGCTGAACGTGCCTTCGTCCTGGTCCCTCTCGATGAGATTGCACCGCAGGCGATCGTTCCCGGCCGCGGCGAAACAGTAGCGCGACTGCTGGCCGAGCTCTTGAATGACTCCGGCGGCAAACCGGATGCGGTGATTCGACTCCAGTGCAATCTCTGGGACTCCCGTTAGAATCGTTTGGTGAGCCTCGACTTCAACGTATTGGCAACAACCTCGGCGGGCGGCCGGCGAGCACAAATGCATCTGCCGCACCGCACCGTCGAAACTCCGGTCTTTATGCCTGTGGGCACGGCCGGCACGGTTAAAGCTGTTCCGCAGAACGTGCTCGAAGAGCTCGGCGCGGAGATCATTCTCGGCAACACTTATCATCTTTACTTGCGCCCTGGCCACGAGACCATTCGGCGCATGGGCGGGCTGCATCGGTTTATCAGTTGGCCACGCGCCATGCTCACCGACTCCGGTGGTTTTCAGGTTTTCAGCCTGAGCGCGCTTCGCAAGGTCACGGACGATGGCGTCAGCTTCCGCTCTCATCTTGACGGGAGCAGCCACTTCTTTTCTCCCGAGCATTCCATGGACGTCCAGATCGCCCTCGGCGCCGACATCTGCATGGCCTTTGATGAGTGCACAGAGTATCCAGCCGATCGCGGACGCGCCGAAGAGAGCTTGCGGCTGACAATGGCCTGGGCACGCCGTTCGCTCGATCACTTTCGTACGTCGCAATCTCAAGTCCCGTGGCATGAAGAGCTCGGCGGCCGAACGCAGAGCCTCTTCGGCATCGTGCAAGGTGGAATGTACCGCGATCTACGACGCGAAAGCGCCGAGCGCCTAATCGAGATGAACTTTGACGGCTATGCGATCGGTGGCCTCAGCGTCGGCGAGCCGCGCGAATTAACCTTGGAGATGATTTCCGAGGTGCTGCCTCTGCTGCCCGCCGACAAGCCCCGTTACGTGATGGGTGTGGGCTACCCCGATGAGATCGAGCTGTACGCGCGCATGGGAGTCGATATGATGGACTGCGTGCTGCCCACCCGCGCCGCACGCCACGGTCTGCTCTTCACGAGCGAGGGGCGCCTGAATATCAAAGGGAAAAAATATGCCGAGGACCAAGGGCCGCCCGACCCGGCTTGCCAGTGCATGGTCTGCCAGCGCTACTCGCGTGCCTACCTGCGCCACCTGATGCAATCCGGCGAGGCACTCTCGGGGACCTTGAACACCATTCACAACCTGGCTTATTACCTGGGAATTATGGAGCGCGTGCGGCAGAGCCTGGCTGCGGATGGGGCAAGTTAGCAGGCGTGGTTAGAGTTTGGCTGCCCAGCAACGCGATAGATTGAAGTGTGGAGCTTTTCCGCCTTGTCCCCGCTCGGTTGCGCAAGCGGACGCTTGCCCGCGGCGTCCTGCTCTCGCTAGGGGCGTTGGCGGTCAGCCTCTGCCTGGCGGGCTTTCCGCAGGCTGGCTCGCCTCACGCTTCGCCTTGGCAGATTCTGCTGGCGCTGATTGTCTTTTGGGGGATCGCCGAGACAGCGCGATGTCTCGATCGTAGATGGAGCCTTTACCACGCCGGGGTTCTCATTCTGCTCTATTCCGAACTCATGATCCTGGTCATGGTTTTGTTTTTGTGGATCTACCTTTAACTTCAGCAAAACCGGCTCGGGCCCCGAAACAAGCGGGCCTGCAAAAGATCGTTGCCAACCTGTAGGATATTCAAAGGACACTACTTTGTGTTTGGCGTTCATGCCAAATACTCTCGCATAGCCAAATATACGGAGGGAATCATGCTCAAAGGATTTCGCGATTTCATTCTGCGCGGAAATGTCGTCGATTTGGCCGTAGCTGTGATTCTGGGTGCAGCCTTCAATGACATCGTTAAATCTCTGGTCAATGACGTGCTCAATCCGCTCATTGCCGCGACCATCGGCAAGCCGGATTTCAGCGGGGTTGTTCTGAACGTTGGGAGCGGGCACATCAAGATCGGCAGCTTCTTCAACGCAACCATTTCGTTTCTGATTGTTGCCAGCGTGGTTTATTTTGCCATCGTCCTGCCGATCAACCAACTTCTATCGCGGCTCAAGAAACCCGAGCCCGTGGCTGCGCCGACCACCAAGACTTGCCCTGAATGCTTGGGTGAAATTCCGCTGGCCGCCAGGCGCTGCTCTCACTGCACCCAGCCGGTTGCTTGACAGCCAGCCCGCAATTCAAGCCAGTTAGCCGAAAGAGGTATCACGCATGGCGCTCGACAAGTCGCTCACCTTTTCGTTCTTTCTGGCACTCATCTCCGGAGTTTTGTCGGCGCAGAACCCCGCGCAGTCTGGCCCCGGCGTCTTCGGCTATCGCGACTTCACGGCTCAAGCAAAGATCGAGGAGCGATTCCTCGCCGTCCCGGACCCCGTGCTGGCCGGCCAGCACCTGAAAATTCTCACCGCCGAACCTCATCTGGCTTCTACTCCTGGGGACCGCAAGACCGCAGATTACGTGGCACAGAAGTTTCGCGCAGCGGGCCTGGAGACCGAGATCGCTCCTTATCGCGTTCTGATGAACCAGCCCAAACAGGTGCATGTCGAGGCCTATGATTCCGGCGGTAAGCTGCTCATGAGCGGCCCTGCTCCGGAACACGTGAACGGCGACCCCTACCAGGACGACCCTCGCGTCGTCATGGCCTTTAACGGCTCCTCGGGTTCGGGCGATGTGACCGCCGAAGTCGTCTATGCCAACTATGGCCGCCTCGAGGACTTCGAACAACTCGCCTCCCGCCACGTCGACCTGCGCGGCAAGATCGTGCTTGTGCGCTACGGTTCGAACTTTCGAGGTGTCAAAGTCTACTTGGCCGAGCAGCGTGGCGCTGCCGGCGTGCTCATCTACTCCGACCCGCAGGACGATGGCTTCAGCAAGGGCGACGTCTATCCGGGTGGACCCTGGCGGCCCGAGACGGCAGTCGAGCGCGGCGCGGTCCAATACCTCTTCAAGTATCCCGGCGATCCGGAGACTCCAGGAGTTTCCTCTACGCTTGACCTTCCCGACTCTGCGCGCGTTTCGCCCTATGGGAGCCAGCCCCGCATCATCTCCATCCCCATCAGCTATCACGACGCGGCGCCTATTCTCCAAGCCCTCAAAGGTCCCGGAGTGCCACAAGGTTGGCAAGGTGGACTGGGTTTCCGGTATCACATCGGTCAAACGGAAGGCTCGGAAGCGGTGAGGGCCCACCTTGTCTCCGTGCAGGATTATCAGCGGCGCATCATCTGGGATGTGATCGGCAAGATCAAAGGCTCTGAATATCCCGATGATTGGGTGGTGGTGGGCAATCACCGCGACGCCTGGGTCTATGGCGCCGTCGATCCTTCCAGCGGCACCGCCGCCATGCTCGAATCGGTTCACGGCATCGGGGCGCTGCTGCGGCAAGGGTGGCGCCCCAAGCGGACGATCGTCTTTTGCAGTTGGGACGCCGAAGAGGAAGGCCTCATCGGCTCAACAGAGTGGGTGGAACAGAACGCCAAAACACTGGAGCGGGCGGTCGCTTACTTCAACACCGACGTCGCCGTCTCCGGGTCCGATTTTTCCGCCTCGGCCGTGCCCTCGCTCAAGCAGTTTATCCGCGAACTGACCCGTTCTGTGCCCAGTCCGCTTACAGGAACCGTTTATCAGCAGTGGCGCATCAATCATCCTGCGCCGGGCGGGCAAGCGGCTCAAAACGAAGACAGTAGCTCCGCTACTTCTTCCGCGCCGAGTGAAGAGCTTCACGTCGGCGATCTCGGCTCCGGATCCGATTACACGCCATTTTTCCAGCATCTCGGAGTGCCGGCGACAGACATCGGCTCCAACGGTCCTTACGGCGTATATCACTCTGTTTTCGATAATTTCGCCTGGTTCACGCAAAACGCCGATCCAAGTTTCGTCTATCTCCAGGAGATGGCCCGCGTTCTGGGCCTGGAGGCCCTGCGTATGGCCGATGCCGATGTGCTGCCCTATGACTACGTCGCCTATGCCCGCGAAATCAGTTCCTATCTCGAAGCCTTGAAACGCAAGGCATGGGTTCCGGGCGACAGGTCTTCGGCGATGCGATGGAGTGCCGGGGTCCCTGGTCACTATTCGCTAGACTTTACTGCTGTCGATGCTGCCGTGGCGCGCCTTTCAACAGCGGCTGAGCGAACCCACAGGCTGCAAATCTCCGCCGGCGGCGACCTGGTTAGACTCAATTCTGCCCTCCGGCAGACGGAGAACGCCTTGCTTTCTGATGCCGGCCTGCCAAACCGCCCCTGGTACCGGCATGTAATCTACGCTCCCGGCGAGTTTACGGGCTACTCAGCGGTCGTGCTTCCTGGCGTTAACGAGGCTCTGGACGCCCACGATCTCAACCGGGCCGCTAAGCAGTTGACTGTGCTAACCGAGTCGCTCTCTCGGGCCGCTCAGACCCTGGATGGCGCGCAATGAAGAGGACATCGAGACTATATCTCTAGTAACATCTGCCCCTATGGCGGTTGACCGCGCCCCTTTACGCTCGTATCTTTGGAGTTGATTATGAAAACTTCCCCTAACTCGATCCGCATCGGCGTCGCGGCTGCCATTATCGTCGGCACCATCGGCTGGCTTGCTTACTCCGGCTACGGAGCCAACAAGAGCTATTACGTCACCATCGCTGAACTGGGCGGCATGGGCGACAAGGCCTATCACAGCCAGTTGCGCGTCGAGGGATTCGTCCAGCCCGGCTCGATCGAGCACAACGGGCCCCATGTGACCTTTGTGATGAACGAGTTTGAGAGCCACTCGCCCAAGGCTGCCAATGGCCGCCTGCTGACGGTTGTCTACAAGGGCTCCGAGCCGCCCCCGGATACCTTCAAAGACAACTCCCAGGCGCTGGCCGAGGGCTCCTACGGGCGTGATGGCGTCTTCCACGCCACCATTCTCCAGGCCAAGTGCGCCAGCAAATACGCCCCCGCGCAGCCCGGCTCTCAGCCTAACGCGTCGCCTGTGCCGCCCGCCTCCGCACCCAGCAACAACCCGCGCGCCGAGGTCACTCCTTCATCCAGACCTGCCAGTTAGCTCTATGCACGTAAAGGAGCCGTGATGAATTGGAAGCTAGCAATAGTCCTCGCAATCGCGTTCGGGCTAGCGATCGCGTCTACGACAGCTGTGGTCTTATTGCTCGGAATGAATGGCCCACATTGGTACTCGATCCTTGGAGGAATATTAGGGGGCCTCGTGGCTGTGATTGTAGGGCGAGCTCTCGCGAGCCTTAAGCGGAACCGCTTAAATCGAAAGCAGAAGAACTCCTCTTCAGAATCGAGTGCGGCCGATGCGATTGATCAGGAGGCGATCGCGACCCTTCGGCGAGCTCGGGCGGCTCTGCGCGCGCAGCGAACCGGGATGAATCGAAGATTAGTATCAGCAAAATCAGTACTACTTTTGCTGATAGCCCTCCTGACCACACTCTCGGTATTGCGACTTGTATACAGCGGTTTTTATTACCATTTTAACTTGAGGGATTTAGTGGACGTAACTTCACTCGTTTTCGCGTTTACAGGTATTCATATGTTGAAAGAGGTTGGATACCGGAAATATCCACTGCGACATATAATAGGCTCCTTCATATTTACCGTCACATGTGCCGTCACACTAATCTTTCTTCCCCTTTCGAAATCAACTAAACATGTTGCTGCCGAATTTTTGTTCTATCTCCTCTATGCGTCACTTGCGGCAATGTTCCCGATCTCCCTCTACTTGAGGCACAGCCAAAAGAACTTAACCCCGCAGCCAACCATCGCCAATGTCCACTAGCCTATCGCCCGCCCCCAAATCATTCGAAGCTCGGCCGCCCTGCGCCCGCCTCGAAGGCGTCTCCAGGCTCTTCGGCTCATTCGCGGCGTTGCGTCAGGTCTCGGTCGACTTTGAGCCGGGTCGTTGCTATGT
>Ga0187890_10002670_pt1 | contig 12415 bp, 11 predicted proteins | sample June2016WEW_21_1_FD_133005 | JGI IMG/M metagenome (GOLD analysis project Ga0187890, IMG submission 133005) | Peatland microbial communities from SPRUCE experiment site at the Marcell Experimental Forest, Minnesota, USA - June2016WEW_21_10 | ecosystem: Environmental > Terrestrial > Soil >... | reverse complement strand
GCCGGGCGAAGGACCGCGGGGCGGGCCGGGGCCGGGCAATAGGGCCGCGGGGTAGGCCGGGGCCGGGCGAAGGACCGCGGGGTAGGCCGGGGCCGGGCAATAGGGCCGCGGGCCGGATCAGAGCAGGCGGTCCCGCACCTCCGCCCACAGCGCCTGATAGGACTGGGCGGCCCGGCTGTGCGGCGCGAACGCCCCCACCGGGGCACGTTCCACGGACATCCGCTCGATCTGCGACAGCGCCGGGATGGTGGCGGTGGCCACGTCGCCGCGCTCGGCCGGCAGCCGCTCGGCGATCTCACGGTGCAGACGCTTCCGCTGGTCGATCATGGAGAAGAACGCGAGCACCTCGGGCCGCTGCCCGTCCAGGCCGCCGATGAAGTCAGTGAGCTGGTCGAGGGTGCGCAGCGACAAGACCGTTGGGATAAGCGGGACCAGCAGGCTGTCGGCGGCCTGCAGGACGCTCTCCGACAGGAGCGAGATCCCCGGCGGGCAGTCGAGGAAGATCACGTCGTACTCGTCGCTCAGCGGGGCGAGGAGCCGGGCGATCCGCCGGGTCGGCTTCTTGGTCGCCCCCAGGACAAGGTCCAGGTTCCGGTAGGTGAAGTCGGCCGGGAGCAGGTCGAGATCGGCGAAGTCGGTGCCCTTGATCGAGTCGTCGATCTCCCGGCTGCCCTTGATCAGCGCCTTGCCGCCGCCCTTGACCCGGGGCCGGATCCGGAACAGGAAGCTGGCGGCCGCCTGCGGGTCCAGGTCCCAGAGCAGCACGCGCAGCCCATCCTGGGCGGCCAGGTAGCTGAGGTTGACCGCGGTGGACGTCTTCCCGACGCCACCCTTGATGTTGTATGTGGCAACTATCTTCATCGGCCCGCCCCGCCGGTCTCAGCGGCGCTCTCGGTCAGGTCCTGGAACCTGCCCTCGCTGGCCGGGCTGGCGAATTCGCCGAAGCGCTCGGCGAACTCGGCGCGGGCCTGGAGCTGGGCACGGCCGATCCCCCCGGCCAGTTCGCCCATCGCGAGCAGGGCGGTGGCGGGCAAGGGGTTGGCGGACAGGGTACGGTCGGCCAACATCTGGGCGGCGAACTCCCGAATCTCCTCCTGCTGCACCTGGCGATCCTGGAACTCCCCCAGGCAATCCTGCAAGCCCTTGAGGTCCTTCAGTGCGCGCTGGTACGCCTGCGGGTCGAACAGCGAGGCGAAGATCTCCAGCAGGTAGCGCAGTTCCTTGCATCGCTTCCGCAAGTCATGCAGCTGCTCCGCGGGCGAGTCCGCGCTGATCGCCCGGCCCTGGCGCAGCACCCGCCGGTGGGCGCGGCGCAGCCGCGTGGTTGCCAGGCCCGCGGCACGCTCGCCGGCCTTCGGCACGGTGAGCGCGGTGAGTGCGCCGCGCCATTCGCTGGCCAGCCGCGAGAAGCGCGCGGACCGCAGCCCGCGGGCCAGCGCGCGCTGCTCGATGACCCGGCGCCAGGCCAGGTACGTGTGGAAGGGCTCGAGCTCGGCTGGCGTGGCGGACACCAGCGCTTCGGCCATCTCGTCGTAGTTCAGCAGGTAAACGTCGAGATCCCGGGTGGGCGTGGTCAGGTCACCCAGCCACTTGAACTCGGCGCGGAACCGGGCGGGCAGGCCGGCGGGCAGCGCATCGCCGGCGAGCTTCAGCGCGGACCGGGTCCGCCGGACGGAGACCCGCAGATCGTGCAGGAACTCGGTATCGATGTCCCGGATGGTGCCGGCCACGTTGGCCTCGAGGGTGTCCAGCAGTTGCAGCAAGACGGCCTGGAGGGCAACCCGGGCGGGCATGCCCGGGCTGAGGCGGACACTGATCTTGTTGCTGTACGCCTCGGGGCGCTGGCCTGCGGCGGCGAGGGCCGCGTCCAGCGGGCGCCCCGGGTGGCCATCGAGCCCGGCCCCGGCGGCGAGCAGCTCACCGACCCGCTGGGCCTGGGCCTGGTATCCGCGGACCGGGGTCACCTGGAGCCGGGCCGGCAGCTCGGCTGCCGCCGGCTGGTTCACCGTGATCCGGTCGATCCTGATCCAGGCGATCGTCTTCGTGTCGGGGTTGAGCACCCGGAGATCCTCGACGGCGCTGGTGGCCCGGGCGGCGGCCAGCAGGGCCCGGCTCCCGGCTATCGGGCGGATCACCGCGGTCACGGGGCCGGGCGGCAGGTCCTGGGCCATGGCCGGCCAGCTCTGCCGCCCCGCAGGCTGGGTGACCTGGTCCCCGGCCGCGGTGGCCAGCACCAGCTCCGCCGGCCGCGGGCCGGTCACGTACTCCAGGGTGAATCCGGCCCGGTGCAGCCGCCAGTCGAACGTGTCCAGCCAGGTCCGGCGCACGGTACGCGGCCGCCCGTTGGGGCTCAGCGTGAACCGGGGCGCCAGCGCGGCCAGCACGTCACCTTCGCTGGGCAGCGCAGCACTGCTGGCCGCCAGCTCGGCAACATGCGAGAACGTTTGCACCGGGAACCTCTGCTCGGTCAGAGAGATAAGGACGCGGCGCGGGGCGAGCCGACGATCTTCCCGGGACCAGTCTAGCTAGCGGCGGTCAGTCCGCTCCTGGTAAGCGGCGGGGTAAGCGGTGGGCGCCCCCCACATCGTGTCCGGAGCCAGCCGGGCCCCGCCCGGCGGGTGTCCAGTGCCAGCCGGGCCCCGCCCGGCGGGCACCGGCCCCTGGGCCGGCACCGAGGGCATGATCAGCGTCCCCTCGGAGGTCACGCGGGTCTTCGGACCAGGCAGGCCGTCCGCTGCTCCGCTGGCGTGGCCGGCCGCTTCAGGCGCGGCTTCCGGCGCCGCTTCCGGGGGCGCTTCCGGAGCCGATTCGGGGCGCGCTTCCGGAGCCGCTTCAGGCGCGGCTTCAGGGGGCGCTTCCTTCTCCGCCGCGTCCCCCGGCCCCGGCACGCCGGGCAGCGTCAGCGGGGGCCGCTTGATCGCGGGCATGACGGAGGTCAGCTCCGCGCTGGCCCGTACCCTGGCCCGCTTCCGCTGCTGTTCTTTATCGATCTTCGCGGCGGCTGCGTCCAGCCGCTCGTTCATCCCGGCCATCTGGCGGGCCCGGACCCGGAGCTTGCGGGCCCGGTCTGCCGCGTAAAGCAGCACGACAACCACGGCAACGACGACAATGAGCAGCTCAGCCATGTATCACGCCATTACTGGAAGGGCTTGCGGGGTTACCACCCAGCCTATGCGAGGGGCGGCCCTGCCCTCGTGGCTCCCGGCCCTGGTGTCGGCGTAGATCAGGCATAGTCACGGTAAAGCGGAATCACGCCAGCCGGGTCACCTCGACGGTCACGTCCATAGCCACGCTCGGGGCACCGTGATAAATACCTTTCAGCGGGGGCACGTCGGCGTAGTCCCGGCCCCGGGCGACGACCACGTGACCCTCACCGACCGAGGCCCGGTTCGTCGGGTCCGCCGCCACCCAGTCACCGGCCCAGTACTCGACCCAGGCGTGGCTCTGCCCGGCGACGGCCTGGCCGATCCCCGCCTCCGGCCGCGGGTGCAGGTACCCGGACACGTACCGGGCGGGCAGGCCCGTCTCACGCAGCAGGGCGACGGTCAGGTGGGCGATGTCCTGGCAGACACCCTGGCCCTTATCCCAGGCCTCCTGGGCGCTCGTCTGCACCTCGGTCGCCCCTGGCACATACGCCACCCGCTCCCGGACCCAGGCCGCGATAGCCGAGGCCGTCTCCAGCGGGTCAGCGCCCCGGGTCCGCTCCCGGGCCGCCCCGGCCAGCGCGGTGTCCACGGTGGTCCGGGGGGTGGCGGCGAGGTACTCGGCGGCGATCCCGGTGTCCGCCTGGGCCCGTAGCTCGGCCCAGGCCAGCGGGTCGGGCGGAGCGGGAGCCGGGCTGGTCTCGACCACCGCGTGCGACCGGACGGTGAGCTCGTGATGCGGGGCCTGGATGTCGAACGAGCTGACCACCGTGCCCCAGTAGTCGTGATACGACCAGACCTGCGTGCCATTCCCCACGGACACCCGGGTCTGCAGCGCGGTCTGGCTCGGCAGGGTGAGCGGGGTCATCCGCGCCTCGTTGTAGGAGGCGTGGGCGGCGCCCTGGTAGTGCATCCGGGTCTCGTGAACGATCTCCAGCAGCCAGCCCACCGATCAGCACTCCTGAGCCCAGATCACGGGCTGCTCGTAGATGAAATAGCGGCCGGTGATCGCCTCGCTGGCCTCGCGGCAGGTGCGCTGCAGCGTGGTGAGCATGTCCGGCAGCAGGCCCGCGAGCTGCTGGGGATCCGCGTATTCCAGCCGGGTGCGGAGCTGCCCGATCGACCGCCGCGCCGGGTCGGTGAGGGCGCCGCCGGCGCCGGGGTCGAGCGCCGCGAGCGCCTCCTCCGCGGTGGCCAGCGCGTGCACCACCGACCGGGGGAACAGCCGGTCCATCAGCAGGAACTCGACGACCTGCTGCGGGTCGCCGTCCCAGGTCCGGGTGCGGATGAACGACTCGTAGGCACCGCAGGAGCGGAGCAGCATCGGCCAGCCGACCTCGTACGGCGTGGCCGGCATGCGGGCCAGCAGCAGCCGGGCGGTCATGTCGACCCGTTCCAGGCTGCGGCCCAGCACCAGGAACCGCCAGGCCTCGTCGTGGCTCATCGTGGACTCGGTGAGGCCGAAGAACAGGGCGGACCGCTCCCGGATGAACTCCAGGTAGACGTGCGGCCCGAGCCGGTCCGCGGACTTGCGGCGCGACGCCAGCTCGTGGCTGGTGACGTTGAGGCACTCCCACATCTCGCTGGAGATCACCTCGCGGACGCTGCGCGCGCCACGCCGCGCGGCCAGCACCGCCCCGGCGATCGCGCTCGGGTTGTCCCGGTCGTAGGCCGACTGGTACAGCGTCATCCCGATGTCCAGCTGGGCACCCTCCGCGGCCGGGAGGCCCAGTACCGCGAGCAGGGCCCGGCAGTCGGCCTCCTGGTCGGTGTGCGGCTCCTCGAGCATCCGGTGCACGTATACGTCGACCATCCGGGCGGTGTCGTCCGCGCGCTCGACGTACCTGCCTGTCCAGAACAGGGTCTCGGCGATCCGGCTGAGCAGCCCCGTGGTCACTGCTGGTCTTCCATGGGCGGCCCGCTCTGCCTGCTGACCTGCGTGTCGCGCGGAAGCGGGGGAGGAGCCATCACCTCCGGGCCGGGCTGGGCGGCCGCAGCCAGGGCGGCCTGGCCCGCGGCCGGGTCGGCGGACTCCTCGCCGGGGGATTCCGGCGTGCCGGGGGGGACGAGCACCCAGGTGTCCTTGGACCCGCCGCCACGGCTCGAGTTGACCACCAGCTCGCCTTCGGGCAGCGCGACCCGGGTCAGCCCGCCGGGCAGCAGCCAGACGTCGGTCCCGTCGTTGACCGCGAATGGCCGCAGGTCGATGTGCCGGGGCGCCAGGGTCTCCCCGATGAGCACCGGCGAGGTGGACAGCGCCACCGGCTGCTGCGCGATCCAGCCCCGGGGCTGGGCGGTGACCTGGGCGCGGAGCACTCCGAGGGTGGCCTCGTCGGCCTGTGGGCCGATGACGATCCCGATCCCGCCGGCCCCGTCCACCGGCTTGAGGACCAGCTGGTCGAGGTTCCCGAGCACCCAGTGCAGCATCTCCGGGTCGTCGAGCCGGTAGGACTCGACGTTCTCCAGCAGCGGTTCCTCCCTCAGGTAGTAGCGGATCAGGTCGGGGACCCAGGTGTAGAGCAGCTTGTCGTCGGCGACCCCGTTGCCGACCGCGTTCGCGATGGTCACGTTCCCGGCGCGGGCGGCGTTGACGATGCCGGGGCAGCCGATCACCGAATCGGGGCGGAACTGCAGCGGGTCCAGGAAGTCGTCGTCCACCCGGCGGTAGATGACGTCGACGGGGCGCAGCCCCTGCGTGGTGTGCACGTACACGCGGTTGCCCGCGCAGGTCAGGTCGCCGCCCTCGACCAGTTCCACGCCCATCAGGCGGGCCAGCAGGGCGTGCTCGAAGTAGGCCGCGTTCGCGGTGCCCGGGGTGAGCACCACCACGACCGGGTCGGGGGTGCCCGCGGGGGCCGCCGCGCTCAGCGCGGCCAGCAGCTCGGCGGGGTAGCTGTACACGGGGTGCACGTTCTGCTCGGAGAACAGCGCGGGGAAGGTCCGGGTCATCGCGAGCCGGTTCTCGATGACGTAGCTGACCCCGGACGGGATGCGGACGTTGTCCTCCAGCACCCGCACCTGCCCGGCCCCGTCCCGGACCAGGTCGATGCCGGCCACGTGGACGCGGACCCCGTTCGGCGGTTCCAGCCCGGCCACCTCGCGGTGGAAGCGCTGTGACGTGCAGACCACCCGCCAGGGCAGCACCCCGTCGGCGAACGCGTGCCGGGGCCCGTAGACGTCGGCGAGGAAGGCCTCGAGCGCGAGGACCCGCTGCTTGACGCCGCGGGCGATCAGGTCCCACTCCACGGCGTCGATCACCCGGGGGATGAGATCCAGCGGGAAGGGCCGTTCCTCGCCCGCGTAGTCGTAGGTGACCCCGCGGTCGGCAAATATCCTGGCCAGCTGGTCGGACCGGAAGCGCAACTCCCCGAGATCAAGCGGCTGCAGCGCGGCGAGCAGCCCGGCGTAGGGGGGCCGGGGCCGGCCCGGCTGTTCGAACATCTCATCCCAGGCCCCGGCTAGCTGGTATGAGTCGAAAATGTCCGCCACGTGCGCAGCGTAAGCGGGATGTGTTCCGCCGTCATTACCGCCGATGACGAATACGTTTCGGCTGCGTTTCGCCGCCCGCCGGCTGGCCGGCCTCCGGCTGGCCGGGCTCCGGCTGGCCGGCCTCCGGGAGCAGAACGAGTCGCTCCAGAAGATTCCTCAAGGAAGCCGGGTAGAACGCTTCCGGCTTCCTGGCGCAGACTGGGTAGGTGTCCTGCCAGGCTGATGCCGGCGTGAACTGAGGAGGGCCTGCCGTGCTCTACGTCTTCGGCTTCGAGCGGACTGCTGTCGTGCTGAGCGACCTCTACTTCGTGGACCCCAACCCGCGCAAGGGCCAGGAAAGCCCGGAGCACGGCGTCCGCCTCGAGATCCGGAAGATCACCGCCAGCCCGCTGAAGGGCTCGATCTACTCGGCGCAGCCCATCGAGATCGGCGACCTGATCTGGCGCGTCGACCTCCTCGAATCGGTGGACGGCCCGCCGGGCAGCTTCGACCGGACGCACCACCACCCCGGTGTCTCCGGAGGCCTCGAACCCGGTAAAAGGGTGTTCGACCGGGGACTGTCGGCCGCGCCCGTCGAGTGGGTCGGGCATCAGCTGGCCGACCTCGCGGGAATCCTGCAGCGGGCGGGCGTGGGCGGCGATCCGGCCGACGAGGACGACGCGCAGGGCCTGCGCGACTGCCTGCCCGAGGTCCTCGAGGCGCTGGGCCGGCTCATCGACCGGGTCCAGGCCGGCGAGCTCGGCCGGCCTCCCGCCGGCGGCCCCCTGGTCAGCGCCCGCGCCGGCTGGCTGTAGGCCTGTGCGTGATCCTGGGCAATTACCGCTGTCATTTCGCAGTAAGTGCCCAGGATCATGGACGCACCGCGCCCGCGACCGCACACTGGAGGCGTGCACGACTTCGATCTGCTGGTCATCGGGTCCGGGCCGGGCGGGCAGAAGGCCGCCATCGCCGCCGCGAAACTGGAACGCCGGGTGGCCATCGTCGAGCGGCCGGACATGCTCGGCGGGGTCTGCGTCAACACCGGCACCATCCCGTCCAAGACCATGCGTGAGGCCGTGCTGTACCTGACCGGCCTCGACCAGCGCGAGATGTACGGCCAGAGCTACCGGGTCAAGGATGAGATCACGATCGCGGACCTGGCCAACCGGACCCGGCACGTGGTGACCCGCGAGAACGACGTGGTGCGCAGCCAGCTGACCCGCAACCGGGTCACGGTGCTCAGCGGGACCGCGTCCTTCCTCGGCCCGCACGAGGTCGGGATCGACGACGGCGCGGGCAGGGCGCGGAAGGTCACCGCCGGCGCGGTGGTCGTCGCGACCGGGACCAGGCCCGCCCGCCCGTCCAGCGTCCAGTTCGACGAGAAGACGATCATCGACTCCGACGGCATCCAGCACCTTACGCAGGTCCCGCGGACCTTGGTGGTGGCCGGCGCCGGCGTGATCGGCATCGAGTACGTGTCGATGTTCGCCGCCCTGGGCTGCAAGGTGACCGTGGTCGAGCAGCGGGACCGGATGCTGGAGTTCTGCGACCTCGAGGTGGTCGAAGCGCTCAAATTCCACCTGCGCGACCTGGCCGTGACGTTCCGCTTCGGCGAGATCGTCGACTCGGTGCAGGCCAAGGGCGACGGCGCGATCGCCACGCTGCGCAGCGGGAAGCGGATCCCGGCCGACACCGTGATGTACTCGGCGGGCCGCCAGGGCGTGACCGATGAGCTGAACCTGCCCGCGGCGGGGCTGGAGGCCGACACCCGCGGCCGGATCAAGGTCGACGAGTTCTACCGCACCGAGGTGCCGCACATCTACGCGGTCGGCGACGTGATCGGCTTCCCGGCCCTGGCCGCGACCTCGATGGAGCAGGGCCGGCTGGCCGCGCTTCACGCGATGGGCGAGCCGGTGCACGCCGCGCACCTGCTCCAGCCGATCGGCATCTACAGCATCCCGGAGATCAGCTTCATCGGCCGGACCGAGGACCAGCTCACCGCGGACTGCGTCCCGTTCGAGGTCGGCGTGTCCCGGTACCGCGAGCTGGCCCGCGGGCAGATCATCGGCGACTCCTACGGCGTGCTGAAGCTGCTCGTCTCACCCGAGGACCGCACACTGCTCGGGGTGCACGTGTTCGGTACCCAGGCCACCGAGCTGGTGCACATCGGGCAGGCGGTGATGGGCTGCGGCGGCACCGTGGACTACCTGGTGGACGCGGTGTTCAACTACCCCACCCTGGCCGAGTCCTACAAGGTCGCGGCGCTCGACGCCACCAACAAGATGCGCCAGGTCGCGCGCTTCGACTGATCACCCGGCACTGGGTTATCCGGCACTGGTTATCCGGCACTGGGTTATCCGGCACTGGGTTATCCGGCACCGGTTATCCGGCACTGGGCGTTCGCCCGCGAACGGGGCCGCGTGCGCTCCCCGCATAAGATCGTGGAATGCCTGATTCTGTTACCGCCGCCACCGCGGCGCAGCTGGATGACCCGTTCGCCGAGCTGAAGGGGCCGCTGGAGGGCACCGTCCGGATGCGGCTCGAGGTAGTGGATAACACCCAGCTCACCCCGCACATGCAGCGGCTGGTGCTGACCACGCCGGAGCTCGCGGACCTCACCTACCGGCCCGGCCAGGACGTCATGCTCCTGGTGGCCGTGGACGGCAACCGCCCGGTCCGCCGCCGGTACACGATCCGGGACCTGGACACCACCCGGCGGCTGCTCACCCTGGACATCGTGCGGCACGGGGACGGCCCGGGCGAGCGGTGGGTCCGGTCGGCCCAGCCCGGGGACACGATCGAGGGCATCGCTCCCCGCGGCAAGATCTTCGTGGCCGGCGAGGCGGACTGGCACCTGTTCGCGGCGGATGAGTCCGGGCTGGCCGCGGTCTTCGCGATGACCCGGTCGCTGCCGCCGGGCCGCCGCGCGACCGCGTTCCTGGAGGTCCCCGAGCCCGCCGACGAGCAGCAGCCGAACCTCCCGGCCGGGACCAGTCTGAGCTGGCTGCCCCGCGATGGCCGGCCGGCCGGTGACCCGGCCGTCCTGGCTGCGGCGCTGCAGAAGGCCGAGCTCCCCTCCGGCACCGGCCACTTCTACCTGTTCGGCGAGGCCCGGGTAGTGCTGGCGCTGCGTGAGGTGCTCGCCGCCCGCGGCGTCCCCGGCGAGCAGGTCTCGGCCAAGGCCTACTGGGGCCGGGGCAAGGCCAACGCCCAGCACGGCGAGCCGGCCCGCGACAGCTGACCGCCGCGCACCGTCTTCACCCGCCGCAACGAAAACCTCGCCCGGCCGGCTCAGCCGGCCCGGCCCGGGTCATCCGGGTGCCGCGCGGAAAAACCTGGCGCCCGTGACTGGTCACGTCCCGCCGGGCCTCGCGGGCCCTAGAACCGGGTCGCCGCCAGCCAGCGGCGCAGCAGGGCGGGGTCGCCGTGGACTCCGATCGCCGGGTCGTCCGGCGGGAACCGCTGGACCAGCACCAGCAGCAGGTCTGACGCGCCGCCGCGCAGCGCGAGGGTGGCCTTCTCGTGGGCCCGGCGCACCGTGATCCCGTCCGGGTCGTGGCTGACCACCCACTCGCCCGTGCCGTCCGGCACATCCGCCGCGTGCACGTGCAGCGAGTCGCCGGCGGCGAGCCCGGCGGCCCGCGGGTCAGGTTCCCCGTCGGACCGCCCGGCCAGTACCGTCAGCCATTCGTCGATCCCGTCGGCCGCGACGTCCGCCGCGATGGCGGGCCGTTCTTCCCCGCCCGGCCGCTCATCCCCGCGCGGCTGCCCGTTCCCGGCCGCCGCCGCGAGCTGTGCGTCCACGCCGTGCACCGTGGTCTCGTGGGTCATCCGCCGCGCCCAGAACCCGGCGGGCCGCTGCTCACCGAACGCCCAGACCTTGGCGTCCCCGGCCTGCCCGAGCACCGTGATCAGCCGGTCCGCGCCCGCGCGCAGCCAGCCAGCTTGCCCGGCCGGGTCGTCGGGGATCCGCCCGTCGGGGACGTCGCGGAACGCGACGGCCCGCGGTGACCTGGTGCTGACGATCTCGGCCGCCCAGCGCTGGGCCCGGCCGACATGGGTGGCAAGCTGCCGCAGCGTCCAGTCCGGGCAGGTCGGCACCTGCAGGGTCAGGTCTGCGCCGTCGACCAGCCCGGCCAGCGCCCCGGTGCTGGCGGTGATCTCCGCGTAGTAGCGCTCAGCGGTGAGCACGCGGGACGGCCCGGTCTCAGCCGCAGCCGCAGCCGCCGCCGCAGCAGCCACCGCCGCCGCCGCCTGCGGGGCGCGGCCCGGCCGCGCTGGCCCGTCCGCCGACCGAGACAGTGGACAGCAGCTTCACAGTGTCGTCGTGCCCCTCGGGGCACAGGCACGGTTCGGACGCTTCGCTCATCGGCCGGGCCCGCTCGAACGTGGATCCGCACGCCCGGCACCGGTACTCGTAACGTGGCACAGAGGTAAGGGTACGCGCCCGGGCGGCTCGCGGTCATCGCCGACCCGCAGCGGGCCGCCTTCACCACCATCAAGCTGGCCACCGATCCCGCGAGCCACTAACTCCCGCGGTGATCCTCCGGGCGCCTCAGGCGACCGTGTCCTGGTCCTGCTCGGCCGGCATGATCTGGGCCAGCGGCGGTCGCTCGTGCAGCTCGTTGACGTGCTCATCGAGCCGCAGCCCGGAGTCGGTGGCCACCGCGTGCAGGTACACCTCCGGGCGGCGCAGCGCCCGCACCCCGGGGCTGCCCGGGGCGCAGATGCCCCGCGGGGGCAGCGACGCCCGGCTGGCCATCGCGCGCAGCACGGCCGAGCTCATCAGGCTGAGGTCCCACAGCGACTGGTGCCGGTTCTGCCGGGCCCCGAGATCGACCTGCGCCATCGCGCCGAGGCCCGCGTCCTCCAGGACATCGACCATGATCCCCAGCTCGACCCCGTACCCGGTGAGGAACGGGATGGTGCGCAGCAGGTCACGGTACGCAGCGAACTCACCGGCCAGCGGCTGCACGAATCCGGTGAGTTCCGGGCAGAAGAAATTGAACAGCGGCTTGGCCATGAGCTCGGTGACACGCCCGCCCCCGTCTGCCACAGATTGGCTTGAGTCCGTATAGGGCCTGCGGTAAGCGGCCTTCGTGAACTGAACCTCGGGGATCGTGATCAGCGGACCCAGCGTGCCGTAAATGAATTGCTCGAGGAAGTTGCTGGTGTCCGCGTCCGCGAACATGACAATGTCGCCGCGGGCCACGGACAGGCTGCGCCACATGGCGTCGCCCTTGCCCTGGGCCGGACCGTAGTCGGGCAGCAGTTCGTTCTCCGAGTACACCTCGGCGCCCCAGGCCCGGCCGATGTCCGCGGTCCCGTCGGGCGAATCCGCGTCCACGAGCATGACCTGGTCAATCAGCCCGGTCCGGTCGTTCAGCCGGGCTACTTCGGCGAGGATCGGGCCGATCGTCCCGGCGACGTTGCGCGTGGGGAAGATGAGGGTGGTGCTGACCTCGCGGGGTGCCTGGCCCGGGGTGCCCAGGGCGGCGAAGTCCTCGTGGCTAAATGATCGCTGCTGGAACCAATCCCGGACATTTGTCATCATGTATCGTGCCCTTTCGCTCAGGTCGCCGCTACATCAGCCCGGGGCGCGGTGGCGGCCTTACTGACCGGGTGCATGCCCCCTGCACCAGATCGCCGCAAGCGGAGAGAAAATGCTAGCGGCGGAATGTTGATGTGAGGTAAAAGCGTGTTGCGCCCCGGTTAACCCGCAGGTGATCCGGCGGGAGGTAACGCCCCATGGTCAGGCGCAGGCCGCGGCTGGGAGTCCCGCCGCGGTGTTAGTCGGGGCGGGC
>Ga0187890_10002666_pt1 | contig 12419 bp, 7 predicted proteins | sample June2016WEW_21_1_FD_133005 | JGI IMG/M metagenome (GOLD analysis project Ga0187890, IMG submission 133005) | Peatland microbial communities from SPRUCE experiment site at the Marcell Experimental Forest, Minnesota, USA - June2016WEW_21_10 | ecosystem: Environmental > Terrestrial > Soil >... | reverse complement strand
GGACCCGGCAGGCCAGTTCGAGGGCCTGCGCAGACCACCGGGCGCGGACCTGGCAAGCCAGGTCGAGGCCCTACGCAAGCAGGGCAGCCACGTCGAGGTGATCACACCGGACGCCGATTCCCGAGCCGCAATGGGCACGAACCAGATGGATCCCGCGACCCGCATCCCCGCCGCCCGTGCCGGTTTCGCCCAAGGCAAGCAGGAAGCGACCCGCGCGACGTTCCTCTGACGATTGCACGCCGACGCCCAGCGCTACACCGTCATCTGTGAAGAGCCGGTTTCAGCCGGTTCCTGCCTGCGATCTGGCCAACACCGGCAGTTCCAGCAGAGCTCCGATCTCCGCCCCAGGGCCCGGGTTCGACAGCAGGGGAGAGCAGGAAGGGTGAAAGGGCGTATAGGGCAAGGGATTTCGTGCCAGGGCCCGAGGAGGTGTGGTTACTAGGCTGAACGGGCGAGGCGGCGTGGGGCGGGGGTGACTTCCAGGACCAGCTTGGGCTCGGCGATCTCGAGGCGGCTGAGGATCTCCCGCTGCCGGGGGGTGGTCTCGGAGCGCTGCAGGACGCGCCCGGTTGCCGAGCTGAACTCGCCAAGGCACATCCGCTCCAGTTCCCGGCGCAGGTTGGGCCAGCTGTCCTGGACCGTGGTCTCCACCACCCGGACCAGCATCAGGCCCAGGAAACAGAGGGTGACGTGGGCCCGGATGCGGTCCTCCTTGCGGTGGTAGACCGGACGCAGGTCCAGCACCTGCTTCAGGTCGCGCCAGGATCGCTCCACCTCGAGCAGCGACTTGTAGAGCAGGGCCAGCTCCCCGGAGGAGAGCGAGTCATCGGTGGAGCTGAGCAGGAACTTGCCGTCCAGCCGCTCCTCGGCCCGGAGCTTGGCTCGGTCCACAACCAGCCGTTGCTGCCGCCGGCTGAGGTAGCGGGAGAGGGTGGGGTGGGCCAGCAGCTCGCCCTCGGCCCGCAGCCGGGCATCGCCCCGCTTGCTGTCGATGGCGCCCAGCTCCACCTCCAGGCGTTCCTGGGCCGACTCACGGCGGGCCCGATCCCGCTCCGCCTCCCGCAGGTTGCGGCAGACCACAAAGCGGCGCTCCCCGACCAACACCTCCTTGACCTCGAGGCGGTCCGCCACCTGCGAGTAGCGGCCCGCCCGGGCCAGGGCGTCCAGGTTGTCGATCCCCTGGCGCAGCTTCTCGCCGAAGAGGATGTGGCCGCCGGCCTGCTGCAGGTAGGCGCGGTTCTCCTGTGAGCTGAAGCCGCGGTCACCCACCCACAACACCCGGTGCAGCCGCCACTGGCGGAGGTCGTCGTGGACCTGGCGGATGATCACCTGGTCGCTGGCGTTGCCAGGGAACGACCAGCAGCGCACTGGGATCCCCTCTTTGGTCAGGGCCATCCCGATCACCGTCTGCGGCCGGTCCGGACGGTGGTCCTTGGAGTGCCCGTAGCGGCGGAAGTCGTCGTCGTCCTCGGTCTCGAAGTAGGTGCTGGTGGTGTCGAAGAGCAGCACGTCAACTTCCAGATTGAACAGGTTGGCCACCGCGAAGAATACCTCCCGCTGGATCGCTTCATCGGCCTCTCGCAAGAAGTCCATGGCCCGGTAGAAGACCTGGGGGTCAGCCCCCAGCCGGTCCACCCCGGGCAGGGCCACGTCCTGCTCCGCCCACTCCAACGCCGCCAGCTTGGATGAGGGGGCGAGCACGCGATTGGCGACCAGGGTGAAGATGAGCCGCTCCACCGCGGGCGAGATGCGCCGCCCCGACGCCGCTCGGCTGATCGCCTCGGGGATGCCCAGGCGGTGCCAGAGCGCATCGATGACATAGGCGCCGCCGAAGGGTCGTGACCCGATGAAGCGCAGCTCCGAGGAGGCGGTGGCGGATAGCGCCTGCTCCGGGCTGAGGAACCGGCTGATGCTGCGCACCAGCCGGCGCAGCGCCTCGGCGTCCACCTGGTCCTCCCGCCCCATGGTGCAGATGACGTGGGCCTTGGCGTAGCCGCGCTGCGCATCCCAGACGTTGTGGACCAGCTGGAGATACCGGACTGTCGACCCGTCTTTGTTGTGGCGGACGGCGGCGCGCATGAACACCGCGCCCAGTATACCCCTCCGACTCGCCTAGCTGCAACAGTCAGGCCCCATTCGCAGTGTGTTACTAGGCGATTTCACTCTTGGACCCGACCGATCGCCTCTTCCCCAGTTCAGCCTCATCGATTTCGCCCTTCAAATCGCCGATGAACTGTCGAACGCGGGCAGGGGGGCGCCCAGACCTGCCCCGGTCATCACCTCGCGCGGCTCCGACCGAGGGTCCTCGTCGCGGCACCGGTCCTAGCCGGTGTTCTGCAATCCGGCCGCCACCCCGTTCACCGTTTGGAGCACCACGTCGAGGACCCGAGTGCTGCCGGCGCCCTGCTCCTCTTGCAACCGGGCCTCCCGAAGGAAGCGCATCTGGAGAAAGGAGAGGGCATCAACGTACGGATTCCTCAGGTCGACAGCCCGGCGCAGCACGGGATGGCCGGAGAGCATGCGCTCATGCCCGGTGGCCAGCTTCACCTGCTGGCGGGTCCGGCGGAACTCCTCGCGTATCAGCGTCACCAATTCCGGCCGGTGTCCCTGGTCGAGGTAGAGCCCCGCGATCATGGGGTCGGCCTTGGCCAGGCTCATCTCGGCGTTCTCGAGCAGGGAGCGGAAGAACGGCCAGTCCTGGTTCATCTGGCGCAGGCGCTCCGCGCCGTAGCGCTCGGCGACGGCCTCGAGTCCGCAGCCCAGCCCGTACCAGCCGGGCAGGTTGCAGCGCGTCTGGGACCAGGCGAAGACCCAGGGGATCGCCCTCAGGCCCCGGAGGCCGGAGGACCCATGTCGGCGCGGCGGCCGGGACCCAATTCGCAATCGCGCGATCTCCTCGAGCGGGCTGACAGCGGCGAAGAACTCCGGGAACCCGGGAGCGTCGACCAGGGCGCGGTAGGCCGCCTCGGATGCCTCCGCCATCAGCGCTGCCTCAGCGGCGAAGGCCTGCGCCCGATCCGCGTGGCTCGCCTCGAGCTCTGGCGTGGAGACCTCGAGCACCGCGCTGGTCACCTGTTCCAGGTGGCGCAGGGCGATGGCCGAATTGCTGTACCGCGCGAAGACGACCTCTCCCTGCTCGGTGACCTTGAAACGGCCGGCGACCGAGCCGGGGGCCTGGCCGCGGATGGCACGTCCAGCTGGCCCGCCTCCGCGGCCGAGCGCGCCGCCGCGGCCGTGGAACAGGGTCAACCTGATGCTGTGCGCATGGGCCCAGGCAGCGAGAGCCATCTGGGCCCGGTAGAGGGCGAGGTTGGCAGCGAGGACGCCCGCGTCCTTCGAGGCATCGGAATACCCCAGCATCACCTCCAACCGGCGCCCCCTCTGCTCCAACCGGTCCCGCCAGCCGGGAAGCCGGAACAATGACTCGAGCACGTCCGGCGCGGCCGCCAGGTCGGACCGGGACTCGAACAGCGGAACGACATCCAGCACCAGCGAACCGGCGGGGACGGCAAGTCGGGCGAGCGCGTACACGACGGTCACGTCGGCGGCAGTGCGGGTGAAGCTGACCACGTAGCGGTGGCAGGCGTCGATGCCCCATCGGGCCTGGATGCGCTCCATCACCCGCAGCGTTTCCAGCACCTCCCGCGCCTGGTCCGATGACGGTCCGATCCCCACGGGCCATCCCTGTCGGCTCAGCTGATCGAGTGCCGGCGCATCTGGGGCAGCGCCTTCGAGCAACTCGGACATCACCGTCCGGAGCACGTTGGCGTGTTCACGCACCTCCATGGATGCCAGCGTGAAACCGAAGGTCTCCGCTTGCCAGGCCAGGTGCTGAAGGTCGCCGTAGCCGATCCGAGCGGCACCGGCATCGGCCAGCGAGCCCTGAGCGATGCTCAGGTCCTCGATGAACTCCCCCACGCTGAGGTAGGCCCCCGGTTGGTGCAGTCGGGTCGCGCGCAGCCGCTCGGCCAGGAGCAGCAGCCACTGGCGATGCGGCTCCCGCGGTGCCCGGGTGAGGATCTCGGCGGCGGCGGCCGGAAACCGGGAGCGGTCCCGGACCAGCCGCTCGACCAGTCCCGTGGTGGGTGGCGTCGACTCCTCTGACATGGTCAGGGAGCGACCTATCCGGCGGGTCGCATCTTCGAGGGCCCGGATCGCCTGCTCCGCCTGGATCTCCACCGCCGCTGCGGTGACCTCCGCGGTCACGTTGGGGTTGCCGTCGCGGTCTCCCCCGACCCAGGTCCCCCAGCGGATGAATGTGCGAAACCCGGGAGGCCGGGTCCCGATCGAACTGGCGCCCAGCAGCGCCGCCTCCAGCTTGCGGTAGAGGGTGGGGACCACCTCGAAGAGGGTCTCGTCGAAAACCCCAACCACGGTGCGCACCTCGTCGAGCACGGTCGGATCATTCCGCCGCAGCTGTGCCGTCCTCCACAGGATCGTGACCTGCTCGGATAGTCTTCGCTCCGCCTCGGCGCGATCGACAGAGGTGAGCGGCGGCCCATCGAGCCGGTCCATGAGAGCCCCGATCCGGCGCACTGCGTCGACCACCGCCCGGCGCCGCGCCTCGGTGGGGTGAGCCGTCAGCACCGGATGCACCTCGAGCCGATCCAAGAGCTCTCGCAGCACAGCCTCCCCGGACTCCCTGCGCACGGCCGCAACCGTCCCCATGATTGACTCTGAGACCGGCTCAGCCGCGCTCTCGCGCTCCCGCAGAGCCCGGTCGCGCTGACGCTCCTCGGCCAGATTGACCAATTGCAGGTAGACGGTGAAGGCCCGGGCCACCTTCTCGGCACGGCCGAACTCCAAGCGGTCGACGGTGTCGACGACCTCCTGGAGGAGGGTCACAGCCTCCGGGCCACGACTGAGACGAAGTTGGACGGTGGCCCGACGGAGCCGCTCCACGTCCGAGAGCAGGCCCGGCCCATCCGTCTCTGTGATGACCTCGTCCAGCACGGAGCCCAAGCGCTGCAGGTCCTCGCCCAGCGGCTTCGGCAGGCCTTGCGGGAGCTCCCTCGGATGCGGCTGCTCCCTCATTGGGTGGTGATCTTACGGAGTGCCACGACTCATGGCCACTCGCGGGGCCAGCGCTCAGACGCTCCGCCCCGCGGCCGCCCGAATCAGCGCCGCCCAGTGGCCGTTCGTGGGCCCGGGGCCGGTGCCCGAACCGCCGCCGATTCCCTGCAACAGCTCACCCCGCTGAGCTGGACGGCGCCGCCCGCCAGGGGGCGGAAGGCCGAGACGAGGGGGACGGGCTGGGCGCCCGACTCCTGCGGCCCACGGAGGTCGATGGCGATCGCGACTCGGACGCCGGTCGGGAGCCGGCTCCCAGCCCTCTCAGAGGCACTCCGCCACGCTCTGGCCCTGCACGAAAAAGAGGAGGTAGTCGGGTCCCCCCGCCTTGGTGTCCGTGCCGCTCATGTTGAAGCCACCGAAGGGGTGCACCCCCATGTAGGCACCGGTGGAGCGACGGTTGATGTACAGGTTGCCGACGTGGAAACGATCCTTGGCCCGGGCAATCCGCTCCGGATCCCGACTGATGTAGGAGCCGGTCAGCCCGTACTCGGTGTCGTTGGCGATGGTGAGGGCGTGCTCGAAGTCACGGGCCCTGATCACCGTCAGGACCGGGCCGAAGATCTCCTCCTGGGCGATGGTGGCGCTGGGAGCCACCCCACCGAAGATGGTCGGCTCGATGAAGTGGCCGTCACCGGGACGCCGGCCGCCGCCTAGCAGCAGCTCCCCCTCGCCCCTCCCGATCCGTATGTAGTCGAGGATCTTCGCCTCGGCGACCCCGTCGATGACGGGACCCATGGTGACCTCCGGGTCCACCGGGTCGCCGACCTTGATCCGTCCGGCCAGGTCCAGAACTCTGCCCACGACCTCGTCGTAGATCGGCCCCACCAGGACCGCCCGCGATCCGGCCGAGCACTTCTGGCCCTGATATCCGAAGGCGGAGCTGGTTATCGCCTGGGCGGCCAGGCCCAGGTCGGCGGTCTCGTCAACCACCACCGCGTTCTTGCCCCCCATCTCCAGCTGGATGCGCTTCAGCCAGCGCTGCCCGGGTTGAACCTTGGAGCCCCGCTCATAGATCCTCACCCCCACCTCGCGCGATCCCGTGAAGGCCACGAAGCGGATCCTGGGGTGATCCACCAGGGCCTCGCCGACCAACTCCCCGTGACCCGTGAGCAGGTTGATCACGCCGGCGGGAAGCCCCAGCTCGGCGAGGACATCCACCAGCCAGGCCGCGGTGGTGCTGGAGGTCCTGGCCGGCTTGAGGACGACGCAATTGCCCGTCACCACCGCGGCGGTCAGCATCCCCGTGAGCAGCGCCAGCGGAAAGTTCCACGGGGAGATCACCGCCCCCACGCCGAGCGGCAGGTAGCGGAACTGGGTCAGCTCACCGGGCCAGGCCGCCAGATGGCCCCGGCCGTCCAGCTCCAAGACCTGGCGTGCGTACCACTCCATCAGGTCGACCACCTCGGCCGTCTCGCCGTCTGCCTCGTCCCAGGGCTTGCCGACCTCGAAGACCATGAGGGCAGCCAGCTCCCGGCGCCGCCGCCGGATCACCTGCGCGGCCCGGAGCAGGAAGGCAGACCGCTCCTCAACCGGGGTCCGAGACCAGCCCTCGAAGGCTGCCCAGCCGGCGCTCACCGCCTCTTCGACCTGCTCGCCCCTGGCCGCCGCATGCCGACCCACGACCTCCGCCGGGTGGGAGGGGTTGTACGACTCGATCACCTCCCCGGTCTCCACCCGCTGGCCCCCGATCACAAGCGGGTAGGTGCGGCCCAACTCATCCCGAACCCGAGCCAGCGCGGCGGCGAAGTCCGCCCGGTTGGCCGGTACCGCGAAGTCCAGGCTGGGTTCGCTTTGAAACGGGGACAGTGCCATCGGGGATCCTCCTTGTCTCTGGTCGAAAGGGTGGCGTTTGGAGATGGGGCCCGGGCCCACAACCCGGGCCCTCGGCGACCCTAGCGTCTCACCAAGTTGCGGGCGAGGAAGAGCAGGTTGGCGGGCCGCTCTGCCAGGCGCCTCATGAAGAACGGATACCAGTGGGTGCCATACGAGGTCGCGACCAGCACGGTGAAGCCCCGCCCGAGCAGGTCGCGCTGGAGCTGGGGCCGGACTCCATACAGCATCTGGAACTCGAACCGGTCACGAGCGACCTGCTGCCGCTCGGTGAAGGCGATGGCGTGCTCGATGATCCGCTCGTCATGGGTCGCGATCGCCGTGTAGCCGCCCTCACGAAGTGCGAGCTCCATGATCCGGATGTAGTTCCGGTCCACCTCCGACTTGTCGGGGAAGGCAACCTCGCGGCTCTCCAGATAGGCTCCCTTGACCAGGCGCAGGTTGGGCTCCAGCGGGAGCAGTGACTCGAGGTCGGAGCGGGTGCGCCGGAGGCACGACTGGAGCGCCACCCCCACGTTGTCAAAGCCCCGCTCTCGAAGTGCCCGGTAGATCCGCAGGGTGGCATCAACGTGGGAGGAGTCCTCCATATCGATCCGCATCGAGAGCCCCAGGCTCCGGGCCAGATCCAGGAGCAGTCCCAGGTTGCCGATCGCCAACTGCTCGTCGAGGTCGCTCCCCATGAGGGTCGGCTTGATCGCGGCGTTGGCGTTGAGCTGCTCCGCGGCTAGACGCCGGAGCAGCCGATCGTAGGCTTCGACCGCCAGCTTGGCCTCGGCCTCGGTGGTGACCGCCTCGCCCAGTTCGGTGGCGTTGCATTTGAAGCCCTGCTGGTTGAGGGTCCGGATCAGCTGCACATCCAGGTCCAGGGTCTCCCCCGCCACGAAGCGAGAGGCCCCCAGCCTCATCCCATATCGGCCCATGAAGGCTTCGGTGAGCCGGTTCTGGGCGGCCGCGAGGATCGCAGCCCTGGCGATGGTGTTCATGGATGGCATGGTTCAGCGGCCTCCAATTGGGCGCAGGCTGGCCGGACCTGCCATGTCGGCGGGAGTCCCGCCGGGCCTCGGACTCATCTCGCAACCGCCCCCCGAGGATGCCGGGGCGAAGGCCGGGAGCCCCACTCCCTCAGTCAGTTCCTCCATCAGCTCACCCGTCGACGGGCCAAGCGTAACCGACCGCTTGGGGTGACTGGTGGCGGCCGCTGCGCTGGGCACCTTCGCCACCGCCTCGATGACCCGGATCCCGTTCAAGGGCGTCGGCCGCGGCCGGGACCCGGGGGCCGGTGCAGATTCGCTGCCGCCGGGCCCTGAGAACCTGGCCGACCACACGGCCGAAGCCCAACCGAGCTCCGGACGCTCGTCACTCCGCCGCACGGGCGGTCCAGCCCGCGAGATTGCACTCGAAGGCGGATGAGGCGGTAGGCTAGATTGCAGGACGTGAACGACACCCAGTTCCCCTCAAGGCGGCTCGGCAATCAGGGCCTGGTGGTCTCGGCGGTCGGGCTCGGCTGCATGAGCATGTCCCAGGCCTACGGCCCCGCCGACGAGGCCGATTCACTGGCCACCATCGACCGGGCCCTGGAACTCGGGGTTTGCTTCCTGGATACCGCCGACGCCTACGGGGATGGCCACAACGAGCTGCTCTTGGGCCGAGCCCTCCAGGGACGCCGGGACCGAGTCGTCCTGGCGACCAAGTTCGGCATCCTGAAGGACCGCGCCACCGCGAGCAGGGTCAGCGGGCGTCCGGAGTATGTGAGAGCCTGCTGCGAGGCGTCGCTGCAGCGGCTCGGCACCGATCACATCGACCTCTACTACCAGCACCGGGTCGACCCCGAGGTCCCGATCGAGGACACGGTGGGAGCGATGGCGGAGCTGGTCCAGGCCGGCAAGGTGCGCTTCCTCGGGCTCTCCGAGGCCAGCGCCGACTCGTTGCAGCGGGCGATGGCCACCCACCCGATCAGCGCGCTCCAGAGTGAGTGGTCCCTGTGGACCAGGGACATCGAGGAGCAGATTCTGCCCACCGCCCGCCGGCTGGGGATCGGCATCGTCCCCTACAGCCCTCTGGGCCGGGGGTTCTTCACCGGGAAGATCACCGACCCAGACGGCTTCGGGCCCGACGACTTCCGCCGTGACAACCCCCGATTCCAGGGCGACAACTTCCTGCACAACTTGGAGCTGGTCCGGCTGGTTGTGCGGCTCGCCGCGGACAGGGCCGTGACTCCCGCCCAGCTGGCGCTGGCCTGGCTCCTCGCCCAAGGCCCCGACGTGGTTCCGATCCCGGGTACCAAGCACCGGGCCAATCTGGAGGAGAACGCCGGGGCAGGCCGGGTCACCCTGTCGCCCTCGGATCTGGACCAGCTGGCCAGCTTGGTGCCGCCCGGAACGTTCGCGGGCACCCGCTACTCCGATGGCGGCTACACCTACGGATCGAGCCCAGCCAAGAGCTGACCGCTCGGCCCGGGCCAGACCGGCGCACTCAGGGGGGCGGAGACGTTCCGGCCCGGCCCCCCGCCCACCTCATGCGAGTCACCATGAGGGCCCGGCGGACCTCCTCGTCGCCGGCGGACGCGGGCCGGGGGTTGAGCGCGCCGGCTCCCAATCAACTGCTCTCGACCCCCGGGCAGCTCGCCTCCGCAAGAGCATCCTCGCGCAGCTTCGGCGCCATCCCCGTCCCCAGCGGCTGCGGAGCCACGATGGCGTCGTCCCCACGGCGGGCAGCGGACCAAGACCGGGTGGGCCGTCGGTCGCCGCCCCGATCAGCCGGCCCGTGCCGCCGCAGGGTCAGGCGAAGGTTCCCATGCTGACCGGCTCGCCGATCCTGGCCCGCTGCCAGCTCCGAAAGGAAGGCCAGAGCTAGGTCCAGGATTCGAAGCTCCGCGGTGCTGGCGCCCCAGCGCGGCCGCCGTCTCGCGGCCCTTCAGAAGTGGTCCCGCAGCCAGCCGTGGATCTCCGGCACCCGGCGCAGCAGCGGGGTCAGGTGGCCCTCGTCCGGGAGATAGTGCCACTCGGCGTCGGGCAGGTGCCGGGCCAGCCAACTGCCGTGCCCGGGCGGCACCATCAGGTCGTGCTGGCCCTGCCACAGCTGCAGGGGCACGCGGATCTCGGACAGGTCGAATCCCCAGGGGAGGACGAAGGCGAGGTCGTCGTCGAGCCAGCCGTCGGGACCGTGCGAACATGCCTCCTCCCTCAGCGCCACCAGCCACTCGCCCAATTGGTCCCGGGTGGCCCGCAGGTCAGGGCCGGACAGGAGGGTGCTCATCGACCCGATCATCTCCTCCACGCCGGAGACCGGCGTGGAGGCCGCCTCCTCGTACCCGGCTCGAGCCGCGTCCTCTCCTGCCAGCAGGGTCTTGAACTCGTCGATGTTGCCCTGCCCCATGCCCTCGAGGAAGTCGAGACCCTCCGCGTCGGAGGGAGCTGGCGAGGCGATGGTCGCGGCCGCCACCACCAGGCCCGGCAGCCTCGCGGCGCAGCTCAGCGCGGCAGGGCCTCCTCCCGAGTAGCCCCAGGTGGCCAGCTGGGAGATCTGGAGGTGATCGGCGATGGCGAGCACGTCGTCGGGGGTTTGGGAGACCGAGCGGCCGCGGAGTCTCGTGGAGCCACCGTACCCCGGCCTGGAGTAGCCGACCAGGCGGATCCCCTTGCGCTCGGCGTCCTCCAGCCAGCCCTGGTAGGGCAAGCGAGCTCCCGGCGTCCCGTGGTGGACAAGGACGACTGGCTGGCCCGCGCCACCGGCATCGAAGATGTCCAGCCGTCGCCCGTCCGGGGTCCGCACCTGCAGCTCACGAATCTCCATCCTGACCTCCCCCTGTGGCGCCCGACCCGGCAGCACCGAGCTTGCTCCCGGTCCGAGGGGGCTCGGTGGTTTGGGACCGCCCAAGCCTACGTGGCGAGGGGCCGCGGAATGGGGCTCCAGGGCAGACCGCCACCGGGCGCGCGGAAGTGTAGACTCGGGCCCACCCGAGTGCCGGCCCAACCCGGGGACCCGGTCCTGCTGGGCTGTGCCGAGATAGTGAGGCTGCCGTCGTGAGCGCTGCGGCTGCGGGTGGGTCCAAGGTGGTGGTGCGCTTCTCTGCCGCCCGTCTGGTCGCCCTCTCGGCCTACTGGCTGGCGATCAACTACCTCTGGCAGGGGATGGGGGCGCTGGTCCTGCCCCGGCTGATCATCCGCACCGTTCCCGAGGGCCACCGGGGCGTCGCGGTCGCGGTGCTCGCGGGCCTGGGGGCGGTGGTGGCGATCCTGGTCCAGCCCGCAGCCGGCGCCTTCTCAGACCGCTGCCGGGTTCGCTGGGGCCGGCGCAAGCCCTTCATCTTGGCGGGGACCGTCGGCGACATCGTCTGCCTGCTCGGGCTCTCGGTGGCGGGTACCTACGCGGCCCTGGTCATCCCCTACTGCGCCCTGCAGATCTGCTCCAACACCGCCGAGGGCGCCTACCAGGGCATGCTCCCCGATCAGGTCCCCAGCGCCGACCGGGGCCGAGCCGCCGGGCACTACGGGCTGGCGGTGCTGGTGGGGACCGCGCTCGGATTCCTGCTCACCGGGCTGCTGATCTCCCTGGGCCACATCCGTCTAGCCCTGGCGAGCGTCGGAGTGGTCTTGCTCCTGACCCTGCTGGCGACCCTGGTCTTCGTGCCAGACTCCCCGGCCCAGGAGCCGCTCCCCAGGCGCCGCCAGGCGTACCTGGGCGTATTCAGCTTCCGGCCTCGGCAGAATCCCGACTTCACCTGGCTCCTGGTCTCCCGGTTGCTGGCGTTCATGGGCACCGCTGGGCTCACGGACTTCGCGCTCCTCTTCATCAAGGCGACGTTCTACCCCGGATCCGGGAGCGCGATCGCCAACCGGGCCTCGGGAGCCACCTCCATCCTGCTAGCGCTGCTGGTGGTGGTGGCGATGCTGGTCACCCTGCCCGCCGGCCGACTCTCCCAGCGGCTTGGGCGCAAGGTCATCGTCAGGGCGGCCTGCTGGCTGGGCGCGGTCGGCACCTTCCTGCTGGTCTTTGCCAGCTCGCTGCCCCTCGTCTATCTGGTGGGCATCCTGATCGGAGGCGCCCTGGGGATGCTGCTCTCGGTGGACTGGGCCTTCATGGTCGACCTGGTCCCGCCTGAGGCGGCAGGGCGCTTCATGGGCATCTCCAACCTGGCGACGGCAGGGTCGGGCATCCTGGCCACGGTGATCGCCGGGCCGCTCCTGGATTTCGGCAATGGACTTCACCACAACGCCGGATTCCCCATGATCTTCATCTTCTTTGCGGTGTGCTTCTTCCTCGGCGGATGGCTGGTCTGGAGGGTGCGGCCCCCGGCGGAGGCCCGCATCTCCGCGGCATGAGCGCTCCCACTCCGCCCCTCGGGGGCCCGTGAGGTGACCCAGGGGCCCATTCCCCAGCGCCCAGCTCCGATCACGAGTTCCTCTTGGCTCGCATCACCAGAGCCGTCGCGAGGTCGGCGAGCAGCCCCCAGCGCTCCGGCGCCCTGCCGACGGGCGACCGCCTGGGGAGGGCCTCAGAGGCCGAACCACGCCCGC
>Ga0187890_10002662_pt1 | contig 12425 bp, 11 predicted proteins | sample June2016WEW_21_1_FD_133005 | JGI IMG/M metagenome (GOLD analysis project Ga0187890, IMG submission 133005) | Peatland microbial communities from SPRUCE experiment site at the Marcell Experimental Forest, Minnesota, USA - June2016WEW_21_10 | ecosystem: Environmental > Terrestrial > Soil >... | reverse complement strand
GCGAGTAGCGCAGGTCCACGTACTCTCCCGACCGTTCCGACGACCAGCCCGGCGCCGGCCTAGGGCGCCAGGTGGTCGAGCCCGAAGAGCCGGATGGCGTTGCCCCGGACGATCTTGCGGCGCGTGTCGTCGTCGAGATGGGCCATCTGGCGCTCGGCGATCTCCTTGGTGTGGGGCCACGTGGAGTCGGAGTGGGGGTAGTCGGACTCGTAGGTGATGTTGTCGGCGCCGATCTCCTCGACCGAGCGCAGGCCGTGCGCATCGTCGAAGAAGCAGCCGTAGACCTGGCGGTGGAAGTACATCGAGGGCGGCTCGGGCACCTTGTCGGCCACCCCGCCCCACCCCCGGTTCTCCTCCCACACCTTGTCGGCCCGCTCGAGGATGTAGGGGATCCAACCGATCTGGCCCTCGGAGTAGGCCAGCATCAGGGTGGGGAAGCGGACGAGCACCCCCGAGAACAAGAAGTCCACCAGCGAGAAGGTGGCGTTGGTGTGCGTCAGCGTCGAACCCACCGCCGGAGGGGCATCGGCGGAGGTCGACGGCATCTTCGACGACGACCCGATGTGCATGTTGACGACAGTGCCCGTCTCGGCACAGGCCGTGAAGAACGGGTCCCAGTAGTTGTCGGGGTCGTGCACCGACGGCAGCCCCAGGAACGGGGGGATCTCGCTGAAGCACACGGCCTTCACCCCGCGCGCCGCGTTCCGCCGCACCTCGACGGCCGCCAACGTGGCGTCCCACAGCGGGATGAGGCACAACGGGATGAGCCGGCCCGCGGACTCCGCGCACCACTCCTCCACCATCCAGTCGTTGTAGGCCTTGACGCACAGCAGCGCCAGGTCCTTGTCGGCGGCCTCGGTGAAGGTCTGCCCGCAGAACCGGGGGAACGTCGGGAAGCACAGCGACGCCTCGAGATGGTTGATGTCCATGTCCTCGAGGCGGGGCTTCACCTGGTACGCACCGGGGCGCATGTCGTCGTAGGTGACGCCGGTGATGGTCACCTCGTCGCGCGGCACGCCCACGGCGGCGTCGAGACGCAGCAGGGGGCGGCGCAGCTCCTCGTAGTACCACCAGTCGGTGGGGACCCCTTCGCTGCCGGGCTGCACCGTGAGCTTGCCGCCCACGAACGTGATCTCGCCCATCGGGGCCCGGACGATGCGAGGGCCGATGTCTCGGTACTTGGCGGGAAGCCGCGTGGCCCACACACCGGCGGGCTCCACCACATGGTCGTCGACGGAGATGATCAACGGCAGGTCGCCCACGCGAGCGAGCATAGCCATCGATCTGACGGCGTGTCAGGTTGTCACACCACCACTACCCTGACCGCGATGTGCCTGCTCGTGGTGGTGTCGCGCCTCGATCCCGGGGCGCCGCTCGTCGTCGGCGCCAACCGCGACGAACGGCTCGACCGGCCCGCCGCGGCCATGACCGTCCTGCGCCCGGCGGACCCGCGCATCCTCGGTGGGCGCGACGAGGAAGCCGGTGGGACGTGGTTGGCGGTGAACGAGCACGGCGTGGTGGCCGGCCTCACCAACCGGCCCTCGCCCGAAGGACGCGACCCCGCCAAACGGTCGCGCGGCGAGCTCCCCCTGGCGCTGGCCGCGCATCGCGACGCCTCGTCGGCGGTGGAGGATTTCGTGGCCCGCTGCTCTCCCTCGCGCTACAACCCGGCCTGGCTCCTGGTCGGTGACCGGACGTCGCTCTACGCGCTCGACATGACCGGCTCGGTCGAGGACCTCCCGCTCGTCGAAGCGCTTCATCCCGGCGTCCACATCCTCGAGAACACCGCCCTGCATACCCCCTCGCCCAAAGCCGACCACGTCCGGGCTCTCCTCGGCGACACGAGCGCCCTGGCGGGCGAGAACCTGGTCGACCGGCTGCGCTCGGTGCTCGGCGACCACACCATCCCCGTCACCACCGGACCCGAACCGGAGGACGAGGTCCCAGGCCGGGGGCCCCGACCGGTCGAGACGCTGGCGGCTTGTGTGCACACCGAGACCTACGGCACGCGTTCGTCGACGCTCGTGCGCGTGCCCGCACCGTCGAGCCGACACCCGCAGGTCCTCGTGGCGGACGGGCATCCGTGCACGTCGGCGTACGTCGACATGACGGACCTCTTTCAGGCCTGAGCGCCTCTCGGCACCAGGACCGCGAGACGGCTCCTACTTGCCGTCCCAGCCCTTCCTGGCCTGCTTCTGCTCGGCCTGCTTCTGGTGCTTGGCCGCCCTCTTTTCTTTGACGCTGCGGCCCGGCTTCTTCGATTCAGCGGACGGTCGTGACTTCTCTGCCATGGCGCCAGCCTACGACCCGCCGACGGCCGGCGCCGTCACCGACGGCGACCGGGGACTACCTTGCGGAGAATGTCCACCTCACCACCCGACCTCCGCCGGCGCCGGGAGGCCGTCGTGCGCGAGCACATGGCGTCTGAGAACGAGAGCCGGTTCGACGACACCCTCGCCACCTTCACCCATCCCCGCTACGAGCTCATCGGCACCGGCCAGGTCTACGACGGCGCCGAGGAGGTGAAGGAGTACTACGCCCGGTCCCGTTCGGTCTTCCCCGACCAGCGCAACGAGGTCCGGTCCCTCCTCAGCGCGGCCGACACCGTCGTGGTGGAGTTCGACCTCCTCGGGACACACCTGGGCTCGCTCACCGGCGAAGAGCCCACCGGCCGGTCCTTCCGCTGCCCCATGGTGGCCCTCTTCGAGTTCGAGGCCGGGGGGGAGGGCATCGTGTGCGAGCGCGTCTACTTCGACTCCCACACCATCTACGGCCAGCTCGGCATGGCCGACTGATCAGGCCCGGCCGGCGCGCCTCAGGACCGGCGGGCCAGCAGGATCTCGAGCACCCGGGCCCGGTGCGCGGCGGCGTCGCCCCACGCCGCGGCGAGCGCCCAGGCCCGTTTCATCCACAGCTGCAGGTCGTGCTCCCAGGTGTACCCGATGGCCCCGTGGACCTGGAGGGCGGTGCGCGCCGCCAGGGTGGCCGCCTCCGACGCCATGGCCTTGGCCATCGAGGCATGCAGGCTGGCGTCGCCGTCGCCCACCGACAACGACCATGCGGCCCGGTACACGACGGGTCGGGCGAACTCCACCCGCACCAGCGCGTCGGCGAGGTGGTGCTTGACGGCCTGGAACGACCCGATGGGCACCCCGAACTGCGATCGCTCCTTGGCGTAGCTCGCGGCCATCGCGATCAGCCGGTCGGCCACCCCCACCAACACCGCCCCGGTGCTCATCGCCGCCCGGTCGGCGAGCGTGGCGAGGACCCCCTCGGCTTCGAATCCCGACACGACCAGCGTCGCCGGGGACGGCTCCCAGTCGACCTCGGCCAACCGCCTCGACCCGTCGAGCACCGGCCGGGGCGTGAGCGCCACCGCGGCGGCGGGCACGGCGTGCAGCTCGCCGTCGCGCTCGAGCAGGAGAAGATCGGCGCCGACAGCACCGGGCACGGCGGGCATCGTCGACGTCCCCACCGCCATCGTCGCCGCCCCCTCGGCGATGGACCGCAACCACCGGGCCCGCAGCACCTCGCCTTGGGGACCGGGCGCCTCGACCAGCACCGGCACCCCGACCGCCACGGTCTCGACCAGGGGCTCGGGCAGCCCGGCCCGACCCGCCTCCTCGAGCAACAGCACCATGTCGACCAGACCCCGGCCCAGTCCCCCGTCCTCCTCGGGCACCGTCATCCCCACCACGCCCATGTCGGCCAACGCCGTCCACCGGGGACGCGACCACCCGAGCGGCGACGCCCACGCCTCGCGCAGGTCCGAGGGCGTGCACCGCTTCTCGGCGAAGGCCCGCAGCTGGGCGCGGAACTCGAGCTGCTCCTCGTCGAAGGCGAACTGCACGGTGCTCAGGCCCGGGGCAGCCCGAGCACCCGCTCGGCCACCACGTTGCGCTGGATCTCGTTGGTCCCGGCGTAGATCGGCCCGGCCAGGGCGAAGAGGAACCCGTCGAGCCACGGCGGTGGCCGTCCCTCCTCGTCGAGCATCTCGGCCTCCTCACCGAGAAGCGCCAGTGCGGCGGTGTGGATGGCGAGGTCGGTCTCGGACCAGAACAGCTTGTTCATCGACGCCTCGGGGCCCACGCCCCCGCCCTCGAGCACCCGCGTCACGGTCCAGTAGGTCTGCAGCCGGTAGGCCTCGGCATCGATCACGGCCCGGGCCACGTCGTCGGCGTGACGCCCGGCGCGTTCGGGGTCGGCGGCGACCTGGCGGCGGTACAGCTCGACGAGGCGCGCCCCGGCCTCGGTGTACCGGGCCGGGCTCCGCAGCGACAGGCCCCGCTCCGAGCCCGCCGTGGCCATGGCCACCTTCCACCCCTCACCGACGCCCCCCAGGACCTGGGTGTCGGGGACCTCGACATCCTCGAAGAAGACCTCGGCGAACCCCGTCTCGCCGTCGAGCTGGGCGATGGGCCGGACCGTCACCCCGGGACTGTCCATCTTCACCAGGAAGTAGGTGAGGCCCCGATGGCGCTGCGCCTCGGGATCGGTGCGGAACAGCCCGAAGATCCAGTCGGCGAAGGCGCCCCGCGAGCACCACGTCTTCTGCCCGTTGAGCACCCACCCCTCGCCGGAGTCCGACCGGGTGGCCCGGCTCCGGATGGCGGCGAGGTCGCTCCCGGCGTCGGGCTCGGACCATCCCTGGCACCAGATCTCCTCCCCCGACGCCATGGCGGGGAGGTACCGAGCCTGTTGCTCGGCCGTCCCGAACTCGAAGACCGTGGGGGCCAGGAGGAAGATGCCGTTCTGCCCCACCCGGGTGGGGGCCCCGGCCCGGTAGTACTCCTCCTCGAAGATCAGCCACTCGAGGAGCCCCACCCCCCGCCCCCCGCACTCCTCGGGCCACGACACCACCGACCACCGGGCGTCGAACATGGTCCGCTCCCAGGCCCGGTGGGCCTCGAACCCCCCGGCCGTGTCGAGCGACGGGAGCGGCCCGGTCCCCGCCCCCGCCGACGGGGCGTTGGCCTCGAGCCACGACCGGACCTCGGCCCGGAACCGCTCCTGCTCAGGGGTGAACCGGAGGTCCATGGCCCGGAATCTGACACACCGCCAGATCTTGGGCAACAATCGAACGACCCGGGGCGTTGCAGTGGTGTGGGCCCGGAATGGCCCGGAACCGGGCACAGGAGGTTTCGAATGCCCAATGCCGTGATCGTGGACGCGGTGCGCACCCCGGTGGGGCGCCGCAACGGCAAGCTGTCGGGCTGGCACGCCGTCGACCTCGCCGCCGCGCCGCTCCGGGCGCTGGTCGAGCGCAACGACCTCGATCCCGCCCTCGTCGAGGACGTGGTCATGGGGTGCACCATGACCGTCGGCGAGCAGGCCATGAACATCGGCCGCAACGCCGCCCTGGCGGCGGGCTTCCCCGACACCGTGCCGGGGACCACCGTCGACCGCCAATGCGGCTCCGCCCAGCAGGCGATCCACTTCGCAGCCCAAGCGGTCATGTCCGGCGCCATGGACATCGTCATCGGCGCCGGGGTCGAGTCCATGACCCGGGTGCCGATCGGGTCCACCACCGATCCCGGCCCGGGCGAGGCCTACGGGCCCACCGTCCACGCCCGCTTCGAATTCATCCACCAGGGTCTCTCGGCCGAGGAGATCGCCCGGCGCTGGGCCATCGGGCGCGACGAGATGGACGCCTTCGCCCTGCAGTCCCACCGGCGGGCCGCCCGGGCCCAGGACGAGGGGCGCTTCGCCGCCGAGCTCGTGCCCCTGTCGTCCCCGGGCCCCGACGGGAACGCCACCATCGATGCCGACGAGGGTGTCCGTCGCGACACGAGCATCGAGAAGCTCGGCAGCCTGATCCCGGCATTCACCGAAGACGGTTCGGTGACGGCCGGGACGTCGTCGCAGATCTCCGACGGGGCGGCGGCTGTGCTCGTCATGAGCGAGGAGCGCGCCGTCTCCCTGGGACTGCGTCCCCGTGCCCGCTTCCACACCTTCGCCGTGGCCGCCAACGATCCCGTCATCATGCTCACCGCCCCCATCCCCGCCACCCGGCTCGTGCTCGACAAGGCCAAGTTGCGCCTCGAGGACATGGACGTGGTGGAGATCAACGAGGCCTTCGCCTCGGTCGTGCTGGCCTGGGAACGCGAGCTCCATCCCGACATGGACCGCGTCAACCCCAACGGGGGCGCCATCGCCATCGGTCACCCCACGGGATGCTCGGGAGCCCGCCTCATGGCCACGATGCTCAACGAGCTCGAGCGCACCGGCGGTCGTTACGGGCTGCAGACGATGTGCGAGGGTGGCGGCCAGGCCAACGCCACCATCATCGAACGCCTGGGCTGACCGCCCGCTCCGGATCGGCAGCGGACCGCCCCGCCGCCCTCCGAGGAGCCCACCGACGGGATCAGCTGTAGTCGACCTTCCCCGCCCCGGGCACGCCGATGGCGAAGGCGAGACCCCGCAGCGGCGCGTGCTCGCTGGCGGGCCAGATGCTGTGGGTCGTGTCCGGCGGCGTGTAGACGAGGTCGCCGGCGTGCACCTCGCGCTCCTCGTCGGCGATCTTCATGATCCCGTGACCCGACAGGATGTAATAGAACTCGTGGGTCGGATGCGAGTGCGCATCGACGGCCCCGCCCCCGGCGATCTCCCACTCGCTCACGAGCTCGAGGAACCCGCCGTCGGTGGCAGCCCGCATCTCCTGGGGAGGGACGAGCCACCACACCGGCGTGGTGCCGTTGTGCTCGATGGTGGGAGCCATGTCCTCGATCGACCGGATGTCCATGCCCGCCTCCTCCTTCGCCCAGTCCGACGGCAGTCCGACGGCACTCCGACGCCAGTCCGACGGCCACGGTAGTGCAGTGAGTGTGACGGTCAGCTCCTGCCCGCACCCGTCATGCCGTCGAGGGACGGCCCGTCGACCCGACCCCGCACCCCGAGAGGTCGGGCGGCGGAGTCGAGGATCGGGTTGTGTGGATCAGCGGTGCTCGAAGCGGGCCAGGGTGGCGTTGGCCTCGGTCACGATGGCGCCGATGATCTCGGCCACCGTGGGGAGGGCGTCGATGACACCGACGACCTGACCGGTGGGCAACACGCCCACGTCGGTGCGCCCCTCGACGAGCGCCGCCTTGGTCATCATGGGCGCGTTGGCGGCCATGACCACCTGAGCCCAGGAGAGCTCGTTGCCCTCCTTCATGGCGCGACCCTCGCGCAGCAGCGCCCGTAACGACGTGCGCGTCTGGCGTCGGAAGGCCAGGGCGTTGCGAAGGGCGCGGGGCAGGGCCGCCACTCGACCCGCACCTTCGAGATGGTCCACGACCTCGGTGCGGATCACGCGCTGGGGTGCACCGTCGACGCGGGTGGTGACGACGGTGCCGGTCACCGCGGTGCCCAGGTAGATCTTCTTCACGTCCTCGGGAACCGTGCTCTCCTGGCTGAGGAGGAAGCGCGTCCCCATGGCGATGCCCGCCGCGCCGTAGGCGAGGGCGGCCACGAGCCCCCGGCCGCTCGAGAACCCCCCCGCCCCGATGACCGCCACCCGGTCGCCGACGGCGTCGCACACCTGGGGAAGCAACAGTGACGTCGGCACCTGGCCGGTATGGCCGCCGCCTTCGGCGCCCTGGGCGATGACGCCGTGGACCCCCCACTCGGCCACCTTCTCGGCGTGGCGCCGGGCGCCCACGGTGGGGATGACGACCACGCCCGCGTCGCGCAGCGTTGCCACCATGTCGGGGCGCGGCGCCTGGGCGAAGCTCGCCACTTTCACCCCCGCCTCGACGAGCAGGGCGATGCGCTGGGCGGAGTCGGGGGCGTCGCTGCGCAGGTTGACGCCGAAGGGCGCGTCGGTGCGCGCCTTCACCTCGGCCACCGCCTCGCGCAGCTCGTCGACGGTCATCGTCGCCGACGCCAGGATCCCGAGCGCCCCGGCGTTGGCGGTGGCGGCCACCAGGCGGGGACCGGCCACCCACCCCATGCCGGTCTGCACGATCGGGTACCGCACCCCGACCATCTCGCACAGCCGGGTGCGCAGCGCGGGGTGCGGGTCGGGCAACCCCGCACCCGGCGCGGCCGGGGCCGCGTCGGCGGCGGACGGCGGTGTCAGGACGGGATCTCCTTTTCCCGCAGCGCCTTGGGATCGAGGACCTCGCGGATCAGCTCGAGCTCCTCCGCGGTCGGCATCGGCGTGGTGGGAACGGGGTCGGGCACCACGAGCTCGAAGCCCGTGGCACCCAGCACCTCTTCCACCTCCACCCCGGGGTGAACCGACCGGACCCGCATGGCGTGATCGGGGGTGTCGAAGTCGAAGATCCCGAGGTTCGACACCACTACGCGGACGTCATGGAAGCGGGTGGCCGAGGGCCCCGCGGCGGCGGCGCGGTCGTAGCCCACCCCGCACACCATGTCGACGTGCTCCACGAAGCTGCGCGCCGTGTGGGCCGGGACCCAGTAGCTCGTGGTGTGGTTGAGGCTGTTGCCCGGTGCGCCCCGCACCCCGATGAGCTGGGCCTTGGGTCGCGCCCACTCGCCGATGGCGCTGAGGTTCTGGTTGCCGAACCGGTCCACCTGCGACGCCATCATCATGATGTGGCGCCGTCCCGACCACACCACGTCGAACACCCGCCGGTAGGGCATCCACGCCTCGAGCACGAGCTCGTCGCGCCCCGAGGACACCGACGGCGTGTTGGCCATGAGGGCGGCCTCGCCGTCGGTGAGCACGAGGTCGGGCTCGAAGGTGAGCCGGGCCAGGCGGGCGCCGATCTGGGGCACGGTGCCGAAGGGACTGGCCATCACCTCACCGTCGCCCCGCCAGGCCTCGGCGCAGGCCACGACGCACACCTCGGCTCTCGTGATCTCGATCTCAGCCATCACGCCCCGCCCCCGTGCCCCGCCGCCACCGACGCCTCGCGCACCGCGGCGCGGTACCCGGCCTCGTCGGTCTGCAAGAAGCGGGCATCGAAGGCGGCCCACGCCTCGGGATCGGCGGCCGCGGAGGCATAGGCCTTCTGGAAGGCCTCGTCGCGGTCGTAGTCGGGGGGACACGACGTGAAATGGGCACCCCCGGGGACCTCGGCCACGGCGTCGGTCATGAGCCGGTTGATGGTGACGGTCTGGATGGGGCCCTCGTCGAGGAGCCGGCCCGGTTCGACCACCTTCTCGGCGGTGACGAAGCGTCGCCGGGCGGCCCCCAGGAACAGCTCGTCGAAGAAGGGGTCGGGGCCGAGCAGCTGCCCGTTGCCGTGGGTGTCGGCCCGGTTCACGTGGACGAAGGCGGCGTCGAGTGACAACGCCGGCATGGCCACCAATTCCTCGCCGTCGTCATACGGCGAGCGCACGGTGCGCAGGCCGGGGTTCACCGCCATGACGTCGGATCCCAGCCCGGCGCGCGTGGGCAGGAAGGGCAGCCGCTGCGAGGCGGCCAGCAAACCCAGGTAGAACATGCCCTCGTCGATCTCCATAGCCTCGATGGTCCCGCCTTGGCGGGCCTTGCGGAAATGGGGGTCGAGGGCGATGGAGTCCAGGGTCACGAAGGCGTACACGGCCTTGCGGACACGTCCCGCCGCGCACAGCAGGCCCACGTCGGGGCCCCCGTAGGAGACGACGGTGAGGTCACGGATCCCGGCCGCCACGATGGCCCGCACGACCGCCATGGGCTTGCGCCGCGATCCCCATCCCCCGAACCCGATGGTCATGCCGTCGTGCAGCTCGCCCACCATGTCGTCGACGGTGGCCCGCTTGTCGCTCACGTGAACGCGCTCACGTGGAGGTGTCCGCGTCGCGCTTCTCGACGAAGGCCTGGCGCTGCTCGTCGGCCACGCCCGAGACGTGGAGCTCGTAGGTGAACCCCTGCTCGAAGCGGTAACTGCGCTTCACGTCGACCGGGTCGATGCCGTTGAGCGATTCCTTGGCCCGGCGGATGATGGTCGGGCTCTTCGAGGCGATGGAGGCCGCCACCTCGTAGGCGGCATCGACCAATTGGTCCCGGGGCACGACCCGCAGCACCGACCCGTAGTGGTGGAGTTCCGCCGCGGTGGCCGGCTGGGCGCTGTACACCATGGACCGCATCCGGTGCTGGGGCACGAGCCGGGCCAGATGGGTGGCGGCGCCCAGCGCGCCCCGGTCGACCTCGGGCAGTCCGAAGGTGGCGTCGTCGGAGGCCACCACGATGTCGGCGTTGCCGGCGATGCCGATGCCGCCGCCGAGGCAGAAGCCCTGCACCGCCGCGATCACCGGGACCTCACAGTCGTAGACCGCGGCGAACGCCGCCGCGCAGCCCCGGTTCACCCCCACGAGCGCCTCGTCGCCTTTGGCCTGGATCTCTTTGATGTCCACCCCGGCGCAGAACCCTCGTCCCTCGGCCCGCACCACCACCACCCGCACCGAAGGGATGGCGCCGGCCGCCAGCACCGCGTCGGCGAAGGCGAACCATGCCGCCACGTCGAGGGCGTTCACGGGGGGGACGTCGATGACCACCTCGGCGGTGCCCGGCGAGCGCTCGTGTGTCTCGATACCCATGGACGGCTCCAGATCATCGGCGACGACCCGGGGCGATCGTCGACCCGGCCCCGGCTGGGATCAGCCGGCACCGGTCCGAGCAGGGTATTCGGTGTTCGGCGCGCCGTGCGAACGGGGCTCCGGGGCACGCCGGTCACCCGCCCGCCAGCCCGGAGGCCTCAACCGGTGGGAACCGACGAGGCCGTGCAGGGCAGTTCGGAGTACCACGACGGCGGCGTGAGGGCGAGATCCCCGGACCACGATCCCGACGGCGACGCCGCCTGGTGGGCCCGGCCCAGCAAGGCGATGACAGGCAGGATGCGCTGTGCCAGCCACTCCCCCCCGGCCACGGTCAGGTGCACGCCGTCCCCGCACCGGGCCACCATGCCGTCCACGGTGGCGGAATAGTGCCCGCCCGGCGACAGCCAGGCACCGGCGTCGATCACCGTCACGTTGCCGTCGCCCGAGAACAGGCGCTGTCCCGAGGTCGTCGCCAGTGACTCGATGATCCGGTTGTCGGTGACGACGCGACTCGGATCGTCCTCGGGCCACGGCAACCCGTTGGGCTGGACACCGGTGTCGTAGAAGGGCGAGGTCAAAAAGACGACGTGCGCGCCGCGCGAACCGAGCACCGTGATGGCCTGGTGGAACCGGTTGACCAGATACGAGTCGAAGCTCGGCTCCCCGATGTTGGTCCAGGTGGAGTCCACCTCCTGGTCGAGGACCTCGCTCCTTGCCATGTAGATGACGACGTCGGGGTTGAACTGGTCCACCCAGGCCCGCCACTGCGCCAGCAGGGCGTCGGGGTCACCGTTCACGCAGGGCTTCCCGGGCGGGTCCGTGAACCACAGCACCTGCACCATCTGGTCCATCGACACCGAGCATCCCGGGCTGCCCTCGTTCACCGCCACCACGTCGTACTGCGACATGACGCGCCCGAGCCCGACGCCGAGCGTCCCCGCCACCGAGTCCCCCACGATGAGCACCTTCACGGGCTCGGTGTAGGTGGAGGTCGTGGACCGCGCCGCCTCCGACGACGCCCCCGCCCCCGCCGCCCCCGCCGCCCCCGCCGCCGGGGAGGACCGCGGCGTCTCGAAGGTGGCGCCGGCGCCCACCGCCAAGGTCCCCGGTGTGGCGCCCGCCAGCGCAGCGCCGTCGACGCGCATCGACGCATCGGCCACGCCGTTCACCCCGACGGTGGCCAGAAACGTGGTGAGCACGGCCAGGGTGGCGGCGACGGGCATGGCGACCGGCGTCCACCACGTGGGGAGACGGCCCTGACGGATGGGCAGCTCGACCAGGGACGCGGAGGCCGTCGCCACTGCGATGGTGGCCACCAGGCGCACGCCCAGGAGGGGGTACCCCTGCAGGTGGGTGCGGGGCTCGGAGAGCACGAGCACGAGCGGCCAGTACCAGAGGTACATGCCGTAGGAGATGCGACCCACGTAGCGCAACGGTCTGAAGGACAGCACGGTGGCGATGCGGCTGGCCGGCAGGTCCGCCACACAGGCGATGACCCCGGTGGTGCACAGGGCCGCCACGAAGAAGCCGCCTCGGAACACCCACAGGGAGCTCTGGGGGACCCTCGTCCACAACAAGGCGGTCCCGACGATCCCCGCCACTCCCCACACCCACAGCGCCGATCGGGCCCGGCGGGAGCGGGCCGGGCCCCACAGCGCCGTCCCGAGGGCGAGAGCGGCGCCGACCAGGATCGCCTGGGCGCGGGTGTCGCTGCCGTAGAAGCTGCGCGTGGTGTCGCCACCGCCGTGGACCAGCACCGCCATCCACAGCGCCGAGGCGACCGCACCGCCGGCGGCGACAGCGAAGAGCACACCCAGACGGCGGCGCCGATGACGGGCGTCATCGTGCACCGAGGGCCGACGGACCTTGAGTACCACCAGGACCACGATCGGCCACACCAGGTAGAACTGCTCCTCGATGGCGAGGGACCAGGTGTGGAGCAACGGTGAGGGTCG
>Ga0187890_10002651_pt1 | contig 12480 bp, 9 predicted proteins | sample June2016WEW_21_1_FD_133005 | JGI IMG/M metagenome (GOLD analysis project Ga0187890, IMG submission 133005) | Peatland microbial communities from SPRUCE experiment site at the Marcell Experimental Forest, Minnesota, USA - June2016WEW_21_10 | ecosystem: Environmental > Terrestrial > Soil >... | reverse complement strand
CTGGTCACAGTCGCCGCGACCGGGCCGGGCCCGGCGCTTTACGAGGCTGGCTCCGATGCCCACCACCACTTCGTCTGCCGGACCTGCGGCACGGTCCGCGACATTCCCTGTGTCGTCGGAGTCACTCCGTGCCTGGAGGCTGAGCTGCCGGGAGCCGACATCGACGAAGCCCAGGTGATCTTCCGCGGCCGCTGCGAGGCATGCGCCGCCGGGACCAACAAACACAGCCCGGGCGGCGCCTCAGGAGCAGCTCGTCCCAGAGCCGCCCGGTCAGCCAGGCCCACTGGGGGGGGCGACTAGTAGATCCCACACTGCCGAAGGCCGTTCCCCCCAGATGAGATGGCTGGGGAGGCACGCGCTCCTTTTCCATTACGGCCGCTATGGCATCACGGGAAATCCCAACGTACTCAGCTGGCTGCTGGGTCGTCGGCCGACCGGCTTCGCGGAGTTCGTGCGCCGCAGCGTGGCCTGAACCGCGCCGGCGCCCTGGGGACCGTGGCACACCAGCTCGAGCGCATCGGTTGTCCACCAGAGACCAGCTGGAGGGCGTGGGGTCCGGACGGTGGCCCGCCCGGTGCGGGCCGGTTCCCAGTCGCGCACCGCCGGCTCGCGGACCGGCCCAGGCCAACCGAGAGGGAGGCGGCAGAGAACTCGCCCATCTCCGCGAGTCGTGCCGGGCGCGCGGCCCAGTCCAGCCGGCCGGCGTGGAGCGCCATCTGGCAAGGATCGCCAACGGGCTCGGACCGGCCGAGTGGTCACTCCGCCGGGGACCCGACGGTCGACGCTGGCACGGGGGGATCCAGGCCTTCAACTCGAGGCCCAGGAGTGGCGGGCGCCCAACTGGCGCCCTTCCCCCGCGGGGGGATCCGTTGCTACCACCGCCTTCACCCGGCGCCTCGATCCGGCCCCGGAGCGGAGTTGGAATGGACCCCGCTACCGCATCGAACCCGGTCCTGGGCACGGGAGCCGCCCCAAGCGCTGCGCGGGGCTAGGGCGCCTCTCAGGCCGCCTTGACGGCGGCCACCAGCTTGATCAGGGAGTCCTTGGCATCGCCGAAGAGCATGGTGGTCTTGGGGTCGTAGAGCAGCTCGTTGTCGATGCCCGCGAAGCCCGGCCGCATCGAGCGCTTCATAAAGATGACGTTCTTGGCCTCATCAGCGTTGAGGATGGGCATCCCGTAGATCGGACTGCCAGGCGAGTTGCGGGCGGCCGGGTTGACCACGTCGTTGGCGCCGACGACCAGAGCCACATCGGCGGACTTGAAGTAGTCATTGATCTCGTCCATGTCCTTGAGCTGCTCGTAGGGGACGTTGGCCTCCGCCAGGAGAACGTTCATGTGCCCGGGCATGCGGCCCGCCACGGGGTGGATGGCGTAGTCCACGGTCACGCCCCGCTTCTCCAGGGCATCGGCCAAGTCGCGGACGGCGTGCTGAGCCTGGGCCACGGCGAGCCCGTAGCCGGGGACGATGATCACCCGCTGGGAGTAGGCGAGCAGGGTGCCGATGTCCTCTGCAGTGCCGGAGCGGACGCTCCGCTGCGCCGCGCCGACGGCATCCGGGCTCACCAGGACCTTGCCGAAGGCGCCGAACAGCAGGTTGTTCAGGGAACGCCCCATGGCGTCCGACATCATCTTGGTGAGGAAGCTCCCGGAGGCGCCCACCAGGGTGCCACCCACGATCAGCACCGGGTTGCCCACCACGAACCCGTCGCCGGCCACCGCCAGGCCGGTGAAGGCGTTGAGGAGCGAGATCACCACCGGCATGTCAGCTCCGCCGATGGGCAGCACGAACGCCACCCCCAGGACCAGCGCCAGCACGAGCAGCACCCAGAGGGCGGCCACGCCGATGTGGGTGACGACGATCAGCACCCCCATGACGACGATGGCGGCCGCCACCACGCCGTTCACCGGCTGCTGGCCGGGATAGGTGATTGGAGTGCCTCGCATCATCTCTTGGAGCTTGGTGAAGGCGATCGCAGACCCGGCGAAGCTGACCGCGCCGATCACCACCGCGAAGACCACCGAAATCGACAGGACCAGCGAGGCCGACGTACCAGCCGGCACCCTCATGAACTCGATCAGGGCGACGAGCGCCGCCGCACCGCCGCCCACTCCGTTGAAGGAGGCCACCATCTGTGGCATCGCCGTCATCTTCACGGACCGGGCGGCGATGGCCCCCACCGGCAGCCCGATCAAGATGGCGATCGACATCAGGAGCAGGTTGAACCCGGAATGGTGCAGCACGAAGATGGTGGCGACGAAGGCGATGCCCATCCCCAGGGCGGCCGCCAGGTTGCCGGAGCGGGCATGACGAGGGGAACTCAGCTGGTGGAGGCCGACTATGAACAGCACCGCCGCCAGCAGGTAGAGCAGGGTGATCCCCGAGGAGAGGTGCATCAGCCCAGCCCCCTCCCTGGCCTCGGTCGGCAACCGAGGGCGACCAACGACGCAGCGGTGGTCCTAGAACTCATCACGGTTGCTTCTGTCCCCGGGGATTGCGGCTCTTGAACATCTCCAGCATGCGGTCGGTAACCACGTAGCCGCCGACGACGTTGATGGTGGCCAGCACCACCGCCAGGAATCCAACCACGTCCTGGACTGCCCCGTGGGCGGTGGCCATGATCACCATGGCGCCCACCAGGATCACCCCGTGGATGGCGTTGCTCCCGGACATGAGGGGGGTGTGGAGGATGGTGGGAACCTTGGAGATGACCTCGAAGCCGAGGAAGACCGCCAGAACGAAGATCGAGATCTCGTTGACCAGCTGAGCGTTCACGACGGCTTCGACCCCGCCTCAGCGGCCTCCCGCATCAGCTGGTTGCGAATCTCCCCATCGTGCACAGCACAGCTCCCACCCGTGATCTCGTCCTCGAAGTCGAGCACCAGCTTGCCCTCCTTGATCAGGTGACCCGCGATGGCAGCCACATTGCGGGCCAGCATCTGGCTGGCGGTGGTGGGTACGGTGGCAGGCAGGTTGCGCCAGCCGAGGATGGTGACCCCTCCCACCTGGATCTCCTCCCCGGGCCGGGTCAGCTCGCAGTTGCCACCAGTGTCGGCCGCGAGGTCGACTATCACCGAGCCGGTCCGCATCCGCTCCACCACCTCCTTGGTGATGAGCACCGGCGCCCGGCGGCCGGGCACTGCAGCGGTGGTCACCACCAGGTCGCTCTGCTCGACCCTCTGGGCGATCAGCTCACGCTGGCGGGTGAGGAACTCCTCGGTCTGCTCCCGGGCATATCCCCCCTCGCCCTCCTGGGCCTCGAGCTCCATCTCCACGAAGGTGGCGCCCAGGCTCTGGACCTCCTCCTTGACCGCGGACCGGACATCGGTCGCCTCGACCACGCCCCCGAGCCGGCGGGCGGTGGCGATGGCCTGAAGCCCGGCGACGCCCGCGCCCATCACCAGCACCCGGGCGGGCGCGATGGTGCCGGCTGCGGTCATCTGCAGGGGCAGGATCTTGGGCAGGCGCGCAGCTCCCACCAGCACCGCCTTGTACCCACCGATCGAGGCCTGGGAGGAGAGGGCGTCCATCGCCTGGGCCCGGCTGATCCTCGGCACCAACTCGAAGCTGAAGGCGGTGATCCGCCGCTTCACCAGCTGGGCGACAACGTCGGGCGGCGTCGAGGCGGGAAGGAAGCTGATCAGCGCCGACCCCTCGGGCAGCGCGGCCGCCTCCTCGGCGGAGGGCGGCTGCACCTTGCACACCATCCCGGCCCCCTCAAGGCAGTGGGCCAGGTCCGGCGCGATCTCCGCGCCCGCCTCCTCGAGGACAGCGTCGGAGAAGCCGGCTTCCACCCCCGCCCCGGCCTGAACGCACACCTCCAAGCCGAGCGGCTTGAGGCGGGCGATCGAGTCCGGACTGACCGGGATCCGCCGTTCTCCTTCGACGCTCTCACAGGGGACAGCGAACCTCACGGCAGCCATCCTACTCAAGCCCTCACAGTCGCCGGACGGACGATTTCCCCCATTGCAACAGGTGGATCCCCCGGGGTCGCGAGCACCTGCCCCCAACTGCCCCAAGGTCGGTCACGTCGCAGCGACCGGGATCGACTCGGCCCGACCATCGCCGTCACCCTGATTCAGGCTCCAACTTGGCGGCCAAACCCCCCGGACCAAGCCGGCGCCGGATCGGGGCCAGCGGGCCCGGGCCCAGGCTCGGCCCGTGGCTCACATCGAGATCGAGATGGCGGGCTCAGCCGACCTACTCGCCCCCCAAGCGCAGGGCAGCCCGCCAGCTGAGTCTGGCCCCGCCGCGAACAAGCGAGCTGGCGTAGATTCGAGCCGCGAGGCGCGCGGTCCCGTAGATGGAGACGACCATGATGAGCACGGCTGCTGGCATCTGCCAGGCCGCCACCTGCCCTATGGCCAGCCGGGCGGGCATCAGCATGGGGGCCAGTGGGGGGAGAAAGGACAGCACCTGAAGCCACAACGTGTTCGGAGAGGAGAAGGCGACAGCGTAGGTGAGCAGGAACCCGACGATCAGGGGCATCAGCAGGGGCATGGTCACGGCCTGGACCTCCTCCTGGCGTGCCACCATGGCTCCCGCGGCCGCGCAGGCGAACGCGTAAAGTGCGAATCCCAACACGAACCACAGCAGAATCGCTGGTAGCAGAAGCCAAATCGTGGAGGGGATGACAGCCTCACGTGCGGCTGCGTTGGCGATGAGTCCAGCCACGGCGGCGATTCCCAGCTGGCCCAGCCCGCACGCACCGATGCCCAGAACCTTTCCATTCATCAACTGACTCGGCCGGACAGCTCCAAGGAGAACTTCCGCGGTTCTGGAGGTCTTCTCCTGAGCGACGCCGCTGGCGACCGCTCCAGAATAGAGAGCCAGGCTGACATAGAGAAGCAAGCCAGCAGCAATCGCCGCAACATCTCGTGCGGCTTGGTCGGCGGTAACGCGGTCAAGCGTTCTTGTCGAGAAGGGCACGGGTTGCAAAGCGGGCAGCACTTTCGACAGGGGTATCCGCGCCTCGCTGAGGGCGCGCTTCTGATGGGCCTGGTCAACCGTCGCCTGCAACAGCGCGGCCATGGTTGGGGAGAGTGTCCTCTTGACCTCTGCCCGCGCCGAGTCAGGGCCCAGGCTGAGGGCGACATCGAGGGACCCCTTGGCCACCTCGGACCTCGCCTCGGTACTGCCCCTCACGTCCACGATCCTGATGGCCACCCGGGCGGCCTTGGCGGTGGTCCGAAGCGCTGGCGCGAGTGCCTCGGCCGATGGGCCGACCAGTCCGACGACCGTCGGCTGCGTTGGCTGGCGCAAGACTGCCGGGACGACGATGATCGCCACCACGAACAGGGCAGTCAGCGCAGCCATGGCCCAGGTGAAGCGGCTGTGCAGCCGCTCCCCGACCTCTCGTTGCACGATCAGGCGGGTGGTTGGTATCCGGTTCATGCCGACACCAGCTGCCGGTAGAGGTCAACGAGTCCACTGGCTTCGAAGCCAAACTGCTGCACCGGCCCGCAGGCCTGGGCCGCCCTCAGTATCAGCTGGGGGTCCGTGCCGGGCCCGAGGAGCAGCACCACGCCGTCCGCGTCCTGCCGAACCACCTGAACGCCGAGTAGCTGGGCGGCCCATTCGGCGGATCCACCCACCTTCACACGCAACTGCCGCGGGCGGCGAGCCCGCAGCTCCTCAAGGGTGCCGGCGGCGAGGACCCGACCCTCCTCCAAGATCACGACGCGACTGCAGAGCCGCTCGACGATCTCGAGCTGGTGGCTGGAGAACAGGATTGCCGCCTGCCGTTGGGCCTCGGCTCGGAGGATGTCCGAGAGGGCGTCCACCGCGGTGGGGTCCAGCCCGGCGAAGGGTTCGTCCAGCACCAGCAGCTCCGGGTGGTGCACCAGCGCGACCGCGAGCTGGACCCGTTGCTGGTTTCCGTGCGAGAGGGCGACGACCCGGTCCAGCCCGCGGCCCTCAAGACCCAGCCGGAGGAGCCAGCGATGGGCCTCTCCCCTGGCGGTGGCCGGGGCGAGTCCGTGCAGCTGGGCGAAATAGGCCAACTGGTCAAGGATTCGCATCTGCGGGTAGAGTCCCCGCTCCTCCGGCATGTAGCCAAATCGCAGCCGATCCGTGGGGCCAACCGGGTGGCCGGACCATCTGATGTCGCCCCTCTCGGGGCGGATGATGCCCATCACGGCCCGCATGGCCGTCGTCTTGCCTGCCCCGTTGCGGCCGACGAGCCCCACGATCTCCCCGGGGCCGACCTGGACCGTGAGGCCGTCCACGGCGACCAGCTCGCCGAAGCGGTGGAAGAGGCCTGAGACCTTGAGCCCGGGCTGGCCTGCGGGCGCCTCAGCGACCGGGTCGCCAACGGCCATGGCGGGACCATCCACGTCCCCATTGTCTGCCTCGGCCGGAGGGCTCCGGACCCGGCAGGCCACAGGGACCCTACTCCCCGTAATTGGGGACGGGCCCTGGAGCGGCGATCAATGCGTCAACCCGGAGCTTGCCCCGGCCGACGCTTCGGGGCACGGGGCAGCTTGTCAGGGACCCTCACCCAAGGGACCGAGCAGGGCGCATCGTCAAGCTCGAGCAGGGCGCCGGGCTAATCCATCACCGCGAACGCCTCATTCCCCTGTCCGCGATGTCTCGGACCGAGAAGACCAGCAATTGGGCCCCCGGTACCGCTCCCGGTTCCGCCGACCCCGGACTGACCAGAATCGCCCTCCGCCCCCGAGAGGCCGCTGGCGGAGAGCCGCCCTGCAACCTCCTCCTTGAGCCCGCTGGACCTCTGGCCGCCAGGGGAGGCAGCAGGTCAAGGTCGCGGGAAAAGGTCCCCCGGCCGGCGGCCCCGAGACGCCCCTCTCAGGTGGGGATCACGACGCCGAAGCGGGGCGGCGGTGCCTCACCACTGGACCCACCTGGTGGCTCCTACTGGAGAACAACCGCCATGTCAGCGTAGACACCGTAGACACTCTGGAAGGTGCTCATGGGAACCCACTGATCCTGTCCGTAGTACTCGGCACCATCACCGCCCACCGGCCAGGGATTGTCGATCAGGACCGAGTTGTTGTCGATCCCGACGATCAGCACCACGTGCTCGTCCGGGCCTGCCCAGGGCCAGGTGTGGACCCCATTGGTCAGCCAGGTGGTGCCGTGGTCAACATGGAAGTCGAAGGTGACCCACACCTCCACCGGATGGTTCTGATCGACGTAGTCGTAGACCGCGGTCGGGCTGATGTCCTCTCCGGCTGCGATCACATCGCCCCCGAGCAGGTCGGCGGCGTCGACGATGGCGCCGTAGTAGGTGCCTGGCTCATAACCAGCCGCCTCACGGCCATTGGGCGGGCCCACGAAGTTGACCATGGGATCCGCCTTGGTGTAGGCGGGACCGATTCCAGGCACGCTCTCATTGACCCCCTCGGCATCGAGCACCTGCTGCTGCGTCACGGAGATGCCTTCGTGTGAGAGGCCCATCTCCAGGGAGGCCTCCTCACAGCTCATGCCGTAGATCTGGGCTGAGTAGGTCACCCCGGACACCAGCACGGTGGCATTGGAGAGGACGCTGGTGCTGGCGCTCACCGACTGGTAGGCGCCTGCCGTGCTCGCCCACACCGCCAACCCGTAGGTCCCCGGGGCCCAGTTGCTGGTGTCATAACTGTAGCCACCGTCACTGGTCCAACTTTGTGCCAGCACCCAGGCTGAGCTGTACGACGGCTGATACCAGTATTCATAGCTGACCGCAGCGGGACAGCTGGAGCCGGCGGTGACAGCCATCGGAGTCCCCTGGGTGGCGGTGGTGGCGCCCGGATTGAGGCTGGCTGACGTGCAGGGCGCAACGGCTGGCGGGCCCGGCGTTCCCTCTGGCTCGAAGAAGCCGAAGACGTCAACTATCGCGTCGGCCGTGCCCCGGTCGTTGTAGATGTTCGTCTCACCCTCACTGCTGAGGGCAGTTATCACCAAGTTGGGCACGGTTTGATTGGCGCTGAAGTTGGCATCGGAGGTGGTCGGCGTCGTCTGCTCGGGAACAAGACTGAAGTAGCTGGACTCCGTGGCATCGGTCGAGGTCAGGTTGGCGACTATGGCGTTGGCGATCGAGCTGATGCCGTCAACTCCCGCCAGCTGCTCCGGCAGGTAGCTGTTCGCCCCCGGGGTTCCGGCGTCAATCCTGGTGTCGAGCACTCTGATCGGGCTCATCGGGTAGAAGAGGCTGGCGTTGCTGGGGGTGCTGGTGCCATCAGCGAAGTAGCCGACAACGTCCACCACCAGATCGGCGTCCCCCTGAGAGTTGTAGATGCTCACCTCTCCTGAGGCGCCGACAGGGACGATCACGCGGTTGGCCACCGTGTCGCCCGGCCACCAGTTGAGGTTGGAGGCCAGGGGCAGGGCGCCCCCGCCCGGGAAGGCCGTGAGGTAGCTGTACTGTGTGGTGTCGGTCACGGTGACGTTGAGAGCGGCGGCCTCCACTCCGGCGGACGGGACGCCGCCCTCGCCGTCGACCTGAACGTTCAGGGTTCCTCTTGGCGTCAGTGGGTCTCCACTGTTGGGCTCGCCGCTGCCGGCCCTGGTGTCGGTGATCCGGGCCGGGTTCAAGGCGACATAGCTGCCCGCGGTGCTGCTGGACGAACTGGCCTCGAAGTACCCTTCCAGGTCAACGATCACCGCGACCGTGCCGGCGGCATTGTAGATCGTGACCTGGCCGTTGACTCCAACTGGGACTACGGTCAGGTTGGCGACGGTTTCTCCGGAAGAGAAGTTCAGGTTGGATACATTGGGAGTGCTCTCTCCAGCCGCAAACACGGTGAGGTAGCTGGGGCTGGTCGGGTCCGAGGCAGTGACATTCAGCACCACCGCGGTGGCGGCCGTCGGCACCGAGTCGATGCCAGTGACCGTGAGATTCTCGGTGCTGTTGTTCCCCACCGGGTCTCCGCTGAGCCTGGTGTCCAGGATCCGGTACGGCGCCAGGGGCACATAGGAACTGCCTGCCTCGCTTCCGGCCCTGGCTGAAGTGGGATTGGCCAGGCCCAGCGCCAGCGCACCCAGGACCGCGGTGAGAGACACGCCGGCTCGCACTGCCGAGGCCAATTTGCTGGACATCCTTCGCCGCACAGTGAGCCGACTCTATGGCCCAGCGACTCAAGGATCGGGATTCATGCTGCGACAAGGTTGCGACGATCGATAAGGGGAGACCGTGAGGCGTCGTCCCCCGGCGTCCGCGTCAACGCCACCAATCCATTTCCGGGCCGCCCGCCCGCCGCACCAGTCCGCTGGACACTTGCTTGGCGGCCTAGTGCCCTGACCGACATAGGTGAATAGGTGGCCAGCGCCAGACCGGACTCACCAGAGTGCGGCCGCGCGGGCGCGTTGCCACCAGGCTGTGGCTCCCGGAAGCCACAGCCTGATCCCACCTCGGCGTGGTCGCCGGGCAGGCCCGGGGAGACCGGGCCCACCCCTACATCAGGCCCAGCTCGTCAAGACCCCGCAGGAGGTTGCTGACCACCTTGGGGTCGGAGCGGGCGTCGATCACGCAGGGCACCCCGTTCCGGGCGACATCGAAGGCGCGGCGGAGCGCCGCCGAGAACTCCTCTTGAGTTGAGGCCCGTTCTCCCCAGCCACCCAGCGAGGTCGCCAGGGCGGCGTGATCTATCTCCCGGCCCACCTAGTCTCGGCTGGTCCCGGGCCCTCGCCACACCCCGTTGTTGACCACCACCGCCACCAGACCCACCTTCTGGGTGGCGGCAGTCTGGATCTCCATGGCGGAGAACCCGAAGGCCCCGTCACCGCTGAAGAGCAGCACCGCCCGCTCGGGATGGGCGAGGCCGCCTCCGATCGCGAAGGGGAGACCTACCCCCAGCGTGCCCAGCGCGGAGCCGATCAGCATGTTGGTGCCGGGCGCGTGAGCCCGGGAGAAGGCAATGCCCCAGGTGACGCTGCTGCCGCCGTCCGACACCCACAACCCGGGCCTGGCCTGCTCCTCGAAGATCGTCGCCGCCTCCTTGGCAAGCCAACCGGCATGCAGTGGCGAAGCGGGCTCCTCTGTCTCGGAAGCCCAGAGCTCCTGACTGGCGGCGGCCGCCGACTGAGCCTGAGCCTGCCAGTCAGACCAGCGCTCGGGCGGGTCTGTCCAGGAGTCGGTGAGCATATCCAGGGTGGCCGCCACGTCACCCGCGAGAGCCAGCTGGGGCGCCCTCGGACCTCCCAGGTGCTCGGGGCGAAGGTCGAGCTGGACCACCACCTGGTCCTCGCCGAAGAGTGGGGTCCGGCCGTACATGAGGTTGGCGTTGAAGCGGGAGCCGAGTACAAGGGCCAGGGACGCCCAGGCGAGGGCGGCGCCCCCGTGCACCAGGCTGCCCAGGCACAGCGGGTGGTCGTCGTCGACCAGACCTCGGGCCGCACTGGTGGTGGTCAAAGGGATCCCGGTGCGTTCCAGGAAGCGGCGCAATGCCACCCCGGACCCGGAGAAGAACGCTCCGGACCCTGCCACCACCAGAGGTCGTTCCGCCTCCCGCAGGAGACGGACCAGCACCTCCAGGTCGGCGGTGGGTGGCACGCAACGCGGGGCCGGAGGCAGCCAGCCCCCGCCCTCGGACTCGGCGCTCTGGGCCAGGATGTCCTCCGGTACCTCCAGGTAGGCGACGCCCGGATTGCCCCAGGAGGCCTGCCGGACCGCCTCAGCGACGTATTCGGGGATCCGTCCTGGCTCGAGGCACTCCTCGCTCCACTTCGAGAGCGGGGCGGCCACCGCGAGCTGGTCGAGGTCCTGGACCGCGCCCAGACCCCGCTTGGAGACGGCGGTGCGACCGGCCAGGACGACGACCGGCGCTCCCGCGGCGTTGGCCTCGGCCATTCCGGCCAGGGCGGCAGCCAGTCCCGGACCGGCGGTCACCATGGCGAAGCCCGGCCGACCCGTGGCCAGCGCCCAGCCCTCGGCCATCAGCACGGCGTTCTCCTCATGCCGGACATTGACCACCTTGGTCCCCACCCGCCGGCAGGCATTGAGCGCGCCAGCGATGTGACTTCCCGGAAGCGCGAAGAGGGTGTCGCCACCGCCGTGGGCAATCGCCTCCGCCATCAGCTCGGCCCCGGTCCGCTTCGCGTCTGCCATCTCCACCTCCTCCATCCGATCGGCGGCCCGTCCCGCAGGCTGCGCAGGCCTTCAGGATGAGGCCTTGGGACGGCGCGCGGGACCGGGAAAACCACCGGCGGAACAAGGTGGGTTCCGCAGCCGCACCCCGGTGGCTGCCACGGCCGAGCCTTTTTCCGACCATACGCGAGACGCCCGGCGAGTGGCCAGTCGGGCAGCCCGGGGATCTCCAACCCCAACCACTTCCCGCCTCCGACCCAACTGTGCGGTTCTCCGCCGCAGGCCTGCTGGACGCTCAGAGGGAGCGCTGTCGGTGCCGCGCGGTACCGACGATCGCGTGGGGAGACCGCCACCAGGCCAGCTGGGAGAGCGCGTGGAACCTGCTGGCAACAGCGCCGCAGTGATGCTCACCAGGGGCGCACTTCAGCAGGCTGGCCTCATCAAGCGTCAGCCTGGCCACAGGGAAATCGTGGACCGCCACGGACTGGCGAGCATCGCCGGGCCATCCGCTCTGAATTGGGTCGTGTCACGCCGTCGGCGCCCCAACGCGTTCGCGACGGCGCCACCAGCACCCCAGCCGGCCCTGGACTGGCTGGGCTGCGCTCCCCCTCGAGGCCGCCCTTGGGGACGGCCCAGATTGGGGTGCCGGTGGGGCCGAGGGCGTCTGACGGGCGCAGTTGCGGGAACGTCCGGCCGGGGGACACTCCCTTGGCAGCGGATACCGCGGCGCGCCGACCCCGGAGGCAGGTGCGATCCAGCCGATGGCCCAGCAGTCGAGTGGATCCTTGGGGCGGACCGCCCCGGTGGCCGGCCACCAGAGCTCACGACAACTCAAACCAGCCCACGCTCGATCATTCGGCGATGTAGCGAGTTACGAAGTGTTCGGCCGGAGCCCGCCTCCGGGCTGGAGCGCCCTCCTCCCCGAGCGCGAGATCTGGGTCAGCGTCTCCTGCGCCGGGGAGAGCGGTGCCCGCCGCTCAGGGCGTGGTTGCAGCGTGGCGGCGGCCGACGGCCGGCCCGAGGACGCGGATGGCGCGGGCCAGGCCCTGGGGGCCCGGCCCGGCCACGCTCGTCCGGGGGCGGTGGGTCTGCAGCGGAGGTAGCGCCCAGCCATCTCCCCCGGTCGGACCGGCCGGTACCTGGCTCCCGCCTCCTCGAGTCGGGGAGAGCGGCTCCGCCGCCAGGTCACGGGCGGCTCGCCCAAGGTCACACCGGCGCGCCTCAAACCCGACGACCGGCCCCCGAAGGGCTTCCGGACCGAACCGGGATCGGCTGGTTGGAGCCCATGGGCGCCCTTGGCTGAGGCCGGATCCGGGGCGATCGGGGGTGCCGGTGGGATCGGAAGGAATGCCTGGCGCCGGAGGTGGGCCAGCCTCACTCATCGAGATGTCTTCCTGCTGAAGCACGATGAGGACAGCCTGATCGCCGTACCTGGCAGCCCCATGGGTCGCTGCT
>Ga0187890_10002648_pt1 | contig 12493 bp, 10 predicted proteins | sample June2016WEW_21_1_FD_133005 | JGI IMG/M metagenome (GOLD analysis project Ga0187890, IMG submission 133005) | Peatland microbial communities from SPRUCE experiment site at the Marcell Experimental Forest, Minnesota, USA - June2016WEW_21_10 | ecosystem: Environmental > Terrestrial > Soil >... | reverse complement strand
GATCGGCTATACGCACGCCGTGATCTACCAGCATTTTCCGGACTAATCACATATTCTTGCCGAGTTGAGCCGCGAGACGATCGGGCTGATGATTCAGAACTTCGACGCAATTGCCGCTCAATATTTTGCACCAAAAGAGCGTCTTTTTGCGACTTCACGCGGCTTGATTCAGTTCTGCACCGCCCATCCACAACAGTTCCGCAACTTCTTCTTCGGGCCGCAGGACCGCAACGGCATCCGCGCTGGACAATACATTAACGACCTTGGTGCGCCGTTGTTCGGACGTTTCGTGCAGCTCTTTTTTGATGTTGCCAGGGATGAAGGATTGCCAAATAGGAATGACATAGTCGTAGCCCACACCTGGTGGTTTACGATCTTTGGCCTCGCCACACTCTTTGTTATCCAAGGAGTTGTGCCTGGATTGTCTGACCAGACTCTCGTGATCGAGCAGACGATCGCCACGCTTTGGGCGGGCGTCAAGGCTGTTCCGCGATTGCCGAAGAGCGCAATCTCTAAGCGATCCGGCCGATCCAGTGCCTCAAAGCGCTAACAACTTCTGTCTACTTAGGGGTCGTTGAAGGTACACTGCCGCCGCAAGGTAATTCACTTTCAGCATCGCGGGAATTCAATTCTCCGCCAGTCGTCGGTCGCCAGCCGAGAGGTGCCAACTGGACTCGAATAGGGGAACATCTTCCCTGCCCCGCCGCTGCGGGCAGGAGGATGACCAATGCAACATGGCAGTCTCACTACTAAGTCTCGCCTCGAAAGGTCCCGACGTTTGGCAGTTCCGTTGGTCAGAAAAGGGCCCCAACGGGAAGCGCATATATCGGAAGAGGGTGATTGAACGATTGAGGAGTATTCCAACGAGGACTCCGCCCGAAGTGCGGTCGCTAGCCTGATTACCGAGGTCAACTGGGCGAACCTGCGATCAACTTCAATCACCATGACAGTCGCTCAGCTCTGCAGCCATTTTGAACAGCGTGAATTGGTCCGAAGCAACACTTGGCGGAGCTATTCCACGAAGATGTGCTATGCGGTCTACCTGCGCCGATGGATCTTGCCGAATTGGGGAAAACTCGAACTTCGTGACGTGCGGACGATCGAGTTTGAATCCTGGCTTCGCCGGCCACCGCTGGCGAAAGAAAGTTGCGCGAAGATCCGGGGCGTGATGTCCGTTCTGTTCAATCATGCTTGCCGTTATGAGTTCTTCGATCACAATCCAATTCGTCTTGTGCGTCAGGGAGCGAAACGCAAAGCCGCCCCAAATATACTCAATCCCGATGAAATCAAGACCCTAATAGACGGCTTGGCATCAGAGAACGGACATTGGTTTTGCTCGCTGCGTCGACTGGATTACGACAGAACTTTCCGGCATTCCTTCGGCACGTTGCCGAAGGCAAACGGAGAGGATGTCAAAACCGTTCAGGAACTCTTGCGACACGCGAACAGTCGGATCACGCTGGATGTTTACACACAGGCAGTGAACTCGAACAAACGTGCCGCACAGAGCAAAGTTGTAAGAATGATGGTGTCAAACGTGGGTCAGAAGGTAGAAGAAAAATACCCGCAAACTCATCAGTAGCGGGCTTACTGGACCTTTATCGGACCCTGATTTGATTGTCACTGTAGGTCGCCAATTGATTCTAAGATCTTTGGAATCAATGGCGGGGACGACGGGGCTCGAACCCGCGACCTCTGCCGTGACAGGGCAGCGCTCTAACCAACTGAGCTACGTCCCCGGAGTGGTACTGGAAAACCGTTGCATGCCGCGGATGGCTTCAGAGTATCGCCAACTTCGCGACCCAACTGACGGCATCAGCGCAAGGTAACAACAATGCCTTGCCGCTTGCGCAACATCCCTGAGTGTATCAGAAAGCATCGCGATCCAAGGCATGGGGTGAACGCAATTTCACCCAGCTTCGCGCATCATCCGGCCTGATTCAAGAATCCTGGCGGCGCCCGCCGGCTTGTGCATTTGGGTCAAGCGCACTGCCTGTGCATCTGGGTCAAGCGCATTTCAGGCGGCGCCCATCCGGCTACACCGGAGAATCTTCGCTCCCTGACGGCCCGAGCTGAATTCCTTAGGCTGTCCAAGCCGTAGCGGCTCGATTACTCCGCGCGGCTGCTGTAAAGCCCATATCCAGCGATATTCCGCGCACACACTGCAGCAGATGATTGGCAATGGAGGGAAGTTTCTGGGCAGTCACCCGGAACGATGGACCAGACACGCTCACCGCAGCTACCGGCTGGCGCTGCGCATCCAGCAGCGGTACCGCTATGCAGCGAAGGCCTTCCTCCAATTCCTCGTCATCCACGGCATAGCCTCTGCGCCGCGTCTTCTCGATTTCCGTGCGCAGCGCCTCTGCCGTTGCTATCGTCCTATGCGTGAATTTCTCAAACCGGGTGCGCCGGATAATATCGTTGATCCGCTCCTCAGGCAAAAAGGCCAACATCGCCTTGCCCACCGAAGTGCAGTGCACTGGATTGCTCGAGCCTATGCGTGTAATCATGCGCACCGAGCGCGCCGGCTCAATTTTGTCGATGTAAATCACGCGGGATTGCTCCAGAATACAGAGGTGCGCTGTCTCCTCCGTCTCAGCAACGAGGCGCCGCAGGTGGGGCTGGGCGCGCTCGCGCAGATCGTACTGCTCAATCGCACGATTTCCAAAGTCGAAGAGACGCAGGCCCAGGCGGAATTTGCCGTTGGTTGTGCGCTCCACCATGCGGTGCCGCTCCAGCACCATCAGAAAGCGGTGCGCGGTGCTCTTGTGCAGTTGCAGCGACGAGGCTACTTGCGCCAGTCCCAAAGGAACTTCGCTCTCGCCAAGTAAATCAAGAACGGCAAAGGCCCGATCAAGTGCCTGAACCTTGTAGGTGCCCTGAGGGGCCGTGTCTCGCATTCTGATCCTCTATTCCGTCAGTAAGTACAGACCTAGTTTCTCAGGATATGGGACCTGTAGTCAAGATAATGGGACGCATGCCAGGAGCGTTTCTGAAGGGTACCCCCCCACCCGGTATCTGGCTGCAAATATTCTGCTTTGAAGAGCTTGCGAGGAGGGTGTCGCGCCAAATTACTCTGCCCATTAAAGTTAGCCGCAGATTATTCCTGCGAAAGGACTTAGCATCGCTCTCCAATTCGTTGGGAGGAGTTCGCAAGCAAAATTCGTTTCGCTCAAGGATGAGACGACGGTTTTACCTGTGTCTTGTAACTGCGGCGTTGAGCAAAGGACGCCGAGCTCTCGGATTCCGCGTAATTTCATTGTGCCTGAATGCGGGGAAATATCCTGCAAAACGCAGCGAACAATTTGGTGAGTGGATTGAAGGAGTTAAGACGAAAGAAGGAGGTGGGTACTTGACATGGTCACTGATCCGCACTCGATGAGGCCAAAATCCCACGTCCTCCAGATCGGTGAGTGCGGCGCGCATTCAAAACTTGGCTTACTGCCAAGTCTGGCGAACTTTCCGCACGAGCAGCCAGGCAATCGTCAAATGACGCGCCGCGATTTTGGGCAGGATTGCTCGACCGCCGCAAGCACCATCGGCATGATTGCTGTGTTTGCCGCGGCTTTCGCCATGTGCAAAATGATAGGGAGACTGCGGAATGTAATTCGTCTAGGTATGGTTGTTGGAGTTGCGACCGCGGAGCGGCAGAATGGAGGTGATGAAATCAACCATATTTGTTGCCATTCGCGGATCGCGGTTGGCCAGTGTCACAAGGACATACCCGCGTTGCGGCAGGATGTGCAATTCTCCATTGATTCCCGGTGCGCCACCGCCGTGACCGTATCCTCCACCCGGCAGCACGTAAAAACCCATGCCGTAATCAGGGCGCACAGAACTCCCTTGCGTGGCCTCTCGCAGAAGTTCGGGGCTTAACAATTTGTCCGATTGCAGAGCTTCCGCGAAAAGGAGAAGATCGCCGACCGTGGAGTACCCGCCTCCGGCTGACGTTCCCGACCATGGCATTCTGTCCGTATCGGGCACCAGTCCATTTGGCCCGTGGGTGTAGCCGATCGCGCGGCCCGTGACATGATCTACCTCGGGACGCGAGTCAGTGTGCAGCATCCCTGCAGGCAGGTAGACGTGCTCATAGACGTATTTCTGATATGACTCGCCACTCACAAGCTCGATAAGTCGTCCCAGGAGAACGAAGCCGTAATTTGAGTACTCCATGCGCGAGCCGGGTTCGAATGCGACGGACCGGGTTCCAAAGAGCTTGACGTAGTCCGCGAGCGTTCGTGTTTCCTCGCGATGTGCTTCGTACTCTGGAGTAAAGATGTCTCCGGTGCCGCCGGTATGGTTGAGCAGTTCCCGAATCGTGACACGCGAGGCGAGTTCGCGGTTCGGATAATCGGGCCACCATGTGGCAACCGGCTTATCGAGCGCGAGCTTTCCTTCTCCCACGAGTTGAAGGATAGCCACCGCTGTGAACATCTTGTTCATGGAACCGATACAGAACTGCGTATCTACCGTGTTCCTGATGTTGTTGGTTTCATGTGCCATGCCCCAGGCCCGATCGAGTACGATTTTGCCGTTGTGCGCGATGAGGATTGCCCCTGAAAAGGCGTCCGGCCCATTCATCGTAGCCGCATGCTCCTGCACCCGAGCGGCAAGCTGGTCGTCGCTGGCAGCCGGATTTTCCGAACCTTCCGGCGGCGGAACCGGGTGCCCCATCATGCCTGCGACGACAGGAGGATTCGCGGACGCCAGGTCCATGGTGGACTCGGACCAGGCGCCACGATTTTCCTTCATCAGCGCCACCAGATGAGTATCGGTGTCTTCCACGATCCGGTAGATGGTCATTCCTTCGGTCATATTCCGCAGGCGCAGATCGCCTGCAACCCGGTCGTCGGCCTTGTTTCGCCCATATTTTTGCCAGAACGTAGAGATCCGGGCTGGGTCACCGGAATTGAAAGCGTCCAGCCATTGTTTGAAGACCTGGAGGACAGGCGTTTCGGAGGCAGGGGCAGCGGTTGCAGTCAGAGCCTCAGCAAGCAGGAGAAATGCGAGGAGTGTGGCGGCAGCACGTTTGAACATACTGCTGGTATAGAGCAACACGCTGTTATTGGGAAGTTGATATTTGTAATATTAATTATTCACATGATGAATATCAACGGAATCGATCTTAACCTCCTTCTCGCCTTTGAAGCCCTCGTTGATGAGCGGCATGTCGGCCGGGCTGCAAGACGAATAGGGCTTAGTCAACCTGCCTTCAGCAACGCCATCGCGCGGCTTCGGGTCCGTCTCGACGATCCGCTGTTTGTGCGTACTGCTCAGGGCATGAAGCCGACTCCTCGTGCCGACCAGATCGCCGGACCGGTAAGAGCCGTTTTGTCCCAGCTTCGACAAACCTTCGAAGCACCGCATTCCTTCGACCCCACAGTCAGCACGTACAGGTTCTGTATAGGGCTCAGCGATGACGTGGAACTGCGCCTGGCTCCTCTACTTGCCCGTTCCATGCTTTCAGGCGAGTTGCAAATGCAAACCCGTCGGCTCGATTGGCTGTTCACGGTGCCAGAGAGTGAACTTCGCAACGGAACACTCGACTTCGCCATCGGGTATTTCCCGGATGCGCGCTATCTCGCTCCCGGTCTTATCACGGAGCCGCTTTCGGAGGAGAATAACGTCGTGATTGCGAGGCGCGGACATTCCATGTGGAAACACAAGCTCACAGTTCACCGATTTACGATGCTCGACCACGCCGCGGTGATTTATCGCAGCCAGCTATGGGGGCTCATCGACAACGAGCTCGCTGCCAGAGGACTTCGGCGTCGCCTCAGACTGGCGCTCCCGCATTGTCTTTCTGTATTGCACGCCGTGGCGTCGAGCAACATGGTGGCATGTATTCAGGAGTCAGTCGTCGAGAAATTCGGCAAAGGTCTCAACCTGACGACGTGCCCCGAGCCCCTGGGATTACCGCCATTCGTGCTGCGGATGGCGTGGCATCGCCAGAGGGACAACGACCCCGCCCATGTCTGGCTTCGCAACCTCATTGCAACGGAAATTGCCGGTCAAAAAAACAAACATCGCAAGCAAGCGCGAATCGAGGACAAGCCCAAAGCAACTCGCCATCGTTGAGTACGGCGCAGGCTTTCTCTTTTAGCTCAAGAAATCAATTTACAGCGTTCTTGGCATCGAGCGGTTTCGCTGCCGCGAGCGGCGGCTTGAGTTCGTACCAGTCCAAACTGTGCCAAATGTCCTGCCCGCTGGGCGGGGACTCCACGCCTTCGAGGGCCATGTCGGGCCTGAAGAATCTATAATTCTGACTTCCATTCTTCTTTGCGTGATACATGGCAATGTCTGCATTCCGGATCAGTGTGTCACCATCCTGTCCGTCGCTTGGATAGATGCTCACTCCAATGCTCGTCGTAATGTATATCTCGTTGGAGTCGATGGAATGCACATCCGCCACCGTTCTCAGCAACCGCGCCACCGTAAAGACCGCATCCTGCGGATGCTTCAACTCCTGGAGCAGCACAATAAACTCATCGCCTCCCTGGCGTACTACGGTGTCCGGGGAGCGCACGCACTGGAGCAGTCGCTTGGCGACCGATTGCAGCAGCTTATCCCCGATGAAATGTCCGAGGGAATCGTTGACGTTCTTAAACCCGTCCAAATCCAGAAAAAGCACGGCGGCATGGCCCCTTTGCCGGCGCGCAAGGGCGATTGCCTGGCCAATGCGATCGTTCAGCAGCATTCGATTGGGCAACCCCGTGAGAAAGTCATGCCGGGCGGAGTTAGTCAACTCCTTTTCCAATGCCCGAGTTGCGCTCACGTCGCGAAACACAATGACAGCTCCCGTCACTTGCCCGCTACGATCGTGGATGGGGGCCACCGAATCTTCGATATCGACCTCGCGTCCGTAGCGACTGATCAGAACGCAGTTCAACGGAAGGCTTCCAGTCCGATTCTGAGAAGCTGCTTTTGCCATCGGATTCAGGATTACTTTTCGGGTGATCGCATCCACAATTCGGACGCAAGCAGTCATCGTCCGTCCGGCGGCATCCTTGAGTTGCCACCCGGTCATCGTCTCCGCAACACGATTCATGTAGGTAATGTTGTTCTCAGCGTCAGTGCAAATGACCGCATCGCCAATACAGTCGAGAGTGACCTGTGCGCGTTCCTTCTCAACAAGCTGGATTTCTTCGAGGGTTTTGCGTTCGATCGCATTGAAGAGAGCTCGCTTCAACTGGCCAGGCTCAATCTGCCCTTTCATGAGGTAGTCTTGAGTGCCTTGTTGAATCGCCTGAACAGCGATTGGCTCATCGTCAGAATCGCAAAGCAACACTATCGCAGCGCGGGGTGCTGTGTTCTGGACCCGCCTGACAGCCTCTAATCCGTTCGTTTCTGGAATTCCCAGGTCCAGTACAACAACTTCAACCGGGCTCTTTGCCAGGTGCTGCTCGGCATCGTAGACAGACTTAACCTGGGCGACCTGAAAGACGCCCGAACCCACTTGGTCGAGCATGGCCCGAACCGGGCTAGGCTGTTCGGATTGATCTTCGATCAGAAGGACTGTTCCGGCCTGTCTGTTTTCCACGGTTCACCCACCGGAGTTTGAGATCGGGGTGCTTGTTTCCTGCTCACACCAACTCGCGTTTCACAATTATTTCGAGAAATCGCAACTCAGTCTGTCCTCTTTAGCTCTCCGCTGTGAAGGGAGGGTGCGGAGGTAAAAATGCTCAGGCTCGCCTCCCGGCAAGCCCGTCAAGACGGCTAAAGCAAAAGGCCGCGCCTCGGACGGCCCTTCACTCCGGTGAGGGGAAACTCTCGTTACTACACCGTCCCGTTTCGGCCGATGTACGACTCAAGCTGCTCATTTGTGATGGGCGACTCTTCGCGGGACTTGTTGCCATCTAGTGCAGCCTGCTTGGATAGCGTTTGTAGGAGGTAGAAAAGGTTCGCGCGAGAATCGGTCTGCGGCTGGTTCGTTGTGCCATTACTGCGGTCGCTCATCGTGCTCTGGTACCTCGTTCTCAGATTTCCTCCGGGGAATCTTGAAGTTAAGACAACTCCTTTTCCCGCGCTGTCCAAAATTGCTCACAAATGCACAACAATCTGCGTACCCCAAGAAAGCAGCATAACGTCCCGAGAACTTGTATCGTGAGCTACTTGGAAGTACGCCGAAACCCGGCGACCGTGCCTTTTCGAGTATAGGTAGCCAGCGTCAGGCGGGCACTTCGTCGCCCTCGCCCGGGGCGAGGAACAGGTTTTCTTCGAGGCCGTGCTGCCGCGTGTACAAGTCGTAGTAGCGGCCACCCATCGCGAACAGTTCCGCGTGGTTTCCGCGTTCGACGATTCTTCCCTGCTCCACGACAAGGATCTGGTCGGCACGACGGATTGTGGAGAGCCGGTGCGCGATCACAAACGTTGTCCGCCCCACCATGAGCTGGTTCAATCCGGCCTGGATCATGGCCTCTGACTCCGAGTCCAGCGAACTGGTCGCTTCATCCAGAATCAGAATCCGCGGCTGCGCCAGCAAGGCCCGTGCAATGGACAGCCGCTGACGCTGGCCGCCGGAGAGCTTCACGCCTCGCTCGCCTACAATCGTGTCGTACTCTTCAGGGAAACGCTCCGCAAACTCATCTACGCGGGCCGTGCGGCATGCAAACAGGAACTGCTCCTCCGTGGCCTCGGGCCGCGAGAACATCACGTTGTCGCGGATCGACCCGTCGAAGAGAAACGAATCCTGCAGCACCACGCCGAGTTGCGATCGAAACGTGTTCAGATCCACGCCGGCAAGATCAATGCCGTCCACCAGGATCTCTCCGCTCGTTGGCGTATGAAACGCGCACAGCAGGCTGATGATGGTCGACTTTCCCGATCCCGATGAGCCCACAAGCGCCGTGACAGTGCCAGGCTTGGCATGAAAGCTGATGCCGTGCAGAACCGGCTTGTCCGTCTCGTAGGCAAACTCCACATCTTCGAAGCGCACATTGCCTTCAATGGGCGGCATCTTGTGCTTGCGCCGCGGATCCTGGTTTTCTTCGAGTTCCGCCATGATCTCGCGAGTTCGATCCAGGCCCGCAAACGCTTCAGTCAATTGCGTGCCGATGTTTACGACCTGAAAGATCGGCATCACCATGATGGCGAGAAACATGTTGTAGCTGAAGTAGTCGCCGACCGTCCATGAGTGGTTCAGCACCGCGTGGCCACCCAGCCACATCACCAATGCCGAAACCAGCCCCAGCACTGTGGTGGAGGCGGAACCGAGCACGCTGGTCATGGTCAACGACTTCATCACGTTAGTCAGCAGCCGTTCCACGCCCACCCCGAAGACGCTGGATTCTCGCTCTTCAGCGTGATAGCCCTTGATCACGCGCACCCCGCCGAGTGATTCGGTCAGCCTGCCGGTGACTTCCGCGTTGATTTTGGCTCGTTCGCGGAAGATCGGCCGGATCTTCTTGAAAGCGTATTGGAGGATGAAAACAAAAACGCCCACGACCGCAAATACCGTCAGTGTCACCAGGGCGCTGCGATGCAGCAGGTAGACAAAGGCCAGAACTGCAGTGAGCATGCCGCCGACAAACTCTACCAGCCCTGTGCCCACCAGGTTACGCACGCCCTCCACGTCACTCATGATGCGGGCAACCAGCGTGCCCGTGCGGTTTTCATCGTAGTAAGCAACGGATAGCAGTCCCACGTGCTTTTGCACCTGGCGGCGCATTTCCGCAATCAGCCGCTGGCCGGCCTTTGAGAGCAACTGCGTCAGGGAGAATGACGTAATCGCCTGCACAATCATGGCTGAAAAGACCAATGCGATAATCTTCGGCAACAACGCGGGGTGGGGATTTGTCGGCGAAAGCACTTTATCCAGCAACGTCTTGGAGGTGTAGGGAAGCACCAGGCCAGCAACGCGATTGACGGCCATCAATGCCATTCCCGCGACCAGTAGGCCTTTGCGCGGGGCCACCAGCGCCTTGATTTCCGGCCACAGCTTTTTGAGATCCGGCTTGCGTTTCGGCAACTCTGCCGCGCGCGCACGTGCACCGCCTCCGCGCGGCGAGCGCTCTGCTCCCGCACTCAATCCCATCCCGCCGCCGCGCATTGTGCTCATACGCTAGACCTTCCTTAGACCTTTCTTGCCCGCCGCGCCGCAATAAACGAGCGCACGCACAACGCAACGTAAACAAGCAACAGCCCGGTCATGGTCAGCTTCGAGGCGAGCGCAATTTCATCCGGCGGCATGCCAGTGGACTTGGCGTGGAGGTATCCGCGCAAAGCCTCAGCCGCGCCTCCGATAAAACCCAGCAGTCCGATGGTGACATTGACGTGCATAAACAGTTTGCGCCGCGATTCACTCGGGCTGATGGCCAGCAAGCCGCCGATTCCAAGGGCCAATCCAAACCACGCCGGTATCAATGCTGTTAGGTGTTGTGCGCCCGTGCCGAAGTACCCCGCCAGACCAAGAGCAATCAACAAAGCCGCAAACACCAGGGTTACTTTTGCCAAGCAAAAACCTCTCCCTTGAGGCTGATGTCAAGGATATCAGCCGAATGGATGCGCGAACCTGCTCCGTCGATGCGAAGAATCCGCTGCGGTCAGCGTTGAATGCGCGCCGATCCGCCCTGCGCGAGAGCCCGCACCTGTTCGAGCGTAGCCATGGTCGTGTCGCCGGGGAAGGTCGTCAGGAGAGCCCCGTGAGCCCACCCGAGCTTCAGGGCTGCCTCAGGCGTCTCGCCCGACAGCAGACCGAAGATGAACCCCGCCGCGAATCCATCACCGCCGCCCACGCGATCGAGCACATCCAGTTCCGCCGTCGGGGCCGTATAGGTCTTGCCATCGATCCAGGCAACAGCGCTCCAGCTATGACGATTGGTCGAATGCACCTCGCGCAGCGTCGTCGCCACGATTTTCACGTGTGGCAGCTTCTGTACTACCTGGTCGATCATGTCAAAGAACGCGCTGGGATCGAGCTTCGACTTCGCCACGACCTCCGGACCGGGTATGCCCAGCCCTTTCTGCAAATCTTCCTCGTTGCCTACCAATACATCCACATTCTCGACGATTTTCGCGATCGTCTCCACCGCGTGCGTGTCGCCGCCATGAATCTTCCACAGCTTTTCTCTGAAGTTCAAATCGAAGGACGTCACCGCGCCCGCAGCTTTCGCTTCGCGCATCATCTCCGCTGCCAGTTCCGCGGTGGTAGGCGAAAGAGCCGCAAAAATTCCGCCGCAGTGGACCCACCGTACGCCCCCGGCGAAGATCGCCTGCCAGTCGAAATCCCCAGGCTTCAGTTGCGCCGCTGCTTCGTTGGCCCGGTTATAGAACACTACCGGGCCACGAACGCCGAAGCCGCGATCGCTATAGACCGTCGCCATGTTCGGCCCGGAGACACCATCGTGCTTGAAGTGCCGGTAGATAGGCTTCACGCCCATAGCCAGCACGCGTTCCGCAATCAGATCGCCGATGGGATAATCCGACATAGCCGACACAATGGCAGTCTTCAGTCCAAAACAATTTGACAGGTTTGCGGCTACGTTGAACTCGCCGCCGCTTACGTGAATCCGGCACTCCGTCGCCTTGCGAAACGGAATAATTCCCGGATCGAGCCTATGCACGAGCGCTCCCAGCGACAGGAAATCTATCTGCCCATCCTTGCGAATCTCCAGCCCATCACTCATGATTTCTAGCTCCTTCGCACGCAAATGCAGCGCCACGGCCCGGGTGGCGTCATGTTCCCAGCGACTTCTTCACGTCTGCCACGACCTGCTCCGGCGTCCACTCATTTCCCGGATAAAACTTCTGCACCCTGCCGTCCCGCCCCACCAGCGTAGTCGACAAGGTGTGCGTGATCGTTCCATCATCCGCATCGGACATACCCACATCGAAGAACTTCGCCATCTCTGTCAAGACCGGCTTTTCTGGAACGGCGAAATCCCACCGCGCAAAAGCAGTTTTGGCATCGCTGCCAATATACTGCTCACCGTAAGCCTTCAGCCGATCGGGCGTGTCATGCTCCGGATCGAAACTCACGCACAGCAAGTGTGTCTTTCCGTTCCTAACCGGGTCGGCCGCCAGTTGCTTATCGATCGCAGCGAAATTGCGCGTCACCAGCGGACAAAAGTTCGGCAAAGGGCATCGCGTATAGATAAACGTAATCAGAAGATCCTTGCCGCGAAACTGATTGAGATGAATGATCCGTCCGTCCTGGTTCCGCAGCTTGAAATCAGGAACCACATCTCCCATCGCCGGCACGTGATACATAACCGTGGGACGATAATCCGCCCTGCCCTGCGCAACCACCACAATATGGTCCAGCAGCACACTCGCGTCGGCGCCCTGCGACACCAGCACATCCGCGGTTATGACGTCGCCCGGGTGCAACTCTGCCACGATGCTCGGATCCTTCAGCTTGTAGGGCATCGTCATCGCATCCATGAAGCCGGGAATCGCCTCGTGTTGCAGCGTCACTTCGCCCGTCGCGGCATTGCTGGCCACAACTTTTCCCCGCAGCTTGTAGACCTTGTAGGACGAGGTAGTCGACGCGTTC
>Ga0187890_10002646_pt1 | contig 12495 bp, 9 predicted proteins | sample June2016WEW_21_1_FD_133005 | JGI IMG/M metagenome (GOLD analysis project Ga0187890, IMG submission 133005) | Peatland microbial communities from SPRUCE experiment site at the Marcell Experimental Forest, Minnesota, USA - June2016WEW_21_10 | ecosystem: Environmental > Terrestrial > Soil >... | reverse complement strand
GACGCTCGCCGAGGGCATCGAAGATCAGGATCAGCTCGAGACCCTGCAGCGCGAGCACTGCGACCACGGACAGGGATTCCTGTTCTCGCGTCCGCTCGACGTCGACGCCGTCGAGGCGTTCCTCAGCACCCCGCAACCCGACGCGCCGACGCTCACGACACCTCGATAGGCCGCCGTCCGCCGAGCCGGGCGAGGATGGCCCCTCTGGCCGGACCGTTGGGCAGCCGGGTCTCGACGGCGACTCTGCGAGACTGCCGGGAGTCCCTGTAGAGACGCGGATCGCACGGGAGATGCCTATGTCGGAGAACAGCTTTGGCGCCAAGGACACGCTCGATGTCGGCGGGCGCACCTATGAGATATTCCGACTGGAGGCGCTCCAGCAGCGCTTTGACGTGACGCGACTGCCGTTCTCGCTGAAGGTGCTGCTCGAGAACCTGCTGCGCACCGAGGGCAGCGGCTCGGTCGCCGCGGCGGACGTCGAGGCGCTGGCCAGCTGGGACGCCAAGGCGCAGCCGAGCAGGGAGATCGCGTTCACCCCCGCTCGGGTGCTCATGCAGGATCTCACCGGCGTGCCCGCGGTCGTCGACCTGGCGGCGATGCGCGACGCGATGGCCGACATGGGCGGCGACCCCGCGAAGATCAACCCGCTCGCGCCCGCCGAGCTCGTGATCGACCACTCCGTGCAGGTCGACGCCTTCGGCACGCGCGACTCCTTCCGCTTCAATGCCGAGCGCGAGTTCGAGCGCAACCAGGAGCGCTACACCTTCCTGCGCTGGGGTCAGGGGGCGTTCGACGACTTCGCGGTCGTGCCGCCCGACACGGGGATCGTCCACCAGGTCAACCTCGAGTACCTCGCGCGCGTGGTATTTCCCAACGAGCGATCCGGATCTCAACTGCCCCAGGCCTACCCCGACACGCTCGTCGGAACCGACTCGCACACCACGATGGTCAACGGCCTCGGCGTGCTCGGCTGGGGCGTGGGCGGGATCGAGGCCGAGGCCGCGATGCTCGGGCAGCCGCTGTCGATGCTGATCCCGCAGGTGCTCGGCTTCCGGCTGCACGGCCAGCTCCCCGAGGGCACCACCGCGACCGACCTCGTGCTGACCGTCACGCAGATGCTGCGCGAGCGCGGCGTGGTGGGGATGTTCGTCGAGTTCTACGGCGCCGGCCTCGTCGGCTTGCCGATCGCCGACCGCGCGACCATCGGCAACATGTCGCCCGAGTTCGGCTCCACCTGTGCGATCTTCCCGATCGACGCCGAGACGCTCACCTACCTCGAGCTCTCCGGCCGCCCGTCCGAGCAGATCGCGCTCGTCGAGGCGTACGCCAAGGAGCAGGGCATGTGGCACGACGAGCACTCCGAAGAACCGACGTTCTCGGACACGGTCGAGCTCGATCTGGGCACGGTCGAACCGAGCCTCGCCGGCCCCAAACGGCCCCAGGACCGGGTCTCGCTGAGCGACGCCAAGGGCGCGTTCAGGCTGGCGCTCCTCGACTACGTGCCCAGCGATGGCGAGCAGGCGGACGCCCAGGACGAGGCGGTCGCCGAGTCCTACCCAGCCTCTGACCCGCCCGCCAACGGCTCGCCCGGGCATCCCCAGCCGCTGAGCGCCGCTGCCGAGCGGTCCGGCGCGCACGCCGCAGTGACGCTCGAGCGCTGCCGTGCGGCCACACCGGTGACGCTCGACGGAGAGAGCTTCGAGCTCGACCACGGCCATGTGGTGATCGCGGCCATCACGAGCTGCACCAACACGTCCAACCCGTCGGTGATGGTCGGCGCCGGCATCCTCGCGCGCAACGCGCTCGCACGCGGCCTGCGCTCCAAGCCGTGGGTCAAGACCTCGCTGGCGCCGGGCTCGAAGGTCGTCACCGAGTATCTCGATCGCGCCGGCCTGACCGAGCCGCTGGAGGCGCTCGGCTTCAACCTCGTCGGCTACGGCTGCACGACGTGCATCGGCAACTCGGGCCCGCTGCCGGATGAGATCTCCGCGGCGGTCAACGACGCGGACCTCGCGGTCGTGTCCGTGCTGTCGGGCAACCGAAACTTCGAGGGCCGCATCCACTCCGATGTGAAGATGAACTACCTGGCCTCGCCGCCGCTGTGTGTCGCCTATGCGCTCGCCGGAACGATGGACATCGACATCGTCGCCGACCCGCTGGGTCAGGACGAGCACGGTGAGGACGTCTACCTCAGGGACATCTGGCCCTCTGTGCACGAGGTGGCTCAGACGGTCGGCGAGGCCGTGCGGGCGGACATGTTCCGCCACAGCTACGGCGAGGTGTTCGCCGGAGACGAGCGCTGGAGAGGCCTGCCGGTCCCCGAGGGCGAGCGCTTCGCGTGGGACGATGGCTCGACCTACGTGCGCCTGCCGCCCTACTTCCAGGGCATGCCCGCCGAGCCGGACGCGGTGAGCGACATCCGGGGCGCGCGCGTGCTCGCGCTGCTCGGCGACAGCGTCACCACCGACCACATCTCACCCGCGGGCGCGATCAAGCGCGACGGCCCAGCCGGCTCCTACCTGCAGGAGCAGGGGATCGCGCCGAGGGACTTCAACACCTACGGCGCGCGCCGCGGCAACCACGAGGTGATGATGCGCGGGACGTTCGCCAACATCCGCCTGCGCAACCTGCTCGGCGGTCGCGAGGGCGTGCCGTTGCCGGAGGGTGGCTTCACGCGCTACCTCGCCGGCGGCTCGAATGAGCAGATGTCGATCTACGACGCCGCCATGCGCTACATGCACGAGGGCATCGACCTCGTGGTGCTGGCGGGCAGGGAGTACGGCTCCGGCTCATCACGCGACTGGGCCGCCAAGGGCACCAAGCTGCTCGGCGTGCGGGCAGTGATCGCGCAGAGCTTCGAGCGCATTCATCGCTCCAACCTCGTCGGCATGGGCGTGCTGCCGTTGCAGTTCCCCGAGGGACAGAGCGCGCAGTCGCTCGGTCTCACCGGCGAGGAGAGCCTCTCGATCACCGGTCTCGCCGAGGCGATGGCGGGCGGCGGCGCACCGCCGAGCGTCGTGCGCGTGCGTGCCGAGCGCGACGGCGGCGCGCCGGTCGAGTTCGACGCCCGCGTACGCATCGACACTCCGCGCGAGGCCGAGTACTTCCGCCACGGAGGAATCCTCCAGTACGTCCTGCGAACCCTGCTCGCCGAATGAGCCCAGCCGCGCGCAAGGCCCCCGCCAAACGCGCGCGCGCCGTCGGCGTGCCGCAGGTGCTGCGCGAGCTGCTCACCGCGCGCGGTCCGTCCGGCTATGAGAGCGCCCCGGCGGGCGTGTGGCGTGAGGCCGCCAGCGAGTTCGCCAAGGTCAGCACCGACGTGGTCGGCACGCCGCTGGCGCTCGTGGCCCCCAAGCACGGCTATGAGAGCGCGCCGCGCCGGCTGCTCGTGATGGGGCACATCGACGAGATCGGGTTGATCGTCACGCACATCGACGACGACGGGTACCTCTGGTTCCGGGAGGTCGGCGGCTGGGATGCCCAGATCCTCGTCGGCCAGCGGGTGGTGCTCGACACGCGCGATGGCGCGGTCGCGGGCGTGGTGGGCAAGAAGCCGATTCACCTGCTGCGCGATGAGGAGCGCAAGAAGGTCGCGGAGATCCGCGACCTGCATATCGACATCGGTGCGCGCGACGGCAAGCAGGCGCGCGGGTTGGTGCGAATCGGCGACGTGGCCGTGATCGACGCGCAGCCGGTGGAGCTTCCAAACGGGCGGCTCAGCTCGCGCGCGCTCGACAATCGCCTGGGCTCGTTCGTGGCGCTGGAGGCCGCGCGCCTGGTCGCGCAGGCAGGCGGTGCGCAGTGGGAGATCGCGGCGGTCGCCGCAGCGCAGGAGGAGACCACGTTCGGCGGCTCGCGCACGAGCGCGTTCGCGCTGGAGCCCGACGCCGCGATCGTCGTGGATGTCACGCATGCGACCGACGCTCCCGGGATCGACGTCAAGGAAGCCGGAAAGCACGAGCTCGGCTCTGGCCCCGTGATCACCCGCGGCTCGACGCTCAACGACGCTGTCTTCGAGCTGCTCCACAAGGCCGGCGAGGCCGAGAAGATCCCCTTCACCGTCGAGGCCTCCGCGCGCGCCACCGGCACCGACGCCGACGCCGTTCACATCAGCCGCGGCGGCGTGCCCACCGGCCTCGTCTCGATCCCGATTCGCTACATGCACTCGCCCGTCGAGCTCGTCCAGCTCGACGACGTCCACGCGAGCGCCCGCCTGATCGCCGCGGCCGCGTTGCGCCTGACGCGCGAGACCTCGTTCGCGCGCTAGCTAGGCCCGGGGTGGCCCCGGCGCGCGACCGCGCTCGCGCTAGGCGCCGCCGAGTTCGCTGAACGGCTTGATCTTGTACGGCTCGTCCGGACAAGCGCCGAGGACGAGCACCCGTAGCCCGTCGGGACCCGAGTGGACCTTGCGCCTAGCGGCCGCTCCGACGCGCACGAATACGTCCCTGTCGAGCTCCACGCGCTCGCCTTCGACGTCGATCCAGCCGGAGCCAGCGAGCGCCAGGTAGACCTCCTCCTGGCCGTCCTCGACGTGGTCGTGCTCGGGGTAGTCCGTGCTGTCGGCGGGCAGCTGGATCACCTGGATGCCAAATGACGTCACGCCCAGCTCCGCCCTGACCTTCACGAACCCGCCGCCGTAGGCGGCCTCCATCTCATCGATCTTCTTTGCGGTGTAGTCGGGCATCGCTGGCAAGCCTAACGCCTGGGCCTATTGCTTGGCGAAAGGGATCACGATCGCGAGCTGGCGCGACTGCGCCAGGAGCGTGCCGTCGGCAGCCCAGATCGTGCCGTCCTCGACGAAGAAGCCGTCGTGGATGAGCTCCGTCCGAGTCATCGCCAGGCACAGCTCCGCTGGGTCGGGCTCGGCCTCACGCGGCATGCGTGCGCGGAAGTGGACCGTGAGGTCGATCGTGGGCACGGCTACCGGCTCGCCGAGGCGCATGTACGGCGCCGGTATCAACGCGTCGCTGAACAACGCGAGCGACAGCGCGTCGATCGGACGGGGCTCGGCGAGCCCGAGCCAGCCGCGGATCTCCATCGGCTGCTCGCCGCCCGCGAACAGCCTGCCCTGCATGCGCGGCTGTAGGACTATGTGGCGCGCGAACTCGGGGCCGCCGTGCTCGATCAGCCTGACGCCCTCGCGCGAGCGATCCGGCGGATCGACCTTCGGCATCTGCACGTCTGAGAGCTCCGGGCCGCCCCACGGCACCGAGAACGCCGCGAGCACGAGCGCGATCGGCTCCCCGTCCTGGTGCATACGTGCCGAGAGCGTGCTCAGCGAGCGTCCCTGGCGCTCGAGCACCGTGCTGATCCGAACCGGGCCGGGCTCGGGTGCGCGCGTGTAGTGGATCGTCAGCGAGCGCGGGGCGCGGGTGTCGTCAGCGACAGACTCGATCAGCGCGCGCAGCAGCATCGCGGCGAGATAGCCGCCGTGCGGTCCGCGCCCGGCGCGCCAGTCGGGCGCGACCTTCGCGCCGAACACCAGCTGCTGGCCGGTTCCCGCTCGATCCGGGCCGGCTTCGCGCCACACGGCGGTGTCGCGAGCGAACTTGGTGGGTGACGCTCCCGGCTCGTCGGCGACGGACGCGCCGCCGGGACCCGAATCAGCCACGCACGAGCCGCTTGTAGGTGATGCGGTGCGGGCGGTCGGCGGCAGCGCCCAGCAGCGTGTGGCGGTGCTCCTCGTAGGCCTCGAAGTTGCCCTCGAACCAGGTGACCTGGGAGTCGCCCTCGAAGGCCAGCACGTGCGTGGCCACGCGGTCCAGGAACCAGCGATCGTGGGAGATCACGATCGCGCAGCCGGGAAATTCGAGCAGGGCATTCTCGAGTGCACGGAGAGTGTCCACGTCGAGATCGTTGGTGGGCTCGTCGAGCAGCAGCAGGTTGCCACCGCTGCGCAGCAGCTTGGCAAGGTGCACGCGGTTGCGCTCTCCGCCCGAGAGCTTGCCGATGCGCGCCTGCTGGTCGGAGCCCTTGAAGTTGAAGCCGGCCGTGTACTGGCGCGAGTTGACCTCGCGCTCGCCCACCTTGATGTGGTCGTAGCCTTCGGAGATCTCCTCCCACACGGTCTTCTCGGGGTTCAGCGAGTCGCGCGACTGGTAGACGTAGGCGAGCTTGACGGTGTCGCCGAGCTCGAGCGTGCCGCTGTCGGGCGTCTCCTCGCCGGTGATCATCCTGAACAGGGTCGTCTTGCCCGCGCCGTTGGGGCCGATCACGCCTACGATCCCAGCTCGGGGCAGGTCGAACGAGAGCGACTCGATCAGCAGCCGGTCGCCGAACCCCTTGGAGAGGTCGGTCGCCGTCAGGACCTTGCCGCCGAGCCGCGGGCCGGGCGGGATGTGGATCTGGACCTCGTCGAGCTTGACGTTGCGCTCTTCGGAGATCAGCTCCTCATAGCGTGCCAGGCGGGCCTTGGACTTGGTGCGTTTGCCCTTGGGGTTCGTCCGCACCCACTCGAGCTCCGCTGCGATCGTGCGCTCACGGCCCTTTTCCGAGCGCTCTTCCTGGGCCATGCGAGCCTGCTTCTGCTCGAGCCAGCTCGAGTAGTTGCCCTGGTAGGGAATGCCCTTGCCGCGGTCGAGCTCGAGGATCCAGCCGGCGACGTTGTCGAGGAAGTAGCGATCGTGGGTGACCGCGACGATCGCGCCCTTGTACTCGGACAGGTGCTGCTCGAGCCACGCCACCGACTCGGCGTCGAGGTGATTGGTGGGCTCGTCCAGCAGCAGCAGGTCCGGCGCGCGCAGCAGCAGGCGGCACAGGGCCACGCGGCGGCGCTCGCCTCCCGAGAGGGTGCTCACGTCGGCGTCCGACGGCGGCAGGCGCAGCGCGTCCATCGCGTATTCCAGCTGCGTGTCGAGGTTCCACGCGTCGGCTGCTTCGATCTTGGCCTGGATCTTGCCGAACTCATCGGCGGTCTCGTCGGAGTAGTTGGCGGCCAGCTCGTTGAAGCGGTCCAGCAGCGCCTTGGTCTCGGCGACGCCGTCCTCGACGTTGCCCTTGACGTCCTTGGACTCGTCCAGATGCGGCTCCTGCTCGAGCATGCCCACGGTCGCGCCCGGCGCGAGCGCCGCCTCGCCGCGGTACTCCTGGTCGACCCCAGCCATGATCCGCAGCAGCGTCGACTTGCCCGCGCCGTTGTAGCCGAGCACGCCGATCTTCGCGCCCGGGTAGAACGCGAGCGTGACGTCGTCCAGCACCGTCTTGTCCGGAGGGTGGACCTTGGACAGGCGGTGCATCGTGAAGATGTACTGGGAGGACATTCGCACGCAGGATAGAGGGCATGAGAAACCAGCCCACCCTCGCTAACGTTGTCGGGTCATGCCCACCACCGTCCTCGACGTCGAGCAGCATCTGCTCCTGCTGGAGCTGGAGGCGCCGTTCAGCAAGCGCGACGTGCAGCTCGCGCGCCGGCGCATGGCCAAGCGCTGGCACCCGGACGTGGCCCCGCAGGGACGCCAGTTCGAGCATGAGCGCCACCTCAAGGCGATCAACGAGGCCGCCGACCAGCTGGAGCGCCTGGCGGAGGGCTCGCGCGGCGGGAAGGTCTCGGCCAACGCCGTCAAGGTCAGTGCCGCCGCCGCGCGCCGGGAGCGTGAGGAGGCGGGCCGGCGTGCGTATGAGGCCGAACAGCGTGCTCGCGCGATGGCCAAGGATCGCGCCGAACACGACCCGTTCGGCAGCAGGGTTCCCGACCACTCGGTCGTCCATCGCTACGCCCGCTGTCTCTCCTATCCCGAGTGGGGCGTGGGAACCGTCGCCGGCATCTACTTCTCCTCCGATCCCGTCGGAGTCGGGGAGGAGGTTCAGCAGTGGGCGCGCGTCAAGTTCAGCCACGGGATCCGCACGGTGCCCGCCGGCAGCATGAAATTCGTGGACTTCTCCAAGCCCGACCCCGCCGAGGAGCGCGTCGAGCGCTTCCTGATCGCCGCGCAGCGCGCGATGGCCGAAGGCGAGTACCTGCTCGCCGCCCAGCGCCTGATCTACGCCCGCGACGCCGAGCCGCGCAACGTCGCGGTGCTGCGGCTGATGACGCTTGCCTTCTGGAATGCCGGCAAGCTCGACGAGGCCGCGCGCGCCGTGCGCGACTGGGCGCGCGTCGACGGCGGTCGCCCCGCCGCCCACCGTTTCGCCGCGAGGATCTACGAAGACATGGGCGCGATCGACCTCGCCGAGGAGGCCGCCGAGCGAGCGGCGCTGCGCGGGCCATCCGACGCGGGCGCGTGGGAGCGCCTCGGCCGGCTGCGGCTGGCGCTGATGGATCGCGAGGGCGCGCTGGAGGCGCTCCGGCGGGCGCTCGCGCTCGGCGCCGGCAAGGATGTGCACGACCTGGTCATGCAGGCCCTGGCGATCGAGCCGAGCATGGCCGGCTGACGTTTAGTCCTCTTGCAAGCTCTGTATGACCATCGCTATACAGATGTCGCGCGAGGGCAACGTGCGCTCAAAGGATATTCACGGCGCGCGAGACGACCAGCCCGATCGTGACCAGCGAGACGATCGACTGCACGCCCATGATGCTCTTGGCCATCGGCGTCAGCGGCATCGTGTCGGTGGGGGAGAACGCAGCGGCGTTCGTCAGAGACACGTACAGGTAGTCGATGAACTGCGGTCGCCAGTAGCGCGGCTCGATGCGGTCGTCTGACATCTGCGGAAACAGGAAGTCCGGCGGTCCGTCGTGGCCGGCGGCGCGACGTCCCGGGCCGCCCCGGTCGATCTCCCAGTACCACAGCGCGAAGATCAGGAAGTTGGTCAGCCAGATCAGCATGCCCGAGACGATCAGCTCGCGACCGTTGGTCGGTTTGCTGCTGTGCAGCAGGTGGTGCGTCAGCTCGACCAGCGAGAACACGTTGGCGGCGCTGACGAACGCGGTGAGCGCGATCGCGGTGCGCCGGCGTCCGGTGTGCTCGTGCTCGAGCTGGCGCGGCGTCGCCATCGACAGGCCGATCAGCAAGACGCCCTCGAGCGCTGGCACCAGCCACGACGGCCCCACCGTGAGGCGCGCGGGCAGCCCCACCTGCAGGCCGATGGCGGCCAGCACGGTCGCCTGGATCGGCCAGAAGGCCTCCGGCCCCGCAGGCGGCGGGTAGGGACGACCGGGCTGGCTCGTGGATGCGTCGGCCACGAACCGAGAGGGTAGGGGGCGCCTCGGAGGTGATCGGCGCCAGCGCGCAGCGCGGGCGCGCTGCGGTCCGCCAGACCCGCTACGGTCCCGCGGTGCGCCTGATCGTCGCCCGCTGTGAGGTCGCCTACGCCGGCCGTCTGAGCACCGTCCTGCCTGAGGCGGTGCGGCTGCTGATGCTCAAGGCCGACGGCACGTTCATGGTGTGGGCGGATGGCGGCGGCTCGAACGTCAAGCCGCTGAACTGGATGGTCGCGCCGACCGTGATCGAGGAGCACACCGGCGAGGACGGTCGCCTGCAGCGGCTGCTCGTGCGTACCCGACAGGGCACAGGCAAGCGCAGCCAGGACGAGCGACTCGAGATCTCGATCGCCGAGGTGCTCTCGGACGTCGAGCACGAGCTCGACACGCTCGCCTCGCTCGAGAAGGAGGGGCTCGAGCGCGAGCTGCAGGAGCTGCTCGCCGATGCGCCGCAGTGGTGCGGCGAGGGGTTGCGGCTGGTCCGGCGCGAGTGGCCCACGGACATCGGACCCGTCGATCTGATGTGCAGGGACGGCGATGACGAGTGGATCGCCGTGGAGATCAAGCGCGTGGCCACGATCGACGCGGTCGAGCAGCTCACGCGCTATCTGCAGCGCATCCGCTTGGACCCGGCACTCGGCTCCTGCCGCGGCGTGCTCGCCGCCCAGACGATCAAGCCGCAGGCGCGCGTGCTCGCCGAATCCCGCGGGATCGACTGCGTAGAGGTCGATCCGGGGGTGCTGCGCGGCGAGCGCGAGCCCGAGCTGAAGCTGTTTGCGGCATAGTGCCGGCCATGAACGATCAAGACACCGCCGAGGTACTCAGCGAGCGACGCGGCAACGTGCTGCTGATCACGCTCAACCGGCCCGAGGTGCGAAACGCCGTCAACGCCGCGCTGGCCGCGGGTGTGGCGGGCGCCCTGGATGAGCTGGATGGCGACGAGAGCCTGTCCGTCGGCGTGCTCACCGGCGCCGGCGGCTTCTTCTGCGCGGGTATGGATCTCGGCGCGTTCGTCAGGGGCGAGTCGCCGTGGTTCGGCGACCGCGGCTTCGCCGGCATCGCCCAGCGTTCCGCGCGCAAGCCGCTGATCGCGGCAATCGAGGGCTTCGCGGTCGCCGGGGGCATGGAGATCGCGCTCGCCTGCGATCTGATCGTCGCCGCCAAGGGCGCCAAAATGGGGATCCCCGAGGCCAAGCGCTCGCTCGTCGCCGCCGGCGGCGCGCTGCTGCGACTGCCCCGCAGAATGCCCTACCACGTCGTCATGGAGCTCGCGCTCACCGGCGACACGATGCCCGCCGAGCGCTTCCACGACTTCGGCGTCGTCAACAGCCTCGCCGAGCCCGGCACCGCCGTCGAGGTCGCACTCGAGCTCGCCGGACGGCTCGCCAGGAACGGTCCGCTCGCGCTCGTCGCCTCCAAGCAGATCCTGCAGGAGCAGTTCGACTGGTCAAGCGCCGAGATGTGGGAGAAACAGGGCGCCATCTCCGGGCCCGTGTTCGCCTCCGAGGACTCCAAGGAGGGCGCCAACGCCTTCAAGGAGAAGCGCGACCCCGTCTGGAAAGGCCGCTAGTAACCGCGCCGCTTGCGCTTGCGCTGGCGGCGGATCTCCAGGAAGCGTCGCCACAGCGCCAGCATCTCAGCGCTCTCCTGGCGTCTTGCGCGGGTATTGCGAGATCGGCTGGCGCAGATCGATGGCGGTCGTCACGATGCGGTTCTGTTCGTCGATGTGCGCGGCCGGATAGCCCTCTCCGGGGCTCGCGCGCTCGGGGCGCCCGACGTAGCCGAAGTGCATCTCCTCGGGCATGATCTGCATCAGGCGCGGGAACATGTGGGCGCGCCCGCCCATGTTGCGCGGCTCCTCCTGCACCCACAGCACCTCGCGCAGGTCCGGGTAGCGGGCCATCAGCTCGAGGATCTGGCGTTCGGGGAACGGGTACAGCAGCTCGACGCGCGCCACCGCCAGGCCCGTGTGCGCGGCGCGCTCGGGATGCCCGACGAGGTCGTAGTAGATCTTGCCCGTGCACAGCACCAGGCGCGTGACCTGCTCGTCCGCCACTCCCGGCTCGGCCAGCACCGGGTGGAAGCTCGTGCCCTCGGCCATGTCCGCGATCGCGCTCGCCGCCTGCGGCAGGCGCAGCAGCGACTTGGGGGTCATGACCACGAGCGGGCGCTGCTTGGCGATGCGCGCCTGACGGCGCAGCAGGTGGAAGTACTGCGCGGGCGTCGTCGGGCTCGCCACGCGGATGTTGCCCTCGGCGGCGGCTCGCAGGAAGCGCTCCAGGCGCGCGGATGAGTGCTCGGGGCCCGAGCCCTCGTAGCCGTGGGGCAGCAGCAGCGTCAGGCGCGAGGTCTGGCCCCACTTGGCCAGACCTGAGGTGATGAACTGGTCGACGATCACCTGTGCGGAGTTGACGAAGTCCCCGAACTGCGCCTCCCACAGCACCAGCGTCTCGGGCGCCTCCTGGCTGTAGCCGTACTCGAAGCCCATGCACGCGAGCTCTGAAAGCGGGCTGTTGTGCAGCTCCAGCGGCGCCAGCGCGTCCGGCAGGTTCTGGATCGGGCACACGGTCTGGCCGGTCTTGGCGTCGTGCAGCACCATGTGACGCTGGCTGAACGTGCCGCGCTCGGTGTCCTGCCCGGTCAGGCGCAGCGGCGTGCCCTCGGTCAGTAGCGTTGCGAACGCCAGCGCCTCCGCGTGCGCCCAGTCGATGTGCGCCTCCGACGTTGCGCTCTCGGCGAGCGCCTCATGGCGGCGCTCGAGCTGTTTGACGAGCTTGGGGTGCACGGTGAAGCCGTCGGGCGCGCGCAGCAGCTGCTCGCCCAGCTCACGCAGGCGCGTCGCCGGCACCGCGGTTTCCACATCGGGGCTCGGTGAGCGGTCGAGCTGGTACTCGCCCGTGACGTGCTCGCCCTCGTGCTCGGCCGCGGCGGTGATCTTCGCCTTCAGGCGCTGGTGCAGGAGCGTCAGGTTGTCCCACACCTCCTGCGCCTGGCGGTCGACCTCCTCCTTGGAGACGACGCCCTCGGCCACCAGTCGGTCGGCCCACAGCTCGTACACGCGCTTCTTGGTCTTGATCTTCGCGTACATCTCCGGCTGGGTGTACGCGGGCTCGTCTGACTCGTTGTGCCCGAAGCGGCGGTAGCCGATCAGGTCGATCAGCACGTCGTGGCCGAACTCCTGGCGGAAGGCGAACGCGAGGCGCACGGCGCTTATGCACGCCGGCACGTCGTCGGCGTTGACGTGGATGATCGGCACGTCGAAGCCCTTCGCCAGATCGGAGGCCCAGCGCGTCGAGCGCGCGTCGTCGGGGTCGGTGGTGAAGCCGACCTGGTTGTTGGTGATGAGGTGCACCGTCCCG
>Ga0187890_10002645_pt1 | contig 12499 bp, 10 predicted proteins | sample June2016WEW_21_1_FD_133005 | JGI IMG/M metagenome (GOLD analysis project Ga0187890, IMG submission 133005) | Peatland microbial communities from SPRUCE experiment site at the Marcell Experimental Forest, Minnesota, USA - June2016WEW_21_10 | ecosystem: Environmental > Terrestrial > Soil >... | reverse complement strand
GTGTCGCCGACGGACTGGATGAAGCAGGCCGAGCATTGCGGATATTCGTACTGCGACGGGGCGCGGTTGACGCTCCGGGCGGTGGTATCGAAATAGTAGCTGCCCGCGCCGCTCCGCTTGCCCACCCCGTACTGGCTGTGCAGGCCGCAATTGAACCAGACGGGCGAATTGAAGGAACCGTATTGATTGAGGCACAGCCACGTCAACTCGTCGTAAAAGGTCTCGGCGTCCTTGTCGGAAGCAAAATAGCCGTCGCGGTTGCCGCAATCGGCTATCGTGCGGGTGACACGGTGAATAAGCTGGCGAACGCTCCGCTCGCGCTCGACGGTTCCAATCTCGCCGTAGAAATACCTGGAAACGACGACCTTCGTCGCAAGGATGGACCAGGTTTTCGGGACCTCGACATTCTCCTGCTTGAAGATGACCCTGCCGCTTTCATCGGTAATCTCCGCCGTGCGCTGGTCCCATTCGACTTCGTCGAACGGCTTCACGTCCGCGCGACTGAACACGCGCGGCACCACCCAGCCACTTTTCTTTGGCGACTCCGGCGGACCGTTTCGCGACATCTGGCCGCTGCGTCTGCCGCGTTTGGTTGGTTCCGTCGAGACTGACCTATCCACTGCAGAATCCTTCCGGGTCAGTTTATCCTTGCCCGCAGAAAGCTCCCCCACTCCTTGCTTCAAATTGATCACTGTCCCCTCCTCAAAAAAGCTGGTCGGTTGCGACTTTTCGGCGGTCAACGTCGGGGTTGGAAACCACCGCTAATAGTGCGGGCGGGACTATATGCACCCCATATATTGTGTTTCAAGCTAAAACTACGCCCGCCGCCACTTTTTTTCAAACTCGCTGATTTTTAACGAACTTTCGCCGCTCCCGTTCCCGACATTCCAACATAATTGGGCAGCCCGTGAACGCCCATGCCGCCCGAATTTTGTCGATCAGGAACCGCTTGTAATGCGGCGTCAAACTACTCGCTTGATTTACGAATAGCCGAAACGTCGGCGGTTGGGAAGCTTTTTGAAACGCATAATAGATTTTAAATCTCTTGCCACCGGAAAATGGCGGCGGGTAGGCGTCGAGGGCCCGCATGAAGAGCTTGTTGAGCTGCGGCGTGTCGATATGCCGGGTCATCTCGGTCTCAATCACGGCGACCTGCTCGAACAATTGATTCAGGTTCTGACCCGTTTTCGCCGAGGCAAACAACACCGGCGCCCAATCGAGGAAAAACAGTTCCTTCCGTAGCGCCTCGAGATACTGCTCGCGAAAATTCTTCTTCCGCTTCATACCGCGGCTCTCGCGCACTCTCTCTTTCCGCTCTTCTTCCTCGGCGAGGTCCCACTTGTTTACCAGCACGATACAACCGCGCGCTGCCTCGGCAATCTGTCCCGCGATGGCCTTGTCCTGCCTCGTCACACCGGCAACCGCGTCGAGCACCAAGACGGCGATGTCACATTCGCGGATGCTGCGTTCGGCGCGCATCAATCCGAATTGATCGACCGACGAATTGATCTTGCCCCGGTGCCGCAGTCCCGCGGTATCGACGAGCCGATACTGTTTCTCATTCACCACGAAGGGCACGTCAATGGAATCGCGCGTGGTGCCCGGGATGTGGCTCACGATCGTGCGCTCATCCTTCAAAATTGCATTGATCAGGGAGGATTTGCCGACGTTGGGCCGGCCGACAATGGCGATGCGCGCGGGCGGCTGCATCTCCTCATCGGCGCTCGCGGAGAACCCCTCGGTGGCCGCGTCCAAAAGCTCCGATACGCCGGTGCCGTGCACGGCGGCGATGGAAAACATCTTATCGAACCCAAGCTCGGAGAACTCGGCGTCGTTTCGGGCCCGGCGGTCGTTATCGACCTTGTTGACCGCGAGACAAATCTTCTTGCCGCTGGTGCGCAACTTCCGCCCGATTTCCTGGTCCAGCGGCACGACGCCTTCGGTCACGTCGACCACCATGATGATGGCCGTGGCCATTTCGATGGCGATTTCGGCCTGATGGCGCGTCGCGTTCGCCATCAGGTCACCGCTTTTCTCGTCGTCCATGAACGCGATGCCGCCGGTGTCGACAACCTCGAACGATTTATCGCCCCAGCGCGCCGTGGCCGCGACGCGGTCACGGGTCACTCCCGGCTCTTCATGCACGATGGCAACGCGCCGCCCGACGATCCGGTTGAAGAGCGTGCTCTTCCCGACGTTGGGACGTCCGACAATGGCGAGGATGTCATGTGTCTGTCGCATCGAAATAGCAAAGGGCGGCTTGTTGGCCGCCCTTGCACCATAGCGAACTCAGACGCAATTCGCTAGAGGTTATATCCGCTTTCGCCGTGTTGGGTCCAATCGAGGCCCTGCTCCTCTTCTTCGTTCGTCACGCGCAGGCCGATGAGCGCGTCGACGATCTTCAACAGAATCCAACTGACGATGACGGCATAAACCATGGTCGCGGCAACGCCAACCGCTTGAATGAGCAACTGCTTTGGGTTGCCCCGGAACAAGCCTTCGGCACCGGCGCTGTTGACGAGCGTCGTCGCGAACACGCCCGTGAGCAGCGCGCCGAGCATTCCACCGACACCGTGAATCCCGAAGGTGTCGAGGGTGTCATCGAACCCGAGTTTATTCTTCACGGTGACGCCAAAATAGCAGGCCGCGCCGCCGAGCAAACCGATGATCAGCGCGCCCCGAGCCGTCACGAACCCCGCGGCGGGCGTGATGGCCACCAAGCCGGCGACGCATCCCGAAGCAATGCCGAGCACGCTGGGTTTGCCGCGGAACCTCCATTCCACAAACATCCACGACATCGCCGCCGCGGCGGAAGCGATGTGCGTGTTGACGAACGCCTGGACCGCCAGCCCGTTCGCCCCCAGCGCGCTGCCGGCGTTGAACCCGAACCAGCCGAACCACAACAGGCCGGCGCCCAGGACGGTCAATGTCATGTTATGCGGTTCCATTTTGCGGTCGCCGCGCCGCGCACCGAGCACCAACGCGCACACCAACGCCGTCATGCCCGAGCTGACATGGACCACGGTGCCGCCGGCGAAGTCCAGGGCATTGAGCTTGTGGAGCCAGCCACCGACATTCCACACCCAGTGGCAGATCGGATCGTACACGAAGGTTGCCCAGAGCAGAGAGAACAGCAACATGGCTGAAAACTTCATGCGCTCGGCCACGGCCCCAAAGATCAGCGCGGGGGTGATGATGGCAAACATCATCTGGAAGATCATGAAGGCCTGGTGGGGGATGGTGGCGGCATAATCGGGATTGGGAGCACTGCCCACGCCCCACAAGCCGAACCAACTCAGATTGCCGATCACCGAGCCGACATCTGGACCGAAGGCGAGGCTGTAACCCCACAACATCCATTGCACGGTCACCACCGCCAGCAACGCAAAGCTCTGCATGATCGTACCGAGCACGTGTTTGCGATGAACCATGCCGCAGTAAAAGAACGCCAAGCCCGGCGTCATCAGCATGACCAAGGCAGCCGACGCCAACACCCACGCCGTATCACCCGAATCCACCTTCAACTCAGGACTTGCCAATGGCGCCAGCGCGCCGAAGGCGGTCGAAGCCGTCAGCACCAACAGGCCACACCACATCCAAGACAGGGAGCGCCTCACAATCCCACCCCTTTCCTTCCGTCGCTTTTGGGTTATCGCGCGAGATTGTAGTAATGCATGGTTCGAACACAAGTGGATTGTGCTAGCCTCATCTTTTCCCGACGGCTACCCTCGCTCCGTGAACGCCCGGGAACTCGCGCTGGATTTGCTGAATCGCTGGCCGCGGTCACGGGCCATGGCTGATGAGTTGCTCGAAGACGCCCTGGGAACCTCTTCGCTGAGCGAATTCGACCGCGCGTTTGTCATGGAGCTATTCTACGGATGCCTACGGCTACAGTTGGCACTGAAATTCCTGCTGGCCCGGCTCGTCAACAAGCCTCCGCGACCGGTCATTGCCGACGTCTTGAAACTCGGTCTATACCAACTGTTCTTTCTTCGAATACCCGCCCATGCCGCAGTGAACGAGAGCGTGGCGCTGGCCAGGGATCGTGGCGGCGAACCCGAGGCGAAATTTGTCAACGCCGTCCTGCGCCGGGCGGGACGTGAACACGAGGCGTTGTTGGCTGAACTTCAAGCCACGCGCGAAACCGAGCCGTGGATCTACCACTCCCACCCCGAATGGCTGTGGAAACGGTGGGCGACGCGGTTGGGCCACGAAAGTGCGGCGGCGTTATGCGAATGGAATAACCAGCCACCAGCGTTGTATTTGCGGGTCAATACGCTCAAAACGTCGACAAAACCCGCGGATGTACTCGCCGAACCGACCGACCATCCGCTGTGCTGGCGGGTGACCAACGCGTCGGGTCTGTTCCGCACCAGATCGTTCCTTAACGGGGAGTTCTATGTTCAGGATCCGTCGACGCTGACAGCCGTGGACGTGCTGGATCCGCAACCCGGCGACGCGGTGCTGGACCTGTGCGCGGCGCCGGGAGGCAAGACCACGTACATCGCGCAGAGAATGCAGAACCGCGGACGCATCATCGCCGCGGATTCGACAAATTCGCGGCTGGCGCTTGTGGGTGAAAACTGCCGGCGCCTGGGCGTGTCGATCGTGTCAACACTGGCGTGCGAGGGGACGCGATTGGATCGGTGCCTGCGCGGGGAGGAGTACGACCGCGTGCTGGTGGATGCGCCGTGCTCGAACACGGGTGTGCTCCGCCGGCGAGCCGACCTGCGGTGGCGCATCGAGGAAGAGGAAATCACCCGACTCGCGTCGCTCCAGGCGAAGTTATTGGATTCGGCCGCGAAGTTCACGAAACGCGGCGGCATTCTCGTTTACAGCACGTGCAGTCTGGAACCCGAAGAAAATGAAGCCGTGGTAGACACCTTTCTCACGGGCCATACAGGGTTCACACCTGAGACGACGCGTTCGCTGTTTCCACCGCGCGATGGCGTGGATGGCGCGTTCGTCGCCAGATTTCGTCGAACAAACGCCGCGTGAGACCGAACGCGGTCCCACGCGGCGCAGGATTCGAACCGTCGCGATTAGTTGTTTGCGGGAGGCGGTGGCTGGGGCGGAGGACTGCCGGCCGGCGGCGGCTGAGGTGGAGGATTGCCGGCCCCTTCTGGGCCACCCCCGCGACGTCCACGGCCCGGACCGTTTTGGATCGCCTCGGTGAGTTTGGCGTTCTGGTCGGCAGTGAGGAACGTGCGCAGTTTTTCGATGTAACTCCTGCGGAGGGTCCTCAGTTCCTGGCGATTGCCGCCGGCTGCCGCGTTCGTGTTTGTGCTGCCGGACTGGCTGTTGTTAGCCCGCCACTTGGCAACGTCGTTCTTGAAATTTGCGTCGAGCGCGTTGTATTTCGTCTGTTGGTCGCTGGTGAGCGCTAGTTCGTCGAGAATGCGAGGCCCTAACAAGTTGTCGACCATCGGTCGCATCGGCCGGTGAGGCACGGGCGGAGCATTGGTCGAATCATCCGCGGCATAGGCGCCGCCGGCGATGACAAGGCCCATCATGCAGGCGATGACAATTCCATGTTTCATCTTAGTCTCCTTGGCTGGTTTGTTTGTGATTTGGTCATGGGGTGTACGGTTGCTTAGCGACCAAGAACATTTTCACGGCGGTGGTGGCGGCGGAGTCGGCGTGGCGTTGTTCTCCGTCGGCGGCAAATTGCCTTGCGGCTCCCCGCCGGCCTGCTCGCGGTTCCATCTCTCTTCAAACTCCTGACGGCGTTTGCGAAACTCTTCGCGGGCTTGTTGACGTTGTTCGGGCGTCATCTGCTCCCATTTCTGTTTATTCTGCTGAAGCCTGGCTCGTTCCGCGGGCGTCATGTTCAGGAAGCGCTCGACGCGGTCGTGGATGAATTTCCGTTCGTCGGGCGGCATCTCGGTGAGCGCACGATGGAGGCGCATCACGTGCATTTTGCCATCGAGGGACATTCGGCTCCATTGCGTATCCAGACGTTGCTCAGCCAGGGCCCGCTGCTGCTCGGTCATTGGCTGTTTCAGCTTGGGCTGCGGCGACACGGGCGGAGGCGGCGGCGGTGGCGGTGGTTGCTGCGCCAACGTACTCATGGCCACCACACCCATCATCACTGCCGCGAGGAAGAGGAACCGCTTCATAGATGATCGCCTCCCTTGAGCTGGTCAAGGTTGGCAATCACATCGTAGTCTTCGAGATAATCTCCTTCCTGCACCCGCGCATAGATCTCGGCGTGCCTTCGGCCCACCAGGCGTTCCTGTCCGACCCAAACGGTGACCGCCAGAGCGACAGCCGTCGTGGCCAGCGTCGCCCAGCGAATCGACGGCCGCCACCACCACGGACGGACAACGACCGGGCGCTCGGTCAGCCGTCGCAACGTGCGCTCGGCAAACCCGAAGGAGGGTTCGATACCTTTGTCATGCGCGAGCACCTGCCAGGCGCTGGCGTACGCCTCCCATTCGCGGCGGCACTCGGCGCAGCCAGCAAGATGCGCTTCCCAGGCAGCCTGCTCCGCCGCGTTCAATCGCCCATCCAGGCGATAATCAAATTTTTCTCTGATGGTCTGGCAACTCATGTCCTTCCTGTCCACCTGGTTAAACACCAAGTTTCGTGAATGGTTTCTGCTAGTAATAACCTCGTAGTTTGTCTTTGAGCGCAAGGCGCGCCCGATGCAGCATTGATTTTGTGGCGGAAACCGAGCAGCCCAGCACCTCGTCGATTTCCTCGTAGGAAAGCCCTTCGTACCGGCAGAGGATGACCGCCGTGCGCTGCGCCTCCGGCAACTCCTGGACGGCCTGCTTGATCTTCTCCAGCAATTCGCGCTCGACCGCGGCCTGCGCGGGATCGCGCATCGACGTGTCGGGCGGCTGCCAGCCGGCGGCTTCGGGATCGCTCGGGTCCTGCAACGCGTCGAGGGATTGCGACGGGTGACGGCTTCGTCGGCGATGCTCGTTGAGGATCGTGTTGCGGGTGATGGTGAACAGCCACGTGGTGAATTTAGCGGTGGGCTTGTAGCGTTTGGCCGAACGATAGACCTGCACGAAGACACGCTGGGCGAGGTCCTCGGCCTCGTTGGCGTCGCCGATGGCCCGATGGATGGTATTGATGACGGCGCGCTGGTGGCGCTCGATCAATTCGCGAAGCGCCTCCGTGTCGCCCTCGCGCACGCGCAGCATGAGCGTCACGTCGGAATCGCTGGAGGTCATCACCACAATGCTACTGTATCGAATGGAACACCGCAACGCCGTTGGGGTTTCGCGCCTCGGCGGGAAGGTCAATCACGGCAGGCTGAGGCGTCTGCCGCCGCCGACCAGTCGGGATTCACCACTTGACCTTGACGCTGCGTTTCTGGCCGAGGCGGTCGATGTAAGAAACCTCGCCATGCTGGCGGCCGTACTCGTGGAGTTCCTTGGTGATCTTCACGTCGAAGCAGCAGTACTCGGCGATGTCCACGATGCGACCTTCCTTCCACCACCTCAACGCCTGCATCCCGTCGGCGATCTTCGGCGCGTTGAGCGTCGCCTTGGCCAACGAGTCGAGTGACAGCCGGTGGCCGAGTTTTTGTTCGAGGTCGACCATCAGATCGAGCGTCGGCGTCGCGCGCAAGTCCAGAGGCGTGTAGCCATGGAGCACTTCGTAGTCGAAATTGATGATGTTGAAACCGACGACCAGGTCCGAGCGCATCAGTTGTTTGACCAGATCGGCGACCTTGTCCTCGGGGTAAATCCGATATTGGTTGTCGCCGGTGCTAAAGGTGACGCCGACGGACATTTTCATATCGCGTTTGCGGTCCCAGCCGCCGACGTCCGCGGCGCTTTTCTGGGTTTCCAGATCGAAGTAGACGATGTTGTTCATCAAAAGCTCGAAATCCGAATGTCGAAATCCGAAACAAATCCGAAAAACGACAAATCCAAATTGCCACGCTCCACTTTTATCTTCACAGCGTCATCCGCGGCAGGCCGAGCGTGCGCATGGTGTGCAGGCCGGCCGGGCATTCGACGAGCCGCGGCAATGTGTTGGCCAGAATCGCCGGCGTAGCCATGTCGCCGGGCACCCCGCCTTCGATGACCAACCGCAGCGGCGGTGCGCCGTCGATCTCGATGACATCCCGCGGGTTCGGCGCGCCGACATACATTTGCAGTTCGAGCGTGAGAACTTCCTTGCCGCCGCGGCTGCCGCGGGCGAATTGGTGCGTGCCGGCCACGGAGCCTTTCGATACCGTGAGATACTCGGTTTTGATGGTTTTCCTGGCGAGCACGGGCGCGACGCTTTCGTTCACCTCGTCCAGCGTCCAGCCGAGGCCGTCGGCCAGGAACACGAGTGATTCGGCCAGACCGACGTGGCCGATTTTGTGTTGCTGGTTCAGCTCGTCGAATTGCGCTTTCGTCAGGGTCGCGCCGACCTTGCGCTGGAGCGCTTCGCGACGGGTCGCGGCATCGACGACGCGCAGCACGCGCACGGCATCAACGCGCTGGCAGGCCATCGTCAACAGCAACGCGAGCGTGTCCATGACGAAACCCGGATTGACGCCGGTGCCGACGACCGCGACGGATTTCTGGATGCACAGATCATCGAGCTTACCCGCGAGCAGTTTGTGGCGGTAATGCGGGAACAGCGCTTCTTCGCAGGAGGTGACGCAATGCAGGCCGGCGCGGACGATTTCGGTGAGTTGCTCGTAGGCCTCGACGAAACTGGAGGTCGTGCAATGGACCACGGCATCGGCCTGGGTTTGCGCGAACAGGACGACGGGTTTGTCGGTCACGGCGACGTCGAGTTTGCGGGTCAGACCGAGCACCTCGCCAAGGTCCTTGCCCGCCAGTTTCGGATCGCGGTCTATGGCGCCAACGAGTTGGAATCCCGGTCGGTCGAGGACCACGCGGGCCGCGGCGCGTCCGATAGCGCCCAGTCCGTATTGAATGACACGAATCGGTTTGCTCATGATGATATCCCGCTCCCAATCGCAACGGGGTGAACCGGATGTCTTGTAACGCCTCACCGCGCGCGCATCAACGAAAAAGCCGGGCGGCCGATCCGCAAAGAAGGAGAGGGTCACTCACGGAGTGGCTGAAGGCGGCAGAGGGAGGAGGGCGGGAACGGTGACCGTGACGACTTCCGGGCAGCCCAAATGCGCAAATGTTGAGATGTGTGACCCTGATTCGTTACTGTAGACAGGACGTCAGTTGTTGCCGACGGCCCTGGCCATCGCCTGGCGCAGGGTGTCGATGGTGACCGGCTTGCTGACAACAAAATCGACACCAACGGGTCTTTCGTCGGCGGCTTCCATCATGCTGCCGAAGCCGGTGAGCATGATGACGGGCAGGTTGGGGAAACTGTGTTTGATGGCCGCGCCGACCTGGTCGCCGCTCATGTCGGGCATGGCGCGGTCGAGGATCACCACGTCGAAGCGGCCGTGGCGGAACTTATCGAGCCCATCCTTACCATTGGCAGCGAGTTCGACGACGTGGCCGTCGCGGATGAGATATTCGTTCAGCACCGCGCGGACGACCTCCTCGTCGTCCACCAACAGCACGCGTTTCGAGGCGAGCGGGGTGGGCTCCGGCACGGCGTCCTTGACGGTCTCTTGTGGCTGGCTGTGCGCGGGCAGGGTTAGGATGAACGTGGTGCCTTTGTTGAGTTGTGTTTGGATATCGATGGCGCCCTCGTGGCGCTGGATGATTCCGTAGACCATGGACAGGCCGAGGCCGGTGCGGCCGTCGACCTTGGTGGTGAAGAATGGTTCGAGACAGCGGTTGCGGACTTCGTCGGTCATGCCCGTGCCTGTGTCCGCGACTTCGAGGGTGACGCGGGAATCGTGGCTGTGTGTGCGGAGAGTGATCACGCCGCCGCGCGGCATGGCGTCCACGGCATTGAAGATCAGGTTGGTGAGCATCTCGCGCAAGTCCGCCGCGTTGCCCGAGACCGGTGGGACCTCCTGCAACTCGGTTTCCGTGCGAATGGTAATGCCGCGGGCTTCCGCCTGCGCCTTCCACTTTGGCTGGGTCAGCGAGATGGCTTCCTGGACGAGCCGGTTCAGATCGACCGCGGTGAACACCTCGCCACGTTCGCGGCGGCGATAGAACTCGCGGAGGCGGTTGACGACGTTGCCGGCGTCCTTGGCTGCGGTGTTCATCATTTCCAGGTATTGTTTGGTGGTCGTCTTGTTATCGAGGATCTCGGGCCGGTAGAGCAGCAACTCGCTAAACCCGAGGATGGCGGCGAGGGCGTTGTTGAAATCGTGGGCGATGCCGCCGGCCATGGCGCCGAGAGCGCGCAGGCGTTCCTGCTGGACGACCGATTGCTGGGCGGTCTGCAGTTCTTCGAGAGCGTTGCTCAGGCGCTTGTTGGTCTCATCGAGCACTTGTTCCGCCCGTTTGCGCTCGGTGATGTCGCTGACCAGGCCGTCGTATGACACCACAGTCCCTTGCTCGTCTTTGCGCAGGACGATCGCATTGCGGATCCAGCGGACGGAGCCGTCTTTGCGGAGGATGCGGTGTTCGAGCGGCGGCGGCGGCACCCCGCGCATGGCGCGTTCGGCCTGCTGTTGGACCGTGTCGCGGTCGGCCGGGTGCGCCATTTGCATCCACAGGCACGGATCGGCAGCGTAGTCTTCCGCGCTGTACCCCGTGACGGCAACACAGCCGGCGCCATGGGTGGTCGCCGTTGCCCGCCCATCTTGGACCTGCACGGCGTAAATGTAATCCGTCGTCGAGGCCAGCAACCGCCGATAGCGCTCTTCGCTGTCCCGTAGCGCCTCCTCCGCCCGCTTACGCTCGGAGATGTCCTGGATGATCGCGGACGAGCCAACGATGTTGCCCGACGCGTCCTTGATCGGGGAAACGGTCACCGACATCGGGATGCGGTGGCCGTCCTTGGCAATGCAGGGGGACTCGAACTGGCCGACGTGCTCGCCGGCGGAGACACGCCGCAGAACGTCATCCTTTTCCTGATGGCGCTCCTCGGCAACGATCCGCGCGAGGGATTGGCCGATGATTTCGTCGACGGTGTAACCGAACAGGCGCTCGGCGGCGGTATTCCAACTGGTAATAATGCCCTTCAGATCGGTGCTGATGATGGCATCGTGCGAGGATTCGACAATTGCCGCCAGCCGGAGGCGTGCTTCCTCGGCCCGTTTGCGTTCGGTGATGTCACGAACAACCGCCTGATTCCCCCCCTGATCGAGCCGCCGGACAACTACTTCGGCGAGAAAACGGCTTCCGTCCTTTCTGAGGACGCTCCGCTCGTAATGAGCACCTCCGTCGGCGCGTATTTCCTGCTTGCGACGGGCCGGCAGATCGCGATCTTCCGTCGAGTAGGTGTCCTCGACGTTGAGATGGACAATCTCTTCAAACGTGTAGCCCCACAGTTGGCAGGCGGCCTGGTTGGCAAACCGGATATTCCAGTCGTCATCCACAATCAGGATCCCGTCCGCGGATTGTTCCACCAACAATCGATAGCGTTCCTGTGTTTCCTGAACTTCCGATTCGGACTCGGACATATGGCGGTCGAGGCGCACGCCGTAGACGAGAATGCCGGTTACCATCACGACGATGAGCAGGGCCAACAACCATTCGTAGCGCTGCCATGCGTTGATCCCGGCGATTTGTCCCTCGAGATAGGCCTGCCGTTGGTCGCGCAGATCGGAGCGCAGAGTGTCCAGAGCCCGTAGCACGTTATCATAATCACGGTTCATCGGCGCAACTTGAGAGTGGACCTGGTCCAGCCGGCCATTGCGAACGAGTGAAAATATGAAGTCGATTCCCTTCGTCAGTTCGTCCGTGATCTCATGGATTGACGAACAATCGTGCAGGAGCATCGTAGCGTTGGCGGGGGAGACATTCCGCTGGAGTTCGCTACGCAACGTGGAGAGCCTGTGGTTGAAGACGGAAAGAGCGGCGTCCATCTGACCGGATTCCTTGGGCACATCGTGCGAGGTGAGAACATCGCTGCCCTGAACGTGGATTTGGCTCACCTGCTTGGACAACTCATCGCATTGCTTGATCCAGGCGACCCATTGAAGGTTTACCTGGACGGTGCGCTTGTGCGTCTCGACCAACTGGTGGTTCAGGAACAGGCTGAGGGAAACGGTAAACACTACAAACGCGGCCAGCAGGAAATACAGGTAATGCCACTTCACACGCGGACGGCGCGGCTGGGGCCGCGGTTGTCCGTCTGAAGGCGTGGAACTATTGATCGCGTACGACATACTTCGCTTCCGAGGGGGTATTACAGGCATTTCACGTGCCAGAGGTGGGTACACATGGGGATTGTGCAGAATCGCGCTATGGACCCAAGTCCTTGTGTCGGAACGGATTGCGAGGGTGTGCAACGGAGAGGATTGTGGAGAAGGGGAAGAAGAAGACAGGTCACAGAAGTCAGAAGACGTGAGATGGAAAGCGGTTCATCGCGAGGATTGACCACGAGCGGCGCGACCTGCCGCTTATCCCCCATGGCATGGCGGGCCACCTTTTATGCGGTTTGCACTTGACTTCAATATCGTGTTCCGATATATTCGCTGCAGCGT
>Ga0187890_10002640_pt1 | contig 12509 bp, 10 predicted proteins | sample June2016WEW_21_1_FD_133005 | JGI IMG/M metagenome (GOLD analysis project Ga0187890, IMG submission 133005) | Peatland microbial communities from SPRUCE experiment site at the Marcell Experimental Forest, Minnesota, USA - June2016WEW_21_10 | ecosystem: Environmental > Terrestrial > Soil >... | reverse complement strand
TGCGGCGATCTCAGTCTCGCCCCGCAACAGCGCGACCGCTGTACGGACAGTGATCGCGTCGAGAAGGTGCAGGCTGGTACCGAGCTGGCGGGCCAGCTCGGTCAGCGTGCGAGCGCCGGCGTCGGCGTCGTCGAGGCGCCCGAGATTGAAGTCCTGCCACATCTGCGCGCACGCGATGCCGGGCAGCACAGCCTGGCTGGTGGTGGCGCAGCTGGCGCGAGCTTGATCGAGCAGGGCCTGGGCATGGTTGTAGCGGTCCACGAACTGCAGCGCGGTGATCTCCTCGGCCACGTAGGACGTGCCGGTGAGAGTGCGCAGCTCACGGAAGTGCCGCAAGGCCACCTGGTGGCGCCCTTGGTTGCGGGCTGCCTCGCCGGAGGCCTGTACCGCCAGGGTGAGCGCCTGCCGGTCGCCACTGTCGCGGGCCTGCTCCACCGCGCTGGCCGCTTCCCTGGCAGCCGGCTCGCCGGGCAGGGTCCGGGTACGGGCCAGCGCGTACGCCGCGCGCAGCCGGACCGTGACCAGTGCGTCCAGGTCGCTGCTGCATAGGGTCTTCTCGATCCTGGAGACCAGGTCGTGGACCTGTCCACTCAGCCACAGGGCCCGGGCGGCTTCGGTCTCGACCTGTGCGGCCAGGTTAGCGTCGTCGACGCGGGCCAGGATCTGGCCGGCAACGGTGATCGCCTGGGCGGCGTGCTGGGCCCGGCACAATACGGACAGGCACCGGCGGCCCAGCTCCAGCCACTCCGGCTGAGCAGGGAGCACCGTGGCGAAGGCGAGCGCGGCGAGTTCCCCCGCGTCCTCGGCACTTGTGCTGGCGAGGGTTTCCGCCGCCGAGACCATGATCAGGGCACTGGCCAGGTCGCCGGGCGCCGCCGCCGCCCGGGCGTGGAAGGCGGCGACCAGTGGCTCACCGAGCACGCTCAGGTGATACTCAGCCAGGCGTGCGTGCAGCTGACGAGCATGATGGCCAGCCAGGAGGGCGTAGACCGTCTCCCGGACCAGGTCGTGGCGGAAGGCCAGGGCATCCGCGGACACGGTGATCAGCCCGGACCCGACGGCACCGGCGAGACCGTCCTCACCGTCACAACTGCACAAGCCGGGCATCAGCGCGAACGCGTCGCGTACCGGCAACCGCCGGCCGGCGGCCGCGACCAGCTCCACCAGCTCGCGCGCCGAACCGGGAAGATCGGCGAGTTGGCGCGCCATCGCCGTGGTGAACTCACCGGCGGCGGTGCCGGGCTCCCCGCCTGCGGCCGAGCGCGCCAGGCTGTCGATGACCTGAGTGGCCAGGAAGGGGTTGCCGCCGGTGGCATCCAGGTAGCGGCGGGTCCGCTCGTCCGGGACCCGCCCGAGCCGGTCCCGGGCCATCGCCGCCAGGTCCTGCGTGGTCAATGGCGCAAGCTGAAGATACTCGCGTCGGATGATGTCGTGACCGGCCAGATCGATCCCGACGTGGTGGTCGCGGCTGGCGAACATCCACACCACGGGCAGGCCGGCCAGCCGCGACAGCAGACTGCGCAGGAGGAACCGGCTGACCCGGTCGGCCCACTGGAGATCATCAATCGCAACAAGCAACGGATGCACGGCGGCGAGGTCTTCCAGACGGCACGCGATGCGGTCGGCGAGCAGCAGCGGTTCGCTGATCACGCGGGCGATCTGCTCGTACTGTTCCGCCGTGGTCAGCGGGTCCTGCCCTGAGCGCAGCGCCGCGATCACCGGGGCCCCAGGGCAGACCTGCTCGATCGGATCGCACTTGCTGCGGCCGACCCGGATCTTCATGCGGGTCGCGTGCTCACAGATCTCCGCGAGGAGCGCGGTCTTGCCGATACCGGCAGGCCCGGAGATCACCACGCTGGAACTGGTTCCGTGCTGGCTTGCACCACGCAGCGCCGACAGCGCACTGGCCATCGGCTCGCTACGGCCTCGCAAGGGTCCTGACCGCACGGCACCACCTGAGGGAAATGACATATCTGCTGGCCAGGGTGACAGGGACCAGGCCCCCGCGCATCGCCCGTTTGGGCGATGTCCAATCGGCGATCGGCGGCCACGCTGGTCAGCTGGCCCGAGACTCGACTCTCGAACTCTCGAAACTGTGGCGAACGTGGGCGCTTACGGTGCGCGGTGATACGAACAGGTATGTGGTGATCTCCCGGTTGGTCTTGCCGTTGTGGCATTCGCGCTGTCGGACAACTACATCGCAATCTCGACGGACAGGGCTTTGCGGGCGAGCAGCTCCTTGGCGCCCGTGGCGGTGGCCCGGCCGGATTCGGTCACGACTATGCCCTCTTCCTAGAGGCCATGGGAGAACTCGACGAATGGGGAACGGGTTGCCGTGAGCCTGCTCGATTGTGTGCTGCCCGCGCGGACCTCGATGTTCTCACCTGAATGGGTGAGCGCGCCCGGCGCCGCGGCCTGGCTAGAGTCAGCAACGTGGTCAGCGATCACGGCCGGAGCGGCTCCGGATGGGACGATGTCGACCGTCGGCAGGCGTCAGCCCGGCGGCTCGGCTTGGTAGAGCACGGCAGCGGGACGATCCCGCTGGTCCTGCTGCACGGGTGGCCGCAGACCTCGTACGCGTGGCGGCACGTGACACCACTGCTCACCTCGGACTGCCACGCGCTTGCCTACGACCTGTCCGGCATCGGCTCCTCTGAGCCAGCGACCGACCGGTTTGATAAGTGGTCGATCTGCGGGGATCTTCACGCTAGCCTCGACCAGCGTGGCATCCAGCGCCCGCTGGTCGTGGGCCATGGCATGGGGGCTCAAGTCGCATACGCCTACCTGCGCCGCTACCCTGCGCAGGTTCGCGGTCTGATGCTGCTGGATACCCCGATCGCAGGAGTCGGCGGTTGCGAGGACCTGTTCACATCATCGGCGTTCTGGCACATCGGATTCCACCAGACCATGTCGGGCGAGACCGGCCTGGCGGAACTGCTGATCGCCGGCCGGGAGCACCGCTACTTCCGCAGCCACATCGACCGGTTCGCCGCGCACCCGGACGCGATCACCGATGCCGACGTGGCCATTTATGCACATGGATACCAAGGGCCGCAGCGCCTGGCCGCGGGCTTCGCTTTGTACCGGGCAATCCCGCTCGACATCGCCAGCAACGAGCGCCACACCGAAACCGTGGACCCCCCGATCGAGCTCGTGTTCGCCGAGTACTGTCACGCCACCGTGCTGCCCGAGGTGGCAGCCGGCCTAGGCGAAGCCGGCGCGCACTACGTGGCCACCACCATCATCGCCGACAGCGGACACTGGGTTGCCGAAGAGCAACCAGCCAAGGTCGCGGCGGTTATTGACAGGTTCATCGCCTTCACCTGACGCCCGCCCTGTTGTCGGGGCCGCTGCCGGAACCCAATGGAAGGCCGAGCGCAGATCCGGTCAGATAGGGCCAACCCCACTCAGCCGAGGACGCGAGACCTGCGGGCCAGCATGCGGTAACGAATCGCCGCGAACCAGATCCTGCTGGCTGGACCGGCCGGTAAGCGTGAGGACCATGATCTGTCGCCGTCATGCCCAGCGCGATGACGGTCCATTCAGAGAGACGCGGTCGCCGCGCTGGCGCCTGGCGAGCGAAGGCCGACCCCTCATACACGTCGTCGGCGGCGATCAAGGCGCGCCCGGCCCGGCCAAGGCCGACGATTCGGTTCGGCGAAGACGCTGCCCTCTCGGGACGCAGCTGTACCCCACCCGAACGGGTCAGAACCCGAGCTGCTGCCGGCGAGTGCGTGTCGCCTCACCTGAACGCATGAGGGATCGCTGTTACCCGTCCGGTCAGGCTGGTGTCTGTGCGGCTCCCCCGAATGGAGCCGTCGCCAACACCGTTCAGGAGGAAGCCATGTCCACGCCAACCAAGCCGAGCATCGTGTTCGCCCACGGGATCTGGGCTGACGGCTCATGCTTCAACAAGCTGATCACGCCGCTTCAGGCCGAGGGCTACGAGGTGATCTCCGCCCAGTACGGCCTCAACTCCAACGTCGAAGATGTCGCCGCGACGGTCCGCTACTTCGGGCGGGTCCACAGCCCGATCGTCCTGGTCGGCCACTCCTACGGCGGAGCGGTCATCACCGCCGCGGGCACCGATGATCGCGTGGCCGGGCTGGTGTACATCGCGGCGCTGGGCCCGGACGAGACCGAAACCTCCGAGGGCGAGCAGGCCAAGTTCCCCGTCACGCCGGCCTTCGGCCAGATCGAGGTCGCCGACGGGCGCGTGTGGCTGAAGCCGTCGGGCATCGGGTGTTTCTGCGGAGACCTTCCGGAGGAAGAGCAGAAAGTGGTCTGGGCGACGGCCAACCCCCCGGCGGCGACCTTGTTCTCCCACAACGCCCCGGGCGTGGCTTGGAAGACCAAGCCGTCCTGGTACATCGTGGCCAACAACGACCAGGCCGTCCACCCCGAGCTGGAGCGGGCCGCGGCCAAGCGGATGGGTGCCACCACCTACGACATCGACAGCAGCCACGTCCCCATGCTGTCCCACCCCGACTACGTCCTCGACGTCATCCGCGCCGCCGCAGCAGGCGTTTGAGCCCGCGCGCTTTCTGAGCCCCTTGCTCCCCGGCCGGGCGAGCAGGGCTCAGAAACAGCGGCCTCACAAAGGGAGAAACCGGTGGCATCCGAACAAGTCCTCGACATACCCGTGCGCCACCACGTGCTCACCAGCGAACGGCCGTTTCAGGTAGTCCTGGACGGCATCTACGCCGGTATCAGCCAGCCGGACATCGGGGCGCTGTTCGCCAAGCTGGCGGCTAGTACCTCGTATGAGGAGTTCACCGCGCTGGTCCGGCAAGCGCAGGGCAGCGCCGGCCTGTTCCGGTTCTGGCACCTTGACGACGACGACGTGCTGGCCCTGGACCCGCAGGCGGACCAGGCGGGACGCCGCCTGGTCCGCCTGATCGCCGGCAACCCGGTCACCATGGGGCAGATGACCCGCCACCTGCCCGCGGCCGGCTCCTACGCGCCGGTCACCATCCTCATCCAGGAACTGCCGGACGGCGGAACCCGGGTGGCCTACGACACCGTCGCCAGCGCGATCGCGCCCTACGCCGATGCCGCCGCCTCCCAGGTCGCCCAGCGGCTGGACACCGAAGTCCTGCGCCTCCTCCGCCACGCGACTGACATACCCGCAACCGCACCCCCCTGAGCCACCGCGCCAAGCCCGTCAGCCGGACGAACACCGCGACTGCCCAGGATCACCAAACCCCGGCCTGGTCACGACCGTCATCTTCAAAGGCGGTACGGGGCGCCACCTGACCGGCACGACCTCCAAATCGCCGACCAGAACGGCGGGTACGCGTGTGCGCCGGCGGTGTCGACGGCCAGGAACTGGGTGGAATCGGTCGCAGGGATCAAAGCGATCATGCCGTGTTTGCTTCTCGGGTCCGGGTCGCTGGCCGCCGAGCACGGTCAGGTGGTGGCTTGGATGGCCTGCAGAATGACGCTGGTCACGACACCGGGGTCGGAGATCATGGACAAGTGCGGGGCGTTCACTTCGGTGATGTGGGCGTGCGCGTTCTCGGCCATGGCCAGCTGCAGTGCCGGCGGGATGGCGTGGTCCGCGGTGCCGACCACGGCCCAAGACGGGATGGTCTGCCAGGCTGGGACACCAGATGGGTCGGTGAGGGCGCTCGTCGCTATTGGCAGCTGCGTGACGGCGAGCACATGTGCCTCCCTGGCGGGCAGGCCATTGGCCATGCACGACGGGAACGCGCTCTGGGTGATGTAGGCGTCCCCAACGCCTGAAGGAGCACCAGGGAACGGGACCACATTCAGGTTCGCGGGCACGGCGCACGACCCGGGCAAGGAGGCTAGGAGCTGGGCGAGGGTCTGGCCCTGCGCGGGCGCGAAGGCGTCTACGTAAACGAGGGCTTTGACCTGCGGGTCGCCGGTCGCGGCGTTGGTGATGACGGCCCCGCCGTAGGAGTGGCCGACCAGCACGATCGGGCCGGAGATGCTGTGCAGGAAATCGGCCAGGAACGCGGAGTCATAGGTAAGCCCCTGCAGTGGATCCGGCGGCGCATAGACGGTGTAGCCGTCGGCTTGCAGCCGCTTGATGACGCCGTTCCAACTGCTGGTGTCCGCCCAGGCCCCGTGCTCAAGCACGATGGTGGGCTTGGGCCCGGCGCTGGCGGCAGCGCGAGTCGTTGCATGAGCGGAGGCGGTCTGGCTGAGCGGGATGATCAGGGCGGCGATGGCCATGACCAGGCCTGAGATTATGAGGCGCAGCCTTGCCCGCCGGGCGGTTCGGGCGATGTTCACTGTGATCTCCTTTTCCGGGGGATACCCAGCGTCCGTTCGGTCGCATTGGAAAGGCGTTAAAGAAAGTCCCGTGTTCCGACTGTGCGGCAGGAAACTGGCAGCCGGGTATCAGGAGCGTTACTGCACTTCTGCCAATGACCATCAAAACTAAATTCGTCAGGACTTAGCGAGCTGGCTGATCGGCCGCTGGCGTCTGGTGGACCGGATTGGCCCGGGCCGTGCGCTCTGCCAGGACTATTCCAGTGGTGCACTAATGGCCAGCTGTCGGGTTGCTACTGGTGTGGAAGCTGGCCCATGTCAGCGGGTTCTCGCTGCTCGCCGCCTCAGCCGACGAGCAGGCAGAGACGTACGCCACGGTCCCGCCACTGTGGCAGTCGCCTTCGCCTGAGCGCCGTCTGTTGGCATTCGCGGCGCGGTCCCAGGCGCTGGAATCCGCCCGGCGCAGGTAGCTGCCATCCACGAGCAGCGGTCGGCGGGTCCTGCTGGAAAGCGCCGTCTAGCCATGCAACCTCCCCGGAAGGTGCAGTGACGATGCGGATACCCCGCAGCCAGCGTCCCGGGCACAGTCGAGTTAAAGGGCTGCCCGTAGCGGAGCCCGCGCCGTACGCAACCGTGGCGACTGATGGCCAAGGTTCTGACCGACGGCATAGGAGGCGGAAGGATGACGGTACGTAGTAGCCAGGGCGTCCCGCAAAGTAGTTTCCCCATGTCAGTGGTTGCCTGACCGGTAACGAGGGGCTCGGGGTACGTGCCCGGCGGCTGGTTCCCGGCTGGCTGCTGCGACCGGTTCTGGTTACCTTCCGTAGCGTTCAGGGGCGGGCGCGAGTGCTGGCCACTGCCGCAGGCGGGCACGGAATGTGACGGCCGGTGCGGAGGGTTTGTCCCGGTTGCCTCACGCTGCTGCTGTTGCGCGTGTCGCTGCGCGCGGGCAGCGGGGACCCGGCTAGGACAGGGATTGCTGATGTCACCGTCCCTGCCGGGAGTCCCCGTTGCCCGTTCAGTTTCGCATGCCCGTGCCCGCAGCCGCCGCCGGAGGCCTGGGCGAGCTGGCCTCCCGCGCCGCCGCGCTGGCCGCAGCGTCCGGCGGGAACCTGCTGGAATGCTTCGCCGCGGTCCCGGACCCGCGGGACCCGCGCGGGATCCGGCATTCCCTTCCCTGCGTGCTGGCGCTGTGCACGGCGGCGGTGCTGTGCGGGCACACCGCGATCGAGGACGTGACCGCGTGGGTGCACGCCGCCCCGCAGGAGGTCCTGACAGCGGCCGGGGCGAGGCGGAACGCGCTGGGCGCGCGGGTGGCGCCGCACCCGGAGACCGTGGTGCGGATCTTCACTGCGCTGGGCGCGCAGGGTGTCGCGCATCATGCCGGGGCGTACCTGGCCCGCCGCACGCACCCCGGCCCGGTCACGTTTCCCCTGGCAGGGCCGGGGTGGCTGCCCGCGATCGCGGTGGACGGCAAGGCGGTCCGCGGCGCGGCCGGGGAAGACGGCCTCATCCCGTACCTGCTGGCCGCCGTCACCCACGGCAGCGGCCTGGTGCTCGCCGAACGGCTGATCGGCCCGAAGACGAACGAGGTCCCGGAGTTCGCGCCGCTGCTGCGGGAACTGAACGAGTACTTCCCGCTGGCCGGGTACGTCATCACCGCCGACGCCGGGCACACCGTCCGGGCCCACGCCAGGCTCATCAGCAAGCTCGGCGCGCACTTCGTGTTCACCGTGAAGCAGAACACGCCCCGGCTGTGGGAGGAGCTGGACGCGCTGGACTGGGCGCGGGTCCCGGTGCAGCATGCCACCGAGGAGAAAGGCCACGGGCGCCGCGAGCGCCGCACCATCCAGGTGATGGACGCCCCGGACTGCGTAAAGGCCCGGTTCCCGCAGGTCAGGCAGGTCGCGCTGGTCGAGCGGTACGTGACCCGCACGGTACGGGTCAAGAAAGGCAAGCGGTGGGTGAAGAAGCAGGTGAAGTCCGCTGTCGCGGTGTTCATCATCACCAGCCTGGACGCCCGCGAGGCCGCGCCTGCGCACCTGGCCGGCTACGTCCGCGGCCAGTGGACTATCGAGAACAAGGTCCATTGGGTCCGTGATGTCACATTCCGTGAGGATTCCTCACGGGTCCGGACCGGTTCCCGCCCTCGCATAATGGCCACGCTACGTAATCTCGCGATCGGGCTCATCCGCCAGGCAGGCCACACCAGGATCGCCCCCGTCATCCGCAAGATCAGGCACGACACCGCCCTGCTCCTCGCAATCCTCGGCCTCAAGAACCCCTCATGATCAGCCGAAAAGACTTTGCGGGACGCCCTGACGTAGTAGCAGCGCCGAGTGGCACGGGAATGTGGAGGGCGGTTCGGGAATCGGCACTGTCGGTGACGGCGTCTTTTCGGCCACGGATCGCGCTGCAGGCGTGACGGCCGCTCGATACCGGCCCCACGAGGGGCCTCTCCTGGTGCTTGTCGGCAAGGAGCGGTTCTCCGAGAATCACGCCTGGTCGGAGATGCCGCTGCACTGGCCTTCCCGCGTTGCTGATCGCGCCGTGATCGAGGTCGTCGGGCAGGGCCGGCTCGAAGCGCGGCTGGTCGATGGCGGGCCGCCCGTTGACGTGGTCGTCCCGATGTGGTCGCCGTTGCCCGGCCGGGCTATCCGGGCGGGGGGCTTCGGGCTCATCCAGCAGTTCGGAGTCGGGGTCGACAACATCGACCTTGACGCGGCCGCCGGCGCAGGGGTGTGGGTGGCCAACATGCCTGGCCTCAACGCGGTGCCCGTCGCCGAGCACGCCGTGGCCCTGCTCCTCGCGCTGGCCCGTCGCCTCCCGGAAGCCCCGAGGGGCTTTGAGCCTGGCGGATGGGGAGAGCCCGCCGGCCGCTCACTCACCGGCACGGCGGCCTGCATCGTCGGCGCCGGGGCCGTCGGCACCCAGATCGCCCTCCGGCTCGCTGCCTTCGGCGTGACCGTCACCGGCGTGCGCCGCCGTCCCCCGGACGGCCCGGTGCCGCCCTTCACCGCCGTCTACTCAGCCGACCGTCTCCTCGAGTGCGTCGCCGACGTCGACTCGGTCATCATCTCGGCCAGTCAGCAGACCGGCCAGCCGCCCCTTGTTGGCGACACCGTGCTCCAAGCCATGCGCCCCGGCGGCTGGCTCGTCAACATCGCCCGCGGCGCCCTCCTCGACGCCGACGCCGCCATCGCGCACCTGAATAACGGGCACCTCGCCGGCATCGGCCTCGACGTGTTCCCCACCGAGCCCTACCCTGCCGACGGACCACTGGCCGCCCACCCGCGCATCGTGGCGACCGCCCACACCGCCGCCCTCACCAGCGACTACTTCGCAGCCGCGAGCCGGCGACTCGGCGACGCCCTCGCAAGCTACCTCGATCATCAGCCACCCACCGGACTCCTCAGATGAGCGCGGCACGAATCTGCGGCGGGCGGCCCGAGGCCACCCTGGCGAATCCATGCCGTTTTCCGAATGAAAGGTCAGGCTCCTGAATGGACTCGCACACGGGAGACACCGCCGGTGGCGGGTCAGAAGAACCCGAGGCCTATTATCTGCCCCGCGGGAACCGGCGATACGAGCCGACCCGGGCGACTGAGAGCCCGTGGGACCGTACGGCTCAGCACGGCGGACCACCGGCTGCCCTTCTTGCCCATGTGATCGACCAGACTGTCGAGGGGCCGCTTCGGATCGGCCGCATCTCGGTCGACATGCTGGGCCCCATCCCGCTCCGCGAGGCCGTTGTCGAGGTCTCCGTGATCAAGCCCGGCCGACGGGTACACCTGACCGAGGCCCGCATGATTGTCGACGGGCGGGTTGTTGTCACGGCGAGAGCGTGGCACATCGCTACCGGCGACCGCCCCCCGATAACAGGCGACGAGGAGACCGTGCCGCCAACGGTGCCGCCGAGGCCGGCAACCCAGCCCTTTTATCCGGGCCTGGATGACTGGGGTTACGGACGTTCGATCGAGTGGCGGTTCACTCGCGGAGGCTTCGACACCCTGGGTGCGGCGGATGTGTGGGCGCGGGTCCACCTGCCGCTGGTTGATGGCGTGGCACTGACCGGCCAGGATCGGGCGCTGATCCTGGCCGACTCCGCGAATGGCCTGTCCCTGTCATTGCCGCTGGAGCAATGGTTCTCGATTCCGCCCACCACGACCGCGACCCTGCTGCGCCCGCCGGCGGGGGAATGGGTGCACCTGGCATGCCGCACCTACCTGGCTGACGACGGCGTCGGACTCGCCCACGCCGGCCTGTTCGACCCGGACGGCCCGATCGGCGAGGTCGCCCAGCCACTGCTTATGCAGAAGCGCAAGCCAGCCAACGGCGCCTCCTGACAGCGTGAACGCTCGGGCCTGCCCGGCCCGCGGTCAGTTGGACCGGTCAACGCAGCGGGCGTGTGTGCAGTGAGTCCCACTATCGACGCCGGGCAGGGCACGGGAGCGAGAAGCCGGTATGCACGAGGGCACCGCCCGCCATCCGATTCCCGTCACCCCAAACGGGGACCCGCAAAGTGCAGTGGCGTTGCGTATACCGCGCATGGGTCTCCGCTTCGCAGGATTGCGGTAAGACCTGACCGCGAAAGGAGCACCGACCGGCGCACTCGCTCACGGCAGGACACATGCCGATCCAGAGGCAAGCGGCAAAAAAATCATCTCAGTGGCCATCGGTAAGGAGCACATAATGACAAACGAGACAATATTGACTTACCAGGTCTACGTGACGCCGATCATCGCGACGGCAACCAAGGATCTCCCGCCTGGCCAGAGCCGCTCAATCTGGAGCCCTATCTCAGCCACCCTTATCTCCGGCCGGCATGACGCCGTCCTGGTCGACCCACTCATGACGGTCGAGCAGGGCATGGCGGTGGCTGACTGGGTGTCGACCACTGGAAAGAACCTCACCACGGTGTACATCACCCACGGGCACGGTGACCACTGGTTCGGGCTCGGAGCGGTCCGCGAGCGCTTCCCCAACGTGCGGGCCGTCGCGACGCCAGCGGTCATCGAGGGCATGCGCAAGTGGTCCACGCCCGAGGCACTCCAGACATTCTGGCTACCCAGATTCCCCGGCCAGATCCCGGAGGACAACCCCGTCGCCGATCCGCTGGATGGTGCGTTCTTCGAGCTCGAAGGCCACCCGCTCGTTCCCGTGAACGTCGGGCACACCGACACCGACGACACCACGGTCCTGCACGTGCCGGACATCGGGCTGGTCGTCGCCGGTGACGCGGTATACAACGACGTGCACCAGTACCTGGCGGAATCAGACTCTCAAGGACGCCAGGACTGGCTCGCGGCGCTCGACATCATCGAGGGACTCGGTCCGCGTGCGGTCGTCGCCGGACACAAGCGCTACGGGAAGGACGACAACCCGCGCACCATCGACGAAACCCGCCAATACATCCGCGACTTCGACCGGCTCGACAAGGAAACCTCCGCGGCAGAAGAACTGTATCGGCAGATGCTGGCAATTTACCCGGACCGCGTCAACCCCGGCACACTGTGGCTCTCGGCGCAGTCGGCAAAGGCCTGAACCAGTGAGATAAGCGGGCTCGACGCGTCTGTTCCGTTCTCGTCGCTTTCTTTCCCAGACGAACCAGCTACTGCTGGTCATCCATGAGGCGGATCACCGCCTGAGGTTCAACGTCTCCAGAAAAGGAAAACCCGTGACTCGACCCATTTCCCGCAATCGCTTGCTCGGATCGCTGAAGGAGGCGGCTAGCTGGCCGGGAGCAGACCGGAACACGGTAGTGACCCTGGCCACCGCGCTGGTGGCGGCACGCGCCGACGCGGAGGGAAACCGCTACTTCCAGGACCTGTCCGAGCGGAACCCCGGCGATATCACGGCGCAAGCTGTAGCCGGCTTAATCCAGGTCCGCGCCGGTTATGATGTGGCCGCGGCGATAACCAAGCTGGACCAGGCCGCGACCATGGACCTCGGCCTGCCACAGTACTTCCGGGCCTGGCCCTCGCGGAGCTACTGTCCGGCGCAGGCCCGACCGAGGCCGGGCTTGCTGCCGCGGATACCGGGCGGGCGGACCAGGTGATCGCCAACCTGGAGTTCGTCCTTGCGGTCCGTGACCAGTTCCCGGTCCTGCTGCTCCGCGCCGCGTACCGGGGCCTGGCCCGTGCCTACCTAGCGATCCTTTGGATCGGTGACTTCGACAGTTGAGCTGAGTTTGTCAGGCTGCCGCCGGCAGCCTTGCGGCGGAGATGCGCTGGTCGATTTGCTGGTTGATGGTGCGCAGGGCGGCGCGG